>Ga0307507_10000542_pt1 | contig 80456 bp, 46 predicted proteins | sample 7_EM_MG_FD_207223 | JGI IMG/M metagenome (GOLD analysis project Ga0307507, IMG submission 207223) | Populus trichocarpa ectomycorrhiza microbial communities from riparian zone in the Pacific Northwest, United States - 7_EM | ecosystem: Host-associated > Plants > Roots > Unclassified | place...
TAATAAGACAAGGGCTGCCTATGGGAAGGCACGAGTTTTATCAGTAGCAGAGGCACAAAAGAAGAACGAGGAAAAGCTTCAAAAGGAGCAGGAAGAGAAGAGGGTAAAGGAAAGGAAGGCTGCATTATGGGGGGTTATTACCTTTGCAAAGAAGGTTTGGAAGGAACTACCAATGGATTATAGTGTATTTATATAATAGGGTAGATTTGGGTTGATTTGGGTTGATTTTAGGGTTGATTTTAAGGTCAAATTGATTTTGATTTTCCTAGGAGGCCCGTGCACTGTCTCGGGTGGGTGGCTGTCTCGTCTGGGTGGCTAAGACGTTATTCCTCAGGACTGGAAGAGTGAGCGAATTCCGGGGCAGGGAGCTTGGGCCATTCCGCTGGCCTATGAGAGCCGTGATTTCTAACGTGCTGGCGTGTCAGTGGCGGTCTATGTGTTGATATGTCGGACATGGGGCCCTGTTGTCATCCCGCACCTGCTTCTCAACCCAGGTTGGCGCGGGTTTTCCCAAGGGCGTGTCAGCCGGCGGAGCTCTGCAGACTGCAGGAGACCTCCAAGGCCTCGTGCTTTTACAATCGCAATGTTTTGGAAGGTCGGAGGTGTCTCGTTTGCCGCCCGGGTAGCTTGTTTTGATGCGACGCAGCCATTTCTTTGACGTGAATTGAGGCTCAAGCTTCCATGACACTTGCCACATTCCTAGCCTGTTAACACTGAAGACCCTTGTCACCTGTTGCCTAGGCTCTCAGTATCAAAACGACGCCGGATACGATGACAGAGCACCTTTTTCGATTATTTTCGAAGTCTCAACCACCTGCTAGCCTATATCTAACTCAGATTTCGATCCGCAAAGCCCGCCCACTAAGTGCATGGCGCTATGTGGCAATCACCCTAGCCTGCATGGTCGCACGCCATGGCCGTTTCTTCACCGGCCTTATGGCACTCTAAGCACCTATCAGCCAGAGTAAAATTTGTCCTTGTTTCGCCCCGAGGAGGTTTTGTCGTTGCCGCACTACCCCTAAGGCCAGTCAATCTCAGTACCCGTTCCGAACGCCTACCTTGTCCAGGAGACAGGAGGCAAAAATACTTTTCGATAGAGCCCCGCGACTCTTCATCATCTCTATCATTGAGTGCCTTTGGAGCCAGTGTTTAGCAGGAGTGCAACGGATCAAGTTAAAACAACTCTGGCAATGCCAGGAGTGCATATCAGGGATAAAAAGCCGCTGATGACAGGTCTGATAGTAGGCCTGCTCGTCAACCCCTCAGCCTCTCAGGCCTAACAGCAGATCCAATTATCCGCCGCACAAGCAATTCCCTGTCGGACCATCCCAGATCAAGCAGTAACATCACTCGTACTTACCGTTAATCAGCAATGTCTCACTAGCAGACAAGCAGGGAGATAGATGGCTACTTCCTCAGTCCCCTCAGTCACGTTTGATTTGTTCGCTTCGTATCAACACCAAGAATTCTAGTTGTCGTTCAGATGCCATTGGAACATTTCTTCCAATCTATCACATTTTTTGTATTTATCATCTGCACCCAATCTCATGCTCAGCGGGTCTAGTCTCCACCTTCACACGGTTATTATCAGCCTCTTCAAAATTTCGATATCCGCTCGACATAACAAACTCGGATAGTGAGAATCATAAGGCTGAGCAACGCGGCGATTTTGAGCTGACAGGCGTCACCCGACTTTAGGGAGAACGACAAAAAGCTCTTCCAAAGCTGAAGTTTTTTTTAAACGAACTATGGGCGTTAGCCCGGCAGGTCTATTCGCTGTGTCGAAGTTGATAACCTATCCTCGGAGCCAGCGTAGAGATGTGTCGACCGGACAATAAGGTATGAGAACTCTGTCTATTAAAGAGGGCTTCTAGAGCCTCTATATATACACCAGATAGGTGACAAATAGGTTGCAAATAGAATGACGACGTAGTCGTCATTCTGTAATGGAAACAGGTATTTAGACATTCGATGAGACATTCGATGAGACATAGGGTTCTAGACTTGAAGCCAGTATCAAGATGGTGGTAAGGAAATCCAATCCAGTTCGACAAGATGCTATACAAGGCTGGAAGTAGAAATACCTGTGAGCTCCTATCTCTGGTGATTTTTTAGCTGTTAAATTGGAAAGAAAGTCCCTTTTTCAAATATGTAGATCAGCATAGTCCAACTTTTGTTGATCATCCTAACAAGGCTGTCCTCTTCTGCTACAGCCTAACACGCACACTCTAAACAATCATTATCAGGCAGGCGAATATGTCCGACTGCCTTTACAAGATATGCAGGATTCCCTTCGCCCAGGATATCTACCCCCTTGTTCCCGTATAGTATTAATGACTTCGTCCGACTAGAACATCACCCTCGAGAGAATTCTATGCGGTGCTTAGGAGAAAGTTACTCTTGAAAATATGACCTAGCAATCCAAGCTGATGATTTCACCTTTTGCACAGAAAAAACGCACACTTTCCATACCATCGTTCGTAGCTAAATCAATACAAGAACAAGGGCATGAGCGATGTAACATCATAATAAGAGCAAAGGCCATGGGTTAGCCCATCTATAGCATTTTGTTTGCTGCTGAGAATGCCAGAGCACCATCTGACTGTAGGAGAGCGTTGATCGCTAGGTTCCTCTCGAGCTCAAGCTTCAATCGGTTGGGATGAATTTCGCCCTTTGGACTTTTGGTGAACGCGGGTTTCGTCCAGACTGGGTCAAGGCTGTATCACTCGAACATGTAGGTTTGTTCAGGACGGAGTGTAACACTCGAAACCTTTACGTAGAAACGGTGAGAGATAGAGTATGAACCCATTCCATTGCTATCCATTAATCATACAACTTTCCAATATTCTTCTTGAGCCATCTCTCACATACCAGGAGCGACTCGTCAAGCTTCAGCGGGCCAGGCTGCGTTGATATAATCCGCAGAACTATCACCAGCCAATCCATCCGAACCCTCTAACGCTCATTCCCCGAACCTAGATATTAACAACCCCCCAAGCTCCCATCCCGCAATCTCAGACTCCAACAGGACCCGTCCTCTGCCGCTTCATTCCCCTCAAACCCTTCGCGACCCCTCATCCGACCCCTCTACCCCCCCAACCCCCTCCACCCCCATCTCATGCACCACCCGCTCATCCCCCCACATCTCTTTCGGTGGCGCCTGATACCGATAAACCACCCCCCATATATAGAAAATTAATAGAAGATCTGCTGCTCAAAACATTGGTCAGGCCGTCCAAAATGTATTCAATAGCCTACTCGGCACATAGACTGGTCGATTTGCAAAATTGGCTAAGCCCAGGAAGGGCGAGCTAGATACGGAGCCGAAATAATCCACCTTGTGGAGTCTACTCAGGTACTGTGCCGGTACGAAATATTCGAGGCCCTTGAACTTGTAAGGCCTTAGCGTAACTTACCCATTGGCATACCATTTATACCTTGAAAAGGTCATTGAAGACTTTCAGAGCGGGTAGTTAGTAGTAATTAAACGACAATTGTTTTAGGCTAAATAAAACTAGAGCCGCGCAAATCTAGGGACAGTTATGTGGTGGGTCCGATGGGTCCGTTGGAAGTGCTTATAGGCCGATCTTAAGTGCGTGTTACATGAAAATGGCTGAACAGACTGCGGCTCGGGCCCAAAAGCTAACGATACAGTCGTTTCTTGGGGATAAAACATTTGAGTACCATGTCTTGGATATTCAGGGCCCTCGAACACTTGCTGGCCGACCTAGTGGGGTCAACTTCTCCATTGCTGTCTGAGATTCTCGCTCACAAGTACCAGGTCTCGAGATATTGCAGGTAATATTGTAATATCTACGACCTTAGGGAAGTAATTTCGTACCGGGTTCGCTAGGGGGGTCTAGTAGTGATGTGGTATACGATGAGTTTGGGGGAGCATGAATCCTATTTCTGGAGCAATGTTGGATTGTCGTTAGGACGTGATGAGGACTCTCTGCCGCTTAGCGTAATAAGTCCGGCGTTGGCTAGCAGATTTTTTCAAGAGGGTTTGCGAGACTGTAGTGAGAGAATCCTGAACTCTTTTACTGGGAATAGGAAAGCTGAACGCTCTGAGTATGCGTTCAGCTTTCGCAAAGCGTATGCTAGGAGACTTTTGTGAAAATAGAGAGGAAGAAAATTTGGGGGGACAAGGACCTGGGATAAGTTCGAGTGATTAGATACAATCTTTATGAGAATCAATATTTTGCAATTAGAAGCCATAGAAGAGGGCTTCGGAAGGGAAAGAAGGCAATGATGCCACACGTACACCTTCATGCCAACAATCCCTATTTAGACCGGGAGTATATATTGTCGGAATCTTAACAACCTCCATTATTTCATTCTCTTCCCTAAACTCTGCTCTCCCCTACTCCACCTTCCTTGCCCCCCGGCCTCTCATCCTTACTGCTCGCTCCCCCTCTCCTCTCCCAATCCAGCCAACTCCCTCTATACTCTCCCACCTTCTCATACCCACCTTGCCGCGCCAACTGCGCCGCCGCCGCACTCCGTACGCCCGACTTGCAATAAAACACGACCTCTTTACTCGCCGGCGGTTTAGTGAAGCCGAAGCGGTCCTCGAACTCGTCTGACGGCAGGAAGAGGGCTTCAGGCTGCGAGGAGATAGGGATATTGATAGCTGAGGGGATAAAGCCCGCCGCATACTCAGCGGGCTCGCGGACGTCTAAGAAAACAGACCGGTCAGTACCCCGGCTCTTATAACGGGCCGGGCCACAGAGGGGGCCACACGCAGGAGGGGGGACAGTGTGGGGAGGACGGATGCGGTCAATGGGAACCAGAGCGCACGCAGACATACCAACAAGCACGACCCCCTCATCCGGACTCTCCACGATCTTCTTCACCTGCATCCAGCACCGTTAACCCCCCCCCCCCCCCAACACCAACACCACGTTCTGTCTCCGCACACTCACATCGTCAAACTCATACACCTTCGACTTCGGCACCCCCGCCGAATGCCACCGCACCTGCCGCCCCTGCCGCAGCACCCACCCACACCCCACCGCCGCAGCGCGGGGCGCAGGAGCACCGATGGTTCTCCACGGCGCCGGTATGCAGGCGCGCGCAATTGAGGAGGCGGGGGCGCGGAGGGGAAGAACCAGGAGGGCGCGTCTGGATGCCATTGCCTCGTTTTCCGAGTCTTCGGGGTGAGGGATGTAGTAGTAATTGTTGGGGAAGCAGAGCTAGGAGCTGTGGAGGTGAGGTTGCGGAGGCGGTTTCGGGAGGTGACGAAATCGAAATCGCTCCGATGGTTGCCAACGTCACAGCCTCGCGATTTCACGTGATGGGTGTGGGCGGGGGGCTGAATGTATCGTGGAAAGAATTTGTGTATGATGCGGTGGAATGGGCAGGTTACGCAGGTCACGTAATTCACGCAAGTCACAGATATAGTGGTTGTAATGGGCAATTTGTTGTTCGGTCTATTGTGCCTCTGCAGCGTTACGAGAGAGGTTATGAGCCGCCTCATCCCCGTCCATTGCACAGTCCGAGGGTAATATCTTCAACTCGTGGAGAGTCGTGATGAGGCTGATCGTGAAAGAGAGGAAGAGAGAGGAGAGGAGTTAATCGTAAGAGTCGTGCGAGTATCGGGAAGCTGGACAAGGACCATACCAAACACACAGCAAGCCCACAAACATCAAATATAAACGCCAGAGAAACAGAATAAACAAGGCCCGTAAACCAAATAAACAAGTCAAGCAAATTGGTATATTTCTTTTTGCGCCAGGGGATATCATCTCTCTTGAACGCCCTCGTTTCACAAAAGTGAAGCAGCACTAAAACGGGGAATCACGTAGTTACGTACAGGGTTTATCCGACAAAGCTTTTATGTTCGCCAGAGGGTATATTTCTTTTATCATGGGTGGGACCGGAGATGGGTATTCGTTGTCATGATTGAAAATGGAGGAAATCTTTAACGAGGAGGCCCAATAGGGGCCGGGTATCCAGATGCAGAATGAGATGTGCTGGGACGTCCGCTATCAACGGAAGCCCGCGGATCGTACCTGGGAGTAACATCGCCAGGCGCCGCAGAAGTATTTGAGCCAAAGGGAAATTTGTTCTCGAACCGAGGGGCCGGCAAGGGCCAGCCATTGCTGTGGTGCTCGTCGTCAGGCAGGTTGATGCCACTATCGTTCCAAGGGTTGCGATACCCGCTGCCTTGGGATTCGAGACTAGCAAGCGACGCTTTAGATGCGTTGCTTGAAGCATGTTTAAACAATGAGCTTGGCGAGTTGGATCCGTTCTTACGGCGTTCGAGTATAGAAGTGAAGGATGACATGCTGCCGGGTTTACGAAGTCTGTCTAAGAAGCCAGACCGTTCGGCCGGGTCATCACCAAAATGTGAACGAGTCGGAGAATCCGTGGTATCAACCGGCGGTTCCGCTCTCTGAAGCAATTTGGAATCAAAAAAAGGAAGGGACTCTTCGAAGGAGTCCGACTTCGGGCGCGGAATAGCGCCTCTGATGGTATTAGCATCCAGACCATGCATTACCAACTTGTTTACGAGAAAGTCGATAGCATCCTTCAACCCACCAGCATTGTTGCGAGTGAAGCTCAGAACAAGGCCTTCGATCTGGTGGTCTGAACCATCAGGCGACTCCTGGTGTGGCTGCTTTAGATGCACTTCGACAACGTATTGGTCCTTCATTTTCTCAAGGACATCATTCTGGAACTCGGAGGATCTCATATATTCTCTCAGCTCAGAGGCAGCAGGGAAAGCGATCTCGTGGCTTTCTGGTACCATACCCTAGGTTAAACGTTAGTGTGCGCTGGGAACTGAATCAGTGGCGATCATTACCAAGAATTCGTCGACCGCCAACGGAACCTGATACTCAGGACCGGAGACGGTGACGATATCACTAGCTTGCTCCGTGCTAGGGAAGGTAATCTTGCAGTTGAACTTTTTCTCAAGCTCATCGATTTTATCCATGCGAGCAATAAGCTCACGATGGTAGAGCCGATTGATTGGAACATGTTCAGAGACAAACTCAGCGTCAGCCTTCTCAACCATGTCCATAATCTCTTGCTTGACCAAATCTAAGTTTTGGGCATTGCGGGCAGGAGTACGACAGATGACATTGTCGACCTTTATATCATCTTCTTCCTTGCCTAGCCCACCACGATCCATCGCGTTTGAGAACTTGACGAAAACGGAGTACTTCTTCATGATCCGCTGGATGTGTTGGCCACCGATGCCAATAATACGCTTATGGTATTGGTCAGGGACGTGGAAGGAGATGGCAGCGGGCATTTCCTGCTCAACAAGATCCAATCCGCTTTTAGTCGCATCGTATTGAGCCCCACGGACGACAATGTAAAAATTGTATTCGTTAAACCCGTCGAAAACAATCTGGACGCTGCTGTGGCTCATGATCTTGTTAATCTTTCCATTCTTCTTGCCACTAACAAATTCTTTATGCTCGTTCGCAAGCTCAATCTTGACACTCATATTGTACTGTGACTTCTTGACGAACGGGATGTTGTTGATCACCATCATGGCCGCTTTCACAGCGTCATCAGATCCATAAATATGGAAGTTGAGCTTCTCGAAGCTGATCTCTGCACCAGAGTTAATGCAAATATCCGACAACATTGCTCTAACATCGCTTGGAGTTGGTGGCCGTTGAGATGGATCGGGATGAGTGATGAACCAAGATGCGCTATAGAACTGGCCAGCCTGGACGAGATTAGTGGGGATTTTAGAACGCGTTGATCATGCCTAACTTACGAGAGCCATTAATTCTCGCACGGTCCTTTCAACATTCAAGACGTCAGTGCCTTGGACTCGCACCAGACCGCGCTGCATCCCAAGCGGTGGGAGAAGAATGTAAGAGCCGTTATTTTCGATGATCTTACGAACCTTGTCGAGTCGCTCAAGCAGGATGCTGTCAAGCTTGGTATCAGTCACAACAACAGGTTTTACAAAGACTTTGGTGCTCATGACGAGATCATGAAGCTTTTGCTTGGCATGTAAAATATCTTCCGGAGTCTTTCCGGTGATGAACACTTGGTCTTCTGGTCTCCGGATGGCGCCTGGAGGGCAGTAGCCGTATAATCGAGGAAATGGCGGTGGGAAATAAATGGCGGTGCCAGTCGCCGACTCTATTAACTTGATATTCTTTCGTGCTCGTCCACATATCAAAGTATGCATTGTCAATTCAAGTTTCATGGTATCAACATGCCGATGGAGCTATGATGAAATATTAGGATACCATATCAAACCGTTAGGGTGCACGCAACGCTTACAATCTGGTCTATCATGATCAATATTCTAGTCTTTGCGTGCTCCATACTTTCCATATCTCCGTATATCGTACACCTTAATCGTGAATCTAGACTTGTTTCTAAATTGCCGTTGAAACTCGCGGATTCGATGTCTGGCTGCTTTGGCATAAGCACGAAGATGTCTGCTTTTGTGGTCTTCGAGATGAGATCTAGTTGATTAAGGACTGGAGATTTGAGACACGAAGAAGCTGTGTCGAAGATGAGATTTGAGTCAATATCCACCGATGAGGATCTCTTAAAATTTTCATCGTCGTCAGCATGATCTCTCATCTGCTGGAGTGTATGGATGGGGTAACCTACCAGTGAAATTGGGGTTTCATTCAATATCTTGGCTCGCATTTGGTTAACAATCTCCAACTCTCCAGAAAGACAAACATTGGTGACAAGTGCTCTCAACGGTCCCCGTTGTAAGCCGGGCAGCGGCTTTGGCTCCGACGAGACCACGACAGCTTGTATACGCCCATCACTACTCTCACTCATCTCCCTACATAGATTCCGTAGGTTCTCGACGTTCTGGGCATGCACGGGAAGCTTGTGGTTTGGAATGCCTTCTGCCGTGCCTTCCGGATGGGTCCATCGTGCTTTTGCCCCAGGGCTGGCGTACATTATATCGTCGACATCAGGGCCAGCGAGGTTGGAGGAGAAAGGGACATTGAAGGACAGGTTGACCTGGGTGCCCGGCGGGATAGCTGGGGGAACAGCAGAGGCACCAGAAGGGCGCTTGATGGGGGTTGTTACTGGCAAATCGTTGTGTGACCGGGACATGCCAAAGCCCATCGAGGGCGTCATTTTCTCCCATCCATGGCGGGCAGAACCTGTGAAGTTTGATATTTTGTGCATTGTTTGGAGGTCGCCCTAGGTGAAGTCGGGCGAATAAGTTGTTGAACGGAGGGAGGAAGTCGTTGGTCGTGGGTCGTGGTGCAAGGCTGAAGGTCGACGCAGAAGGCGGATTTGGCGAGCGAGTTGGAGGTGGGATTTGCCGGGGGCTGCAACCACGGACTAAGGAAGACCAGTGGAAGGACAGAGCCCAGATTTCAAAGCCGCCTGGACGGGGCAATAACCCGACGTCGTCTTACCGAACACACTGGAGGACGGCTGCGCACAGTCTAATCCGCTGTGTCAGATGTTCAATATATATGAGGAACGCGAGGACGCGATTTGTGCTCTGGCCTCTCTCTGGAGTCTCTCTGGATGCTATCGGTGGCAGCTGCAACCGCTTGTTTGGAGGCTGATGGCGGTTGAGGATGCAACTCTCTGACGAGGAGACCGATCGAAGCAGCATGAATGGCTGGATGCGCGCTGGGGGCTGCGAGACACTTTCAACCGCCACGGCCGGACAGGGAAATGCCTCAGCTGAGGGCCTTGACGTCGACCTCGAAAGGATATCCCTTGATTCCCTTCACGCCTGAAGAAGATAAAGGGGAGCTTAGCACACGATAGGTGGGGCACAGATCTGATGATGCAACTACGAAGTCAAAGCCTCAAGGACGAGAGGGCGTGCAACGGGGATAGGCCGGCGCTGGAGGGCATTAGAGAGTCTGGATGGAGACCGAGGCCCGTGAATGATGACTACTTTAAAGTATTCTGGCCACTTTTGACCGCTTTTGACCACTTTGACCGCTTTCACCACTTTCATCACTTCCACTGCTGTTCACACACTGCATGAGCATTCCCTCTGCCCGCATGGCTTCATGTCCACTTCGCTGAAGCACGAGTGACCTCAACGATCTCGGGGTGTGGCCGCCGTTGCATGCAGGGAAAATGGACTTGGACTTGGGAGCTGAAGTTCAATCCATGTGGAAACCCATTTCGGGGGTTGCAGGGCGGTGCAGCGCAGTAAGCAGTGGGAGGAGTGTTGACGTGGGCAGAGGCTGATGGGCATAACCCCTGGAACACGCACTTTCGGGCGTTTTCGATGGTTTTTGCGCCTTGCACAGCTTTGCCCGGCTTACACAGCTCTTCTGCGTGCTGAGTGGTCTGTTTGGCCCTCTCAAATGCATTTGTGCCTGCGGGTGGGGCGAGCGGAATTCTACCCGACTCTCTGACCCTACTATCGAGACGTAGCAATCATCGTATGGCGTGAACGGCTCCCACCCTTGGCCGCTCGTTCCGGAGTACGAGCTGGATACAGCCAAACCTCCTTAATACGATATGGGGTATATAACGATATCCTTTGCATTACAATCTACACCCCTTGATCAAGCCTTTTTTGGTGTAATATTACGATAATCTGACTTTTGACAATATCAAGCACCTACCACCAATATCGGTATAACCAGTAGAGAATCTGTATGGGAGAGGGCCCTATTTGGCTCGCGAGGTAGATATCCTAAGCCTTTTTAGGTATTAAGCTCCTCTTTTTCCTACTTATTCACCTAACACGTGACTCTTGATATAACAATACCATTAGTATTACGATACGCTTAGCCGAACAAACGGTATCGTACTGAAGAGATTTGACTGTATCAAGATAGGGGCTTATGTAGAAGCTGTTGAGCCTCTTGTGGACACCAAGCTTTAGCTGCACGCACCAAAACTGCAAAAATAAAATTGCTACGATCTGCTGCACAATCACTTTCGTCATCAACGTCACCCGCCTAGTCCTCGTGTCGCCCAAGTCTGGCAGGCTCTGGCATGCTCACCTTCTTGCTTCAATCCTTGGCCTTAGTTGGTGTAGACAATAATATTGTTTTGGTTTGCTACTGGCTATGACGCGCAACCAGAGAACCCTCTTCGAGCAACCTTCAAATACCCAGACACTGCCCCTGACCCTGGGCCACCATCTCCGTGTCCATGTCCACATCAGTCACCAGTCTACTAACCACCAATAGCAGAACAATGCTCGCTATAGCCTACACACAGAGTAATAAAACAAGAAGCTAGACCAACCTTCACTGGCATAGTACTACAATAAATACCCAAGGTTCAAGGAATGTGATAGTATTTTTCAGTAGCGATAGCTCACTCTCCTCATCTCCCCACCGTACGGATCCTGTGCAACCTCGATAGGCTTCTCAAGCCCATCGTCAACGAAGCGCCTTTGTTGCGGTACGGGAGCGTAGGCATATCGGCGATCATCCAGAGGAACATATGGGTCCCCTTGGACACTAACCTCTCGATATCGCTGAACAGGTGGGTCGGCACGCCTTACGTAACCGGGCTGGACGCTTTCATGACGGGTCGTGATGTATTCGTTTGGTGCCTCTCGCCTCACTACCTCCGGACGAACGCTGAACGATCTTGTCACGTACTCACGTGGTGGCGCCATTTCCTCATAGTGCACCAGTGGCCGTCTCTCCACGACCTCGCGGATTGGCGCATACTCGGCTTCGGCCGGGCGTAATGAATACTCTCTCTGTCGGTAAGATCGAGGTTCTACCACCTCAACGTCTGGTTGCTCGACGTATCTCCGTGCTGGTGGCGGAAGCATCCTCTGCAGAGCCTCCTCTTCTTCGTATGGGTCAACTACTCGGGCAGGTGCATGTACAGCAGGTTCTCGCGCAATAGCCCGTTCGTAGTACGGCTCAACATCAACACGCCTGCTAGGCGGTGCGACTGATTCTCTTAACTCCATGGCGGTTGGCGCAGCGTAGTATTTATTGCCATACTGGTCAACCACGACTTGTCGTGAAGGAGGCCCCATCGCAACAGGAGTGTGAGCTCTTGGTAAGTACTGTTCTGTGACATGAACAGGTGATCGTGATCGTTCGCGGACATACCGAGGTGCTACTGATGGACGGACTGATCCCTCGCGATAGATCGGTTGCGGGGCCGGCCGGTCAGCAAATGCAAAAGATGCGGCGCGAACATGGCGGTTATCAGAGGGTGGATAGAATATGGGCTCAGGTACTGGAGGGGAAAAAGGGCGTCTAGCATATTGGAGACTAGCGACTCGCCTCAAGTCCTGATCATCACGCTCCGGTCTCCGATGCGCCGTGCGTGAAGGCACTCGGACTACAGTTGGAGGTATTGGTTCCTCAATATGTCTGTACGCCCGTGGCAATGGCTCCTGCTCTCTGTAGTAAACGGGTTGTGCCCGAGTCTCTCTTGCTGAGACGATCTCAACATCATCTGGTAACTGCCGTATCACTCTCTGTCTGCTAGGCTGAGGGTCCGAGAAGCTTGCGAATGGAGGCGGGGAAGTCGGTTCTTCTTTAATATAGGGCTCCGGAGATCGTGCAACGCGTTTGTTCCCAGCGCGACCGCGTTTTTCGCTGTTATCGGGATCCCTCCTTCGTTTTCGAGGGTTGCGTATGCTCTGCTGAGGAGCGGCAGGGCTTTGTCTCCTCGAAGTTCTGGGAGATGCATGATCGGCGCGACTGGAACTAGCATGATCATTCGATTTGTTGTCATCAGGTCTAGGAGATGCATAACCTCGTCTGTTTTCTTGTTGGCCGTTTCGACGGCCTTGGTCGATTTTAGGAACCTTTGTGAAAGCAAGTGGAGATACACGAGCTGGCTGAGGAGCCACGGGCGATCGAATATGATTCCTGATGACTGGTACTGCAGGAGAAGAAGGAGAGGGAGGCCTGTTATAGCCATACCCGTTTATACCACCAGATTGTTCTACACCACCGCTCTGTCCCTGCAACCTGTTGTACTCCGTTCGGTGGGACCCTTCTGTTTGTGGGCCTGTTGTGAATGCGTTTGCGGCCGGTGGTGGTGAGTATTCAGACTCTTCTCTCTCATCGCGGGATATCTCTGGAGCCGTTGTGTAGAAATGGAGATTGTCAACTGGTTCATACTGATCCTCGTCTTGCAGATTCGTGAATGACTGGTTTTCGAGAGTTTTTTTCGAAGCACTAGTTTCGTTGTTTTGAACTCTGCCCTGTGATATTACAGCTCCAGCTGCATCAGCACTGTCGACATTTTGTGTTTCAACATCCTCCGAAGATGAACTGTTTGCTTGACTAGAGTAATACGAATTCTCATCGAATGAATCACTGCCGTCGCTGTTGCGATTAGCGCTGGTTTGCAAACCTGAGATTGGTTTTACGAGCTCCAAAGCTTTGGCTAGAAGTTCATCCACATCAAAACGTGCTTCGGTAGCTAAAGCCAAATCGCTGTCGCGAGATTGGCCCCTCTTGTCAACCTGATCCTTGATTGCACGTTCTATCCGCTGCCGTTTGAGCTGCAATTCGGCTCTCACAAGGTCATCGGATTTTGTAAGAAGCACAGGGTCGATGCTGGAAGAGGGTTTCGCCGAAAAGGGTCGCTGCCCATTTGGCGGCTGTGGAACGAAAGGGGCTGTAGGTTGGTAAAAATATGAGGGAGTATCCGGGTATGAAGGGGTGTGGAGGCTCGAGGCAGCCCCATTGGCAGTTCCGTTAGTCGTAGGTCTGTATGAGGAGGAAGGAATATTCTGAACGGGACGCGGTGCAACCTGTTCTAATACGGAGTCAGGGAGTTTGATCCGGGGATGTTTGCCAGCAAACACTTCATCTTGAAGCTGGAAAAGCTTCTCGTAGAAGTCTGCATAGCGACGAGTCTCAGAGGACACGTCGCCGTTGCCGTTCAGAAGCGGCGCTGCTGCAACCCCCGAGGACATTGCGCGACACGAACTGGCCCTTCGCAATGTCCGTCGTGGCCTTTATTTTTCCTAGAGGCAAGCGCCTCGTCAATCAAAGATTCGATGCTAAATATTACTGCGAGTAAGGCGCATGATGGCTAGTAAATTGCGGACGACGATGAAAGTGAGCGAGAGGTTGGGTGTTGGAGAAGGACAGGGTCGACTGATGAGGTTGAAGCTGATTTCTCGAGTCGTGCCAAGGCCTTCTAGCCAGGGCTAGCCAAATAGTTCACCTGGGAGTCGAAACCATCTTCACAGTAACAACCAACCAAGACATATCAAAGGCGCTTAAATCTTTTCGTGGCATGCCTTATTTTTATGCAGTTCTAAGGTATCTCATATTTTGGAATTTTTTCTTTTCGGCTTTGGTGTCTTCTATAGACTTCATAATAGCGACATGACTCAGAAGCCGGTCTTCTTTTTTGATATTGACAACTGTGTATGCAACAACTTTTGCGATATATCCTTCACCTATACTAACATGGCATTCAGTTGTATCCTAAGGGTCTGTCCTTCTTGCATGTTTATTTCTGGTTGTATCTTTGCGTTCTGACTATATTTAGGTACAAGGGTGGCAAACCTGATGACAGACCTTATTGGTATGACTTCTCTATTTGCGGTTCCATTCACAATAATCTCCCCATATTCCTTTCTAATGTATATGTCTTTTCTACGTCGCAACTTCTTTTACGTTCTGGTCTCATATTTTCCCAGACAAATACTTCGAAACACACCTATCTCTATCACAAAAAGATGCCAACGAGCTTCATTTCAAGTACCACAGGGAGTACGGTCTGGCAATCGAAGGTCTAGTTCGCCACCACAAGGTTGATGCCCTCGAGTACAATCGCAAAGTAGATGATGCGTTGCCGCTCGAAGATGTCATCAAACCCAACCCTTCGCTACACAAACTGCTCGAGGATATTGACCGTAGCAAGGTGCGTCTATGGTTATTCACAAATGCATATATTACGCACGGAAAGAGGGTGATCCGATTGTTGGAAGTCGAAGATCTTTTTGAAGGAATCACCTATTGCGATTATGGCGCGGAAGACTTCGTGTGCAAGCCGCACACAAACATGTTTATGAAGGCCATGCAGGAGGCTGGAGTCCAATCTCCGCAAGACTGCTATTTCGTAGGCAAGTGCTCTCACAATACAGTGTCTTGCAACAGCATCCGAAGAGAAGGATGACTTACTGTAACGTCCAGATGATTCCTACAACAATGCAAAGGCAGCACAGGCTCTGGGCTGGACAGCAGTTCATCTCCTAGATCATTCGGATCCGGATCCAGCCTATCAAGCAAGCCAGTACCAGATAAGAGACCTTGAAGAGTTAAGAGATATATTTCCGCAATTCTTTAAATCACCGGCTGGCGAATTGAAGTAGCAGATGGTAAACTTCGGATTGGTCAGAATATTGAGTGAGACATTATCTTCTGTATACCCTCTCGCTTTCACGGCCTATTCTCTCTGGTATCGAAGCAGATAGAACAGGGTGTTTTAGAAATCGTTTTCATGACTTGCATAAACCAGGTAGAGAATTAGAGTTAGAATCTGAAGGGATAATATAGGATATGACCTGTACGCAACCCTCGGATGGCATGATATCTTCAGGGATCTACCCTGATTTCTTGCATAGAAGATTCTCACTTCCTTTTCAGACATAGTCCTTGGCGGGCTCCACTATCGATAACCCCAACTAGCAGCCTTGCAGCTACCAGCTCCCAACACCAACCCACCTACTATACTTTTACATATAAATACGTACTCACCACCTCAATCACCAATCTCATGCCCCCGCCCACCCCAAAATACTTCCAACTAGCCATGTCCCCCGCCGCCCCACCGCCCTCCCCAACCCCCAAGCCTAAACGAACTCCCCTCCTCCGCCTCGAGCTGCGTGACCTCTCACAACCCGGCGCACAATCTTTCCTCTCCCTCCTCTCCGCCCCCACCGCACTCGAAGAAGCCGTCGCCGGCGTGCTCTCCCACCTCTACCACGGCCTGCCCGCGCACTGCATCCCGCCCACGCGCTCCGTGACGCTGGTCCTGCGCTCGATGTCCGGCGTCGCCTACACCGCCGGCAAGGACCTTGACGACGACCACAAGGAGATCCACTTCTCGACCGACTATATCGCGGGCGTGCCGGAGTCGCGCCGCAGGGCCGAGATGCTGGGCGTCATCCGTCACGAGATGGTGCACTGCTGGCAGTGGAACGCGTTGGGTACCGCGCCGGGCGGGCTGATTGAGGGCATTGCCGACTGGGTACGTCTACGGAGCGGGCTTGTGCCGCCGCATTGGAAGCAGGAGAGTGATGGCGATTGGGACGCTGGGTACCATCATACGGGGTATTTCCTGGAGTATTTGGAGAAGAGGTTTGGGGAGGGAAGTGTGAGGCGTGTTAATGAAGCGTTGAGGGAGCAGAAGTATGAGGAGGAGTCGTTTTGGGAAGACTTGTTTGGTGAGAAGGTGGGGAAGCTGTGGGAGGATTATGGGGAGAGTTTTGGGAAAGAGAAAGAAGAGAAGCTAGAAGAGAAGAAGCAAAAGTCGTAAGATGGAGATACAAAGATGATGAGGCAAATAAGGAGTCAGAGATCACTTCTACATCCGCTGATTAACCTTGAAACAGGATGATGACGAGTAGAGGATATATCCATGTTTGGAAAGGCCATGCATTGTTGAGGAGCAACTTTCTAAGGCCCATTTGACATAATCTACCTCCCACCGTACTGAATAGAAGATATATCGCTATCATACCGTTGGTCGCTGATACCAGACGATATTATCTCTTTAGCTCTATAGGCATCTACGCCTGAGCTATTGTACCTCCAGCACCAATGAAAGCTGTTGGTAGCTCCCCAAAACCAAACCATAGCTAGGTATGGCTAGGGGCAGATCTTTCGAGGATAGATGTGCTAAGAAAGAGATACTCGGCTCAAAACGGCAGGTTGTAGGAACCCCATTCCGGGCGTGTTGCAGCAGGATCTTATCACGGATTTTCTGGAGACTCTGGTTACAAATTTAGTCAGGGCTAATCTGAATAATTATTAAGACCGCAGGAATGGTATGTCTGTCATATGTCGAATCCGGTCCAATGGTTGACACAAGTGATTAATGTTCCTTTGCAGGGTCCCAAGCTGTTGATTGGGGTCCGATCCTAGGACCGGCTCGCTCGGTAAGTGTGAAGAGAAGGGCTGAAGGAAGGAACAGGCAAATTAAATTGTGGTAAAGGATCATTGGTCACCAATCCTGTAAGACTGGAATGATCGGGTTAGCTCCACGGGAAGATCGTGGTTGATGACGGTCACTACACATAATCATGCTTCTGCAGCCTGTACAGCCTGTATGAGCTCCGGTGTCCCCCCCCCGTGTGCGCGCAACACACACACCTAATTTCGCTACGTCTGCAGCTAAATTAGTATGGAGAGCTAGCAGGAAAAGGTGTAGTACGTGGCCAGGGCTTGAGCCACGGCCCACCTCGAATTCGAAGCTCTGAGCTCGATTTTGAGGCTATTCTGAACTCTTCTCCCTCACCCAAAGTCGTGGTATCGGTTCTAGATCGTGGTGTTGTAAAGCTTCTTTCTCTTACCAATATAAGCCCCAAACGCGGGCATATATACGCTTACTGGCGCCGGCTATAAGGATTTTAATAATGGCGTACTGCTAGTTACCTATATTTGGAGCCATATTAAGAAAGGCAACGGGGTAAAACACTAAGATCTAGAAGTAATGTTATAATTTAGTAGGGGAGAGGAGTTCAGAATAGCTTCAAAATCAAGCTCAGAGCTTCGAATTCTAGGTGGGCCGTGGCTTAAGCCCTGGCTACGTACTATACCTTTTCCTGCTAGCTCTCCATACTAATTTAGCTGCAGACGTAGCGAAATTAGGTGTGTGTGTTGCACACGGGGGGACACCGGAGCTCGTACAGGCTGTATTAGCCCCGGGGAGGGTTTGGCAATCTGCCTCCAGCAACATCTGCTGCGGTCGGTATGGCGCTGGTATTGGCCCCTGCCCCCCCCCCTGCCCCCCCTTTTCCACCGCCTCTTCGCATCTCGTTGTAAGCGCCTGTTGGTCTTGGCGATCAAACAGGTACCAAGCACGACCATTTTAACGTATTTCTACCTATTTAAGGTATAATTCTATACAGAATGGGTATCATTCCGCGCAGTTTGATTGGCACGATCAGCACGCACTTACAACGAGATGCAAAGAGGTGGTGTAGTTGCCGCATGCTCTGATATTGATCAGTGGTTGCGGAAAGGCCCTGCAAAGCTCAGCTAGCTAACTGTGGCTGGTCCGAAGCTTCCGGGCTGTCTTCCACGGCTGAGCTGCGGGATTATCCGCTCCTATATGATTGGGGTACGCAAATCGAGTGTTCATTTTGCATACAGGATTCAATAGGACGCCAGAGGAACGGGATGATTATGGGTCATATTACTCCACCGTGCGGCTCTGTCTAATACACTACTACTCCCTTATTTATTTGAAGAAGAGCCTTGCTATTAGAGAGGTATTTATGTCGGAACAAGCATCAAGTTCCTCGAGGTCCTGCAGTATCCCTTGACCCGTTAATTCGCGTCCAACGGTTATTGATAAAAACTAGCCAATCAACCGAGCTGAATCTAACGCTCGTACTGAGGAATATAAAGCTTTTGATTTTATAGTAGTTTAATATACACGCCCAATTTTAGGAGTTAAGCCGCTCGATATGAGGTTCCTAGCACTTGTCCTTCCTATAGAACCGTATTTTGCATTATAGTAGGTAATTAATTGATGGAATCTATAGGTGTATGTGTTGTTTTGACACTAGTGTTCGCGCACGGACCACTTACTCGTGACGTGCCAAGGGATACCGATGTTATGGTCGTAGGATCACGGCTCCCAAGTTGCGCCTTGCCCTACTAAGGGAAATTGCTGTGAGCTGTGGTAATGCTAGCGCTGAGACTAGCGGAAGGAATCGGCTTACTGTATGTGGCATCCATGTGCATTCATGTGGAGGCCCTGGAGGATTTCTCAGGTCGTGAATGCCTCGAAAAGACTGCCTCTATAAACACTACATGAGGCGCTCAATACGCGCAGGATCGGGCCACAAAAGAACAATTTGCTAGTTTTTTAGATTACATTATTATTATCACGCTAATATGAATATCAAGAACTTCCACATTATATCTCTCTTCCTCCCTCTCACCACCCTTATCCTTCTCGGTTCAGCCAAAAACTACACCCCCCAGGCTTCCCGCAACCTCGCCACAATCAAAGCCATCTACAACTTGACTGTGTTCCCGAACAACGTCCCCTTCATCACGCAAGGCTTCTCCGTGATTCCTGCCGGCCTCTTCAATGCCAACGCGACGGGCCGCGTGTCGCCATTAGGCAACTTTAGTGGCTTTGAGGAGAGCGCAGAGTACTTTTTCGGGCTAGCGCCGACGCCGCAAGCGCCTTTCTATGCGGCGTTCGCAACTGCGGATGTGGTTGAGTTTTCCAGCTGCGGAGATGTGGCGAGCAGCGTGGTAAGATTTGACGCAAGAGTTCTGAACCAGAGCAGGCCTGACTTCGGGAAACATGTGACGTATCTCAAGGAAGTGAGTTGTGCTGGGACAGCATCCGGTCTCAAGTTCAATTCCAGCTGGTTTCCTTGCTCATCTAAGCTCGAGGGATAGAGTTGACGCGCGGCGTTACTTTGATCGTATTTGCTAACATGGCATTGTTGGCGATAGATTGCGTTCTGGAAATTTGACAAAGACGGCGCCGTCATAGCCTACGACGCCTGGATCCCGAATCTCGCCCTCTTCGAGCTCTACTTTGGCGGCACGGCGCCTAAAGACTGCCCTTCGGCATATAATCCCGGCTCGCTCTCTATTGCGGTGCCGGTAGACGACAGCATTCTGGGTCTATGCGGGTCTATACAACAGCTGTGCACAGGGTCGAACCTCCAGTATAAGGATGTAGCTGAATGTGTGAATGTACTACACACCAAGCGATTTGGCATTGCGGATGAGCTATGGGGCGATGATGTCGTGTGTCGGTTCGTGCATGTGTTGTTAGCGAGGATCAGACCGGAGGTTCATTGTCCGCACGTTGGACCAACGGGAGGCGGGAAATGTGTGGATGTGCAGTATGACCAGGTATATTTCGAGGATGATCAGGTGTTGTTCGAGGGGGTTGGAGATAATATCTTTATGTGTGGAAAATAATCTCGAACAGGACCGCCTGACTGGCTTTCGGAATAAATCAGGAGTTGACACCGGTAGATCGAGTAATGGGCAAGAATCTTTGATATGAAATAAAGACCCCGAACCGCAACCGTCATCGAGAAAAGACGATTTATAATATGATGAAAATCAAGATGCCGGAGAGATCGTTCATTAGAAACTTCGTAACCTCCTCTTTAAAATCTACGCCTCTTCAAATTGTCCCCGACATACATTTATTGTACCAATCACCGTAGTCCCCGACGTACATTTCTTGCACCAACCTCCATATACGTATTCTATTGCGGAGGCCTGCGGGCAAGCCGGGCAGTAATTCCATATTGAGTTTGGGAGCGACCTGAGTGAGTTGGCGGACAAGGCGCTCATAGTCTAATTCTGCCGGACGTGAACAGTTCAATAGCTCTTGGTCGAAGTCGTTGCTATCTAGATCGGACAGAAATGGAATGATTTGTCCATTGAGAAGCATTCCTTTCCAGATAGAGGGAGAGAGAAGCCGGGTGCATTCAGAAGAGTCAATCTTAAGTGGATATAGGTAGTCGAGGACAGATAGGAACAACTCTGCAGGCAAACTTTCGATTCTCCTTTGAAATTGCATGTGGAAGGCAGACAAATCCTCCCGAGGCCGTTGTGGAAGAGGCTGAAGACAAGAAATAAGACTCTCGGCCAAGTTAGGAATATCGAGAGGATCGGCCTCCAGGACATCTTTTTCTTGCTTGGTCAAACACTCCCGGTCATAGTAAATATTGTGAACATAGTACTCTCGAGGTAAGTAATAGTTATGGGGAGCGTCCAGTTTCTCGGTTATCCCCCAGTCCCAAGTCGATCGCCGGGCCATCAGTACCTCGAAAAGATCAGAGACGGATGTGACTTGTCGTGTGCGACTCTTTATCGTGGAATCATTGTTTTTCGACCGGATCCGGATGATTTGCTTTGTGAGTTCCAGGCAGGCTTCGTGTACCGGGAAATTTTGCGACAGGTCCCAATCGCTGTAGGCATTCACCGAAGCTTCTCCGTGAACAAGTTGACAACGCGAACCTTCGGTAATAACAGCTGGCCATTCAAGCACCTGAGCGCCCCGTTTTGATTCATGTTTGAGAGTCCAGCCGGCGATAGGTGGAAGTCCGTCTGAGGAATCATGCTCGGTCAGGAGCACGACCTTTCCAGCCCATTCTTCGCACGGATATCGCCAGAAGGCCGTTCCGCATATCGCGCAGAAGACGTTACTGTACAGCCAGTGTTCTTCGGAAAGGTCCAGTGAAAGCATGATTTGTGTCAGAGAAAGATGTATCAACAATTCCAGGCAGAATCTCGTACCTTAAACCAACAGATATTTGAAATATGACGGAAGAGTAGAAGCCGAAGAGGAGAGCCGATATAATAATAGAACGACTCAAGACAAAATTGCACAGCCGTGCGCAGGGGCCGATCGCTATTTTACCCTTCGGAAGCGAAACCCAGCTGCTAGGCTGATAGATAATTATATAACATCAGCGCGAGCGAAACATACGAGCAGCATGTAGGCGCGGTAGGATATGTGCGTATGCCGAGTGCTGAGGTTTCGTAGTGACATGAGTGGCTGGGGATTGTGGCGTTAAACGAGGCGGTAGACCAAATTCTTAGAAAAGCCTAGCGTCATCGCGAGCGTGTAAAGTGGTCATGGTGGTTTTCCTGGACGCGACTCGCGACTTTTGCTCTAGCCCCAACTACCAATTTCACCCCTCTTTTGCGCAAATCTCCCAGTCCACGACAACCCGCTTCTCAACTTGTCTCAATAACTCGTAATACATTGTGAGAAAGGAGACATTGAAGAAGGTGCAACCCTGAGCGACGCAACCCCTTCGACATGGACGGCCAAATTAGGGATGAAGCGGTACGAGATCGCATACGGGCCGCAGAAGAGTTCTTAGACCCAAGTATGTTTACTACATCCTTATTTGAGTACTGCAACTAACACTTGTCACAGGCGATCAACGTGCACGAAGGTATTCCCTCAGCTACCGAAGCCCCTGGTTCAGAGCCCACACTGATATTACACAGCTACCGAGCGGAAATCGTGTTGATGCTTAATCGAGGCTTGCGGAGACTTACAGTATGCTTGTAATACGCTAGGCGGAAGTGAAACTCTTGTTTATAGAAAATAGGTCAGCTTGGACGAAATCAGGGCGCATAATCGAGATCTGTCAGATGGGTATGTGATAACGACTTCAAGCACAGAAGTAAAGCTAACACATGCTAGTCTACTCAATTCACCGTTTGACTTTGTGCCAGCATTCGATATGGCATTGAAAAACGTCGTAAAGACCCTTCCCAATCGTCCAGCGAAAGAAAGTGCCGACGAGGTGGTATGTTTCATAACCTTCACACCAAACAGGAGCAATATTGATGGACCTAGGTTTATTATTGTGCCTATGTTGGGAGTTTTGGCGAATATGCTTGCAATCCTCGAACACTGGGCTCAAATCAGCTCAACCATACGGTTTCACTGGAAGGAATCGTCACAAAATGCTCGCTTGTGCGGCCAAAAGTTGTCAAAAGCGTTCATTACAATGAGAACCAGAAAAAATTCCACTCCCGCGAGTACCGAGATCAAACGATGACAGCAAATGGAGCGGCTAGCACCAGTGTATACCCCACAGAGGATGATGATGGCAATCCTGTGAGTTTTGTAACCTTTGTAAAGAGTTATTTCTTATGTGCCTCCAGCTCATCACAGAATACGGCTACTGCACCTACCGTGACCATCAAACAATCTCGATTCAAGAGATGCCCGAACGAGCACCCGCTGGACAGCTCCCACGCGGCGTTGATGTTATCATGGACGATGACCTCGTGGACCGTGTCAAGCCCGGTGACCGCATTCAGCTTGTTGGTATCTATCGCTCCCTAGGAAATCGCAACGCAAGCTCTGGCAGCTCTACCTTCCGTACCCTCATCCTAGCCAACAACGTGATTCTACTCTCCTCTAAATCAGGTGGCGGCATTGCCCAAGCCACCATCACCGACACCGATATCCGTAACATTAACAAAATCTCCAAGAACCGGCGAGTTTTTGACCTGCTCTCCCAATCATTGGCACCATCCATCTACGGACATGATTACATCAAGAAAGCAATCCTTCTCATGCTTCTCGGCGGTATGGAGAAGAATCTCGATAACGGCACTCATCTTCGTGGCGATATTAACATTTTGATGGTCGGTGACCCTTCGACAGCCAAATCCCAGCTCCTCCGCTTCGTTCTCAATACGGCTCCCCTTGCCATTGCAACAACTGGCCGTGGCTCCTCAGGTGTTGGTCTTACAGCTGCCGTGACCTCGGATAAGGAAACTGGTGAACGCCGTCTTGAAGCTGGTGCCATGGTTCTTGCCGACCGTGGCGTGGTTTGTATTGACGAGTTTGACAAAATGAGCGATGTAGATCGAGTCGCCATCCATGAAGTAATGGAACAGCAAACTGTGACAATTGCCAAAGCTGGAATCCATACCAGTTTGAATGCAAGGTGCAGTGTTATTGCAGCTGCAAATCCTATATTTGGCCAGTACGACACTCATAAGGATCCACACCGCAATATTGCTCTACCAGACTCGCTTCTATCCCGTTTCGATTTGCTGTTTGTCGTTACAGATGATATCGAGGATGCGAGGGACAGGCATGTCAGTGAGCACGTTCTGCGTATGCATCGGTACAGACAGCCGGGCACTGAGGAGGGCGCACCGGTGAGAGACCAGGGCGGACAGACACTAGGCGTCGGTCTTGACGATGGCGAAGATGTGAATAAGCCGACAGAAGTTTACGAGAAGTACAACGTCATGCTGCACTCTGGTGTTAATATTACCGTTGGAAGAGGTGCAGCAAAGAGAGTCGAAGTGCTTAGTATCCCTTTCATCAAGAAGTATATTCAATATGCGAAGAATCGGATCAAGCCGGTATTAACGAAAGGCGCGGCGGATCACATCGTGGCGACATACTCGGCTCTCCGTAACGACGAACTCGAAACAAATCAAAGGCGCACGAGCCCTATGACGGCGCGTACACTCGAAACTCTCATCCGTTTGGCTACTGCGCACGCAAAAGCAAGGCTCTCGAACCGCGTCGAGGAAAAGGATGCCAAAGTCGCAGAAGGAATCCTGCGCTTCGCCCTCTTCAAAGAAGTTGTCGAGGTCGAGAGGAGGAAGAGGAGGAAGATAACCAGAGAGCCAGACGCCATGTCGAGCGATTCGGACGACAACTCCTCAGACGATGATGACGGTGGCGATGATACCCAGCGTGGTACCACACCACGTCGAACAGGCGGACCAAGTACGAGAAGCCAGCGTGGTGGACGAGGGAACGGCACCGCAAACGGAAACGGAGCCGCTGGACCTAATTCGAACGACGATGACGATGACGATTCGGCAGGAGATGACTTATATACCATTACACCGCGGACCCAGCGCACAAAGTCTAGCCGAACAGGCGCAGTCGGCACAGCAGGTCCCTCGTCACAGTTCTCCGTTGCCTCTTCCCAGCCTGCGTCCCAGCTGCTCCCCTCGCAAACGGAAACGCAGGACGACTCTCAAGCGGCGGCTTCAGCCACCGGAGCAGGCACCGCCATCATGCCGGCCCGCCTGCAGATCTTCCAGACGGCGCTAGGCCAACTGATCGACGGGCCGCTATTTGCAAATGATGCTGCAGATGTTGAACCGCTTGTTGCAGCTGTGAACGCGAGGATTGCAAGAGGCGGTAGCAGGGAAGAGTTTGGTTATGAGGAGGCTGACAAAGCGTTGAACGTGCTTTCTGAGAGGAATAAGATTATGTGAGTACCCTCCACATCCTCCTAATAAAGAAGCATCTGCTAACGCTGCACGCAGGTACTCTGATGGGCTTGTGTACAAGATTTAGGGTTCTTGCTAGATTGATGGGTATGGTTGACATTGAGGTTGAACGGTGTTGGGGATCGGACTGGACATGAATGTAATCGATGTGTTGTGATTCGGAAGAAATGGGACGTGTATGCTGCGCATTCATGGAGTTCTCCGGGCTTTAGTGTGTCGTATGGCCACTGTGGTTCTACTCTTGGGATTAAATAGTTCTAGGATTTCGTTCCTGCACATTTGAGATACACTAAACCATCATTAAATTAGGCAAAGAAACTCTGCACTATTCAAGCTCAATTTTTAGAGTTCATCAGCCCTATTAAGAGCATTTTAGAGCTCATCTGGGACTTATTTCGGATATCCAATGGAGTCTCGCAATAAATTTTCAGCCTTCGTGTTTCCATTATCAGCTTGTCATGCTGAAGTGTTCTCATTTCGGATGCTCAGCCCATTCCAGTCACAGCCTGCGAACGCCGCACTAAACGTTAACGGCATATCGGTAGGGCTGAAGTACCGACCACAAACACCGTCCACTAAATGTGCCAAGATGTATGTGTGCGATACGACGAGTACGAATGCAAAGTACCGTTCTAGAAAGAACAGATTGCAGAACTTACTTCTTGGGGTTATCGTACAACTCTACAACACTATACTCTAATCGAACTTTGTCTTACTAGATCTTCGGTATTTCATGGAAAAGCAGAACATGGAGGTGTGTAAATAACCCACCCCTAGGCCAATAGATCTTCCTAGCCCGCCGGGTAGGCTAATATTTTCACTTTCAATCTTCTGCAGCGATAGTCGTCTAAGATAATCGATATATATATTTAACCGTTGAAAGATATGAATAGGTGCGTCCTATTAAGGGAAAAGGATTGAGAACAGATGTCCGTACCTAGCAAAAAATTTCTTCCGAATTATGCAATAGATTTTATAAATGGATGTTCCATTTAAGGCTTAGCTGCTAAGAATACGTTCAGTTCATCTTGTTTAGTGAGTAACATTAGTGGTGAAGAAGTATGACGTAATAGCCACCCAGACGACATAGCTACCTAAATGAGTTACCCAATCAAAATACACCAAATTAATAGTAGGAGAGTTATAGTTAGTTAAAGTTGGTGTATTTTGATTGGGTGGCTCGCGTAGGTAGAGATGATTTGGTAGGGTGCAGCTGAGCGTAGTTACGGAAAAGTTAAACATGGTTACCGATGGGGGTCAGCGAAAGTTAAGCGTGGTTACTGATGGAACTGCCAGCAAAAGGTCGGCGTGGTTATACTTTTGCTCATACAGAATACGTATCGGTAGCCATATTTAAATTAAGTAACCACATGCACTAAATATGCGGTGCATATGCTAAACATATGCTCATATACAGCTATAAGATCCTATAGCAAATAAACACCAATATAAAGTAAATAAGAATATATCGCGGTAGTCACACAGCTTATTCATGGGTGTATATGCGCTGCATATACTAAGCTTATGCATATATGCAGTCCACCTGTCTTTTTAGAGAATAGTAAGTGTATATACTAAGTATATGCTTAACATATACAGATACCTAGCGTAGCCTACGTTATATAAAACTAGTATAGCGTATGGGTTAAGCATATGCTAAGCATTTGCAATACATATACATAGCCTATACTAATATTATAAGAGCATATATTAGATCCAGCAATAGTCGCGATAGATTCGCGAGCACTATCTATCTTTTTGGCCATTTGGCGACGTAGAGCGGGATACGTTACGTATATACCCTACATATACCCTATATATACCCCGCATATACAACCCAAAGCGTTGTATAATATTCTTTATTTATTAAATACTTTAAATTCTATATTAAATTTTATTTGTATATGCGCTGCATATACACAAGCTTAGTATAGTTAGAAGTTAAGCATAGTTATAAAGTTAAACTTAAAGTTCTAACGGGGTGCAGCTAACTAAGGTCACAGAAAAGTTAAATAAGGTCACTAATAGGGTTGGCGAAAGTTAAACGGGGTTACTAATAGAACTACCGGCAAAAGGTCGGCGGGGTTACACTTTTACCCATATAGAACGCGCATTGGTAGCCACATTTAACTTAAGCGACCGCACAAACCAAAATACCTAGGGCATATGCTACGCATACGCACGCAGGCATATAGATATACATATATACATACATATATATATACACATACACACACATACATAGACGCGCATTTATATATGCCTTGCTATATTAATAACAATTAAAAACTATACTAAAGTAAATAAGAGTATAGCAGGGTGGCTAAATAGCCTACTAGTAAGTTTACACAACTATATACTATACATATGCTAAGTATACGCAGGTATTCTAGAGCGTACCTAACATTAAACATAAAAACAATAGTTTTTAAAATAGTATAATTAACAGAGAGAGTATTAAAGATAAAAAAGCTAAGGAGGGTAAGGGTTAAGATAGTATATAATAGCGGCTTCTATTTTATATAGGTCTCTCTAAGGTAAAACTATATATAACTCTATACATAGGCTATATATATGCTTAGAATAGCTAGAGCACACTCCAAGATTATAAAGCACTTATTAGCTCTAATGGCAAGTATTAAGTTATTATCTAAAAGGCAATAGACTATATTATAGTGCCAGAATATCCAGTAACTAGAAAAAAAGGAATTGCACACTTTATCTATAAAGCAACACCTTTACTATCTATAGAAGTAGATAAAGAAACAGTACGCGATGTTATTAAGTAGTATATATTAAAGGTAAGTAACGCACATGCTAGGCATATACTGTATTTATACCTCTAGTAGATTTAATTCTTATTCCATTAAATTGGTAACCCTAAGATTATATAACTACAACTCCTTAGAGAAACCGATAATTAGGAAAATAGAAAAGTATTTTATTAAGCGTTTAAATACAGCGGCATTAGATACTACAAGTACGCCTATAAGGATATGCTCTGTATATACTCAGCATATAATTAGGTTAAGCTTAAATTAATTAACAACCTTTAAAAGTATAGTAGTCGTCCATACTAGGCAGTAGAGATTGGTGAAAAGCTTAAACAAAGTATAGAAAAGTAAGCATCGTCTATATATATTAGGCATATGCTTATAATATACAGCTACTACCACAGCATTCTATAATTATAGCGGCAGTGTATCCACCCTAGTATACAAGAATGTATATGTAGTAAAAGCAGACTAATAATATTTTTTCGGTATAGAGTACGTATATAGCCAGCGTATACGCAATATATGCTTATTATATATAGGTAAAGTTTATCAGTTGTTCTAATAGTAGTAATACTAAACTATAGCATACTGCCTAGTCTTTATCACCAATAACTACCTAGGTAGATATTTAATACCTTTGTCTACTTATTAAATATAGAGTTTAGGAAATTAAACAAGAATATACCTATATTAGACACACAATATTAAAGCGAAAATATTATGGTACGTAATGTATATATTATATATACACTATATATATGCTAAGCATATATAGGGTTCAATTACCCGCAAGGCCAAGGTAAGGTAGTAGGCCGCGCATACAGTGCATAGTTAGATTATTATATTCCTGTTAATATAGCACAATATCCTTATATTTACCTTATTACTCGGAATTCTTATATATATTATCTACCGTACCTAATAAAGCTACCAATTGACCTTGCTAATAATGTAGTTAAAGTAATAAGGCAAGTAGAAGTCCTAAGCCTTACTATATATATACCCTATATATCTATAGTATATATAAATAAAACTACTTACTATTATATAGGTCGATTCATCCTATTACCACAGTACTATATTTTATATTGGAAGTATAGGGCGCAGACACTACGTATAGTACATAGTAGTCTTAATATTAAGGATCAAATTACCACTCTAATTAGAAAGGAAAGGATGCTATAATTCCCAGAGGAAACGGCATATGCAGGTAAGTATAGGTTAGACATACGCTAAATATATATAGAGCCTAAGTAGAGTAGGTATACTACGTAAGTTCTCTATTAATTAACATAAAGAGAACACCAAGCAATGGATTTAGGCAATTTATAACTTTAACAACAAGCATTTCCTTATTGTATACTATATATATATATAAGCTAAGGCATTCCAACGTATAATATGTATCAAAATGGACCTATTATTTAAGATGGTTTAAGGCAAAACAAATCTATTCTTAATTATAGGATAGGACGAGAATTCCAAACGTATATATATCCTATACTACACATATACCATGCATACGCTAATATTAATAATAGGAATTAAGGTATGGGTATACGCCTTTCTTAACCTAGAAACACATGCTGCGTATGCAAAGACATTTAAGCTAGTGTTTAAGGTTTTAGGTAATACTACTCAATCACCTATACAATTTGTATATATTTACGGAACCGGACTTTATATAGCTACTGTTAATATATACAAGAAACAAGCTAGCGGTAAGTATACATTCTATATACGCTTTGCATACGCCTAGCATATGCTTATAATATATAGGCTTTAGGGACTACCTATATACACTTAACCTATCCCATAAATGGGATGAACACCTTTAGTATATACTTATATTCTGCTTAGTATATATTAAATAGAACTTTATAAAGCGCTTTCTAACTTATAAAGTAAGATATATTATAAAGCAGATATAGGAAGTGAAAACAAAGCAGAAACTAATTGCGCGTATATAAAGTATATATACACTATATCCGGAGCTTACGTCTTGGATAAACAATAAGAAGAAAACATAGATACTAGCTAGGCTTATAAAGGAAAAGTTAAAGATCCCTTATAAGTAGTGGGTATATGTATAGAAGCATACTAGAATTAGTAAAAGTAGTTACTTTTAAGATAATAACTTTACCAGTCAAAAATTATACATACTTACCGTAGTACTACGGTAAATATATACGCTCTATATATACACCGCATATTCTAATATTTTAGTAAAGGCTTAAACTCTATATATAAGAAATATTTAATATACAAGAGCTATATAAAGAGGCGGGAATAGATAATATATAGAAAAATCATTACAACTTAAAGTGGATAGTAGTACAGCTATGGAAACAATATATATATATACGCTGCAAATATAAAGTATATACTAAGCTTAGGTAGCGTAGAAATAGTAAAAAGTAGCTAAGTAGCAAGCTAGAAATCCTAGGCTAAATCTCCCCTAGAATCCTTAAAACCTATTTAACACCCCTAAACCCACTATATTTAGTAGACAGAATATATTATAGATAAGTATAGTAGATAATAATATTACATTAGTATTAGATATATCGCGTGTATCTACCGTATATATAGCGTAGATACTACTACTACTATTTTAAAGTCAAACACCCTAGACTGCGGGTAAGAGGTATAGGTCTTACCTATCTACAGAGGAGCTAGAAAAGGAGGCATATACACTATATATAGAAAATATAGAGCGACAAATTAATAAATTAAAACAGGCTAAAGATGTATATAATAAAGCAAAGGAACTAGTAGAGCTTAAGAAATAGGCATAGGAGTATAGTATTAGTATATAGGTGTATATGCAAGGTATATATATAGTAAATATCACATAGAGTTCTATTACCATAAATAAAGAATTAATTAATGTAGGCCTATTAGCCTACGCCCTATGTTAGGTATATACCTAGCCTATCTACTAAATAAACTCTACTAAAACTCTAACTATATATACTGCATACTATATATATAGTGTGCAGGCCTAGTATATACCAGGACTTAAAATATAAGACTAGCTTCCCTTATAGTGCGGGAGAGGTAAGATAACTAGTGGGTCCCACCTGTAGCTTATATAAAGTATAAGTATAATATATATAATAAATGGAACTAAACTTACTAGAGCTCTTACTACCACTATAATAATAGCCAGTTGGTTTTCTGGCCCCTACTGCTAAACATTAATAGTGCATATATAGGGTATATATAAGGAAAACTTACCCTTTTAACAGCAGGTGGATAGTAAGGGAGACTCCTTACAGTCGCCTAGGGGGGTTAGGCCACGCTATATATATAGTTAGCATATGCCAAATATATATAGGTAAAATACTAACCTTACGCTTTAAGCCAGTGGACGGAGTGGATAGGCCAACGCGCTATTTCTCTCGTATTAGCATACGCCTAGCATAAGCATATATTAATCTATAGTTAGTAGAAGACATTAGGGGTTTGCATATATATAGTATATACGCGTATAAGCTAGCAATATAACTAAGTAGTAGTATTAGTAATGCATATACAGGGCCTATATAAAGTCGGACTTTGCTAGTGTCCTAAATATAAAAACGAGTATTCATTTCCAAATCAGGCAGTAGTCCTAGTAGTAGCCATAATTATCCCTTATATACGCTACCCTTAGGCCTATAAGTACTATAGGGTCTAAAATTAAACTTAGGGAGAATAAGTATATAGATATATAGATAGATAGACATATTAGGGTATAGTGCGCATATATAGAAGCAACACTAGTGCTCTTACCTTATAATAAAATTGCCTACTAAATTAGGCGGCAAACCCCTAGTCTTAGGCATTATATCCAATTAGTTTAGGCTAGGTATATGCTAGGTATAGAGTAAGCATACGCAATTATAGTATAGGCATCTATATACTCTACAATCCTTAACCCTAAAGGGCCACGGCTATATTCAGTGTTAGTACTGTATATGTATTATATATATATAACCTACCTAGGCTTATATAGGTACCTAGCATCCTACTAGCTACTAAAGAGAACAAAACACTTTAGGGCGCTATATTACATTAGCATTGCATATATATAGCATATACTAGGTATATACTTCTCTCCTATAATTAGCTCCGCGGCCAATATATTAGTAATAGAAGGGTTAGTTACTGTATATAGTAAGTATATACCTTAGCTGCTATTATATAGTAATATATATAGGCACCGCTGTGCTCGTTACAAATATAGCGGCGGTACTACAACTATATTAGTAGATAGAGCAGATGCTATACATATGCGGAATATACGCTTAGCTAGGCAGTAAAGACCCAGCCGCACATCTACATGCCATTTACTGCAATATTGCAGCTATATTTATTGTTAGCATATGCTATATAGAAGGTATAAATATGCGACCTATACTATAGAGTTAATAGCAGATAATATAGACGCGGGATTAAGTGGGTCTAGTTTACGCTTAGCATATATATACTCTTTACATTAAGCTCTTCTAGCACCTACTTATGTTGTTTTATACTGTTACAGATAGGGCTGCTTTAAGTTAGCATATGCTATAAATATACAGCGCTTAGTTTACTTACGCCTTCTACCTACTACTGCTACTATAGCGCGTGCTTTGTCTATTATAAGCATATACCTTATATATGCATTCTCTATAACTAACCTAGTATCACCTAGTTAGGGTTAGGGTTAGGGATTAGGCCTATATACTTCTATTAGTATATGCTTCTTATAGGCATATACAAAGCATATACTTACTATAGTGGTAGCTAAAGGTGCTAGGGTTGTTCGCGCTGGCCACCTATAAATTATTAAAATTTATAATTAAGAGGGTGCTTATAGTGAGCGTAAGCAGAGCGTATGCAAGAGTAAAGTTCGGTAGTTAAAATTAACTAGCACTATGTCAGCATATGCAACGCTTATATATGGGTTATACAGGACATACCCGTAGTATATACTATAGTGGTATTATAGAGAAGTTATGGTGCGACCACTATTATGGATATGTAACGCGTATATATAGGCCATGTTTTAATAACTTAGCTCGCATATTTTATACTACAGCTAGTAGGATGCATATTATATTATATTTGTTATTTATTAAATACTTTAAATTCTATATATTAAAAATTTTGGGTATATACGCTGCATATATATAAACTTAACGGGGTAAGTGGGGCTAAAAGTTAAGCAGGGTTAGAAGTTAAGCAAGGTTATAAAGTTAAACTTAAAGTTCTAACCCTGTTAAACTTTATAACATTGTTAAGCTTTTCCGTGACCTTGCTAAGCTATAGGTTGCAGCTAATCGTGGTCTTAGACACGTTAAACATGGTCACTAATAGGGGTCGGCAAAAGCTAAGCGTGGTTATCAATAAAGCCCCCAAAAAAAGGTTGGCGGTACTACACTTTTACCTATATAGAACGCGCATTGGTAGCTATATTTAATTTAAGCAAACATACAAACCAAAATGTTAAGAGTATATGCTCTGTATATACCTAGAGACATAGACATAGATATATATATATATCTATACCTATATATATACAACCGCATTTATATATACCTTACTATACCAATAATAAGTAAAAACTATACTAAAGTGAATAAGAGTATAGTAGGGTAGCTAAACAGTCTATAAGTTAGTATGCATAATTATATACTAGGCATATGCTAAGGATATATAGGTATACTAAAGCATACCTAATATTAAATACGAAGACGATAGTTCTCAAAATAATATAATTAGTAGAGAGAGTATTGAAGATAAAGAGGGTAGGGAGGGCAAGGAGGGTAAGAGTTAAGATAGTATATAACAGTAGTTTCTATTTCATATAGGTCTCTCTAAGGTAAGACTACATATAACACTATACATAGGCTATATATATGCTAAGAATATCCAGAGCACACTCTAAGACCATAGAGCACTTGTTAGCTCTAATAGTAAGCGCCAAGTTATTATCTAAGAGGTAATAGACTATATTATAATACCAGAATATCTAGCAACTAGAAAAGAAGGAATTATATACTTTATCTATAAAGCAATACCTCTGCTATTTATAGATGCAGATAAAGAAACAGTACACGAGGTTATTAAGCAGTATATATCAAAGGTATGCAATACATATGCTAGGTATATGCTATACTTATACCTCTAGTAGATTTAATTTTTATTTTATAAAACTGGTAACCCTAAAGTTACACAACTACAACTCCTTAGAGAAAATAATAATTAGAAGAGTAGAAAAGCATTTTATTAAACGTTTAAATATAGTAGCATTAAATACTGTAAGCACGCTTATAAGGATATCCTCTATATATACCCCATATATAATAGGGTTAAGCTTAAATTAATTAATAACCTCTAAAAGCGTAGCAGTTGTCCATACTAAGCAGTAGAGGTTAATAAAAAGCTTAAGCAAAGTACAGAGAAGTAAGCATTATCTATATATATTAGGTAAATACTTATAATATATAGCTACTACAACGGTATTCTATAATTATAGCGGCAGTATACCTATCCTAGTATATAAGAACGTGTATATAGTAAAAGCAGACTAATAATGTTTTCTTAATATAGAGTACGTATATGGCTAGCGTATGCGTAATATATGCTTATTATATATAGATAATATTTATTAGTTGTTTTAACAGCAGTAATACTAAACCATAGCACACTACTTAGCCTTTATTATTAATAACTGCTAGGGTAGATATTTAATACCTACATCTACTTGTTAAATATAGGGTTTAGGAACTTAAAAAAGAATATACCTATATTGGACATTTAACGTTAAAGCAAAAAAATTATGGTAGGTAATATATATACTATATATACGCTACATATATACTAAGCCTATTAGGGTTTAACCATCTGCAAGGCTAAGGTAGGGTAGTAAGCCGAATATATAGTATATAGTTAGATTGCTATATTCCTGTTAATATAGCATAGTATCCTTATATTTGCCTTATTACACAGAATTCTTATATATATTATCTACTATACCTAACAAAGCTACCAATTGACCTTGCTAATAATATAGTTAAAGTAATAAGGTAGGTAGAAGTCCTAAGCCTTACTATATATATACCCCGTATATACATAGTATATACGAATAAAACTACTTACTATAGCATAGGTCGATTCATCCTATCTCTATAGTATTATACTCTATGTAAGAAGTATGGGGCGTAAATACTACGTATAGTATATAGTAGTCTTAATATTAAGGATCAAATTACTGCTCTAATTTGAAAGGAAAGGATGCTATAATTCCCAGAGGGGACGGTATATATAGGTAAATATAGGTTAGACACACGCTAAGTATATATAGAGCCTAAGCGTAGTAGGTATGCTACGCAAGTTCTCTATTAACCAATATAAAGAGAACATAGAGTAATAGATTTAGGCAATTTATAACTTTAATAATAAGCATTTCCTTATTATATACTATATATATACGCAAGCTAAGGCATTCTAACACGTAATATATATCGAAATGGACCTATTATTTAAAATGGTTTAAGGTAAAATAAATTTATTCTTAATTATGGGATAGGACAAGAATTCCAAATATATACATGCCCTATACTATGTATATACTATGCATAGGCTAATACCTATAACAGGAATTAAGGTGTGGGTATATATATTTCTAAACTTAAAAACACGTGCTATATACGTAAAGATGTTTTAGCTAGTATTTAAGGTTTTAAGTAATACTGCCTAATCATCTATACAATTTATATATATTTATAGAACCGGACTTCGCATGGCTATAGTTAATATATATAAGAAACAAGCTAGTGGTAAGTATACACTACGTATATACCTAGCATATGCTAATAATATATAGGCTTTAGGGATTACCTATATATAATTAACCTATCCTATAAATAGGATAAATACCTTTAGTATATACTTGTATTCTGCTAAGTATATATTAAATAAAACTTTGCAAAGCGCTTTCCAACCCATAAAGCAAGATATATTATAGAGCAGATATAGGAAGCGGAGATAGAGTAGAAACTAACAGAGCGTATATAAAGTATATATATACTATATCTAGAGCTTACGTCTTGGATAAATAATAAGAAGAAAATATAGATACTAGCCAGGCTTATAAAGAAAAAGTTAAAGGTCCCTTATAAGTGGTGGGCATATGCATAAAAGCATACTAGAATTAGTAAAAGTAGTTATTTTTAAGATAATAACTTTACCAGTTAAAACTTATGCATGCTTACTACAGTACTACGGTAAATATATACGCTCTATATATGCACCGCATATTCTAACATTTTAGTATAGGCTTAAACTCCATATATAAGAAATGTTCGACCTATAAGAGCTATATAAAGAGACAGGAATAGATAATATATAGAGAAATTATAGTAACTTAAAGCGGATAGTAGTACAGCTACAGAAATAAAGTATATATATGCGCTATAAATACAAAGTAGATGCTAAGCTTAAGCAGTTTAGAAACAGCGGAAAGTAGCTAAGTAATAAGCTAAAAATCCTAAATTAAATCTTCCTTAGAATCCTTAGAACCTATTTAATACCCCTAAGCCTAATCTACAGTATATACCTAATATAGAATTACCTACTATATTTAGTGGGCAGACTATGTCGCAGATAAGTAGAGCAGATAATAATATTACATTAGTATTAAATATGTCGCGTATATCCATAGTATATATAGCGCAGATGTTGCCCCTACTATCTTAAAGTTAAACGCCCTAGACTGTAGGTAAAAGGCATAGGTCTAACCTATCTATAGAGGAGATAGAGAAGGAGGCATATATACTCTATATAGAAAATATAGAGCGACGAATTAATGAATTAAAACAGGCTAAAGATATATATAATAAAGCGAAGGAGCTAGCAGAGCTTAAGAAGTGGGCGTAGGAGTATAGTGTTAGCATATAGGGCGTATATATATAGTATACACAGAGCAAGTGTTATAGAGTTCCATCACTATAAATAAAGAATTGATTAATATGGGCCTATAGCCCCGCGCCCTATATTAGGTATATGCCTAGCCTATTTATCTACTAAACTCCGCCTAAACTCCAACTATGCATATTATATATTACGTATGCAGTATGCAGGCCCAGCATATACTAGGACTTAACCAGTGATACGGAACAAGCGGTAGGTTCCACCTATAGTAGGAGTGGCTTATATAGAGTATAAGCATAATATATGTAATAGAATAAACTAAACTTACCAAAGCTCTTACTACCACTATAGCGGCGGCCTATTGTTTTTCTACTCCCTGTGCTAAATATTAGTAGTGTATATATAGGATATATATAAAGCAAACCTACCGCTCTAGCGGCGTGTAGACGGCGAGGGGGACTCCTCGCGGTTATCTAGGGGGGTCGGGCCGCGCTGCGTATATAGTTAGCGTATGCTAAACATATATAGGTGAAATACTAACCTTACGCTTTAAGCTGGTAGAGGGAGTGGTAGGGCCAACGCGCTATTTCCCTCATGTTAGCATACACCTAGTATAAGCGCGTATTAACCTATAGTTAGTAGAAGACATTAGGGGTTTGCATATATATAGGGTATACGCGTATAAGCTAGCAATATAACCAAGTAGTGGTTTTGGTGATGTATATATAGGGGATATGCTAAATTAAACTTTTCTAGTCTCCTAAACATAGAGTCGAGCGTTAGTTTCGGAATTGGGTAGTATCCCTAGTAGTAGCCGTGCTTATTTTTTACATACGCTACCCTTAGGCCTATAAGTGCCTTTAGGTCTAAAATCAAACTTAGGGGGAATAAGTATATAGATAAATAGATATATATATTAGGGTATAGTGCGTATATATAAAAGCGACACTAGTGCTCTTACCTTATAATAGAATTGCCTACTAAATCGGGTAGCAAACCCCTAGTCCTAAGCACTGCATTTAATTAGCTCAGGCTAAGCGTATACGCGGCATAGGGTGGATATACGCAAAGAGTATATAGGCATCTGCATACTCTAAGATCCTAGAACCTAAGGGGCCACGACTATAGACACTATTAGCGACGTATATGCGATGTATAGGTATAGATATACCCAGGCTTATATAGGTATCTTATATCCCGCCAGCTACTAGAGAGAACAAATAGCTTTAGGGAACTATAATGCATTAGCCTCGCATATACGCTGTATATATATAGCATATACTTCTTACCTGCGACCAGCTCTCTAACTGATATATTATTGGTGGTCAGGTTAGTTACTATATATAGTAAGTATATACCAAGCTGCTATAACAATATAGTAGTACATATAAGCACCGCTGTGCTTATTGCGGACATGCCAGTAATACTATAGCCATATCAGTAGAGCCGTAGGCGCTGCGTATATATAAAACATATACTTAGCTAAGCGGTGAAAATATGGCCGCACATCTACGTACTATTAACTGCAATATTACACCTAAACTTTGGCTTAGCATATGCTACATATAGGGTATAGATAAGCAATATACACCATAGTATTAACCAAGGAGAGTATAGAGGCGGCATTAGGTGGGTCTAGTATACGCTTAGTATATGCCTACGTAGTATATAGAGCTATATATACTCGCGTTATCTTGGACTAAAACAGTTAGGGCTACATACAGTTAGCATATACACCGGATATGCGGCTCTATATACACTTATGTCTTCCTCCAGCAAGAGCTGCTGTAGCGCGCGCTATAGTTATTATAAGTATATACCGTGCATATGCAATCCTATAACTAACCAGGAGTTACCCAACCGGGATTAGAATTTGGAATTGGACCTGTAAGGCTTTATAAGTATAGTATATGCATATGCTCTACATATGCTTACCATAGTAATGGCTAAAGGCAAAAGGGTTGGCGGCAGAGGCCACCTATAAGTTATTAAAGTCTGCGATTATCAGATTGCTCATAGTAAGCGTATACGCGGCGTATACAATAGTTAAATTGGTAATAGAAATTCGCCTTATTCTTTCTATCAGCATATACAAGACCTATGCCTATATTATACTATACATACTTATGGCATACGCTGTGATGTTATAGAGAAAAAGTTATAGTGCGACTATTGTTGTGGATATGCTACGCGTATATATAGGCCATGTTTTAATAACTAACTACCATTACCTTATATGGCCATTGTTTAGCGCATATACGCGGTATATACACTGCCATAAACTAGGATATTTGTGATTTAAGGATAAACGGCTTTACATTTTCTATTTTATTTAAATTGTATATGCATTGCATATGCGTAGGCTTAGCGTGGTCTTAAGCTAATTATAGTCACAAAGCTAGTTTGCAAGTTCTAACCATATTAAACTTTCTAACCACGCCAAGTCTTTTCCGTGACCACGCCGAGCTGTAAGCCCAGACGAACCGATAAGGAGGGAAGGGCGGGCTTACAGCTCGGCATAGTCACGGAAAAACTCGGCGTGGTTACAAAGTTTAACGTGGTCAGAACTTATCTAACCACGCTCAACTTCTGACCACGCTGAGCTTTATGCATATGCAGCGCATATACCAACAATTTTTCTCTTAGAATTTAAAGTATTTCGTAAATATATAATATTATATAACGCGTAAGCTGCATATACCCCGCATATACATTCCATAAGTTGCAGCATGAAATAAGCGAGCTAAGTTATTATAACATGGCCTATACATACGCGTCGCATATCCACAATAGTAGTCGCACCAGAACTTCCCTATAACACCACAGCTTACGCCATAAGTATGTACTGCGTAACCTATGCATAAGCGCTATATATGCTAATATTAGGCCAGGGCAACATTAACATATTTATTTTACTCTTGCATATACCGTGCCTACGCTTATCATAAGTAACCTTACAATCGCAGACTTTAACAATGCGTAGGTAGCCAGTACCACCAACCCCAGTGCCTTTGGGTACCACTATAGTAAGCATATGCTTTATATATGCCTAGAAGAAGCATATACTAATAGAAGTATATAGGCCCAATCCCTAACCCTAACCCTAACTAGGTAACACTAGGTTAGTTATAGAGAACGCGTATATAAGGCATATACTTACAGTAGACAAAGCACGCGCTATAGCAGCAGTAGTAGGTAGAAGGCGTACGTAAATCTAGAGCCGCATACCTATAGCATATACTAACCTTATGCAGCCCTAGCTGTGACGGTCTAGGATAACGTAAGTAGGTATTGGGAAGGCTCTATATAAAGAGTGTATATATACTAAGCGCAAACTAAATTTACCTAACCTAGCCTCCGCCCTATCTACCGTTAACTTTATAGTATAGGTCGCATATCTATACCTTATATACAGCATATACTAACAATAAACATAGCTGTGACATTATAGTAAATAGCACGCAGATATACAGCTAGGTCTTTATGGCCTAGCTAAGCGTATATTCCGCATATATACAGTATCTGCGCTCCACTAATATAGTTATAGTACCGCCACCATATCCGCAACAAGCACAGTGGTGCCTATATATATTACTATGCAGTTTACCAAAGGTATATGCTTACTATATGCAGTAACTAACCCCTCTATTACCAACACGTTGGCTGCGGAGTTAATTATAAGGGAGAAGTATATGCCCAGTATATGCTACGCATATATAACACTAATGCAATATAGCGCTCTAAAGCGTTTTATTCTCTCTAGTAGCTAGTAGGATACTAGATACCTATATAAGCCTAGGTAGGTTATATATATACAATATATATATAGTACTAATACTGTATATAGCCGTGGCCCTTTAGGGTTAAGAATTTCCAAGTACGTAGATACCTACACTCTAATTATATATACTTACTCTATACCTAGTATATATCTAGCCTAAGCTAACTAGATACAGTGCCTAGGACTAGAAGTTTGCTACCTAATTTAGCAGGCAATTCTATCGCGAGGTAAGAGCACTAGTTTCGCTTCTATATATACGCGCTATACCCCAATACATCTATCTGTCTATCTATCTATCTATATACTTATTCCCCCTAAGTTTAATTTCAGACCTAAGGGTACTTATAGGCCTAAGGGTAGCATATAGGAGGAATATATATAGCTACCACTAGGACTACTGCCTAATTTAGAAATAAATACTTATCTCTATATCTAGGAGACTGGCAAAGTCTAACTTTATATAGGCCCTATATATATATCACTAAAACTACCACTTAGTTATATTGCTAGCTTATATACGCATATACTTTATATATGCAAACCCCTAATGTCTTCTACTAACTATAGGTTAATATATGTTTATACTAGGCGTATACTAATAAGAGAGAAACAGCGTGTTAACCCGTCTACTCCCTCCACCAGCTTAAAACGCAGGGTCAGTATTTTACCTGTATATATTTGGCATACGCTAACTATATGCACAGCGCGGCCTAATCCTGCTAGGCAACCGTAAGAAGTCCCCCTTACTATCCACCTGCCGCTAAAGGGGTAAGCTTACCTTATACATTCCCTATATATATATAGCTAATATTTAGCACTAGCAAGCAAATAGATAATGGGCCATTATGGTAAAAGTAAGAGCTCTAGTAAGTTTAGTTCCTTCTATTATATACGTTATGCTTATACTCTATATAAGCTATAGGCAGAACCCACCACTTAACCCACCTTTCTTACTAGAGTGTTAAACTATAAGTCCTAGCATATACTGGGCCTGCACGCTATATACGCAGCGTGCAGTATACATTATATATAGTTAGAGTTTTGGTAGGGTTTGTTTAGTAAATAGGCTAGGTATATACCTAATATAGGGCATAGGGCGATAGGCCTATATTAATTAATTCTTTATTTATTATGGAACTCTATATAATACTTTCTATACATATACCGTATATATACGCCCTATATGCTAACGCTATGCTCCTATACCTACTTCTTAAGCTCTTCTAGTTCCTTTACTTTATTATATACGTCTTTAGCTTATTTTAATTCGTTAATTCATCGCTCTATATTTTCTATATATAGTATATATGCCTCCTTTTCTAGCTCCTCTATAGATAGGTAAGACCTATGCCTCTTACCCATAGTCTAGGGTGTTTAACTTCATAATAGTAGTGGTGGCATCTCCGCTGTATATGTAGTGGATATATGCAACGTATCTAATACTAATACAATATTATTATCTACTGTACTTATCTACAAGATAACCTGGCCATTAGATATAGTAGGCTTAGGAGTATTAAATGGGTTCTAAGAATTCTAAGGAAGATTTAGCATAGGATTTCTAGCTTACTGCTTAGCTGCTTTCCGCTATTTCTGCGCTACTTAAGTTTAGTATATACTTTACATATGCAGCATATATGCATACATTATTTCTATAGCTGTACTGCTATCCGCTTTAAGTCGCTATAATTTTTTCATATATTATCTATTCCTCTCTCCTTATATAGCTCTTATAGATCAAACATTTCTTATATATAGAGTTTAAGCCTATACTAAAATATTAGAATATGCGGTGCATATATAGAGCGTATATACCTACTATAGTACTATGGTAAGAACGCATAATTTTTGACCGGTAAAGTTATTATCCTAAAAGTAACTACTTTTACCAATTCTAGTATGCTTCTGTGCATACGCCCACCACTTATAAGGAACCTTTAACTTTTCCTTTATAAGTCTAGCTAGTATCTATATTTTCTTCTTATTATTTATCTAGGACGTAAGCTCTGGATATAATATACATATACTTTATATATATACTATTAGTTTCTACTCTGTCTCCGCTTCCTATATCTACTCTATAATATATCTTGCTTTATATATCGGAAAGCACTTTATAAAGTTTCGTTTAATATATACTAGGCAGAATATAAGCATATACTAAAGGTGTTCATCCCATTTACGGGATAGGTTAATTATATATAGGTAATCTCCAAAGCCTATATATTATAAGCATATATAAAGCATATATAAAGCATATACTGGAAGTATACCTACCGCTAGCTTATTTCTTGCATATATTAACTATAGCTGTGCAAAGTCCAGTTCCATAAATATGTGCAAATTGTATAGATAATTAAGCAGCATTACCCAAAACCTTAAATACCAGCTAAAATATCTTTGCGTATGTAGCGCGTGTTTTTAGGTTAAGAAAGGTATATACCCACACCTTGATTCCTATTATAGGTATTAGCCTATATATAGCATATGCATAGTATAGGGTATACATACGCTTAGAATTCTCATCCTATCCTACAATTAAGAATAAATTCGTTTTACCTTAAACCATCTTAAATAATAGGTCTATTTTAATATATATTACGCGTTGGAATGCCTTAGCTTGCGTATATATACAGTATATAATAAGGAAATGCTTGTTATTAAAATTATAAATTGCCCAAATCCATTGCTCGGTGTTCTCTTTATATTAATTAATAGAGAATTCGCGTAGTATACCTACTACGCTTAAGCTGTGTATATACTCCGCGTGTATCTAACCTATACTTACCTATATATACCGTCCCTCTGGGAATTATAGTATCCTTTCCTTTTAAATTAAAGTAGTAATTCAATCCTTAATATTAAGACTACTATATATTACACGTAGTGTCTACATCCTATACTTTCTACATAAAATATAGTACTGCGGCGATAGGATAAATCGACCTATATTAACAATTAGTAGCTTAATTTGTATATGCTGTTACGGACGCTTTAAGTACAATGTTATAACTACTTGGAGAAGAGTTGTAGGAAGCTAGTTGGTTAATATAGGCACGGTCTAGGGTGGATCCGGTGGAACTATGTGACAAAGAATGGTAACTAAGGTTATGTGATGTGATCTATGTGATCTGTGTGATCTATATAATCCATAGGATGGAGTAGACAGAGCAGACAGAGTAAACGGAGCGAAGGGATTTCTTAGGAGTATGGTTATGTATTTAAAGGACCACAGTCCCTACCCAGATAGTTCTCTCTTTGTAGTGAATCTTAGAATATAATTGGAGTTAATCTATTGGGCAACCACTCTACCAGTTATTATTACGTTGTTGACTTGTCGTACCTATATACCTAGCCTATTAACAGAACCCACTGTAGTTCCTGCTACAAGGTTCCGTTACATATTTACTACCAAGGTTATGGTATTGGAATAACTTGGACAATATGCCACCAAGAGCAGTACTAGTTACGACGGTGTTAACAGGAGCCACAACCTTAGGGCTAGGTGATACCAGTATGGACAATGGGGATTCTCAAGTGGTTACGTGAGGTCAGTTATAGGAAGTGGTTGATTACTTATAGGACAATAATAGGATATTTAAAGAACGCATTAATAGAATTGGAGCAGTAAAGGTTAAGTTACCTTTAATTAAACAATTCTCTGGAGAGAAGTTGAAGCTTAAGGGATTTCTAACGCAAATGTACTTTAAGGTAGTTGTTAGATAATCTGTATTCTCTAAAGGCGTGGGTCAAGTGCATGAGTCATGTGCACGGAGCACGTGCATTGTAAATCTCTTTATCTGAGCTTAGAGCCCAAGGGGCCGATTAGCATAATATTATTAATTTATTAACCCATTGCATTAATAAACCCCTCTACACGAATTTTGTGACAGTTATGAGCCTGGTCCGCCGACTTAAGAAGCTATTTAGCTATTACTTAATTGTTTAAAGAAATTCTACCTTATTGTTAGACTCTAACACCTTATCGTTAGGACGTAGACTCTGACAGAAATCCTACCTTAATCGTCACAGGACGACCCTAATGATAAGGACGATCCTAATAACAAAAATACTATCTCAAATCCTCCTTTGCCTATCAGTCAAAATGACTCCACTAATATCAAGTTCGTTGACCATGATTATCCTCAATAAACTAGAAGACTGGGAGCAATAGATCTGGCAACTATAAGCCCTTGTAGATTAGCAAATTTGGGCCCACATTGACCCAGCTATAGAAGCACCTTAAGAAGGTCTACTTAAAAAACCACCTCTTCCAAAAGTTATAGATTTTAATGAGAATGTAACCTTATATACACAGCTTTCGACGAACCAATAGAGAGCGTACAAGAATAGTAGACGATACTATAACTAGGACATAAAGTACTTCCTAAAACAGGAAGAGCATCTGCAATAGATACGCACCTAGATTACGTCCATAGTATCAATCCAGAAGAAGCTACTGCTTAACCCTTCCCTTACAGTCAAGGAATGGCTAATTTGGTTAAAAGAAGACACTAAGCCCTCAAAGAACTTTATAATAAGGAAGGTATAACTGCAGTACATAGAATCACTTAAGGGACTTAAGCAGGCAAAAATTACCTAGTGGCTTGACAGATGGGAGTATACGATAAAGATAGTAGAGAAGTATGGTCTTCCGTAGATAACTAATAGAATCTGGCTAATAGACCTTATAAATGCAATACGACCTACAAGCAAAACCTATTTTGTTATGTACACTAAACAGGTAAATAATACCGAAAAGGCTCACTTGTTAGAATACCGTAAAGTAGCAATAGAGCTACGGGAAGCATTTGCAAACCTCTTAAAGGTTATACCATCCTCAACTACCAGAGGGAGTGCATTTAACGTAGACTTTACAGGAGAGTCCGAAGAGGATATCTCTATTACTACTAAAGTCTAAAAGGGAAGAGGGAACAGCTTATCTTATAGTTAAAAAAGGGCAGGGACAAATTTAACTAAAGAGACGTCTTCTAAGAAGTTAAAGAACCTAAAATACCTGGTATGCGATATGAGGGGATATACCCTTCCTGACTGTTGGTATCTATTTAAGTGCAAGAGGCCTAAGGGATTTAATGCTGAGGGTACACACATGAAAAAGGTGCGTAAAAAGGTAGAACACGACAAGGATCTAGCTGCCCAAGTAGAATGACTTAAGCTTAAGAAATTAAATATTAATAAAGCTTAACAACGATAGGTTAAAAGTCAGGAGATAGTTAGGAAGATTAAAGGAGAAGCCAATACAATATTCCTAGAATTGTATTACACCGGTTAACTCCATTTACTAAAGCTATTAACTATTCTTGACTTAGGAACTACTTTCCACATCTTTAATAACCTCTCTCGTTTCTACAATTTTAGGAAAGCTCTAAAACACGAATATGTCATCGCAGGCAGCTTAGAAGTGCCTATACTAGGTTACGGCGATGTTACTATCCAAGTTACAAAACTAGACAAGAGCAAGGGAATCCTATGTCTTAAGGACGTTGCCTTTTGTACGGACTTTAATATGAATCTAGTGTTGTTCCGTCTACTTCGAAAACGAGGGTACTACTAGGATAATAAAGGAGAGAACAATCTTCTAGTTTAAAAGGACGACACAATCCTATGTCAAATGGAAGAACGTTACGGATAATAGACTATCGAATATGTCTAACTAGGAAGTCTATTAGCGTTTAATACAAGCCGACTACTACGCTAATAGAAGCGTAGAGCATTATCAAGAGACGCTCGTCCAGATTCGAAAGGAGATGTATATTTATAGTATCTACGTCTAGGTTATCTAGGACCTATAAGCCTTTATTATTTAGGTCTTAACGCCTTAGGAGTTAAGCTTCGAGGCCTAAAGACGACGGAATGTTAATATTGCAGTCTCGCCAAAATTAAGCGTTAGGTCTTAAGAAGGTTCTTAAAACGGAAAATTAATAAACCCTTTCTTAACCTCTATATTAACTGGACTGACCTTAAGGAAGCGCATGCCGGATTTATATAAGTTATGTTTATCTATAACACTTTCTCAGGAAGAACCTTCCCATATTTTATAATAACGCATGGTAAGGAGAAGGAGACACTATAAGTACTTAAAGATTTCATCTAATGGATTCGTCTAAGGTATAACCTTAAGGTTAATACTATTAGGTCAGATAACAAGCTAGGGAGAAGGAGAACCCTTAAATGGCTATGGACCCAAGGGATTACCTTTGAGCCTTTGGCGCCATATACCTAAGCATAGAACGGTACCGCCGAACGCTTAGGGGGTGTAATCATTAAGAAAGGACGTGTAATAAGAATTGCTGCCAATCTACCACACAACCTATGGAACGAGATAGTTAACTATATAGTCTACCTTTAAGATCGAACGCCACGGGAAAGCAATGGATGGAAATCGCTATATAAAAGGTTCCATACTTACCTAGTAAATGGGAGATTAAGAAAACTATAATTGGCGCACCTAAAAGCCTATAGCTGTAGGGCGTACGCGATGACGTCGGATGCCTAACTAAAGAAGAAAAGACTAAGTAAGCTAGATCCGCGAGCCCATATTAGCTACCTTGTTGGCTATAACTCTACTAATATCTACAGGATCTGGATCCTGTATAAAGGTATCGTTATCTCTACTAGGGATATTATCTTTAATAAAAAGACGTTCTTTGATGGCAAGCGAACGGACATCTTAAAGGATCTATACGCCGAATTAGATACGCTAATTGAGAAGATTTAACTCCTTAAGACCTTAACTAAGAACGAGGTTCTTCTGGAAGATAATAACAAAGTATTTAAACCGTTAATTCAAAAGGAAGACGACAATGTTGATAAGCCAGTTTAAACCTTTAATAAGTTAGCAGATCTTAAGCTTATAAGAGCTCTTAAAGACGCGTATTATACGCTACCTCCAATAGAAGAAGATAAAGAATCTCTATATACCTTTTACGTTAAGTATCCTATAAAGTCAGATACTGATTAGGACACTATTAACTAAGTAAGAGATAGGTTTCACACTTAGGGGGTGTTTAACGACTTAGTTAAAGACTTGTTTAAGGAAGCTAGTAATAATAGGCTTAAAGACTTTGTTACTAAAAGGATCACCTCAGCCTATTATGGCGCCTTTGTAGTAGGAAGGAAGTTTAACCTTAATAGTTAACTTAATGACAGCAAGCTGAAATTAGGCAGAATACGTAATGTTAGATTATATAGGAAGAACTTACCTCCGCTACCTTAGTTAATTAAGGACCTTAATATATATCCTCTTTAAGATTAGTTCTAAGAGGCTTAATAAGCCTATCTCCAATCTTATTATTAAATAAGGTTATTTCAGGAAACAGATAAGAAGTATATAAAGGGACAGCAGATCCTTAGCTTAATATAAATATTCGTCTACAAGATGGATAAGTATGGATTCCTCCAGAAATATAAGGCACGCTTAGTTGTATACGGAAATTAATAGGCTCTAGGAGACCTACCTATAAGAGCTACTATATTAGCCAGTACGACCTTCCGAACCCTTATGGCGATCACCGCAAAATTCGACCTGGAGACGACACAGATAGATGTAGTTAATGCGTTTGTCTATTGCGATCTTAACGAAGTTATCTATATAAAGCTACTGCCAGGATTTAATAACGGAAAGAAAGACAAAGTACTGCGCTTAAGAAAAGCCCTATACGGACTACGATGATTACTACTGTTATGGCAGAAGAATCTTATGAGCTCGCTAATAGAATTGGGTTTTAAAGAGGTACCCTAGGAGCCGTGTGTTATGCTAAAAGGTGGAATAGTTATCTTCTTCTACGTTAACGATATTGTCTTCTGCTACCGAAAGATAGATAAGAAGAAAGCTTAAGAAGTAATTAAGGAGCTAAGCAAGGAATACCAGATAAGTACCCTTAGCGAGCTAAAATGGTTCCTAGGAATCTATGTACTATATAATTGTAGCTAGAGGCTTCTATGGCTATCCTAGAAAGCCTATATCGAGAAGATAGCTAATTAGTATGAGATAGATCTTAAAGGGCGTCTTCCAGATACTCTAATAGCAGAATTAGAACTCCTCTTTACTGATTACTAATTAATCTGTCTAACGCGTCTGTCCCCTAATATAGACCTATTAGTCCGTCCTATATCCCTACCAGCCTCTACGATGCTATATTAGAGAAAATTGGGTTTAGTACTCTATGCAGCCACTATAACGCGTCCGGATATTGCTTTTGCAGTATTAAGGCTGGTAAGGTTTAATTAGGACCCAAGCCAAGAGCATTATTAAGCGGTAGATAGAGTCATCTAATACCTATATAGCACAAGAAGCAGAGCAATCTACTATAGAGGAGATAAGGAAGGAACAAACGGTAGAGGGAGAGACAAAGGAATACGCGACAAAGGACAAGACGACGGAAGAGATGGTAGAGGTAAAGCGCAATTATTTATCTGTGCTAGCGATGCATTATTCGCGGACAACTCCATCGACAGAAAGAGCTTGTAAGGATATATTATAAAGCTATTTAGGGGGCTGATTGCCTGGAGAGCAAATAAGCAGGGTATAGTTATAATGTTGAGCATAGAAGCCGAGTTGTTAGCCCTATTATAGACAGCAAAAGAAGCTATCTTTATTAGTAGGTTGTTTAAAGCAATAACATTACAACTAAATAAGCCCTTAATTATTAAATGCGACAACACCTAAATGCTCCAACTAATTATAGAAGACACGGCAAAGCTAATTACGAAGCTCTGATATGTTAACATCCATTAACACTGGCTACGTTAGGAATACGCAATGAGACAAGTACGATTTTAATAGACAGCGACGAAGGAGATAATTGCTAATGGACTTACAAAGGCCCTGCCCAAGCAGAGGTTTTAAAGCTTCGTTAATATAATCGGAATAGTAGATATTAAGGAGCGGCTAAATAAGGAGAAGTAACTAGAGGACCTAAGGGACAGTATTAAAGCAAGATGGAAGGATTTAGATGAGATTACGGTCTAATTGACTTATTAACGGACATGAGAAGGTGGCTAGCTTTAACCTTAAAGAGCTCAAAGCTAAGGGGGTGTGTTAGATAATCTATATTCTCTAAAGGCGTGGGTCAAGTGCATAAGTTATGTGCACGGAGCACGTGTATTGTAAATCTCTTTATCTAAGCTTAGAGCCCAAGGGGCCGATTAGCACAATATCATTAATCTATTAACCTATTGCATCAATGAACCCCTCTACACGAATTTCGTAATAGTAGTACAGGAAGGAGCGAAGTTAGTAATGTTATTAGATTAAGTAGCTTATACAGAATTGTTCCTAACGGGGAGGGCACTTAAGTAGTTTAAGCCGTATCTTATGGAAATATAGGCTAATAGCATGATAACTACTAACTAGGATGTATGGTATATGTTTACCAGTTAGAATAGGTTTGTAAAGCAACTAATATAAGTGTTTAAAAACCTAGAGGCTATAACCACAGCGGAATAAAAGCTTTAGAACTTAGTACAACGCACTTTAGCAACTAAGTATATAACACAGTTTTAAACACTAGCTATATAGGTTAAGTGGAATAATAGGGCGCTTATGGCACAGTATAAATAGGGACTTAAGGCTAAAGTCTAGGACGTAATTATTCTAATAGAAGATGCGGATACTCTAAGGGAGTTAATAGATTAGTTAATAAAGATTGATAATAGGATCTACTAAAGGGAATAAGCTAAAAGAGGGCAAGATAGAGTTCTATAGTTGTATAAGGCATAGAGTACGCAACAATAGACGCAGAGTTAAAAACTATAGAATGGCGCAGAGCTAATAGACCTAAGCGGTACTAAAGAAACCTAAAGGTAGGAAAAGAAACTATGGAAACCTAGAGGTTAAGGATTAAGTAATTAAAGGACTAAGGAGTAGAGGCTAAACTAGGGATCTTAGTAGTAGAAGATATTTAGGCGGACTCCATAGCAAGAAAGATGGTTTAAAGATAGAGCTTATATAAATTGCGGAAAATAGGGTTATTTTACTAAAGACTGTAGAGGTGGTTAGAGTAACTACGTGGTAAAGGGAACCAGACTAGTAGACGGCACGTATATATAGAGGGACGACGGTGCACTATGAGGAATAAAAGAGTGTTTAATTAACAGTTTTGCGTATTGTTATAATAACGCATGCCGAATTTATAAGGACGCTAAATATGGCGCAAGCTATTAGCTATAGAAGCTAGAGTTAAAAGGACTCCAAGGAACCAGAGAGTTAGATAAAGAATAAGATTAACTCTATAAGCTAGATTAAGATGTTATAGCAATATATGGACAAAGATTAGTAGTATTGACAATGGAGTTAGAGTACTTATTAATTAATAGCAACGAGGATGAAAAAGAGGCTAACTGGGAGCACTTAAACCTTAATAATGTAACAGAAGTAGAGACTGAGACCATCACTAAATGAGGTTCAGTAACGGATGTTATAATACCGTTGGATACAATTTCCATTGCTTTACAAGACAATAGGAGTAATATTTAGAAGAAACTAAGTAAGTAGATAACTGCTAGTGCTAGCTTATTACTTAATAAAGGTAAAAGGCCACAGGCTTAAGATTTTCAAGAAGAGATATAAGAAGCTTAAGACTTTTAAGATAAAATAAGATATACCTAAGAACCTATAACGGACAAAAACTAATGGGAAAGGGTAGTAACTTAGTTTAATAATAAATAAATGAGTATAGGACGCAAGTTTAAGAACTATAAGTTTGGGGAATGAATAAGAACGTTAGCAATTCTAGGTAAACGCAGTGTTTAGCCTAAAGATTAAAAAGTTGATATTAGGATTAAAAAGCAAGATAACTATAAGGATCTAGCTGCAAGACGCAGAAAATAAGAAACTATAGATAAGTTTAGGATAAGAATTATTATATAGCAAGAGCAAAAGCTAAACAAGAGATTAGCTATGCTAGGTTGTATAAGGAATAGAGTACCTATATAAAGAGTTACTAATAGGCCGAGTATAGGGATACCTAGGGTAAAGTGGTTAGATAAATTGGAACAAGAAGAGGATCTAGATATCCTAACTAGGTTTAAAGAAAGATATACTAAAGGATATTACGATATAGTAATAACAAGGTACTTTCTAATGGATAGACCATATACACTAAACCAGTTGTATGGAAAGTGGTATAGGTAACAACATAATAATAAACGGGAAGACTTTTATATGTAGCTAGACAAAAAAGTTGTCTAAGACTAACCTATTATGGAAAAACGCATAAGTCACATTAAAGGAGTATTAATTATAATGTTAAGGAATCTAAAAGAGAGGTCTAGGGACTGGAGAAGCGAGTGACAAATTTTAGTACCTACAGCAGAGATACTAGTGGTTAGGTTAACTAGGTATAGGTTTAAACTTAAGGATAAAGATAAACTAAGAGTTAACCTAAAACATGCAGCATATTATACACTATTGTGGACAGCTTGTGTGGATGATATATATAATATGCATAGAGCACCTAAAGATAAGAACCGGAAGTACCTATTAAGGGTGTATTGGGCACTAGAGGAAAAGCAGTTTAGGAACGCTAAGTATATATATAGTTGGCACCTAGTAGAAGTATAAGGTTAAGGAGACTTAATACTTTAACTAGGAAGATTCCTTACGGAAGAACGCCTAAATAGATAATAGTGGTGGGAGTGCCTAGAGAATACTTATCTATGGCACGTAGAGGAAAAGAAATAAACTAAGTATTAGCTAAAGTTAGACTAAGTATAGGCAGGACCAAGCAGCCAATAGTTAGGAAAAGGGGAGGCGTATAGGACTAGAGGGAACCAGTATTAGAGCCTTAGACCCTTAAAGGAATTTAAGGATAATACCTAAATTTAAGAGCCAAGTGGCGAGATCAGCAGTTTAAAGCGTTGGTAGATAGTGGAGTAATTAGGAACTACATATTACCAAAGGCAGTAGAGAGAATAGGGTTATTATATAGATAGAAGGAACACCTATATCCACTTATAACGATTTTAGGAGATCAGATAGCCTATAGAGGAGGTATTACTAATCTTAAAATAGGACCTATTTAGATAACTATTAAAGGGAGACCAGTTAGAGTATCTTTTAATATCCTACCATTAGGATAGGACGAGGTGATACTAGGAATGCCTTAGTTACAGGAGTACAATCTAAAAATTGATTGGGTTATAGGTTAAGTCAATATTAAGGATATATAATAATGCAAAGTGCGACAGTAAACCAAGTTGGTATAGTATTAAGTCGGAGCGACCTATGAGGAGACTAAGCGAGGCTTAAGTTATATACCAAAAAGATACCACAAGTATGGTAAAAAGTTATAGTCACTAGAAAGTGAAAAGCTATTAGAGTATATAGCTTGGGACCACGAGATAGAGTTAAAAGAGGGAATAAGTTTAAAGTTCTTTCCAATCTATAAGCTTACTGAAACAGAGTTAGTAGCGCTTAAGGAGTTTATCCAGGAGAACTTATAAAAGGGATATATTAGACTATTGTAGTTATTAGCAGGATATCCAGTGTTGTTTATCCCAAAGAAAAACGGAAAACTTAGGATGTATATAGACTATAGATAGTTAAACAGTATTACTAGGAAGGATAGGTATCCTTTACCCTTAATTAGCGAAATCTAAGATAGGATAGGTAACGTAAAGATCTTTATAAAGATAGATTTAAGGTAGGTATACCACCAGATTAGAACCAAGGAAGGTAATAAATGGAAGGCAGCTTTTAGGTTAAAAGAAGGACTATATAAGCCGTTAGTTATGCAATTTGGGCTTATAAACGTACTAGTAATGTTCTAAAAGCGAATTAATAGTGTGTTAGGAGAACACCTAGATGAACTTGTTATAGTATACCTTAACGACATTATTATCTACTTAGAGAGTAAGGAAGAACACAGAGAATATGTTAAATGGGTTTTAAAGAGACTATAAGAAGAATAGATGCCAGTAGTAATTAAGAAATGCGAGTTCTTTACTAGGAAGACCGATTTTATTAGATTTATTATTAAACTAGGCCAACTTAGTATAGATTTAAAGAAGATTAAGGCTATAGTAAACTGGCAAGAACTAGAGAACGTTATATAGTTAAGATTGTTCCTAGGGTTTTGCAATTACTGTAGAAGGTTTATAGCGCAGTGGTTACAGGACATTAAGCCATTTATACAGCTAATAAAAAAGGAAGAACTGTGGGCATGGGGAAAGGAGTAATAGGAACTGTTTAAGAAAGTTAAAGAGTTGTTTATCTAGGAGCCAGTTCTTAAGATCTATTAACTAGGTTTAGAGACGGTTATAGAAACGGATGTATTAGACTTTATACTAGAAGCGTACTTCCTATAGAAACATTAAGATAGATAGCACCCAGTGGTATACTATAGTCAGAAGATAACACCACTAGAGTTAAACTATAATATCTATAACAAGGAGTTGCTAGGTATAATTACAGCACTTAAGGAATAGAAAGCATTCTTATAAGGCACAGAAAAACCATTTATAGTTAAAACGGATTATAAGAACCTTATAGGATTCCTAATAATAAAGGAACTCAACTAAAGACAGGTTAGATAGGCGGAAATGCTTATAGAATACTATTTCGAAATTCAGCATACTAAGGGTATAGATAGTGTATAAGCAGATGCTTTAAGTAGAAAGGTTAAACTACAGAACAGTAAAAAGCTATTAGGAGTTTTGTTGCAAAAGGATTAAGACAGATTGATTAGGTATAATTATCCAAAGATTATAGTAACTAAGGAAAGTCAGATCTATAAATTACCAGAGAGTAAGTAGATATAAAAGATCTAAGAAGTATAGGTAGAGGATCTAGACTTAGAGCAATACGTAAATAGAGAAGCAATATATGTGCCTAAGTCTATTGCAGAAGAACTTGTTAAGGAATTCCACAAGGGAATAATATAAGGACATAATGGAGCTATAGGCTTAGTGTTAAGACTTTAAGAGGAGTATATTATTTAAGGAACCTAGGGACTAGCAAGACAAGTTATAAAGGAATATCTAGATTGCTAAAGGAACAAACTAATAAGGTATAAGCTGTACAGAGGGCTATAACCTATCGAGACACTAGGAAGACTATAGGAGGTTATATTATAGGACTTTATTGTTAAGTTACTAAAGTTAAGAGATCCTATTATAGGACAAGATTATGACGCAATCTTAGTAATAGTGGATAAGCTAATAAAGTGGGGATACTTTATAGCATGCACTAAAGAGATATTAGTAGAGGATGTTGCTAGAATCTATATAAAAGAAGTGTTTGTAAGATATAGAGCACTAGACAAGATTATATTGGATAGAGATCTAAGATTTATAGCAGTATTTTAGGAAGTGTTTCTGGCAGAATAAGGGGTTTGCGTAGCAACATTTATAGTATATTATCCGCAGATGGACGGATAAACGGAAAGACTAAACTAGACACTAGAGCAGTATCTAAGGCACTATATTAATTACGCATAGAATAATTGGGTATTATTACTACCAGTTATATAGTTTGTATATAATGCAACACCACAAGAAGGAATGGGGACATTACTATTTAAGGCGAGTTATGGATATAAGCCAAGAATATCGTTATCGCCATAATAAGTAAAAAAGATGAGTAGCATAGCTAAGTAAAAAGTGGAGACATTAACGAACCTTTATATAGACCTTAAAGAAACAGCTAAACTAGTACAAGAACAAATAAAAAGGTACTATAATACTAGGAGATCTAAGGGACCAGATTTTAAGGAGGGGGATAAAGTATGGCTACTATACAAAAACTTTAAGAGTTGACGATTAAGTAAGAAGTTAGACTATGTTAGACTAGGACCTTTTAAAGTTAAGCAAAGAATTTTATTGGTTACGTATAAGTTGAACCTACTAGCTAAAATGAAAATCTACCCTATATAGTATATTGTAATGCTAGAGCCAGCATATGGAGATATTAAGCCACTAGTCTATAAGGTAGATACGTATAGAGGATAGGAGGAAGACAAATGGCAAGTTTTAAAGATTATTAGTTACGAGGACGTAGATAATAAAATGTGGTATAAAGTAAAGTGGATAGGCTATAGTAAGACTACCTAGGAACTACTAAGCAACCTAGAGAACGCTATAGGAAAGGTATAGAAGTATTGGAAGAAAGCAGGTTAGGTAATATTAATAAGGAAGGATCGCCAAAGAAAGAGTTACCTAAGGGGGACCTAAGAGGAGCAATTGCTGAGCTACTTGGAGTTGTTTCCCTTGCAGGAGGAGAGCTAGTCCTTTTATTACCTAGCTTAGACAAACCCTGTTAAACTAGTTTCCACTCCTTAGAATGAACCTTCTTATATACTTTCTTGAGACGAAGCAGATAAGCGTAAGCAGAGGCATAAGCTTTAAGGGTATAACGCTCCTTATCTCTTACCCGCTTAGCGTGAGCGTGGTCTTTGTCTTAAAGACAATAAATCTTGCCCAAGGCACCAGAGAGCTTAGTGTTAAGTTTTATAGTAGTAGATTAAATATAAGACCCTATAATAAGTTACTTAGGGAACTTAAAGACTGTTAAGAGTTATAGGACGCGCATACTTAGCGTTAGAGATAGAGCGAATATCGCAAGACGAGCGAATGTTTGCTTTAGTGCACTCTAAATAAGAGGAAGGTTGTTGGGCAGTAGGACTCGCCAACGTAATATAAACTAACCCCTCTTTCGCATAATAAGAATACGGAGACGGTATTACCTCACTTAGTAATAGTATGGAGGAAACCGTACGCGTATAATAAAGGGTTAAAGAAGAAGAAGGAGCTTTAGGTATAATAAGCAAGGATGTTAACCAGATTGATTAGACGGACATTACACCTTTAGTAGATGACTTAGAGATGTTAGGAATCTTTAAGGACGAAGATAAAGAGGAGGGAGATGATATTACGGACGCTTTAAGTACGATGTTATAACTACTTAGAGAAGAGTTGTAGGAAGCTAGTTGGTTAATACAGGCACGGTCTAGGGTGAATCCGGTAGAACTATATAATAAAGAATGGTAACCGAGGTTATGTAATGTGATCTGTGTGATCTATATAATCTATATAATCTGTGGGACGGAGTAAATAGAGTAGACAGAGCAAATGGAGCGAAGGGATTTCTTAGGAGTACGGTTATGTATTTAAAGGACCATAGTCCCTACCTAGATAGTTCTCTCTTTGTAGTGAATCTTAGAATACAATTAGAGTTAATCTGTTGGGCAACCACTCCACTAGTTGTTATTATGTTGTCGACTTGTCGTACCTACGTATTTAGCCTATTGATAGAACCCACTGTAGTTCCTGCTACAAGGTTCCGTTATATATGCTATATATATATAGGGCATATGTATAGTAAGACTTAGGACTTCCACCTACCTTATTGCTTTAACTACATCATTAGCAAGGTTGATTGGTAGCTTGGTTAGGTATAGCGGATAATATATATAAGAATTCCGTGTAATAAGGCAAATATAAGGATGCCGTACTATATTAACGGGAATATAGCAATCTAACTATGCACTATATATTCGGCCTACTACCCTACCTTAGCCTTGCGGGTGGTTAAATCCTATATATACTTAGTATATGCATTACGTATGCATAACACATACATTACCTACCATAATATTTTCGCTTTAATGTTGAATATCTAATATAGGTATATTCTTATTTAAGTTCCTAAACTCTATATTCAATAAGTAAACAAAGGTATTAAATATCTACCTAGGCGGTCGTTGGTGATAAAGGCCAGGCAATATGCTATAGTTTACTATTACTACTGCTAGAACAACTAATAAACTCTATCTATATATAATAAGCATATATCGCGCATACACTAGCTATATGTGTACTCTATACCGAAAAAACATTGTTAGTCTGCTTTTACTATATATACGTTCTTGTGTAATAGGGTAGATACACTACTACTATAATTATAGAATACCATAGTAGTAGCTGTATATTATAAGTATATGCCTAATGCATATAGACAATGCTTACTTATCTGTGCTTTGCTTAAGCTTTTTATTAATCTCTACTGCCTAGTATAGATGACTACTACGCTTTTAGAGGTTATTAATTAATTTAAGCTTAACCCTATTATATGCGGAGCATATATAGAGAATATCCTTATAGGCATACTCGCAGTGTCTAATACCGCTATATTTAAACGCTTAATAAAATGCTTTTCCACTTTCCCAATTATTATTTTCTTTAAGGAGTTGTAGTTATGTAATTATAGGGTTACCAGTTTTATAGAATAAGAATTAAATCTACTAGAGGTATAAATATAGCATATACTTAGTATATATAATACTTACCTTTAACACATACTGCTTAAAAACCTTATATACTGTTTCTTTATCTATATCTATAGATAGCAGAGGTGTGGCTTTATAGATAAAGTATATAATTCCTTCTTTTCTAGTTGCCGGATATTTAGGCATAATAATATGGTCTATTACCTCTTGGACGACAATTTAATGCTTACTATTAGAGCTAATAAGTGCTCTATAGTCTTGGAGTGTGCTCTAACTATTCTAAGCATATGCATAGCCTATGCACGAAGTTATATATAATCTTACCTTAGAGAGACCCATATAAAATAGAGGGCGCTATTGCATGCTATTTTAGCCCTCGCCCTCCTTATCCTCCTTATCTTTAATACTCCCTCTATTAATTGTATTACCTTAAGAACTATTATCTCCGTATTTGATGTTAGGTATACTCTGGGGTAGCTGCATATACTTAGCATATGCGTAGCATATGGTTGTGCATACTAACTGGTAGTCCGTTTAGCCACCCTACTATACTCTTATTTGCTTTAGTATAGTTTTCACTTGTTATAAGTATAGCAAGGTACGTATAAATACGCGCATATGTATATATGTGTGTATGTGTGTATGTCTCTGTGTGTTTGAATATCTGTATATCCGCGTGTATATGCATAGTATATGCTCCAGATATTTTGGTTTATGTGGTCGCTTAAGTCAAATATAGCTACTAATGCGCGTTCTATATGGCTAAAAGTGTGGTACCGCCGACCTTTTTCCGGCGCTCCATCGGTGACCACGCTCAGCTACACCCTAGGGAAGGGCTGTAAGCCTAAGGGAGCTTATAAGGAGGTGCCAAGGGCTAGCCGAAGGCTAGCCTTGGCAGCCGCCAAAAGATCCCTTACACGGATAAAGTAGATAGAGTAATAACTTTCTTAGAAGTATCCCTTCGCACGTTAGAGTCCTACACTTAGCGCCAAGCCTATAAACATCGTGCTTAGCTGTATACACGGCGCGCCTCTTATTGGCTAGGCTCTTATCAATACCATAGGACGCAAACCAACGTGCAAAGGGATAGATGTGTATTTAAGGGCCCATAGTCCCTACCTAGATAGTTCCTCTCCTTATAGTAAATCTTAGAATATAATTAGAGTTAATCTGTTAGGCAACCACTCTACTAATTATTATTATATTGTTGACTTCTTGTTTACCTACACACCTAGCCTATTAGCGAGTTTACCGTTATAAGGGCGCGAAGAGGCTTTAGGGAAGATTTAAAGGAATAATATAAATTCTATCTAAATCTAAGGGTATATAGCTCTTAAAGAGAACAAGACGTTATATAAAGAAGAGAAAGGAATATAGGAAACTTATAACTAAATATTCGTGGTCTTGGTAGTAGACGCGTGGGCATAAGCCTACGCGGATTTTAACAGGTTTTAACCAAATTCCATTACATTAGTAGAATTTAGTAGAGACTGGTGGAAATTAATTAAGTTAGCGGAATTTAGCAGAATTTAATTAACTTAGCAGAATTTAGCAGAATTTAATTAAAGCGTTAGAATTTATCTGTTGTTACGGACGCTTTAAGTATAGTGTTATAACTACTTGGAGAGGAGTCGGCGGAAGCTAGTTGGTTAATACAGGCAAGGTCCAGAATGGATCCGGTGGAACCATATAACGAGGAATGGTAAGTGAGTCACATAACATTATACGCAGTGTATAAGGAGTACGCAGTATACGCTACGTATAACACGTATAATACGTACCTTATATACAAGAGAGGATTTCTTAGGAGTACAGTTATGTATTTAAAGGACCTTAGTCCCTACTGTAGATAGTTCTCTCCTTGTAGTAAATCTTAGAATACAATTAGAGTTAATCTGTTAGGTAACCACTCCACCAGTTATTATTATGTTGTTGATTTTGTTTATACCTATATACCCAGCCCATTAACAGAACCCACTATAGTTCCTACTATAAGGTTCCGTTACACATTCACTACTAAGGTTACGGTATTAAACAGAGAGATTAAACAATATGCCACCAAGAGCAGCACTAGTTATGACGGCGTCAACGGGAGCCACAACCTCAGGTCTAGGTAATACCAGTATAGATAAGGGAGATTCTTAAGTAGTTATACAAGGTTAGTTATAGGAAATAGTTAATCACTTATAAGACAATAATAGGATACTTAAAGAACGCATTAATGGAATTAGAGTAGTAAGGATCAAGTTACCTTTAATTAAACAATTCTTAGGAGAAAAGTTAAAGCTTAAAGGATTTCTTACGTAAATGCACTTTAAAGTAGTATAGGAAGGAGTAAAGTTAGTAATATTGTTAGACCAAGTAGCCTATGCAGGATTGTTCCTAACGGGGAGGGTACTTAAGTGGTTTAAACCGTATCTCACGGAAATATAGGCCAATGGCATAACAACTACTAACTAGGATGTATGGTATATATTTACCAGTTAGAACGGGTTTGCAGAGCAACTAATATAGATGTTTAGAGACCCGGAGGCCACAACTATAGCAGAATAAAAGCTTCAGAACTTAGTATAACGCACTTTAACAATTAAGTATACAATACAGTTTCAAACACTAGCTATATAGGTTAAGTAGAACAATAGGGCGCTCATAGCATAGTATAAATAGGGACTTAAGGCTAAAGTCCAGGATGTAATTATCCTAATAGAAGATGCGGATACTCTAAGAGAGTTAATAGATCAGTTAATAAAGATTAATAATAGGATCTACTAAAGGGAACAAGCTAAGAGAGGGCAAGATAGAGTTCTATAGTTATATAAGGCGCAGAGTACGCAATGACAGACATAGAGTTAAAAACTATAGAATGGCGCAGAGCTAATAGACCTAAGCGGTACCAAAGAAACCTAAAGGTGGGAAAAGAAACTATGGAAACCTAGAGGTCGAGGATTAAGTAATTAAAGGACCTAGGAGTAGAGGCTAAACTAGGGATCTTAGCAGCAGAAGACGTTTAAGCGGACTCCACAGTAAGAAAGATGGTTTAAAGATGGAGCTTGTATAAATTGTAGAAAATAGGGTCATTTTGCTAGAGACTGTAGAGGTGGTTAGAGTAACTATATGGTAAAAGAAACCAGACCAGCAGACAGCACATATATATAGAGGGACGACGGTGCACTATAAGGAACAAAAGAATGTTTAATTAACAGTTTTGCGTATTGTTACAATAACGCATGCCAAATTTATAAGGACGCTAAGTATGGCGTAAGCTATTGGCCGCAAGAGCTAGAGTTAAAAGGACTCTAAAGAACTAGAGAGTTAGATAAAGAATAAAATTAACTCTATAAGCTAAATTAAGATATTATAGCAATATACGGATAAAGATCAGTAGTAATAATAATAAAGTTGGAGTACTTATTGATTAATAGCGACGAGGACGAAAAGGAGGCTAACTAGGAGCACTTAAACCTTAAGAACGCAACAGAAGTAGAGACTAAGACCACCACCAAGCAAGGTTTAGTAATGGGTATAGCGATACTATTGGATACAATTTCCATCGCTTTATAAGATAATAGGAGTAACGTTTAGAAGAAACTAAGTAAGTAGATAACTACTAGTACTAGCTTATTACTTAATAAAGGCAAAAGGCCATAGGCTTAAGATTCTTAAAAAGAGATAAGAGAAGCTTAAGATTCTTAAGACGAGATAAAACACACCTAAGAACCCACAACGGACGAAAACCGATAGGAAAGGGCAGTAACTTAGTTTAGTAATAAACAAATAAGTATAGAACGCAAGTTTAAGAACTACAAGTTCGGGGAATGAATAAGAATATTAGTAATCCTATGTCATGGCACTGACCTGTCGTATACTGTCTCGTACTGTTTCCTACTGTTGGCTGGCCCACCATTAGCGCCTTGGCGGGCTGGCCCTACTATTTGTGTATAATACCCCCTTTCCATCTTCTTCTCCTCTTTATACCATAATGTAGTTATTTAGCCTACTTGCATTACAGTACTGTGACAGTTTGTGGTATCTCTAATTGCGCCCTATCGCGACCTTTGTTTTTTCCCTCTTCCTAAGTATACTGTCTCCGTTTTCCTAGTGTAATCGCGACCTGGCGCGACTGACAACACTGTACCACAATCCCAGACAACCCTAGCACAGTCCTAGACAATCTTAGTATAATCTTAAACAATCTTAGTACAGTTATAGACAATCTCAGCATTATAGCCAGCCTTATAGATTTTAATTGCCTTACCTAGATCCCTCAAAATGGGCGATCACAACATAGATAATACCCCGTCGACGAACCTACGCGAAGCGCTCGCCTGCCTTTTCGATACCTCCCACACCTATATTGCCTGGGCAATTAGGAATGGCCTAGAGTACCCTAAGGACCTTAATGTGGCAGGAACCTTCCAGTACCTTTCTATATATACAACCTTTTTGACTAGCGTCGAGAACGGCCTCCAAGCTGTCTACGACGAAGGCCGAACTATAAAGTCTTAACTTAAAGAAGCTTAGCACAGAATTAACTCCCTTAAGACGCTTGAACCACGTGTACAATAAAACGAATAACAAGCTCTTGCATATACTAAGACCATATAAAGTCTAAGCTCTTAGATTACTATACTCACCCAGACTATTGCCGAGAAGAATATAGCTACTGGCTCCCCTCTTCTAACCAAGCCCCGTAGAAAAAAGCGTGAAGCAAAAGATCTAACCCCGTTTAATGGCAAGGGATCACCAATTGAAAAACAAGAAAAATTTGAGATATGGGAAATGAAGATCTAAGGCGTTTTCCGGAGAGATGCAAAGTGCTTTGAGACCTAATGGACCTCGACGCCGTCAAATTCGGTAGCGGTAGTAGTAGCCTCCCTGACGACGTCTGAAGACACCGCATGGATAACAGACTCTGTATAGCATGTGGTCAACCTGGCCACTGGAAAGATGCTCACGACCCCAGGGCGAACCCAAATCCCCTCCCGATGCCACCGCGCCAACCTCCTCCTAGCCGCGGCGGATTCTTCAGCAGAGGGGATGGCAACCGAAACGGTAACCGCGGACGAGGACGTGAGTTCGGACACAGAAACCCGCCCCCGCGATGGCCTTCCCTAATACAGCCCCAGCCGATGGTCCTATACGCGAACTACGGATAAGTGCTCCATGTTGCTACCAATTGTGAGACCGGCTATGTTATCGGTGAAGTACCCTCTAGTATATATACACTGTTGGAGACTAATACGTTAGGATATACTAGCTAAGACTATAGCCACCAGCCAAGCCCTATAAGTTAGTTATTAAAAGGCCAACCCTTAGACTAAGTCGCCTCCAAGGGTCAAAACTATATGGGGAGGAGGATAAAAGGATTAGATCTATGCTACTAGATTAGTTAGACCTTATTCTAAGTTAACTGCTACTTAACCTCAGAACAGTAAATAACGATAGAAATACTATCCTTATTCAGACCTACCTCTCCTTACTGCGCAACCCACTCCTATAAGTTTTCATTGAAACAGTAAGCCTCGTTGATACCGGTAGTATAGCACCAGCATTTGCAGACGAAGACTTGCTTATAAAAAAGCACAATATTATAATGAAAAGACTCCTAGTCCTAAAACCACTCTGCCTTGCTAATAGACTTCTATCCAGCTTTATTACCCACTACTTTACAGCAAAAATGACAATTGGCTACTATACAGAATCTATGCTTTTCTACGTCACGAAATTATTACCCTCTATACTAGTAATTCTTAGAATGCCCTAGCTTAAAAAACATAACCTAAGAGTAGACTTCCCCGCTCTAGAGCTTAAGTTTGACTCTAATTACTGTGCCTATAACTATCTCCTATAGCACATTCCCGATTATAACTAAGTAGCACTATACGGACGCATCGCAAGGCCAACGCTCAGATACTATCAGCTGACAGTAAAAGAGGTGCCTGACACTAGTAACCCAATATACGTAATAAACAAAGCGGAGATCCTGGAAGACTGGACTACTGCCCTATCCCTAAAAAAACAAACACTGCCAGAACTATAAGTCCCCTGCATATACCCGCTCAACCTAGGTCAGCTAACAAGATACCTAACTTTAAGTCATTTGCTATACGTACATGCGACCGCACGTATAATAGCCAAAGACGTTATAGTTAAGACCGAAACTAGAGCAATTGAGACCTTCCCCCTATAACGCCTAACCTTATACCCGTCTCCTGCGCGTACCGTGTAGGGCCGCCGCCTTGTTTCTGCCCCCCTAGGCTAACCGAGCCGTGCTAGCCTAGCCGTAGCACTAGAGAACCAGATACGCCCTAACCTGGATAATATTAGATGTACTTATGCCGTTAATTTCACCCAGTTCTGTAAATAAAAAGACGTAAAGGTGATGAGGATCTATATAGCGGAGCTAATAGAACTAGTTAAATAAGAAAAACACTAATAGCTGCTTAAAGAGCTGCCTATAGGCCTAATAGAAGTACCAAACCTATTAGAAAGATCTTTCCGCTAGCTAGTAGAAGGTGACTATACAATAGAGGAAGCCCGTAAAGTGCTACCCCCTTATTTTTATAACTTCCTTAAGATAAACCTAAAAACTAAGCCTGAGTTTCTACGCCGAAAGATAGTTAACACTAATGTTGAGAAATTCCTAAAAGGTAAACCAGGATTAACCTGTAAAGATATTCTATAACGCTTACTAAAAGAGTTTCGCGAATATATTAAACACTTCCTCCCTAAGAATGCAGATAAGCTGCCCCCTTACCGACCATGGGACCATAAAATTGAGATTATACCTAGAAAGCAGGCCCCGTATTATAAGAACAGACCACTCTCACCTACTAAACTTAGTTGTGTAAAGAAATGGATTAACGAGATGCTGGATAAGGGTTTTATTTGCGAATTAACCTTACTAGCCGCTGTACTACTCCTCCTTGCTGCGAAACCTGGTGGTAGTATGCGAATCTGCTATAACTACTAAGGCCTAAATATAGTTACTATTAAGAATTGGTACCCATTGCCACTAATCTGTAAGACACTTAATGTACTCTATGGTGCTAAGTACTTTACTAAGCTTAACGTAATTGCTGCGTTTAACCAGATCTGGATTGCGGAAGGTTATAAGTGGCTTATAGTATTTATCACCTAGTTCGGACTCTATAAGATGTTAGTTATACTGTTTGGTCTCTATAATACGCCCGCTATGTTCTAGAACTATATTAACCATGTTTTATACAATGCCCTTAATAACTACTGTACTGCCTACCTTAATGATGTCCTTGTCTTCTCTAAAACACGCACTAAGCACACTAAATATGTAAATGAAGTTATTTAGAGACTCGGCAACGCCGGACTACAGATTGACATTAATAAGTCTGAGTTTTATGCTACTAAAACAAAATATCTTGGCTTAATTATCTTGATTAATAGCATAACTATGGACCCTAAGAAGGTGCAGGCCTTATAGAAATAAAAGGACCTGACGTTAATTAAAGAACTATAGCAATTTCTCGGCTTTGCGAACTTTTACTAATAATTTATCCAAAGCTACTCTGTAGTTGTTAAACCTATAACTAGGCTACTAAAGAAGAGTACTAATTAGTTATAGGGCCCTAATTAAGCACAAGCCTTTTAGACACTAAAGACAGCGTTTACCACAGCACCGGTCCTAGCATACTATGACTATATAAAGAAAACCGTAGTAGAGACAGACGCCTTGAACTGGGCTTTAGGAGGAGTGCTTTACTAAGCTGGCGAAGATAGCAAACTTAAGCTAGTTGTATTCTTCTCTGCCAAGTACTCCGCCCTAGAATGTAACTATAAGATATACAATAAGGAGCTCCTAGCAATTGTAAAAGCACTAGAAGAATAGCGCCCTGAACTACAAGGAACTGAGCAACTGTTTGAGATTATTATAGACTATAAGAACCTCCAGATCTTTATAACAACGAAATAACTGAACCAGTGCTAAGTCTAATAGGCTGAGTTCCTCTCTTAGTTTAACTTTGTTATTACCTATAGGCCTAGCACTAAAGCCACGATTCTAGACGCTCTTAGTTGTCTCCTAGGCGTAGCACCTGCTAATACTGGTGACGAACGTCTACGACACCAAGACCGCGTTGTCTTACTATAAAAAAAAGTCGACCCCGCTATCCTAGAAGAGCTGCTAAGTAAATCCCAAAACCAGAGCGTTAAAGACTTTATTATAGTAATGGACCTAGAGCCTAAGAAAAAACCCCTTAAGGAGCTTATTAAGAATGCCTATAAGGAGAATGAACTCGTTAGGGATATGTTGGCTGCGCTATGCAAATGGGAAGGCCGTAAAGCACATCGCTGGCCTAAGCAGATTAGGAAGTTACTCCGCTATAATAAATCCAAATGTTTAATTGTCGACGGCCTAATCTACTATAGGAATTGAGTATTTGTCCCTAATTCACCTAAACTCTAACTAGAAGTTGTATACTGTATGTACAGTTTGGGTCCTGCGGGCCACCTGGGCCGCGTTAAGACGCTAGACCTCCTTAATCGAACCTATTAGTAGCTAGGTATTTTATAGTTTACGGCTACCTTTGTAAAAGACTGCGCTCTTTGCTTCCGCATAAAGACCCCACGCTTAGCACCGCCCGGTTTCCTAAAACTACTAGAACTACCAGTCCGCCCATAGACCGATATCTCTATTGACCACGTCGTCGACCTGCCTAAGTGCCTTCGTAACGGCAAAATATACAGATATATCTTTGTCGTTATTGACCGCCTAATAAAGATGAGACACTTTATTCCTGTCACTAGCCTAGATACTGAGGAGCTCGTTAAAGCATTTATTTATACTGTCTATAAGTTACACGGCGCTCTAAATACTATTATTTCTAATAGAGGCTCTTTATTCGTTTCTAACTTCTAGCGTCGCCTAAACTAGCGCCTAAAGGTAACCCTAAGCCCTAGTTCTGTATGGTACCCTAAAACAGATGGCCAAACTAAGATTATTAATGCAGCAATGAATAAGTACCTACGCGCCTTTGTAAGCTTTACCTAAGACAACTGGGTAGATTAGCTCCCCCTTACTGAGTTTGCCATAAATAACCAGATTAATAAGACTACGGGAATCTCACTATTTTTTACTAACTATGGCTATAACCTATGTCTGGGTGTTAAACCAGTGGGCCCCCAGCCATCAGCCCTATCTATATATATAAAGAAGGAGTATTTATAAGCTAATACTATTGCTAACCGCTTTAAGCGTATTTTAACCTAGCTTAAAGCCCTAGCTCATATCTCCTAGCGACGCTATAAAGATAACGCTAATATAAAACGAGACGAAGGTATAATATTTAAAAAGGATAATATAGTTATAGTTAGCCTTAAAAATATAAAGACTAACTGGCCTAAGAGGAAGTAGGATAATAACTAGGACGGACCCTGGCCCGTCCTAGCTGCCTATAGAGGAGCAGTTGTAGTTAACCTCCTAGACTATATCTGCGTTAACAAGTCTTTCTATACTTTAAAAGTCCACCTCTGGTTTCCTAAAGAGATCTCTAGTTAAGCACGCATTAATAAAGAGGAACGTTATAATGTCACAGAAAGGATAGCTAAAAGAGATAATAATGGCAATATTATGGACAAGTAGGAATTTAAAAAGATTTTTAATGTACATAATAAACAAATGGACGAGTATGGCCTAATATATTATATTAAGTAGAAGTATTATAATGAAGAAACCTAGGAACCCAAGAAGTCCCTAAAAGGGTGCGAGTGCGCACTATATAAGTTCTATAAATAATACCCTGAGAAGCCCGGACCCCCAGACTGGGCACGAGATAAGGAAAAGTTACGCCAAGGTTATGGCCGACCATGATATTAATTTGTGGTGGTTAAGATGTTATGGAACTTTGACTACCGGTTAAAGTTATCTAATTGGCCAGATTCTTGCTAAGGAACGCTATAAAACGCCATATAGATCGATTCTGGTGGCGGTGTAGAGTTCTGCTAACTTTATTTACTGAATTAACCAATTAGGATTTTCCATCCCCGGGATGGAAAATTGCCATTGGCTTAGCTAAGGGCGGTAAGTGGAACTAACATTTTCGCGACGAAAACCAGCCCCCGCGTATTACCTGTTTTTAGAGTTATTTGTTTGGTTTGGGGACCAAACCTTCTAGGGAAGGGGAGTACTGTTATGGCACTGACCTGTTGTATACTGTCTCGTACTGTTTCCTACTGTTGGCTGGCCCACTATTAGCGCCTTGGCGGGCTGGCCCTACTATTTATATATAATACCCCCTTTCTATCTTCTTCTCCTCTTTATACCACAATGTAGTTATTTAGCCTACTTGTATTACAGCACTGTGACATCCTAGGCGAACGCAGTGTTTAGCCTAAAGATTGAACAGTTAATACCAGGATTAAAAAGCAAGATGACTATAAAGATCTAGCTATAAGACGCAGAAAATAAGAAACTATAGATAAGTTTAGAACAAGAATTATTGTATAGTAAGAGTAGAAGCTAGATAAGAGGTCAGCTATACTAGGTTATATAAGGGATAGAGCACCCGTATAAAGAGTTATTAATAGGCTAAGTATAGGGATACCTAGGGTAAAATGGTTAGATGAATTGGAACAAGAAGAGGATCTAGATATTCTAACTAGGTTTAAAGAAAGATATACTAAAGGATATTATAATATAGTAATAACAAGGTACTTTCTAATGGATAGACTATATATACTAAACCAGCTATACGGAAAGTGGTATAGGCAACGACATAACAATAAATGGGAAGATTTTTATATATGGCTAGATAAAAAAGTTATCTAAGACTAACCCATTATAGAGAAACGCATAAGTTACATTAAAGGAGCATTAATTATAATATTAAGGAACCTAGAAAAGAGGTCTAGGGACTAGAGAAGTAAGTAACAAATCTTAGTACTTATAGCAGAGATACTAGTGGTTAGGTCAACTAGGTATAGGTTTAAACTTAAGGATAAAGATAAACTAAAAGTTGACCTAAAACATATAGCGTATTATACACTATTATAGATAGCTTGTGTGGATAATATGTGCAATATATATAGAGCACTAAAAGATAAGAACTGGAAATACCTAGTAAGAATATATTAGGTACCAGAAGAAAAACGGTTTAGAAATGCTAAATATATATATAATTGGCACCCAGTAGAAGTATAAGGTTAAGGAGACTTAATACTTTAACTAGAAAGATTCCTTACGGAAAAATACCTAGATGGATAATAGTGGTAAAAGTACCTAGAGAACACTTATCTATGGTATATAGAGAAAAAGAAATGAACTAAGTATTAGCTAAAGTTAAACTAAGTATAGGCAGGATCTAGCAGCCAATAGTTAGGAAAAGGGGAGGCGTATAGGACTAAAGGGAACTAGTATTAAAGCCTTAGACCCTTAAAGGAATTTAAGGATAATACTTAAATTTATAAGCTAAGTGGCAAGATTAGCAGTTTAAAGCGTTGGTAGATAGTAGAGTGATAAGGAACCACATATTACCAAAGGCAGTAGAGAGGATGGGGTTACTATATAGATAGAAGGAACACCCGTATCCACTTATAACGATTTTAGGAGATTAGATAGCCTATAGAGGAGGCGTTATTAATCTTAAAATAGGACCTATTTAGATAACTATTAAAGGGAGACTAGTTAGAATATCTTTTAATATCCTACTATTAGGATAGGATGAGGTGATACTAGGAATGCCTTAATTACAGGAGTATAATCTAAAGATTAATTAGGTTATAGGTTAAGTTAATATTAAGGATATATAATAACGCAAAGTGCGACAGCAAACCAAGTTAGTATAGTACTAAGTTAGAGCGATATATAAAGAAACTAAGCGAGGCTTAAGTTATATACCAAAGAGATACCACAAGTATGGTAAAAAGTTATGGTTACCAGAAAGTAAGAAGCTGTTAGAGTATATAGCTTGGGACTATAAGATAGAATTAGAAGAGGGAATAAGTCTAAAGTTTTTTCTAATCTATAAGCTTACTAAAACAGAGTTAATAGCGCTTAAGGAGTTTATCTAGGAGAACTTATAAAAGGGATATATTAGACTATTATAGTTATTAGTAGAATATCTAGTACTATTTATCCTAAAGAAAAACGGAAAACTTAGGATATGTATAGACTATAGATAGTTAAACAGCATTACCTAGAAGGATAGGTATCCTTTACCCTTAATTAGCGAAATCTAAGATAGGATAGGCAACGCAAAAATCTTTATAAAGATAGATTTAAGATGGGTGTACCATTAGATTAGGATTAAGGAAGGCGACAAATAGAAGGCAGCTTTTAGATTAAAGGAAGGACTATACAAGCCATTAGTTATACAATTTAGGCTTATAAACGCACTAGCAACGTTCCAGAAGCAAATTAATAGTGTATTAGGAGAACACCTAGATAAATTTATTATAGTATACTTTAACGACATTATCATCTACTTAGAAAGTGAGGAAGAGCACAGAAAACACGTTGAATAGGTTTTAAAGAGACTATAGGAAGAATAGATGCCAGTAGCAATTAAGAAATGCGAGTTCTTCACCTAAAAGACTAATTTTGTTGGATTTATTATTAAACTAGGCCAACTTAGCATAGATCTAAAGAAGATTAAGGCTATAGTGAATTAGCAAGAACTAGAGAATGTTATGCAGTTAAAATCGTTCCTAGGGTTTTGCAATTACTATAGAAGGTTTATAGCGCAATAGTTATAGGGTATTAAGCCATTTACGCAGTTAACTAAGAAAGAAGAACCGTAGGTATAGGGAAAGGAATAATAAGCACTGTTTAAGAAAGTTAAAGAGTTGTTTACCTAAGAGCCAGTTCTTAAGATCTATTAACCAGGTCTAGAGACGGTTGTAGAAATAGATATATTAGACTTTACACTAGGAGCGTACTTCCTATAGAAATATTAAGATGGATGGCACCTAGTGGCATACTATAGTCGAAAGATAACACCACTAGAGTTGAACTATGACATCTACAATAAGGAGTTGTTAGGTATAGTTACAGTACTTAAGGAATAGAGAGCATTCTTGCAAGGCATAGAAAAACTATTTATGGTTAAGATGGACTATAAGAACCTTATAGGATTTCTAATGACGAAGGAACTCAACCAAAGACAGGTTAGATAGGCGGAAATGCTTATAGAATACTATTTTGAAATTCAGCATACTAAGGGTACAGACAATGTACGAGTAGACGCTTTAAGTAGAAAGGCTAAACTACAGAATAGTAAAAGGCTATTAGGAGCTTTATTGCGAAGGGATTAAGACGGACTGATTAGGTATAATTATCTAAAGATTATAGCAACTAAGGAAAGTCAGATCTATAAGTTACTAAAGAGTGATTAGATATAGAAGATCTAAAAAGCATAGGTAGAGGATTTAGACTTAGAGTAATATATAAATAAAGAAGCAATGTACGTACCTAAGTCTATTATAAAAGAGTTTGTTAAGGAATTCTATAAGGGAATAACACAAGGATATAACAGAGCTATAGGCTTAGTGTTAAGACTTTAAAAGGAGTACATTATTTAAGGAATCTAGGGACTAGTAAAATAAGTTATAAAGGAATATCTAGATTGCCAAAGGAATAAACTAACGAGGTATAAGCCGTATAGAGGGCTACAACCTGTTAAGACACTAGGAAGACCATAGGAGGTTATATTATAGGACTTTATTATTAAGTTACTAAAGTTAAGAGATCCTATTATAGGATAAGATTATAACGCAATTTTAGTAATAGTAGATAAGCTAATAAAGTAGGGATACTTTATAGCATGCACTAAAGAGATATCAGCAGAAGATGTCGCTAGAATCTATATAAAAGAAGTATTTATAAGATATGGAGTACTAGATAAGATTATATCGGATAGAGATCTAAGATTTATAGTAGTATTTTAGGAAGTGTTTCTAGTAGAATAAGGGGTTTGCGTAGCAATATCTATAGCGTATTATCCGCAGACGGACGGACAAATGGAAAGACTAAACTAGATACTAGAGCAGTATTTAAGGCACTATATTAATTACGCATAGAATAATTGGGTATTGTTACTACCAGTTACACAGTTTGCATATAATATAATACTATAAGAAGGAATGGGAACATTACCATTTAAGGCAAACTATGGATATAAGCTAAGAACATTGTTATCGCCATAATAAGCAAAAAAGATAAGTAGCACAGCTAGGTAAAGAATGGAGACGTTAATAAATCTTTATATAGACCTTAAAGAAACAGCTAAACTAGTATAAGAACGAATAAAAAAGTACTATAATGCTAAAAGATCTAAGGGACCAGATTTTAAGGAGGGGGATAAAGTATAGCTACTATATAAAAATTTTAAGAGTTAATGACTAAGTAAGAAGTTAGATTACGTTAGACTAAGACCTTTTAAAGTTAAGTAAAGAATTTTATTAGTTACGTATAAGTTAAACCTACTAGCTAAAATGAAAATCTACCCTATATAGTATGTTGCAATGCTAGAACTAGCACACGGAAATGTTAAGCTACCAGTCTATAAGGCAGACACGTATAGAGGATAAGAGGAAGACAAATAGCAAGTTTTAAAGATTATTAGTTACGAGGATATAGATAACAAAACATAGTATAAAGTAAAGTGGATAGGCTATAATAAGACTACCTAGGAACCACTAAGCAACCTAGAGAAAGCTATAGGAAAGGTATAAGAGTATTAAAAGAAAGTAGGTTAGGTAACATTAATAAAAAGAAATCGTTAAAAAATAAATCACCTAAGGGGGACCTAAGAGGAGCAATTGCTGAGCTACTCAGAGTTGTTTCCCTTATAGGAGGAGAGTTAATCCTTTTATTACCCAGCTTAGATAAACCCTGTTAAACAAGTTTCTACTCCTTAAAACGGACCTTCTTACAGACACGTTTAAGACAAAGAAGACGGGTAAAAGCGGATAGACAGGCTTTAAGGGCATACTATTAAGCAGCTGCAGCCTCCTACTCTACTTTTTATAAACGACGAAGCTTATCTAAGGCGCTTAAGAGCTTACTATTAAGTTTCGCAGTAGCAGATTAAACACGAGACCCTATAATAAGTTACTTAGGGAACTTAAAGACTATTAAGAGTTATAGGACGCGTATACTTAGTGTTAGAAATAGAGCGAACATCGTAGGATAATTAAATATTTACTTTAGTACACTCCGAGCAAGACAAGGGTTATTGAGACAAAGAACTCGCTAGCGCGATATATACTAACCCCGCTTTTACGCAACAAGAATATAGAGACGGCATTATCTCACCAAGCGATAGTATGGCAGCCATAGTACAAGCACAGTGCTGCGCTTGCGAGGAAGAAGGAGCTTTAGGTATAATAAGTATAGATATTAACCAGACTAATTAAACGGATATTACACCTCTAGTGGACAACTTGGAGATGTTAGGAATCTTCAAGAACAAAGATAAAAAGGAGGGAGATAGTGTTACGGACGCTTTAAGTACGGTATTACGACTACTTAGAGAGGAGTCGGCGGAAGCTAGTTAGTTAATACAGGCAAGGTCCAGAATGGATCCGGTGGAACTATATAATAAGGAATGGTAAGCGAGTCACATAACGTTGTACGCAGTATACGAGGAGTACGCAGTATACGCTATATATAACACGTATAACACGTACCTTACGTATAAGAGAGGATTTCTTAGGAGTATGGTTGTGTATTTAAAGGACCTCAGTCCCTACCGTAGATAGTTCTCTCCTTGTAGTGAATCTTAGAATACAATTGGAGTTAATCTATTAGGCAACCACTCCACCAGTTATTATTACGTTATTGATTTTGTTTATACCTATATACCCAGCCTATTAACAGAACCCACCGTAGTTCCTACTACAAGGTTCCGTTACATCTGTTAAGTGTTTCACTAAGACATTCCTACTATAACTAGGCTAGTCCCGTTATAGTACCCCCCCCTTTAGCCAAAGGTCTAAAACAATTTAATTTAGTTAAGAATTTATAACTTATTGCCTTATAAGCGTTGTAATGTGGTTTAAGTTCTTTTTAATTTCGAGTTTCCTACTATTATATTTTGTGTCTTTATATTAGGTAGCAGTTGTTTACCTTTATATCATGTCCATCTAGCCAGAGTAGGCCGCGAAGGATGGTCTTTATAGAATTCTTTTACCAGGGAAGGCGCGTTAGCCTTAACCTGTTTATAGGTTTCCTAGGTTTATATTTTATATCCTTTCCACTTAATAAAAAGTTTAAATTGTTTAGATTATGTTTTCTATTATATATTATTAATTAAGTTAATAAAGTACAAACTATTGCCGTTGTTAATAATTATAAGAGGTAGCAGCGGAATTTTTTAAGTTGTAGGATCGTTTCTTAAGGGTTGCAGCAAGCTTATGTAAAACATTAGGTATATTTTCATTTCAGTTAGCAGTTTAAGCTTATAGGCGTACAGGCTTAGTTTCTTCTTAATTTAGTACAGGCCCATGAACTTCTAATTGAGTTTCTTTAAAGGCCGTTAAGTCTTTAGGTTTTATATACTTAAGTAAGCTATATTACCTTTCTTAAAGTCCCATACAGGAGCTCATCCTTTATTTATATACCATTCTTATAACATTTAAGCGTACGTTAACTTACTTTATAACAGTTCTGTTAACTATAACGATGGCTCTGGAAGAGTCCTCCACACGGGTTTCCTGCTTACATAAGCAGACTTCCTTTATTCCGCTTTTGGTCAGTGTCCGTAGTAGTTACCCTGGACTCTATAGCAGTCACTTCGGTTTCCATACCAATATAGGCCTATATTAAGGCCTATATTCGTCATAGTTAGATTCTATAGATTTATTCATTCTTTTATCCTTAGATCCAGTTTATCAGGTTATAAGCACCAGGTTGCTACCAAGCGCCACAGTTCAACAGTTTAGAATATTAACACTTTACCACAGGTTGCATTAAGGGTTACCACACTCGTGCTAGGTTATATCTTACTGTTCTACATTTAACGCCTTACTATAGGCCGCATCAAAGGTTACCACACCTACGTACAAAGTCATTTCTTATTATCAAAATTACGCGTTAAATTCGTTTTTTTTACACGTCAAATTCGTTTATTTACGCGTTAAATTCATTTATTTACGCGTCGCCATGGGTAAAGACTATCCAGGCATTCAACGCCTCAAGAACGACGGTTCAAATTGGCATCAATATTAGAAGTAGCTCTACACGTACCTACGTGGTGAGGGCCTTCTGCATATCGTTTAAGAAGACGCAGGCCCACCCCTCTACCCAAAGCTCCAGGAAGAAAAGCCCACGATATCTATCGATCAAGTACCAAAAGACGCCGACAAGGAGGAGCGAGATAAGATCCTTAAGAGGTCCCAAATCGTTGCGGACACCAACGATTCAATTCGCTCAACCAACAAGGTGCTCTACGACGAGTACAACAAGGAGCTTAAACAGTACAATAAGGAAGACGGCAAAGTCTATTCAGTTATCCTTAGTACAATTAACAAAGAGATTATTACTGCCCTAGAGCATAAGCAGACGGCAAAGGACTATATTAAACACCTTAAGCAATTATTTAAGGCCCATGGCTTAATCCATAAGGCCAACATATAGGAGACTTTTATTAAGCTCCGCTTTCAATCAGACCAAGCAATTACTACTTTCTTAAGCTGTTACTAAGAAGCGGTTTAAGGGGTTAAGTAGGTAAAGCTTGCCCTAGATAACAAGATCATCAACTACCAATTTATCAGCGCCGTTAACGAACACTTCCCTATATAGGCTTAGATCTAACGTAATAAGATCCGTAACGGCCATACAATTTTACTACTTTAATTAATCGCAGACTTTACTAACGAGGCTTAGCGGAAGGACTTACCCAAGAACTTCGCCTCGGTTAATAAACCAATAGGTAACTTACGCGAACAATCCGGTTAAGGACGTAGTAATGGCCGTGGTCGCGGTAATAGTTAAGGTAGAGGTGGAGCTGGCTATAGTACCTCATTAGGCAATTAAGGCCCTGCCAAGAATGCTTTAAATAAGTGTGGATGGTGCAAGCTAGGTTATCTAGGTGGCAAGGAAGGCTGCTAGATAAAGCACACCTACCTAAGACCTAAATGGTGGAGACCTGGAGAGAAACGGCCTCCGCGCTTAGGTAATAGAGCAGCCTTAAATATAAATAAGGCCTCTAAAGGGACATCTAATTATCCTTCTTAGGCCATTAATTTAGTAATCAAAACGATCTTTGCTATAAAGGCCATTGGGCTAGCTGCTATGGCTTTAGGAATAAACATTAAGGACTCCTAGATAGCCGACAGTTGCTTAAATATTTACATAGGCAACGACATTAGGAAGTTTATGCAGTATAAGGAAATTAAGCCTCTCTAAATCTAGACGGGAGGAGGCATAATAAAGGCTATTGGCGTTGGATTAGTTAAACTTATAGTTACCCAAACTAACTACTTAGCCTACACAATTATATTTACTGATATGTATTACTGTCCTAACTTCTTTATAAATATTGTCTTGCTCAGTATTCTGTAAAGGAAGGGCGCCTTCTTTAACAGTCTCTATAATATAATTAACTTTATTAAAGATTAGGCAGAGATAGCCTATATCCCATGCATCAACGGACTTAATTTGTTTATACTGGTAGACAACCCTGCAGAGGTTCCCTTCGCAATGGCTCTGGCTACCATATAATCGCGCCTCTATAAGAAAGGCGTGCTTGCCAAAGCTACTATAAAGACTTAGTATAAGAGATTATAATACCTTCCTCCTGCCTAGATACGTCTCCTCGCTAAAAGTATAAAGGGGATTATAGTTACTAAGGATAAGCTATTTTACTGCGAGGACTGTTACCTTAGAAAGGCCAAGAAGTAAATATCAAGACGCCCTTAAAGACGCAGCAATCGCATATTTGAAAAGGTGCACATCAATATAGTTGGGCCATTAAAACACGAAGGTCTCCACGGTAAGAAGTACTAGGTACTATTTACTAATAACCGAACACGCTTTAGATGGATCTACTATATATTAAATAAAGGCTCCACGGCCTCTACCTTAAAGTAGTTCGTCTGTATAATTAAGACTTAAATAGGGATAACAATTGGTTGCTTCCAATTGGATGGAGCTACTAAGTGGTTTAGTAAGGATATAACCAATTTCTTTAAGAACAAAGGCATAGTTACTAAAGCCTCTACCCCGTACACCGCACACCAGAATGGAATTATAGAGAAGGCTAACCACCTGGTTAAAGAAAGGGTTAGGGTAATGTTAATTAAAACTTAATTGCTACTAAAGCTCTAGCCTAAAGTTGCCAAGGTAGCTATATACGGACTTAATATATTGCCTATATCAGTTAATAAGGACAAAGCTCCACCCGCTTAAGTAATGGCTCTCGCCCTAGGGGTCACCAATTCTATAATTATATACGCCAACTGGAAGATCTATAGCTGTCCTGCCTATGTCCTCATTAATGAAAAAGACCCTTAGCAGTAATAAGGTGATAAGTTCGTTGTAAGAGCTTAGAAAGGATAATTAGTTGGCTATAAAGGCTTATATATATATTAAGTCTATCTACCTTATAAGAACAGAGTTATTTAATTAAGCAGTGTCACCTTTAACAAATTAGGAACCTTTCTTACTACACTAATTAGTAAAAAAGAAGGTGGCGACAACGATATCTACTAGGTACCACTTAAGGAACTTTCTACTAAAGATACTGCACCAGAGGTCTCTTGGTTACTATAGGAGGCAGATAAGGTCCCTTAGGCCTCGCAGTTAGGGGGTGACTTTTAGTCGGGGGGTGTCTCTAACGATTACAATATCGCACTGCAGCCCAATTGACCTCCCCTTACTAATGACGAACAGGCAGGCCTTGACCAGCAAGAGCTAGGAGGACACCTCTGTTAAGAAGGGACTCCCCTAAGGGATATTAACTAGGAGGACCTGGAGCAGACTCTGGATAAGTACTTAGATAAGGAGGCTAAACCTATAACGAACACTCATACGCAGTTAAAGCCATGGCTTAACTATAGTGTACTCCATAGAACTGGAAGGAAGGAGCTGGCTACAAAAGCTACCTACCTTACCCCGACCTTTGCCTATACGTTCGTAAGCGCTCTATCGCAGCCTTAGTGGACAAGGATAACTAAGGGACTACCTCCGGAGCCACGCAACTAGAAGGAAGCCATGAATTCAATATTTAAGAAGGAGTGGAAGGCTGCGGCGGATAAAAAATGGGAGTCTTAAATAGTGAATATCTTATTTAAGATCGTCGAACTTCCACCTAGAGCCAAGGCTCTACCTATTAAATGGGTCTTTATATACAAATTTAATGAGAACAACGTCCTATTTAGATGGAAAGTAAGACTGGTATTATACGGTAATAAGCAGCGCCTAGGAATTAACTATGGCAATACGTTCACAGGAGTTATTTGTCCTAGTATATTTAAGTTACTAATAGCTCTAGTTACCGCATATAATTTAGAGCGCGAACACCTAGATGTAATTACGGCCTTTCTTAATGGGAAGCTTAACCGTAAGAATATCTATATTTAGCTACTAGAAGGATATCGTTAGTATCTAAAAGACGGCGTTCCCCTTGTGGGCCTACTGCTTAAGGCTCTCTACAGTCTTAAGTAGGCGCCACGCCTTTAGTATAAGGAGCTTAAGAGCTTCCTTACCACCCTTAAATATATACTAATTCCAGCCAATCTATGCGTCTTTATTAGCCAGTAAAGTGGCCAAATTATTATCGTCTACGTTAATAATCTTATCTTAATTGGACGAGATATACGGATAATTAAACTGCTTAAAGAAGCACTTAGGAACAAGTATAAAGTGAGAGATTTAGGCCTAATTGCATACTACTTAGGCATTTAAATCATCAGGAACCGTTAAGCGCGATTAATTCGACTGGTACAGGACGCCTATATTAGGAAGATCCTGCATACGTTCTATATAGAAGATTACACACTAGCCTTTACACTAATTCACCCCTCTACGGTAGACTTTAAGCCATATAAGCTTAAGGATTAAGCTCTAACAGAGCTGGTAAAATAGTATTAATTACTAATAGGCTCTCTACTTTATCTATGCAACTAGACTCGGCCCAATATGGCCTAGGCTATAGGGAAGCTTTATTAGTTCCTATACAACCCTACCAAACTGTATATGGAAGCTGCGATGCAGATACTCGCCTACTATGCAGGGACGATTGACTTTAGCATAGAGTTTAGCTTACCCTAAGGGCAGCAGCCACCTCTAAAAGCCTTTGCTGAGATATTAGCTACGGACTATACTACGCCTAATTATAATAGGGAGTATAGTGGAAGCGCACTAGGTGATATACCTGACCTATAACTACATGGCTATAGCGATGCAGCGTTCGCCAATTTGGTTAACAGGAAGTTAACTTCTAGCTATATCTACAGGCTAGTGGGTGGCCCAGTTTTACATAAGTTAAGTAAGTAGTTAATACTTACAACCTTAACCATAGAGGCTAAGTATGTAGCAATAACACATGCGGCTAAGGAAGCCTTATGGCTCTGTTAATTACTTACTAATTTAGGCTACACCAGAAAGGATCTGCTACTAATATATTTGTATAGCGACAATTAACTAGCTATTAGCCTTGCTAAAATCGACGACTACTACGCGCGCACTAAGCACTTTAAGCTGTACTAGCACTATATTCGTGACAAGGTTTAAAGCGGCGTAATTTACCTATAGCACGTTCCTATGGGCGATATGGTGGCCGATGGTCTTATAAAGCCACTATTAACGGTTTAGTTTAGGAACTTCGTTAAGCAGTTAGGCCTTGTTCAATGCGATATAGATACTAAACCTAAATAGGAAATTGTACATAGGCCGGCAAATCCTTAGAGGGCACGCTATTTAATAATTCTAACTAATGCTAATAACTTTTAAATAGGGGATAGGAACGATAGAGAGCTTATAATAGGTAATTGATTATAGCTTAGGGAGAGGTTAAATAGGACCTATAGTATACTTGGAGGATTACAAGGTGTTTCTTTTATATATTTACAAGTTTAATACTAATTTAGGAAGGATCTGCTTCTATTTTAGTGGAGCACTGGGGGGTGTAACGATGGCTCTGGAAGAGTCCTCTATATAGGTTTCCTGCTTACATAAGCAGACTTCCTTTGTTCCGCTTTTGGTTGGTGTCTATAGTAGTTACCCCAGACTCCGTAGCAGTTACTTCGGTTTCCGTACCGATATAGGCCTATATTAAGGCCTATATTCGTCGTAGTTAGATTCTATAGATTCATTTATTCTTTTATCCTCAGATCCAGTTCATCAAACTGCTTTATTTAATTAGCAAAGTTATGCATATTAATTAACTGGATCCGTTTAATTGTGGGTCCTGTTATGTTAATATTAGGTTATAGCTTAAATCTAAGTTAAGGGTTTTATCCGTAGGTCGCGTAGAACAGTATTATGCCTATTAATACATTTATCATATTATTCGCAGTAAACTCAGCTAAAGGTAGCCATTTTTCCCAGTTGTCTTGCAGGTAGGAGCAGTACATTTATAAGTATTATTCTATAATCGCGTTTGCAATTTCTATTTAACTATCTATCTCTAGATAAAACGCAGTTAAGAGTTATATTTAAATGCTTAATTATTTATATAGAGCTTGCCAGAAGTCTAAAACAAACTGGCTTTTATGGTTAGATATTATTATATTAGGAAGTAACGTATTTCACGGGTAAGCTGGTCAAACGGGTGAGCTGATCACTTCAAAAACACACCAAAAAATGGAAAAATTACACTTTAATATCTTAACAACCACTTAATAATAAATTTTAATAATTTAAATTTAGACTTTTATATATGCT
>Ga0307507_10000543_pt1 | contig 80455 bp, 25 predicted proteins | sample 7_EM_MG_FD_207223 | JGI IMG/M metagenome (GOLD analysis project Ga0307507, IMG submission 207223) | Populus trichocarpa ectomycorrhiza microbial communities from riparian zone in the Pacific Northwest, United States - 7_EM | ecosystem: Host-associated > Plants > Roots > Unclassified | place...
CAAGAACTAAGGTAGGAGTTGCCTTATATACCCCTGCTATTGCTCTTAGGCACTTATTTTAAATCTTAGCTAGCTTTACAGCTGGGCCTATAGGTTTAGTGCTTTTAGGACCTTTAATTAGGGTAGGTGTATACCAGATTACTGCTCCGTAGGCAATAGCAGGCCGGATTATAGCGTTATAGATCTGCCTTGCCCATACAAAGGTAGCTCCCCATGTTGAGGCTATTGTCCGCAGTAGGGCGTTCGTATGCGTTTTTATCTTCTTTTATATCTTCTTTACATGTGCCCCCCAGTTTAGCCGTAGGTTAAGCCAGACACCTAAAATGCGCATTAAGGCCTTAGGCTTAGTCTCTACCCCCAATAAGGGGAGAGGGGCCTATATATTAAACTGCTTTAGGTTCTGGGATAGATGCATAAGCTTATACTTCTCTGGGGCGAAGCTAGCGCCATAGCAGCGCGCCCAGTTAAGGCAGCGGTTGTGGCCACACATTAGGATCTAGCAGTTTTCCTCCATAGACGGACCGTATACAAGTAAGTTAGTATCATCTATAAATGCACTAGCACTTAGTCTCTTCTATGGGTTATTACAGAGATCTAGTAGCTCTGCTGTATAGAAGAGGAACAGGATAGGTAAGAGGGGAGACCCCTATAGGATGCCTATAGATATTAGGAACTCCTCCGTTTCCCAATCTAAGAGTACTAGCGTTGTAGATCTGTCCGTTATAAAGGTTTCTATCTAGGCAGCTAGCTCCTCTGGGATCCCCTTTACCCGTAGTATATGCTATAGGCGCTTTTATACTACCCTATTAAAGGCTCCAGTAATATCAAGGGAGAGTAGTAACGCTATATTACCTTTTATCTGCCAAACTGTCTGTACTTGGTTGACTAAGAGGTCTAGGGCTGTCTCTGTCGATCGCTTCTCCCAGGCTCCCATTTAGTAGGCTGGTAGCATATTATGCTCTTCCGCTATGCGACGTATCTGTTCTGCCGTGACTGCTTCTATAACTTTACCTACTGTACTTAGTAGGGCTATAGGTCTCTAGGCGTTTGGTAGTAAGTAGTTATCTTTTCCTTGCTTCCTAATAGCGACCGTACGTGTTAGAAATTAGCGATGAGGTGCTGACTAAGCTCTAGACACATTGCGAGGTCAAGCTCTGTATGCAATCTATATAGATATTAACCGCATCTACTGCATTACGAATTAATTAATATTCATCGTCTGCGTTATCTCTATCATTAAATAGACCCTTAAGACACCTCTGCTGTGACCTTATGACCTTGTAATTCCAACAGGTTATAAGCCTGGGTAGTAACACCTCTTCTGACTTAAAAATCAACCCTAAAAATGACCTTCTCTACCTTAACCTTAACAATACCTATATACGATCACAAGGCCGGTAAAATCATCATTTTTAATAGAGACAACTTTGCAGACTGGGAGCGCACCTGCGAGGCAGCCCTGATTATGTCAGAGGGCTGGGATTTTGTTACTGGTGCAGAGGACCCAAATCAAGTCAATTTAGCTGACGGAAGAAGAAGACGAGGGGAAGCAAACAAGATCATCTATAATTTGATAGGAGACGACCGTTAGGAAAAGATACGTGCGATAATAAAGGCGTACAATATTTAAGGAATATAGGAAGGAATAAAGAAGTTTAATAAGGCTAATAACAAGGTCTATATCTCTAGACTCCACAGAGAGTTCTATAGCACTATATTTAACCCTATGAAGATGCAAATTGTTAAGTTCCTCCAAATACTTAATTAATTTAAGATTAATCTAGCCTTAACGCCTTGAGCACTTACCAACGATGATATTAAAGAGCAGCTTCTCTTGGCCCTCCTAAGTGATGTTACGTGGCAGAATGCGAAGACCTGGTGTCTATGAGACAAACGAGACCTTAAGAGCTGTATTACCCTTCTTCAGGAGCAAGAGACTGCTCTCCCTACACAAGTATAAAATGCAGTACTTATATACAAGAGGAAAGACGAACCTAGGGGGAGAAGGGGAAACCAAGGTTGAGGTTAAATAAGGGGTAGAGGCCATGCTGGTAGATTTAATTATTTCTTATTACGTTATTGCTATAGCTCGTTATCTTAAGTAAGTAAAGAGCCAAGACGACCAGAAAGAGATAAGTGCAGAGTATACTATTAGAAAGGTTACTACTAGAAAGACTATCCCCTATTTAAGCAATTCCAATTTAACAATGCCAGGAAGACAGATTAAGGTGCTCCTAAGGTAGAGAAAGCAGGGAATATAGTAATAGCTAAGGAAGAATTTAATAGCGATTTAATCTACCTTAACCCTAACCCTAAATATACTATGCTTATAATAATATCTCTAGCTTAGGCTCTTGACTTAGGAGCAACTAAGCACTTTACTAGTAACCAATCAGACCTAATATACTTAAAGAGATGGAATACGCCATGATAGGTCTGTACTGCGAATGGGACCGTTGTCCCTACTATAGGCTATAGTTAAGTTTAAATCGGTACCCTAAAGCTAAAAGACGTCTGGCTTATACCTTTGTTTAAGTTAATTAAGCTAATCTTAGTAAGAACTCTTACTTAGGAAGGCTACTTAATTACATTTAACCCAGACAATTAAGCTACTGGCAAGCATAAATTAGGTACGACGTTTAAGGCCACTATAAGGAACAACCTCTATGTGCTATAAGAGCATTAGGAAGCATTTAATGCGACAGCAGAAGCATATAATTTATAACTAAACGTCAGTGAAATAGATGCTAAGCTATAGCACCACTAAACTGGATATACGAATTACAGTAACCTGTTCAAGCTACAGCACTCCTCACTAGGTATAAAGCTTAAGAAGAAAGCAGTACTAGTTAGTAAGAGCACGTATAAAGCTTGTCTAGCTGGGAAGATGCGAGAAATACTAAGCAAGAAGATAACTAAGCGCGAGAAGATACCTGGTTAAGGGCTACACCTAGATACTACGGGACGAATTGGTATATTAATTAGAGGTTATAACTACTACCTCCTAGCCCTAGACGACGCTATACGCTATACTTAGGTTATTCCTCTTAAAACCCTCTAAACTGAAGAGGTACTGCCGCATATTAAAGAGATTATTGTAAGGGCAGAGAGGTTCACTGGTAATAAAGCTGTATAGATTCGAGTGGATAATAGAAAGGGGGAGTTTAGCTATAGATTTCAAGACGAACTAATACCCTAGGGTATTAACTTTAAACCTTATCCGCCATATAAGCACTTGTACAATGGCGCAATCGAGCGCGCGATCTACACAGTCAACTGCAAAACAAAGTCACTTCTATTTTAAGGAAATATACTAGTTGAACTCTGGTGCTACGTAGTTAAGTATACTGTCTGGATTAAGAATTAAGTACCCACCTTAGCACTTCTATTTGACGACGAGCATAGTGGTGCTATTATACCCTATAAGGCATATACCTAACGAGTTCCTGACTTAAAGAATCTAGTTATTTTTGGGTGTTACACCAATCTAATTAATACGCTTGAGAAACACCCTAGGAAGTACAATTTAAGAATAAAACCTAACTACGTTTTTATGGGGTTAAAAGGGAGTAGTTAATTTAAGATAATAAACCTATATACCTAAGCAATTGAGCTATTTAGAGATGCTAAAGTGAACGAGTATAGGTTCCCTTATAGAGCACCTTAGGTGCAAGCTACGAGATATAGTGACTAAGTAGGCCGCTTAGATCAAGTGGGAAGCCCAGGTTAAGATTAAGCGGGACGCTTAAATTACGCTATAAGCTAAGCCGCGAACTAACCTATACCTCCCCCTACTACCTTAAACGCGCCGATAGAGACTCTAGTTGTGAGAACTACGAGTAGGCCAGATGGTGACTGAGTGGGCTGCTCCAAACGAGTGGGAAGCCCAGGTTAAGACTAAGTGGGCCACTCTAATTAAGTAGGAAGCCCAGGTTAAGATTAAGTGGGACACTTAAATTAAGGTAATGCTAAGGGTGGGACGCCCATATAAAGTACATTAATACGCATTCCTTATGCGCAGAGAATAAGGTCTGGAAGGTTACTAAATATAAGGGTTTTTAACGATATGGTGGTTTAGTTAGTAATAGCTATAAAAGCTGTTTACCTAGAAGCTGAGAATACTACCTCTATAGGAGCACCTATAGCACCTTTTAACGCTATTAAGTTAGATTAGGCCTTAAAGGAGGACACTCCTGGCTAGATAAAAGCTATCTTTAAAGAATTCCTCTTACTTAAGAGGATGCACACCTATACCATTATAAGGGGGAGAGTACTAGAAGGAAGGTTGTTACTCCTAAGCAAGCTAGTTCTAAAGCACAAGTATAATGCTAAGGGAGAAGTAATTCGCAAGAAGGCAAGACTGTGTATTTAGGGAGACAAGCAGACCCCTAACATCAATTATTTTAAGACATTTGCGTCTATTGTATGATACGACACCTTTAGGTTCCTGATGGTAAAGGTGGCAGCTAAGGACCTTGAGCTCGACCATATTGACGTTAAAACTGCATTCTTGAACCCGCCGTTGCAAGAATAGATTTATATGTAGATTCCTAACCTATTAAGAGACTTCGAACCTGAGCTTAAAGGCGTAAAAGACGTCTACTTGAAGCTAAATAAGTCACTTTATGGCCTAAAGCAGGCACCGAGAGAATGGTTTTAGATAGTTAAGAAGTTCTTTAAAAGTATAGGTTTGAAAGCAGCTGATGCTGACCCCAATCTCTTTATAGGAAATGAAGTATATATCTTGCTATTTATTAACAATATGCTGATCGCAGGAAAGCGCCGATACCTTAATATTACAAAGACAAGAATCTTAAGAGAATGGAGATGCAAAGACCTAGGTCCTATAGAAGTATTCGTAGGCTTCCAAATTGAGCGAGATCGTACGAACCGAACCCTTAAGCTACATCAGATGATGTACACTAAGAAGCTACTTGAACGGCTAAAAATGGACAACTGTAATCCGGCCAAGCTACTAATACTAGCAGGTACTGTCCTGAAGCCTAATATCGAAAGCCTCCTTAAGTATAACAATGCGACAGTATACCGGCAGATTATTAGCTCTATAATCTATCTCTTAAACTACACACGTCCTAATACTAGCTACGCTGTTAGTTAGTTAGCTAGGTTTATGGCAGCACTAGGAGAATCGCATTACTACTTAAGTAAGTAGCTACTACGATATCTAAACGGTACTCTCGAAGCAGGAATTACCTACTTAAGTTGAGTAGTCTACCTTCCTCTATGCAAGCTCACGTTACCTACTGGTTACAATATCTTTACTGATGCTATGTGGGGAATAGAATATGATTGGATATTATTCTAAGGCATAGCAGTTATACGCTATAGGGGAGCAGTGATCTGGATAGCTTAAAGGCAGAAGTTGACGGTATTAAGCTTAATGGAAGCAGAGATTATGGCGGTATTAGAAGGAGCAAGGTTAGTAGTATAGCTTAAGAAGCTAATAAGAGATCTAGAAGAAAGAGATAATAACAACCCTTTTATCCCTATGCTCTACTGTGACAATAAGGGTACGGTCGACCTTTTATACAATATAAAATACTACTAGAAAGCCAAGCATATCGAGACTTAATACCTCTTCGTACAAAACGATATGGTTTAGCGAGGTTGACTTGAAGTGGTATATATACCAGGCAAAGATTAGCTGGGAGATATGCTTATGAAATAGCTACCGATTGACCAATTTACGAAGCACTGTGTAACGCTAGGAATCGGTAACTGACGGAGACGGTAATGGACGGAGACGGGGTAAGTTACGGAGGTTTTTTGCCTACTATAGGTTTTCCCTCTATACATAGGCCAAATGGCACTTGCAAGGTATTTGGGAATAGCTTTATAATTGCCTATTTGGGACAGACGAGGAGAGCGTTGTCAGCATAGGGGAGTGTTAGAAATTAGTAATAAGGTGCTGACTAAGCTCTGGACACATTGCGAGGTCAAGCTCTGCATGCAATCTATATAGACATCAACCGTATCTACTGCATCACGAATCAATCAATATTCATCGTCTGCGTCATCTCTATTATCAAATAGACCCTCAAGACACCTCCGCTGTGACCTTATGACCTTGTAATTCCAACAGTACGGGCTCGGCGGAATTTTTTCGGCCAGTACGCCTTCTCCTAACAGGCCTTTGTTAGGGCCGCCATCGCTTCAGCAAACGGCTGTCCTAACGCCTTAAGGAAGGCGTTTGGGATACCATTGGCCCCAGGGGCGCTGTATAGGAGGCGGTCTCTTATTACCCTCTACACATCATCCTTATCAATATACGGGAGCTGTTCTGCGGGCAGGGGGTACTAGTACCCCTCCATATCGCTTATATCGGCTTCGGGTTCTTGGGGGAAAAACCTTTTCTAGAGTAAGTCGGCCTTCCCTTGCATTGTATCTGCTACCTGAATTGTTTCTTCGTTTCTTACTTTCCGTAGCGACGGGATTACGGGCGGTTCGGGCGGTAGGTGGCTGCGCTCTCTTGCCCAACGGACTAGCTTCCAGATGCCATTCGGCTTAGTCGCGGCCTCATGGATTCTATAAGTATTTCTGCCTATCTAACTTATTTATAATTAAGTTCTTTTATAGTTAGGAACCCCGTTAGGTTCTTATAGTCCATCTTAACTATAAATAGCTTTTCTATACCCTATAAGAATGCTCCCCACTTCTTAAGTGCCGCAGCTATACCTAATAACTTCTTATTATAAATGTCATAGTTTAGTTCTAGTAATATTATTTTCTAACTATAATATGCTACTAGATCCTATGCGTTTTAGTATTTCTATAGTAAGCATGCTCCTAATATAAGGTCTAATACATCCGTTTCTATAACCGTATCTAACTTTAGTTAATAGATCTTAAGGATTAGGTCCTAAGTAAACAACTTCTTAAGTTTCTTAAATAGCTTCTTCTACTTATTACCCTATATCCACAGTTCCTCTTTTTTTATAAGTCTTATAAACGGCTTAATATTTTTTACTTACTGTGTAATAAATCTCCTATAGTAGTTACAAAACCCTAAGAATAATGTTAACTACGTAACGTTCTCTAGTTCTTACTAACTAATTATAACTTTAACTTTCTTTAGGTCTATACAAATCTTATCTAGTTTAATAATAAATCTAATAAAATCGGTCTTCTTAGTAAAGAACTCGCATTTCTTAATTACTACTAGTATCTTTTCTTCTTATAGTGTCTCTAAGACCCACTTAATATATTCTCTATATTCTTCCTCACTTATTAAGTAAATAATAATATTGTTAAGGTATACCATAATAAACTTATTAAGGTGTTCTCCTAATATGTTATTAATTCATTTCTAAAATATTACTACAGTCAAAACTCTTTAGTACGATATCTGGTTACAACGATATACTCTATATTACGATCTACAAGCCTTAATCAAATTTTTTTTTGGTGTATTTTACGATAATCTGACTTTTTATAATATCGTTAAGTTCTCTACACCAAAATCGGTATAGCCAGTATTTTATTGAGTAGATTTGGGCTTTCCTCAGCCATCAAAATCCATCCTATAATAATTAAATTTTATTAAAACCACCTTTAGATCTTACTCTCCATACTTAATTCTACCTTATTTAATATAGTAAGACATTAAAATCCTAAAAGGCGTCGCTGTTATAGTATTTCTGACTATAAGCGCCAAAAAATCTATACCTACTACTTTAAACAACACCTTATGTAGGGCCTAATCATAATGCAGAAATAGATAAGGACAAATCTAAATAACCTTAAATTAAGCCTAATAAGGCCTTATAGGTCTTATAAAAGCTTCGTCTATATAAGGAACAACAGGAAGATGTTGAGAGAGATTTAATTACAAGCCTTATAAGGCACGAAACGTCGAATTCGAGGGCGATGAAATTGCAATATCAAACAGACGTTGAGCACGACTTTTTTCGATGTAGCTAATCGCTCCATCTCCTCGTCGGCTTAGTAGATATATAATATCATTACCTAATTTTAAATTTGGGTGTATTTAACATACAAATACTGAATATAACGATACCTTTGGTATAACGATACGGCTGGCCGTACAAGTCGTATCGTACTAACCAGTTTTAACTGTAGTACACTTATAAGCCTAAAGTGTATAACTAACGGTTTATATAGTCCTTCCTTTAACCTAAAGGCTGCCTTCTATTTATTGCCTTCCTTAATCCTAATCTAATGGTACGCCTATCTTAGATCTATCTTTATAAAGATTTACGCATTACCAATCCTATTCTAGATTTTGCTAATTAAGGGTAAAGAATACCTATCCTTTTAGATAATACTGTTTAACTATCTATAGTTAATGCATAGTTTAAGTTTTCCGTTTTTCTTTAGTATAAATAGTACTGGATACCCTGCCAATGACTATAATAGTCTAATATACCATTTTTATAAGTTTTCTTAGATAAACCCTTTAAGTGCTCTTAACTTATTTTCTGTTAACTTATAAATTGGAAAGAACTTTAGACTTATTTCTAGTTCTATACTATATACTTATAGTATCTTTTTAGTATATAACTTAAGCTTTACTTAGTCTTTTCGTATGTCGCTCCGACCTAGTACTATACTATCTTAGTAGTTTATTATATCTTATATTATTAAGTATCCTTAATATTAACTTAACCTATAACCCAATTAATCTTTAGATTATACTCCTGTGACTAAGGCATTCCTAATATTACCTTATTCTTTCCTAACGGTAAGATATTAAAAAATATCTTAACTTGTTTTCCTTTAATAGTTATCTAAATAGGTTCTGTTTTAAGATTAATAATGCCTTCTCTATAGGCTATTAGATCTCCTAAAATCGTTATTAACGGATATAAGTATTTTTTTGTCTATATGGTAACCCTATCCTTTTAACTGCTGCTAGTAATATATGGTTTCTTATTGCTCTACTATCTACTAGCGCCTTAAACTTTTAATCTTACTAATTAATTTATAAATTTAGGTGTCGTCCTTAAATTCCTTTAAGGGTCTAAGGGTCTACTACTAGCTCCCTCTAGTCTTATAGACCTTGCCTTTTCCTAATTATTAGCTACTAGATCCTAATTATACGTGGTCCTTCTTAGGCCAATACTTAGTTTATTTCTTTTCTTTAATATACTATAGATATGTATTTTCGGTGCACTCCTACTACTATTATCCGTTTAAGCATTCTGCTATAAGGAATCTTCCTAGTTAAAGCATTAAGTTACCTAACTCCTAAACTTCTACTAGGTGCCATCTATGTATATACTTAGCATCTCTAAATTGCCTTTCTTCTGTTATCTAATACATTCTTATTAAATACCTGCGATGCTTATCCTTGGGTATTCTATATATATTATACGCATTATCCACATATGCGATCTACGCCAATATGTAATATACTGGGTGTCTTAGATTAACTTATAGTTTATCTTTATTCTTAAGTTTAAACCTTTATTCCGTTAATCTAAGTATCGCCATATTATTTGCTAGTACTAATATCTATATTATTTCTCTCTAGTCTATAGTCTGCTCCTTTAGATTCTTTAATGTTATAATCGGTGCTCCTTTAATGTAACTTATTTGTTTTTCTAATATAACCTAATCTAGTATAGCCTTCTCGTCTAGCTATATACAGAAATCTTCCTATTTATTATTCTTACGTTATCTAAACCACTTTTAGTATAGCTCCGTAAGTATATACGACCTATTTATAAGGAAGTATTTCTTTATTACTGCGTTGTTATAACCTTTTATATATCGTTTTGCAAACCTAGTTGAAATCCCTAAATCCTTTTCTTAATCTAGGTTATTAAGCCACTTAGCTCTTAGTATACCTACCTTTAGCCTATTAGTAACCTTTTAAATATAGGTGCTTTGTCCCTTATACGTTCTAGCGCAGTTAATCTTTAATCTAACTTCTGTTCTTACTATATAAGAATTTATTACCTAAACTCCTCTATAGTTTCTATCCTATTATATCTTATAAACGGATTTTTAATACTATTAAACTATTTAACCGTTATATTGACTTTTTAACCTTTAGACTAAACGCTGTCTTTATTTAAAATTACTATAGACCTTATTTGTTCTTTGAAAATTTAGCTTTCTAGGAATCTTTATCCTATACTTATTTGTTTATCTTTAAACTAAGCTATTACTCTCTCCTATTAGGTTTCGTCTGTTATAGGTTTTTAGGTCTCTCTTATCTTATCCTAAAAATCTTAAGCCTTAAGCCTTGGCATTTTGCTTTTATTAAGTGGTAAGCTAGCACTAGCAGTTATCTACTTGCTTAATCGTCTTTAAATTTTACTCCTTCCATCTTATAAAGCGATGGATACCGTATCTAATGGTGTTATAATACCCGTTATTAAACCTTGTTCTATAGTAGTTTCAGTCTCTACTTCTATTGCGTATTTAAGGTTTACATATTCCCAGTTAACCGCCTTTTCTTCCTTATTACTATTAATTAATAAGTACTCTAACTTTATTGTTATTTCTACTAATCCTTATTTATATATTGCTATAATATCTTAATCTAGCTTATAGAGTTAATCCTATTCTTTATCTAACCCTTTAGTTCCTTTAAGTCCTTATAACTCTAGCTCCTACGGCCAATAGCTTACGCTGTACTTAGCGTCCTTATAAATCCGGCATGCGTTATTATAACAAAACGTAAAGTGTTTAATTAAATACTTCTTAGTCCTATGTAATACACTTATATCCGCATTATTATACTCTAACAACCTTATGCTTTTTACTGTGTAGTTACTCTAACTACCTCTATAGTCTCTAGCAAAATAACTGTTACGGCGCTAGTGGAAAATAGTGGATTATGGCGGACAATTGCAGATAATTGTAGACAGTTTTAGATAGTTGCAGTTACGTGACCTAAGGGCCGCATAAAACCTCAAGCGGCACTGCTATTCTTCTCCTTTCCTTTCTCTAGCTTTGGATCCTTATTTATAGATTACCAATTATACAGGCTTGCGCGTCCCTCTTACCGTACTTATACCTTAATTAATTGAGTTGCTAATATTATCTAAAGCTCATCTATTCTTTCTTCCTAAGAAGGAACTTAAATATATTTATAGACTAAAAAATAGGACAGAAACACAGAATAGGACCCTAAGGATATTACTAGAACTATAAGGACAGGATAAAACTAAATAAAATAAAATAAAACGCAAATCCTAAAAATAGGACACGCACGGACCAGAACCCCCTAGAAAATAAATAAACACCAGAAATTACCTAATACTTCTACTACTATGCCAAGAAATATAGTAGTTAGTAAAGCTGCTATAGGACCTATAAATACTTCTAATAGTAAAACAGGTGCCGTTTTAACCCCCTAGGAAGAGCTAATAGTAGCTAATGCTAAAATTAAACGGCTTTAAGAACTGTTTAAAACTAAAGATACTCCTATACCTAGTAAGGAGTTATTAAATACCTAGAGACTTGCTAATGTATAGCATTAGTATTATTGCGGTCCGCAAAGGTTATAAACCCCCCATTGCTTATAGACGGAACTAACACTATATTTAATAACTGGAAGCTTTAATTATAGGATAAGCTTAAAGTTAATACAGACTATTTTCCTAATACCTAAGCTGAAATTGCATATATCTTTAGCTGTACTGGTAGTAATATATAGACACACCTATGTCTATAATATGCCTAGGACTTAGCAGACCCCTTCATCTCTAAAAAAGAGATAATTAATTACCTATCTCCTATTTATAAGGACCCCTTTAAGGTATAGAATGCTTGTCTTAATTATAAAAGCCTGGCAATAAAAACAATGGAAACCTTCTCGGTTTTCTAGACCCACTTTTTATACCTAGCCAAATAGGCCTAAATCCCCTAGGAAGATCTAATGCCAGACCTCTTTAATAAGCTTACCCTAAACCTACAGCGCGCTATACTACTGGTTTATACTACTATATAGACGCTAAAGGAACTTATAGACTAATATCTAGCTATAGACCAGGGCCTCTATTGGATTAAGGTATATACTAAGCGGTATAAGGCTAGAAGCTCCACTAACTAGAACACAAGTACTATAAAAATAGGCCGCAGTGCCCCAGTAAGATCTGCAACCCCTATAGCACTAACTATACCGCCTGCCATTAACCTAATAGCTAGCCGTGCAGCTAGTCCTGCCGTAACTCTAGCGTATACTTAGCCTTTATATAGCGACCCCTATAGATAGGCCCTTAGTAACTAAGGGGCTTGCTTTATATATGGTTAAAAGGGTTACCATATAGCTAAATGCCTAATAAATGCAAAAAAGGATAAGGTTCTACTAATCTAAAAGGACAGTATAAAGGCAGAGTCAGAAAAAGAGAAACCCTAGAGGAAGACTCCTCTAGGGTTAAAAGGGATTAATATATTATATATTAATCTAGGTCGGCTAGTTGGTGGAAGAAGATGCACTATCCCTTATACTTTATTCCGTAATAGATATTAAGTTTTAACCTCTGCTTTAGCTAATACTAAAGTAAATACTTTTGCTTTAATAGATACCAAGTATACCGTAAAGCTGGCTAACTTTTTAAATACACCCCTTAAAGAACTGCCTAAACTAATTCCTATTTGCGGGTATAACGGATAGATAGGGCTACCTATTATAACTATCTTACGGATGCACCTCCGCGTTAATAGACAAAGACAATATAATATTCCCTTTCTTATTACAGACTTAGGAAGCTATAATATAATCTTAGGAAGAAAATGGCTAGCCTATTTAGGCTTATAGCTTAAAGTATGGAGTAGACAACTTATCTAGCCCAAAACCCTACTACCAACACCGTCTTTTATAAAGGAAATTAGCATTACAATAGAAAACCTTATACAGCCATAGATAGACACTGTTTATTAGGCCAATGCTCTGCGTAGGGACTAGGTATTTAAGAAAGATATATAGCTTAATCCGTAACGGATTCGTATACTGTAACGGCCCCAAACTACTAACGTCGTGCCGCCAATACTAGGAACCTAGGAAGCTAGTAACAAGCTAAATAGACCAGGTCCTATATAGCTCTAAAGAATAGCAAGGAATATTAGACGCTGTACTAAATAAATAGACTAAAAAGATAACTTATAGAAGATAGAATAGGAGCCAAGGAGTGCCATAGGACACCTCTATAATACCTTACACACGTCTACCTGTTTCCACCGATACAGCAAGAAGAGACTAACTGCGAGACGGCAATCTACGGCAATCTAACAGCAATCTGCCGCATTCTGCCATATTCTACCAAGTCCACCAAATTCTGCCAAGTTCTGCCAGGACCGCTACTTAAATCCTATTCTGCTCTGTGTACGTATTGACTAAGCAACCAAACTAACGATATATACCCTTTCCTCCCGTTTCCTTACCTTCTCTCCTTACGCGACGTCTTGACTTTATTACGCAGTTTATGTACATAGCTTATTAATATCTACTTCGCTCTATATTATCACCGCTTATGTTCGCTCCATGACAAGGAGGGCCGTAAGCTCTTAACCGTAAAATACAGTTTATAAAACGTTTGCAAAGAAACCTATAAACCTCCCACTAGTTAATATCTACTGTATTAGCGCCATAGGGTTCTACCAGAACTTAAAACGGCCTAATACTATTACCTTTACAACTAGCTTATATAAAATTGACCGGATAATTAAAGACAAGAAAGCCTTAGCCTATAACTAGCTTAGTAGGGAAAGTAAGCTTATAAACAAGGAGCTAGTAGAACAGAAACTACTCCACCAATACTAGAAATTTAAGGACGTATTCTCCAAGGCAGTATTTAATATACTCTCGCCTTACTAACCATATAACTATAAGATTAAGATTAAGCCCGATAAAGAAAACACCCTTAGCTATAGCCCCCTCCGCTAGTAATCTACCGACAAGCTATAGGCCACTAAGTAGTACCTTATTAATAACCTTAATAAGGGCTTTATTAATAACCTTAATAAGGGCTTTATTAATAACCTTAATAAGGGCTTTATTAATAACCTTAATAAGGGCTTTATTAAGCCTAGCTAAGTCCCCTTTACCTTACCTATTCTTTTTATAAAAAAGTCTAACAGCGGACTCTATTTCTGTATTAACTTCTATAAACTAAACCATATAACCTATAAAGACTAATATCCGCTGCCCTTACTTAAAGAAACTATAGCCCGCATAAGTAACGCTAAGATTTTTATAAAGCTTAATATCCGCTAGGCCTTTTTCTAAATTAAAATGGACCCTAAATCTAAGGATCTTATTATATTTTGGACCTGCTACGGATTCTATAAATATAAAGTACTACCTTTTGGACTAACTAATGGACTAGCTATATACTAGCAGTATATAAATAACGTACTCTTTAACTACCTTAATAACTTCTATACAGCCTACCTAGATAGTATTATAATTTATTTTAAGGATAAACTGGAATATAAGGAATATATCTATAAAGTCCTATAACGGCTCCACAAAGCAGGTCTCTAGGCCAATATTAGAAACTTAAAATTTAGTACTAAGCGCATTAAGTACCTAGGGTTTATTATTAGTATAGATAGAATTAAGGCAGACCCGGAAAAAACGGCTATAATTAATTAGTAAGAACCCCTAAGGACCATAAAAGGGGTATAGTTATTCCTAGGTTTCTATAACTTCTACTAACGCTTTATAAAAGACTATAGCAAGACTGCTTGGCCTTTTAACCGCCTTACCAAAAAGAACTAACCTTTCTATTTTAATGCTGTATGTGAAAAGGCCTTTAATAAACTTAAAAAGCGGCTGGTCTCTACTCTATTACTAGCCTATTTCTACCTAGAATGGCCCTTAATATTAGAAATGGATACTTTAGATAGTGTAATAGCTGCCGTCTATTCCTAGAAATACCTAGATAAAGAATAGTACCCCATTATATACTATTTAAAGACTATAATAGACGCTAAGCTAAATTACCATATCCATAATAAAGAGATGTTGGCTATTGTTTCTAGCCTTTAGTATTAGCGCGTATAGCTAAAGGGGACCCCTAAACCTATTTAGGTAGTCTTAGATTATAAGGCCTTAGAATACTTTATAATAACTAAAGCCTTACGGCACGGTAGGCGCTCTAGTTGGATATCCTATCTTAGTTCTACTTCCAAATTATATATAGGCTAGGCGCTACCAACTATGTAGATACCGTTATAAGGCGTAAACAGGATATAGATAACTAGATAACTGTAAAGATCTTACTATAGACCTAGACGCTGCTAAGACTAGAGTACCTTAACCCCTAAATATAGGCAGAACAAAATACGGACCCTATAAAGGCCAAGATGTGCCCTATTAACCCTATAGAACTTAACTTTATTAATAAGCTACTGTAAGCAAATTATACGGCCCCTTTATTATAGGAACACTGTAAAAAGGCAAAGAATATTAACGGCCTATAGTCCCTTAAAAACGGACTACTAAAGTATAAGGAATGGCTAGTAGTAGCTAAGGAACAGAATTTATGGACTTAGCTTATTGCTGAAGCGCATACTTAGATCTCTACGGCCTACACAAAAAAAAATAGGACCCGTAAGATTATTAGCGACCATTATTACTAGCCTAAAATATTTATAGATATTAATCGCTATATACAGAACTATAATAACTGCTGTGGGTCTATAATTCTATAAGACAAAACCCTAGGACTATTAAAACCACTCCTAATACCAGAGCGCCCTTAGTAGTATATCTTTATAGACTTTTATAAGCTACCTATAGACTGTAACGGATATTATATGGCTATAGTTATAGTTAACCGCTTTAGTAAGCGTCTGTTCTTAATCCCTTATTATAAGAATATTAATATAAAAGAGGCGGCCCAACTATATATCTACTATGTCTACCGAATTTATGGACTACTAGATACTATTATATCCAATTACAGGTTATAGTTTATATTAGCTTTCTGGAACGAGTTTACCTAAATCCTAGGCATTAACCTAAAGCTTTTTATAGTATACTACCCCTAAACAGATAGCTAGACGGAGATTATAAACTAGTATTTAGACTAGAGACTTTAACCCTTTATTAACTACTTTTAGGATAATTAGGCCGAACTACTACCTCTAATAGACTACGCCTAGGCTACCCTACCCTATAACTCTATAGGATTTGCACCTATCTAGCTAGAAATGAGGTACTTACCCTATATAAGTTTTAACTAAAAAAGACCGGAAGGGCTATAGACTGTATATAAAAAAAACTATCTTATAAAGAAGTATAGTATTACGCTAAATACTTAAAAGAAGCTTAGAAAGTAGCCTGCATAACCCTAGAAAAGGCTTAGAAATTAATAGAATAGTAGGCAAATAAGCATAGACGTAAGCCTAACTTTACCGTAGGTAATAAAGTCTAGGTTATAATAAAGAACTAAAAGATAGAACGGCCTAGCTATAAGCTAGACTATTAAATAGTAGAACCGTATAAGGTCCTTAAAAAGAAAGGCAACTTATATAAAGTAAAGCTCCCAGATTTAATTAAGGTCCACCCTAAGTTTTTACAAGATAAGCTACGAAAGGCTACAAATAACCTATTACCTAGATAAAAAAAAATAAACCGCCCCTACTAATTTAAGTTAATAGCAATAATGAATAGGAAATTAAAGAAATACTAGCCTGTAAACTTGTAAGAGAAACGCTAAAGTGTTATATTAACCGGAAAGGATATAACCTAGACCCTACTTAGTACCCTATATAAAACTTTATAGGTAGTCCCTATAAGCTTAAAGAGTTCTATAACCAATACCCTAATAAGCCTAGACCTTTAAAGTACCTTAGCGAGTAGATAAAGTGCTAGTATAGTAAAAACAATAAGCTACCTATTAAGCATAAAGATAAGAATACCCCCGCGGACGTAATATGGATATATAAAGCCTAAGGGCAGGCTTTTTTAAAAGGGGTGGGGGTAATGTTACAGCACTAGTAAAAAACGGTAGATTGTGGCAGATAATTGTAGATAATTGCAGACAGTTTTAGATAGTTACAGTTATGTGACCTAAGGGCCGCATAAAACCTTAAGCGGCACTACTATTCTTCTCCTTTCCTTTCTCTAGCTTTAGATCCTTGTTTATAGACTACCAATTATACAGGCTTGCGCGTCCCTCTTGCCGTGCTCGTGCCTCAATTGACTGAGTCGCTAACAATAACCTTATTTTCCACAATTTATATAAGCTCCTTTTTTAAATAATTTTTCTTATTATAGAGTCTGCCTAAACGTCTTCTGCTATTAAGATCCCTAGTTTAGCCTCTGCTTCTTAGTTTTATGGTTACTTAATCCTTAACCTCTAAGTTTTTATAGTTTCTGTCACGGGACGGGGTTAAGGGCTATAGAGCGTATATATTTGAGGAGTCTACAAGACGTTGCGCGATCGATCGTAAGGGTCGAGGGCGTAAGGAGGTGATATACCTACGCGTAGCTGACGTAAGCTGTACGCGAGCTGTACGCGAGAGCACGGGGCTCTCTTATGGAGGCCCCTGCGGTGGGGTTCCGTGACACTACCCCCCCTCCTATAGAGGCGGAGCTCCGGCGACGCTGTGGTTACTATATACATATAGAAGGGACACTTAAGGTATAGAGAAGAGAAAGGAAAAGGGGGTATTGCTAAAGGCTTGCAATAATGTTATATAATAAGGCTTAGTACCTAAGAATCCAACCAATTAGACAACTTTAACTACTGGTTAAAGTTCCTGGACATCTTAACGATATTCTAGTCACGTAATTACACTTTGCTATTATGTGATGGCAATCTACGGCAATCTGATAGCAATTTGCCCTTATATGGTAATATACAACAGTTTAACTCTATAAGGGCTTTTATAGGGGATTAGGTACAAAATCTCTACTTGGGCCCGGTTTCTGTAGGTTCGCGTAGTAGAAGTTGCTGATTAGATCTTTTACATTTTTAAAGTCTTCCTATGGTTGCCATTCTGGCTAATCTATGTTAAATCCTATATAGATAGCTTTGTAGTAGAGCCGCTGTCCTCTACCTTTGCCAAAGTATTTAGAGTTAATAATTTATTTAATAGTCCACTCCTTATGGTTCTTATCTTTATTCTTATCTCGGATTAGTACTAATAGGGGTTTAAGCTATATCTATCCCAGTAAGGGATTAGGCTGGTAAAGGTGTAGTAGCTATAGGTGGAATATGGGCTATATCCTATAGGTGGCTAGGGTAGGCAGGAGCTCTAGCTTATATATGGCTGCCCTATTAATAACTCGTTTAATTAGATATAGGCCAAGGTTCTTATAATTAAGTAACTTTATAGGCCTCTGCGTAGAGATGTTGCGTATATTTAGCTATACCTAGTTACTAACATGCATCTCTGGTAGTGGCGTTCTATAACAGTTGGTGAAGTAGGCCTACTATGCTTAGGCCTAGGCCATTTCTCCCTTATAGTAGTTAAGTAGATTTTTTATGTAGTCTGTATATTAGTTGGCAAGTAGCATCTTAAGGCGTTTTCTATGTGGTAGTTTCTTATTAACAGGTTTTGGTGGCTCTATGCCGGATTAGGGGTGGTAGCCCTTATTTGCAAAGAACGGGGTAAGTCCTATAGTGGTTAAGATATAGTTATTTACTGTAAATTTACCTAGTGGAAGGTAATCTACCTAGTTATTTTAACTATAGGTAACTACCTGTTATAGGTACGCTTTTATACTAGCATTAGCGTTTTTAGGTTACCTAGCAGTTTTATAGTAGAAGGATGTAGATATCTTAATAGAGATGCCAAGGTGTTGGTAGATTTGTCTCTATATATTAGAGCTAAACTATATACCTTAGTCAGACGTAATTAAGTTAGGTAACCTATATAATTGGTAGATTTTATAAAGGAAGGTATTAGTAACGTTGCTAACGGCTACGCCTTTAGTTAGGATATAGTGGCGCTCTTTTATAAGTTAGTATATTATTATAAGGATATTCTTATAGATATGGCTGTGTTATTTATAGGGTGGTAGGTTAACAACGAAATCTATAGCTATATCTGCCCATTGTTGTATAGGTACTAGTAGAGGGTGTAGCAGTCCTTAGTACTTTATATTAAAGGCCTTAGCGTGCTTATAACTATAGCAGGCGCCTATAAAGTGTTTAACTAAGTCTATTATTTTAGGCTAGAAGTAGTATTAGCTAAGAAGCTTATAGGTTCCTCCTTTGCCTAGGTGGCCGCTTAATTAGAGGTTATAGGCTATTTAGATTAGTTGCTGTTATAAATTTTCTAAATTGGGATAAATAGACGGCCTCTATAATAAAGCCTGTTCTCTTTTACTTCTAAGGCTGCTATATTAATCTGGCCTAAGTTTTAGAGGTTAGTTGGTAGTATATAGGCGCTAGCGGTCTTTACGGTAATAAGTTAATGTAGTAATAGGTTAATAGAGATATTATATACCGTAGTAATAAGCTTATTAATTTTAGGAGGTAATTCTAGTTCTATAGTATAGAGCTAAGGTGCAGTTAGCTTTATTATAGGTAGTATACCTAAGGCTGAATTTTGTGCTTTTAGAATTATCTATTATTGGAACTAGTTATAAGGGTCATCTTTAGACTAAGGAAGGTCTTGTAAGGGGCGTATTAGGCTATTAGGCTTAGTACCTTGTACTCCTAGCCTATATATTATTTTAAAGTTAAAAGCAGAGAGGAACATATTCTAGTATACTTAGTGTTAGTTTAGCTGTTTTATAGTTATAAAGTACTTAAGGTTGTAATAATCCATAAGGACTTTAGTTAGCTGGTTAGGTTTTGCTAAAAAAAGTTCTAGTTAAAATTCCTTAAACGCTTATATAATTGTAAGAAGTTCCTTATTATAGATCTTATAGTTATATTCTTATAGTGTAAGCTTAGATAAGTAGAATATAACTAGGTGGAGGAGACTATTATTACCTATCTAGGAAAGGACGCCTGTGTTAATATGGTCTAAGGAGTTAGTCTTAAGGTAGAGTTGTTATCCTGGTATAAAGTAAGCTAGGATAGGTGCTTTAGTAAAAGCATCTTTAAGGTCTTAGAACGCCTTCTTATATTTAGGTGTTTTAATAAAATATAGATATGTTTTTCTTCCTTTTGCAAAAAGGCCCTTTATTTGCATTATTGCTATAAGTAGTGCTATAACACCTAAGAAGTTATATATGAATTTTTAATAGAAGTTAATAAAACTAAGGAAAGCTTATATATCCTTAATGCAGTTAGGGGTTTGCTATTTGGTAATTATATATACCTTCTTGGGGTCTATATAGATACCCTTAGTAGTAATAATTAGTCTAAGGTATTTTACTTCTGTGACTAAGAATTTGTACTTTTTTAAATTAATATAAAGTCCTGTATCCCTAAGGCGCTATAGGACCTTTTAAATGTGCTTGGTATGCTTAGAGGGATTATTGCTGTAGATAAGTATATTATCTAGGTACATAGAGTAGAAGTTGTTAAGGTAGTCCTATAAGGCGTTATTAATGTAGCTTTAGAAGCTGCTAGGGCCGTTATATATGCTAAAGAGTATAATAGTATATTTAAATTGGCCAAAGTGTAATGCGAATGTAGTTTTCTATTTGTTACCTTCCCGTATTTAGAGGCGGTTAAAGGCGGCAATAATATTAAGCTTGGTATAGATTTTAGCTTAACTAAGCTACTTAAGAGTCTTATATATAAGTGGTATGGGGTATTAGTTCTTAATTGTAATAGCGTTAAGTCCTCTATAGTTAACGCAGAATTAGATACCTCCTCTTAGCTTCTTAGTAAGGAGAATAGGGGTGGCTGCTGGGGATATGCTGGGATAAATGAATCCTTTGTTAAGGTGTTTATTAATATACTTTTTAACAACTAGGAGTTTGTCTTTTAATATTAGGTAGGGTCTCTTATAGGGTAGCGTTTTTCCTTATTTAATATTAATGGCATAGTTATTAGGTTAATGTGGGGGGAGTGTATCTATGCTCTTTTATAAGCACACTTTAATAAAGTTATAGTACCTCTTAGGGAGGAGCTTGCGGAGTTCCTTGTTGGTAAGTCCTTTTTTAAGCTTTATAAACTTTTTAAAGTTTAAAGGTAAAAGTCCGTAGAGTTCTATGGGGGCATTATTTTCTAAAAGGTTAACTATGTTTATTCTATTACTATAGAGGATATGGTTTTGTTTTTTATTAAGCTTATATAGTTATAATTAGGAGGCTATAGTAACGGTCTAGCCTTTTCTATATACTATATGGTAGAAGGCCGTGGCACTTATATAGTGGTAGTTAATTATAGGTAGGGTAATAAGGGGTTTCTTAGGTTGGTATCCTGGGGAGTAGATAGAGGCGGCTAGGCCATGTCCTAGGTAAGTCTCTCTGTAGTATTTAGAGTTAAAGGTTACTTCTCTCTTTTTCTAGTTAATGGTGGGGTTATATTGTTTAAGCTAGTTTATTTTAAGGATAATAGGGTAATTAGTAAGTGGTGTAATATAGGCCCAGAGCTCTTCCTGGTGCCCGTTTATGTCTAGGTAGAGTTGTGCTATATAGGTAATCTTCTATGCGGTATAACTACTATTAATGAGTTATAGGGCGCGGGCTTTGGTAAGGGGTAAAGTAGGTAGGTTGTAAGTGCGTATAAATTAGGTATTTATAAATTTATTAGTAGCTCCGCAATTAATTATAGAACAGCTTTTATATTATTTTTTGGTAGTAATTCCTATTATAGGTAAAACTATCTATTTCTGTTTATTTATCTTTACTAAGTTATCTATTAAGCAGGCTAATATATAGATCCCCTTATTATTAGGGCGTCCTAACCTATAACTTAGGGCTAGGACTTGGTGTTTTCTATTTCCGTATCTAACTCTACCGCTATTACTATGTCTTTATCTTATATAGTAGTGGCACATAGTAACGTATTTAGTATTTAAGGTATTAGGTTAGGTATTAAGCGGCGGCTACTAAACCTAGCTATTGGGTAGCTTGGGCTATAGCTATAATAGCCTTCTTAACGGTATCTATAGCAACGCCTTAGCTTTTAGAGTGGCTTATGTTCTCCATCTAGTAACTTCTATAGGAGGGTTAGTATAGAGAGGTTAATATTAGGACCAGTAGTATTGCTTAGGGTAGTAGATATTAGTGGTTTAGTAGGTCCTAAGGGCTTCTATAGGGAGGTCTTTAGGTAGGGGTTTACAGTAGCAATCTAGTTTAGCTGTTGTTTAATTTTCTATAGGGCTGCTACTATATTATAAACGTTGTTATAATTATAGCTAGTGGCTGCGTGACTAAGGTAATAAGTAACTTTTTTAAGAAGATCTTTCTGGTCTTTAGCATTATCTTAGGTAAGAACTTTAGTATATTCCTAGAATTTAACATAGAACTTATTAAATAATTTAGTGGGACTTATCTTTAGGGTATGTAGTTTAGCTTAACTAGTGGCCACTAGGTTATGGTTATAGTATATTTAGTTAAGGTTGTTAAGGACTTTTTAGTAGGACTACCACTTCTAGGGACTGCTAGTCTCCTATTAAGTGAAGAGCCTATTAAATAAGATGCCCTTTATTTACCTAATAATGTAACCAATCTTAATATCTTCTGTGGGGAAAAGGTGGGCGCTCTGGGTTAGTTTCTTGCGGATTTATATTTTCTAGTAGTTGTATTCCTTATGGTCATCCTTAAAGATTAGGGAATTAAGGTAGTGTATATTAGACCCTATAGTGGCAGTTTAGGTTTAGTTGTTATGGCTTTTATTATTACTGCTGTGGTAGGGGTTCCTATTAGGTAAGGCTGCTTAGCGCTAACCCTCTATTAAGTGTTAAGTAGGTAAGGTTGCTAGGGGCATAGAGATATAGGTAGCGTTATATATAGTAGAGGGGTGTCTAGTATTGTTACAAATGTGCTTATTAAGCTAAGATTGTAGGTATTTAATTGTACCCTCTCTTTTAGTAACTATAGTAATAAGTATAATCTTAGCCTTCTTTAATTGTTAGACGTCGCGTTTAGATATATAGAGGTTGTCTTTAATCTCTTGGCATATATTATTAGTCAGCGCCTTATAAGCTTATAGGTCTTAGATAATATTATAATCTTAGGCAGCACGCATTTTAGCTTATATAAGCTTTAGATATATTAGGCCATAGAGATGCACTGGCCGTAACCGGCTTAGCGTAGGCGAGGCGCAGGCGAGACGCCTACAAAACGTAGTCGCCCCGCATCAGAGAACAGCAGAATTTAGTTCTATAGTTCTACTTCATTAAGAACCAGATACTTATTTGCATTTTATTACTATTGTCACGTTACTATATACCCTAAGGACCTTGGCGTCCTAATAGTTCTAAATTCTTATCCCTTTTTAGGGATAGTGGCCCAACAACACTATGGTCTGCTAAGGCCACGACTATATAGCGGCAACCCTCTATTAAGAAGATAACCTATATTTATTAACTATATCGCAGCCTATCAACCTAATGGCGAGACGCGGGCGTAATATTAGCGCAGTACGTAATACTAGCGCAGTGCGTAGTACCGAGTCTAGAGAATGGCCTTAGGATAACGCGGGCGGACCTACGTCCCGGACAGAACCGGAAGTTACGGGTAAAGGGGATATACAGGAAGAAATACAACGGCTAGAGAATAAGAAGTTACAACTCCTAGAGCAAAGAAAACTATAGTTACTTAGGGAAGAGGTGGAAGTGCTAAGACGGCGTTAACGCGGCAAGGCAATGTTAACTCTTATTTTTAACCTATCTCTATAACCTTAAACCATCCTATTGGAGTACTTGGATGGTAGCTAGATGCGTCCAAACCTTAAGCAAAGGGCTACTAATATAATGGGCGCTCCGTTAAAACGGGCTGTTAAAATAGAGAAGATTGCTCTATATTACAGTAAGAGTATTTAAGAGCACTAAGACTTCCATAATAGCTTAAAGCTAGCGTTCCGCCTAGAGCACGACGGCTTCGCGGATAAGAATACTAAAGTCGCGTTTACTATATAATATATAAAGGGGACCAACCGAACCCTTTAGCTATAGTACAAAGATAACTATTTAGATATATAGTTCACCTAGGAGGAGCTTATAGAATTCTTACTTAATTAGATTAAAAGTCCTATTAATTAAGAACTCCATGTAGCCCTAATATATATAAGGGCAACGCAGCGAACTAATTAACCTATAAATAAGTTTACTGCTTACCTAACCACCTTAGAAGCGTAAATTAACCCTTTTTATAATATAAAGCATCTAATAATATATCTGTTTGCGAAACTGTGGCTAGAGCTACGGCTTGCTATTACTAACTATTAAGAATTTCCTTAAACTTAAGACCAGCTAGTTTCCCTAGCTGCCCTATTAGAGGAAAACTAGAAGAGCGCAAGCGCCCTATAGGATAGAAGCAATAAACGCGCTATAAACTCGAATATAAAGACCACCTAGTTAGGTAACTTAGGGAAAGCGGACTCTAAAACCACCACCAGCGACTTAATAGTAGGGTGAAGTAATACTGCTAGGGGTTTAACTTAGCCTAAAGGAAACTGCTTAAAATGTAGGCAGCTAGGACATTAGTGGCAATAATGCAAAGAGTAGCTATGGAATTAACCACCGCCTAGCAGCGTAAACGCTACCTCTATATTGGGAAAAGATAAGCGCCCTTAGACCCCCTTATAGCCGTAGGGTGCAAGCTCCTACTAGATTATAAGGAAGCTATTACTATCTTAGGTAAAGTCCTTCTAAAGAAGACCTAGAAGGAGACCTTAGTAATGCTTAATATTAGTATTAAAGTAAATATAGTTAACTAGCGATTTGCTATAGAGTGTAACTTTAAAATGCTAGACGTAAAACTGCCTACCTATTTTTAGTTAAATAAGACTTAGGCATATTACTATAAGGCCTATAAGGTACTACTAAGAATAAAGGACAGCTAGGGTAAGATTAGGGAAGTAACCCTTATCTGCTATAGAATAGCTAATGCATCTCCTTCTATTACTATAGGTATGCCGGGGTTAAAGAAGGCCCAACTTCTTATTAACTGCGAGGTAAAGGCATAGTAATAGAAGCTAGACGGCTTATCCCTATTGCTATAAACCCCTAAGGGTTTCGTGGAGTCTCTTTAAATAGAATCTAGGGTCTTTGCCCTATTAACTTCTAAAGTAATGCCTAGTAAATAAGATAATGGTAGCTTGCCGGTTCTCCTCCCATAGTTAAAGGAAGTTAGCGATGTCTTCTCCTATAAGGAAGTAGGAAAGCTACCCTAATACTATTAGGGCGACTATGCTATTGACCTAGAAGAGGGATAGGAGGCCCTATATAGGCTACTCTATAACCTCTTAGCCAAGGAGCTGGAAGTCCTAAGGGAGTACTTAGATAACGCCTTAGCTAAAGGCTAGATCTGACTAAGTATTAGTCCCATAGGGGCACCTATCCTCTTTATACCTAAAAAGGATAGGAAGCTGCGGCTCTGTGTAGACTATAGAGGCCTTAATAAGGTGATAATTAAGAATCGTCTTGTACTACTATTAATTAGTAAGACCTTGGACTGCTTAATAGGTTCTAAGATCTTTACTAAGCTAGACCTAACGTATATGTATTACTGCCTTCATATCTATTATAGTGATGAGTGGAAGACGGCGTTCTATATATACTACGGCCACTTTAAGTACTTGGTTTTACCTTTTGGGCTAACTAATAGACTAGCGACCTTTTAGGGCTATATTAATTGGGCCTTATTAGGACTAGTAGACGTCTTCTATATAGTCTACCTTAATAATATTTTAATTTTCTCTAAAAATCTAAAGGAACATTAGCGCCATATAGTAAAAGTGCTATATAGGTTATAATAATACCAACTATATATAAACCTTAAGAAGTGCTAGTTTGGCGTATAGGAGATTGAGTTTCTAGGATATATTATTAGCCCTAAAGGCGTAGCAATAGATTCTAGCCGGGTAGAAGCTATTACTAAATAGAAGAGCCCTTAATCTTATAGGGATATCTAGTTCTTCCTAGGTTTTACCAACTTCTATTATTAGTTTATCTATAAATACTCTACTATTATAAAGCCTATTACTAATCTCCTAAAAGGAGTAAAGAACGGCCGCAAAGCTAGGCCTTTTAATTAGCCAGAGGAGGTAGAGTAGGCAATGCGCCGGCTCTATAACGCCTTTACAACGGCGCCGCTCCTGCGACACTACACGCCGGGCCTACTGACTTGGTTGGAGATAGATGCCTTAATACAAGGCCTAGTAGCAATCATATCATAGCTATTTAAAGACGGCCTTTGGTATTTAAAAGCCTTTTGGTCTAGGAAGCTTTTGCTAGCAGAGCATAACTATAAAACCCACGATTAAGAGCTACTAGCTATTATAGAGGCTTTTAAGCATTGGAGACACTATATTAAGGGGCTATTAAGCCGCCTAGAAGTGCTCTTAGATTATAACAATCTAAAGGGTTTTATAAAAGTAAAAGCCCTTAATGGACGGTAAGCTAGATAGGCTATAACACTAGCTGCCTATGACTTTATTATTAAGTATAGGGCGGGAAAAACGAACCCTATAGATACGCCATCGAGGCGACCCTTAGGCGTAGGGGGTCCGCCAGAAGAAGACACTATACTACTACTGCTCCAAAGGACTTTGGGAATGCAGGGCCACTAACTTAAGGTAAAAGTCCTATTAGGTGTATAGAAAAGCGAGCTTTCTACAAAGGTGTCGCTTTTATAGCTATAGGCCGGCGACCCGACAGAGGTACACCTAGGCAATATAGCATTACGTTTTAACTGGGCAACCTATATATATACTATTAAGCAGCGTGTAACAAGAACCTAAGTTAAAGAAGTAAGTACTTAAAAGAGTGCTTATAAGTCTAGTACGGAAACAGTCGTTAAGCTTATTAAAGGACTTTAAACCATAGATAACCTTATGCTGCAAAAGCGCAGCGACAGCTTAGATACGGCGAGATGCTATTAACGCGCCCGCTTAAAGCTAGTGTGGCAGTTTAATTCCGCTGGACTACTTTGTTACTATAGGAGGCTATATATACCCCTAGACCTAGCAGTTCGTGTAGAACTCCTACAGATCCACTATAATAATGCCCTAGCCGGCCACTTTAGTAAAAAAAAGACCCTAGATCTACTTTTACACAAGTACTACTAGCCCAGTATAACTGCGGATGTTATAAGCTATATCTCTACCTGTAATCTATGCCAGTGTATGCGTGCACCTTAACATCGCCCTTATGGCGAGCTCCAAGCGCTGCCTTGCCCGGGTTAGCCGTGGTAGAAGATTATAATGGACTTTATTATAGGCCTACCGCCTAGAAGACGAGGCGATAAGGTATATAACGTGATATACGTAATAGTTAACTGTTATACTAAGATAGCCTTGTATTTGCCTATAGTAAAAACTATTACTATAACTAAACTTGCGGATCTCTTCCTTGATAAAGTAGTACGCCGTTTTAAAGCCCCCAGAGGGATTGTATTTAATTACGGCAGTATCTTTACTAGCAAGTTCTGGTTAGAGCTATGCTTTACTATAAAGATAAAACGTAGGCTAAGTACGGCCTTTTACCCGTAAATAGATGGGTAAATAGAACGCTAGAACTAAACCCTAGAGTACTACCTCCATATATTCTATAATAAAAAGCAGAGCAATTAGGTAGGCCTACTACTGCTAGCCAAATTCGCCTATAATAATGCTAAATATAGTATAATAGGCATGAGCCCGTTCTATGCCTGCTATAGGTTTCACCCGCGTCTAGAATATAAGGTTGAGGTGGATAATAGTAGTTCTGTTCTAGCTGCCTTAGAGCAGATTAAAAGAATATCCCTTAAACGCAAAGCGCTGGCGAAACGCTAGGAACACGCTGCCGAGACGTAGGCGAAATACTATGATTGTTATCACCAACTATAGGTATATAAAGTAGGGGATCTAGTCCTGCTATTAACTAAGAACCTTAAACTAAAAAGGCCAAGTAAGAAGCTTATAGCACGCTTTATTGGACCTTTTAGTATAGCCGAACTAGTTAGAAAGTAAGTATACTAGCTATATCTACCTATATCTTACCGTATCTATCCAGTGTTCTATATTAGCTTACTAGAGCCATATAAACAATATAAGGGCACTACTAGAGACCCTTTACTAGGGCCTATTAAGCTAGATGATAAAGAGGACCAAGAGGACTAGTATAAGGTAGAAGAAGTACGTGGAAGGAAGGGATATAACTAGACCCTATAGTACCTAGTTAAGTGGAAAGGCTAGCTAGAAGAATACAATAAATAGGTCCTAGCGGAGGACATTAATAAGGACGTAAAGGAGACGTACGATAGTTACTCTACCCTAAAGGGCAAACGGAAAAGAAAGTAGTAAGAGAACTAGAATAATTAAATTGTGACCAGGATTACGCCCCACTAGTAGGGCGATAATAGAACGACAATAGAGTAATAGCAGAACGCCGATAGAAATATAAATACACTATAGCTCTATTAAGTCCCCCCTCTCTTTACCTTCTTTTTTTTCCTCCTCCTCCTCTCCCTTCTTATCCTTCTTTTTTTTCTCCTCCTTATCCTCCTTATCCCTTATAATGGGAGGCATATTGGCCTATAAGCACTGTTAGCATACGCTACACCGGCGAAACACCTGCGTTATAATATGTACTGAAGCACACATTACGTTAAGGATCCCTTTAAGGGTATGACGGATGGCCTGTAATTCCTGTACTTGGAGCAGGGGAAAGTCTTTGCCCTTTAGGCGCTAGCGGAGACCGTGCTTGGCGCCGGCGTGTATTAAGGCCTTGATATCCTTTATAAAGGATTTCTAGGCGGCAGCAACACGAGCGTTAAGGTTAGCTGTGTCCCCGCTAGTAACCTGGTAGCGCTTAGCCCTGTTAATAAGGGTAAGTAGCTTGTTTAGGTGGCTATAAAAGGCCTTAGGGACCTAGTTTTGTTAGCTATTGGAATATAAACTAACGTATATAGACTTACTGCTTGGCACGACTTATTTAGTCGTCGGTAGTAACCGTAATTGTGGTTGGCCTGCTTGCCGTAGGTGGCCCGCCTAGTGGTGGCCACGCGCTTGGCGTAGCGGAGGCAGATAGGTTCCAGCAAGGCTAGGGGAGCGGCTTGCGAGTGGTATAGGAGCTTAGACGACGTCTAGCAGGATTAGCGACAGCTATAAGCAGGTGTGGAGAATGCTTACGGAAGGCTTACTAGCAGGCGAACCGGCGGCGTGACGCTTGCGATTTATAATTAAGAAGAAATTATAAAGAAGGCGAGTTACAGGCTGGATAAATTAAAATTAAATAGGAAGGGAAATCTGGTATCCTACCTTGGGGGGGACTCCTACCTTTATAGGTCTTTATAAGGCCCTAGTATTCTATTATCTTATTGTCCTATTGTCCCATTATCTGATTCACTTAAATTTGGTCGCACACTTTTTATTTAGTAAAGGACAATAGTAGCGCTCCTATTGTACAATAGCATCGGCTGAGGACAGCCGCTTAAGAAGGGGGGGGTAATTGTTAGGCTATAGAGACGTACTGGCTGTAACCGGCTTAGCGTAGGCGAGGCGTAGGCGAGACGCCTATAAAACGTAGTTGCCCCGTATCAGAGAATAGCAGAATTTAGTTCTACAGTTCTACTTTATTAAGAACCAGATACTTATTTGCATTCTATTACTGTTGTTATGTTACTATATACCCTAAGGACCTTGGCGTCCTAATAGTTATTATTATCCCTAAGCTCCAACCCACTTGGCTATACAAACCTCCAAAAAGGTAGCAGTGTCCCGCGACTGGGGGGACTGCCGGTTGGAAACGTCTTATAAGCTCTCCAGCCTATAGCGACGTATGGGTAGCGCAAGGTTGTGACAACTGCACCCCCTCCTAGGGCGCATGTCCTTAGGCGCCTGAATTGCAATAGTAGCTAGTCTCTGACCAGGTGGCCTATAACTATGCAGCGCGCGAGCTGCCCGCAGCACTCTGGCTGCCAAATGCGAAGTACCCCTACTAGCGCCAAGCACTAGCAGTGTTAAGCTTTCTATAAGGTGACCTCCTAGTAAGCACATGCGATTACCCCGCACTTAACTGTAGGCAGTGCAGTCGCTTAGGCTGTCCCGTACTTGTGAATATTTGACCCCGTACCGGATCGAACACTGACCTCTGGGTAGTTGCGGGATATATTGTTATCCCTAAGCTCCAACCTACCTGGCTATATAAACCTCCAAAAAGGTAGCAGTGTCCCGCGACTAGGGGGACTGCTGGTTGGAAACGTCTTATAAGCTCTCCAGCCTATAGCGATGTATGGGTAGCGCAAGGTCGTGACAAGATAATAGTTCTATAGAAGGTGGTAGTATTTGTTAGGTTTTTATATTACTATTTTCGTAAATATTTCGGCGTCTTATATCTTAATCTTAATAGGTAGTAGCCCTTTGGCTTATTTGTCTATAGTTATATAGTTAATAAAAGATAAGATGTTGTTAATGTCCATCTTATTAAAGTTGTTATAGTCTTTTAAGCTACTAGGCTTCCCTTTAGGGGTTAAGGCTAGGGCTAATAAATTAAATCCCCTTGGGATTAATTGGTGTTGTAGGTTTAATATAGGTATTAGATTGTTCTTTAAGTTTAATATAGTGGCTAGTAAGGAATTTTGTCTTACTATTATTGGTTCTTTAGAGGTATAAAGTGGGAGATATTGCTTTTGGCAGCGCCTGTAGTATTATAGAGACGTAGAATTGGTTATAGGCTGAGCGTTAGTAATAAAAAGGCGCAATGTAATGTTATGGGACGGGGTCAAGGGCTATAGAGCGTATGTATTCAAGGAGTCTACAAGATGTTGCGCGATCGATTGTAAGGGTTGAGGGCGTAAGGAGGTGATATACCTACGCGTAGCTGACGTAAGCTGTACGCGAGGTGTATATGAGAGTACGGGGCTCTCTTATGGAGCCCCCTGCGGTGGGGTTCCGTGACAGTTTCTTATTCCTCTTTTTAGATTCTTTAGTGCCGCTTAGGTCCATTAGCTTTAGCCTACTATTCTATAGTTTATAACTCTATATCTATTATTACGTGCTCTACGCCTTATATAACTATAGAACTCTATCCTAGCCTTTCTTAGCTTGTTCCCTTTAGTAGATCCTATTATTAATCTTAATTACTTAATTAATTAGTTCCCTTAGGGTCTCCGTATCTTTTATTAGGATAATCGCATTCTAGACTTTTGCTTTAAGTCACTATTTATACTATACTATAAGCGCCTTATTATTCCATTTAACCTATATAGTAAGCGTTTAAAAACTACATCGTGTACTCTATTACTAAAGTTTATAATATTAGGTTTTAAAGCTTCTATTCTGCTGTTATTGTTACCTTTAAATTTCCGAATATTTGCGTAAGTTGGTTCGCAAACCCTTGCTGGCCTAAGAATATATACTTAACCTCTTAGTTAGTAGTTGTGTCTCTATGTTTCTATATCTTAGTAAGGTAAGGTTTAAACTACTTAAGTGCCCTACCTATTAGGAATAGTTTTGTATAAACTACTTAATCTATTAATATAGTAAGCTTTACTCCCTCTTGTACTACCTTAAAGTGCATTTATATAAGAAACCCCTTTAGCTTTAACTTCTCCCCTGAAAATCGCTTAACTAATAGTAACTTGACCTTTACTGCTCCGATTCCATTAAATCTATCTTTAAGTATTTAATTATTATTTGTTAACTAATTGACTATTTCCTATAACTGTCTAACTATAACTGGTTGCGAGTTAGTATCCCTTATACTTATGTCCCCACTAGTACCTAAGGTAGTTACTATCGTCAATGGCGTTGTAACTAGTACTTTTAGTAATATATTGTTCGACTTTATTAATACTGTAACTAGGTAGTAAATATATAACAAAGCTTTATAGGAAATACTACGGTAGACTTGCTAATAGGCTAGGTATATAGGTAAATAAGAAGTTAACAATATAAAAATAACTAGTGAAGTAGTTGCCTAATAGATTAACTCTAATTATACTCTAAGATTTACTATAAAGAGAAAAACTATCTAGGTAGGGACTGTGGTCCTTTAAATACGTAATATAACTCCTATAAAATACTGGGTACATAAGGTACGCAAGATATATTTAGTATATAACATTCCTTATAGATTCTATAAATCCCACGTACTAAAATAGTAACGTGATCTGTTATATAACTTGGCTACCCCTTGTCCTATAGTTTGACTAGTTCTAGCGCCTCCCGCGCTTCTACCACTAGTCCATTTATATCTTCCCTTAGTAGCCGTACTACTGCTAATATAAGGTCCGTAACATCGGTGCTAGGGTTCGGTTCTTATTTACTACGGCTTTATAGATAAATTGGGCCTATATTATTTTGTTAGTAAGGAACTCTTATAGTTTTTCCATCTTCTTTATAAATTTATTCGGTTCTGTGACTTATAAGGTATAATAAACTAGGTAAGGAATATTACTAAAGGGTTTAAAACCTATTTATAGATACTAGCTGTAGTTAGCTAGAAATCGGGAGACCTTTATGGTTTCTAAGACGGAGTTATTTATAGTAAACTTGGTAAATGCAAGCTAGTTTATCTAGTTATCCTATAAATATAATATGTATATCTAAATATACTGTTCTATTATAGCATTTATATATTCCATTTAACCATCCATTTCTAAGTAGTATACTATAAATAATAGTGCTTTAATGCGGAGTTGGATAGTTAGTTTTTTTCTAGAATATAGAGATAAACTAGCTACCTTTATTGGGGATAATCGTTTTAGAAAGTCTATAGAGTTTCTATATATAATCTAGGAATAGTTAGGCAATAGCAGGCGCTAATATATTAGGTTAGGCGATTAAATATTTTATCTTAGATAGTTGGTCTATAACTACTATAATGTTTATACAGCCTTTATTTACGGGGAGTTTAATAACAAAGTTAATTAAGATATTCTTCTATCTTTAGTTTGGAATAGGTAATAGCTTTCGGAAGCCATTATACGTCTTATATAAAGCTTTAGCTTATTAGCAGGTATAGTAATTAGAGACGTACCTTCTTATTATATTATACATATTTGGCTAATAGTATTCTTATTAGAGCAGCTCTAAGGTTTTTCCTTAGTCTAGGTGGCCGGCTATTAGTAGATTATATACGTATTTAAGGAGCTTAAGCTTAAGTTCGTCGTGGCTAGGTATAACTAGGCGGTTCTAGTAGTATAAGCGGTCTTTATAAGCTTTATATTTACTTAAAGAAATCTTTTTAGAGTGTCTAACGCTATCTTAAATTAGCTTAAGCGTCTGTTAAATAAACTTATTATTTAGGTATTCGTTAGCTATAATCTATTTAATAGTTTAATCGGTTATTTTAAGGACGTATACTATAAAATCTTTAGTAGGGGTTTAAATAGCTCGGGGTAGAGTAGGATCTAATTACGGCAGAAGCGCGCTTTTTCTTAAGCTAGTGCGTCTTATAAACGTTAGGTTAGAATATTAAGCTTCTAGCCTTAAATACCTAGGCGGTATATAATTAAGAATTGGAAATAGGACAGATATTCTAACTAGTGGGCTTAATAGTAGCTTAGCTGTTTTATAGTTATAAAGTACTATAGGTTCTTATAATTGCTAAAAACTTTAATTAGGAATCCAGCTCCTTCTAGTTCTGGTTGCTATTTCTTAAAGCATTTAATAATGGCCAGTAATTTCTTATTATAGATCTCGTAATTATATTTAGCTAGGCCTAGTTATTTTAAGAAGTATGCTATATGGTGTAATACTCCTTTCTTATTATATTAAGGTAGAATGCCTCTAGTAGCGTAATTAGATAAGTCAGCTTCTATAACACTTATTTGGTCTAGGTTAAAGTATTAGAGTATAGATATAGTAGTAAATATAACCTTTAGATAAATAAAGGCTTTTATATATTTTTTTATTAAAGATAAAGACTTTATCCTTTTAGGTTAAGGCTATAAGAGGTAAAACTAGGGCAGAGAAGTTATTAATAAACTGATAGTAGAAGTTGGTAAATTCTATAAAAGCCTTTATATCCTTGACGTTTTTAGATTTTTGCTAGTTTATAATTGCTTCGACTTTCTTAGGGTCCATTTATATACCGTTTATAGAAATAATAAGTCTAAGGTATAGAACTTCCTTTTTATAGATCTTATATTTATCTACGTCTAATTATAGGCTAGCTTCGCGCAAGGCTTATAGAACTAGTTTAATATATTTTTAGTATTTAGCTAGATTATTACTGTATATTAAGATATTATCAATATAAGCAGTATAAAGAATGTCTAGGCATGGGCGTAGGGTGTTATTTATAAAGTGTTAGAATAAACTTAGGGCGTTTATAAGGCTACAGTCATCACCGAAATATCGGAAACTCGCTTAGAGCCGCAACGTCGCGCATTACCTACCCTTTCAAAACGATATACACCCTATAACTTTACCAATATACCTTTATATTTTATAAATAGGGCCTTATTTTATAGCTCTTTACTAAAACTATAAAACAAGTCCCTATTTATATAAATTAGAGCTATATTAGTAGGACTATTGGGGGTATTATAGGGTACTAGTTTTTGGGGCAGGGTAGCTAAAATTAGAAGTTCCAACCACACCATGCACAGCCCCACGTTATACACTGGCCAAATTTAAATGCCAACACCACTTACAAAAAAAAATTCATAACTCAACCAATATGGATCTAATTAAGCTCGCGCTTTAGGACCTAAAGCTTATAGACCTTCTAGATATTTCTGCCGCCGCTAGGAACTGTAGGTATTATAAAGGCGCGAAGAGGCTTTAGGGAAGATTTAAAGGAATAATATAAATTCTATCTAAATCTAAAGGTATATAGCTCTTGCGGAGAACAAGACGTTGCGTAAAGAAGAGAAAGGAATAACGAGAGAATTATATAATTAAACAGTCAGGGTCTTGGTGGTCGGTGCGTACGCACATGCGCACGCGGTCTTCGACGGTCTTTGACGGACTTCGGTGTTACGGCGCTGGTGGAAAGCGGTGGATTGTGGCGGACAATTGCAGACAGTTGCAAACAGTTGCAAACAGTTTCAGATAGTTATCTGTCGAGTGTTTCACCAAGACATTCCTACTATAACTGGGCTAGTCTCGTTACAGGTATAATAGAAGTATTTTTTCTCACCACTAGAATAAAAAAAATAGATATTAAAGAGGATACTGCTATTAATAAATATTTATTTACTTTCAGGCAAAAGTTTATGCTTATTAACTATATAAATAAGCTAACCCTTTACAGGCTTCCTCCTATATATATAATAGTGTAAAATCCAGCTTTTAGCTTAGTAAAAAATGTCTCTATCTTTTTACCTCTTTTAATATACTATTTTTAAGAACTTATTAATTTTTTTTTTTAAAATCGCAAGGTTTTCCATACTTTATAAAGAGAGACTTCTTCTATATATTTTAGGCTATAAATAAAAGGGCTATATTACCTAAAAATATAGTTAGTAGATAAAAAAAGACTAATATTTATCTATAGGATCCCAATATAGTTTTTAAGCTATTTAGTATCCTAAAAATTAAGTAGATATTATCTAGTAAATCTATAAGGTTAATTCTATATACTATAGACTAGAGGTATATAGAAAATAAGCTAAAGGAAGTAGTAATAGATTTTTATAATATTAAAGTAAAGGTATTAGTAAAAAATATATAAGAGCTCTATACTATAAAGGTCCTTCTTAAGAATAAAATTAAGGGGTTATAGAAGTCTCTTAAGGTAAAATAGAATAAAAGAAAGTAATAGAAGCCTATATTTTAATAATTATAGTTTATAAGTAAAGGAAAAGCTTAGTTTTAGTCCCCTTTAAAGGTAGAAGCAGTAAGGGAGATATATAAAGAAAATGAAAATGCTTTAGTATGTAATATTACTACTAAAGGAAAGGAGAAGATCTAAAGGCAACTAATAGAGAAAGAGAAAGAGAAATAGAAGGAAATAAATAGAAAAATTAGGTAGGATAATAAGATTCTTAGGGAGAATATAAAGTAGGTATAAGGGCGCGAAGAGGCTTTGGGGAAGATTTAAAAAACAATATAAATTCTATCTAAATCTAAGAGTATATAGCTCTTGCAGAGTACAAGACGTTATATAAAGAAGAGAAAGGAACATAGAAAACATATAACTAAATATTTAGGGTCTTGGCAGCAGACGCGTAGGTATAAGCCTACGCGGATTTTAACAGGCTTTAACCAAATTCCATTACATTAGTGGAATTTAGTGGAAACTGGTAGAAATTTAATTAACTTAGCAGAATTTGGCAGAATTTAATTAAAGCGTTGGAATTTATCTATTAAGTGTTTTACTAAGATATTCCTACTGTAACTGGGCTAGTCCTGTTACAGTACCCCCCCCCTTTAGCTAAAGGTTTAAAATAATTCAACTTAGTTAAGAATTTATAATTTTATTGCGGGTCGTATCTTAGCGCTAGGTGGTGGTTTTAGTGAGGCAAATCTAACCAATTAGACAACTTTAACTAGCGGTCAAAGTTCCTTAATATCTTGCGTATTATATAACCGTGTCATGAACGTTATAATACTTTTTAAGTTCTTTTTAAATTCGAGTTTCCTGCTATTATGTTTTATATATTTATATTAGGTGGCAGTTATTTACCTTTATATTATATCTATCTAGCTAAAGTAGGCCGCGAAAGATGGTGTAAGAGGCCAGCTTAACCGGAACGTATGATTATCTAATCGGCAGTGTTATAGGTAAGTAGAAGGTAAGTTAAAGGTAGAATAAGTTATATATATTGGAGGACAAATGCTTCTAACTACTTCCATTTAGAGACTAATCGCTAGTTCTTCTTTAGAGGAGAACTAGCTTTCTATATAAACCTTCTAAGACACTAGTAAAACCTTTCGCCCCTATCTATCTAACTATGTCTCCTCTAGGACATACATAGGATGTAGACGGGATATTAATAAAACCTCCTACTGTCTTATCTAATATGTACCTCCTGGAGGGTTTTATTACAATTGCCTCCCCTTCTAGGGTCTTGGTCCTTTAAGACTTTACCTCTTAATAAACTCTTATAGAGTTCCAACTAAAACCACTAGGGAAGTTCTTCAGTAGAAAGGTACTCCATAATACAGCTTATCGCCTGTTCTTTACTAGCGTGGAACCCTACTTTGTCTTTTATTCCTCCGCTCTTCTTCCACTATAGCTCTTCACAGTGCCTTCATAATGGAACTTTGATAATAATAATGAAAATTAAATGGGATTCATCTTCCTTATTATAAGAATTTGTTATAAGCTGATCCGGAGGTTATCCCATATAACGCGTTAACTAGCTACAATCCCTATTCACCTAAAATAGGTCCTAATAATAACGTCTTAATATTAATTTCTTCTAGTTTATAAGCTGTCGTCTCTTACGCGTCTTTCTATCAACAATACCATTCGTCTCGCCTTTCAGCGGACTGTTTTTTATTATATCTCAGCTTTTAGCTTCCGCATCTCCAGCTATTCTTTCTACTACTGCTCCGTTCTCTTTTTATAACGCGTCTATAGGTAACAGGATCCCCATTTTATCTCTTTAATAATACTAACTTCCCATAGTTTTCTCTCGCAATGGCTTGTGATTATACTGCGCGTCCCCAGACTGGCGGCGGCGTTGTCCCTGCTCTATTGGCACCATAGACTACCTCTATTACTCCTATAGTGGTTTCTCTAAAGTGCTACCGTTGTTGCGTTTACGCGCTTATGTTAGACCCGTCCTACGCCTATAAAATGCCGTGCTCTGGCGAGAACAGATCCAAGTATTCCTACTATTACAGCTAGAAAAAGACCTGTATTCTAGTATTTCCCATTCCATCCTATTCTGGACTTTACTAACTATATTAGATCCCGGCTGTCCACGTATATAAGGCTTGCCGGCTCTAACGCGCCATTAGGGATTTCCATCTACATTAGAACAGTAAAAGATGGGGATAGAAGGTATCTTCTATTACTTATAGCCTTTTTAATTCAATAAGGGTTTCTACTGCTGTAAAAACGCAGCGATCTCAGACATATAGTATCTAAAAGTGTATGTATAAGCAGCTCGTTCTTATAAATAACAATATTTACACTCTTACGCGGGCCTTTCTGGCTAGGTAAGTCTCTTTTAGTAACACGTTTAGAAACTATACTAACTCTTTAGTTGTTAACTTTCTAATCCCAGCCTAGATGCCGATTTGGAGCCTAGGGATAACACTAAGGATAGTGATAAAGATAAACATTCTCCCTACCAGTCCCCTGGCTGTGGTGGTCCATCTAGTTCCCGCCACTCTAAGAAGAATATTAGCAAGAATGCTAATACTTCCAGGGATAGAAGTGCTAATAATACTGCCAGCAATGACGTTAAGATAGAGGAGGAGGCTCCCATTACTACTTTTAGTGTTTAAGTTGTTATTTTATTCTTTCTTTCTTCTTATAGAATAGCTTTATATGGTATTTCTCTGGTACTTCCAAAATGCCCTAGTACTGGGAATTAACTTTATACTTTAAGAATGCCTCTATTTTTATTTTTGGTGACAGTCCGTGTGAAAGCAGTATACTGCTATAATCTCCGTATGTAATGAACGGGTAGTGTTCTTATAGGTGCTTTATAATTTCTTAAAATTTCTAAATCTTCGCTCTGTGTCTTTTTAGTCCTCTTTATATTATCGACTCTATTATATATCTCTAGTATTAGACCAGATACTCTCCTTTTATCCCTTAGGAACCCTTCTAAATCCCTAGGGCCCCTTCTTCTAGTACTACTACTTATTCTCAAACAGCGTCCTCTTTGGATAGCATCCCTAGTGGTTCTTATATAGATCCCTATATCTTTCTCTTACAGGATTCTAGGATCCCTATTATAATAGCGAAACGTTCCCGTTTCTAATGCCTATACTAGACCTTATGGTTTCAATTTATAGGGTCTTCCCTGTTGTCTTATCTATAGTATATCCAGAACCGTTGCTAAATCCTAATTTGTGGTCTTTAGGAAAGTTTTAATTGCTGTCTTACATCCTAGCCGAAGGTGCTCCTTAGGTTCCCAACTGTTATACGCCTAAAAGTATCCTTCCTAATAAACCAAAAATTTACGTTTCTTCTAACGCCATCTTTAGTCTAGAATATCTTCTATATTCCATTCTAGTTCCCCATTAATTTTGCTAGGTAGAGGTGGTTCTATACCATCTCTTCTTCAGTATAACTCCAATAAGGAGACATAAAATGTGGGATATATTAGATATAATTTCGGCAATTCCAATTTATAGGCTTAATTTCCTTTAGTTTTCCTAACTATCTTAAAGGGTCTAAGCTACCTATAGTCCAGCTTCTTCTTAATATATTTTATCCGGATGTTTTTTATAGATAGTAAGACTTCGTCTCCTATTTCAAATTCTTTAGGCATATATCCCTTGTTATAGTACCTTTTTTATATAGTTTGGGCGTTTGGCAAGTGCTTTTCAAGTTCTTCTCTGCGAATTCTTATTTGCTTAATTCTCTTGGACGCCACTAGGGCCTCTCTTTTAGAAATAATGTCCTCAACATTCTAGGGGTCATTTACTTTTACCCCAAATAGTGCTTTATAAGGGGTCATTTTTATACTGCTATAGATGCTTGTGTTATATACGTGTTATACTAGAGCCAACCACAATAGCTAATTATCCTGTTAATAATTAATATAGCAGCAGAGGTAGTGTTCTAACAATGCATTTAGACACTCTATTTATCCATCTATTTGCGGGTAAAAGGCAGTGCTTATCTTTCGCCGTATTTTTAATAGAAGACAGAATAAAGCCCAAAATACGCTGTTAAATATGGTACCTCTATTAGACACAATTCCCCTTAGCGTGCTAAACAAGAGCTATTGCTCTAAAAACAGGTCTACCAGTTCCGCTACTATAATCGTTATTATGACAGCAAAATACCCTAAAAACTTTGTATATCTATTAACAATTACTAGGATAGCGTTAGCAACCTCTCCTATTCTTATTTTAGTAGGGGATAAGCCTATTATAAAATCCATTATTAATTCTAACATGGGTCCTTACGGAATAGAAAGCACTAATAACTCGCTATATAGGCAATACCTGGATATCTATACCCTTTGGCACATATTATATCTTAATACATAGTCCCTAACTTCTTTAGATATTCTATCCTAAAAGTATTTCCTTTAAACGGCCTTAAGGGTTCTATTGGCACCATAGTAACCCCTAAAAGGGTCGTTGTGGAAGACCTTTAGAATTTTATCTTAAACCATTTGGTCCTTTGGGACATATATAGCACCCTTAAAGCGTAACAGACCCTTTTAGTCTTACTGCCACAGCTTCTTAATAACTCCGGCCAAGTTAGTCTCTACTATATCTTTCCACCTCTCCCTAAAAACGAAGGCGTCCCTTTATTATGCTTAAAGAAGAAGATCTGGAAAGGTTTTGTATAGATTACTTGTTTCCGTTTCGCCCGCCACCATTACGGACCCTAGGCGTGGCACAAGACGTTTTAAACTATTAGTGCCAGCAGATTCTCCTACCGTTATACAGTGTGCTATGCTGTAGATAGGCATCTTGCCTATCCCCTTTAAATCCGGAAACTCGCAGCTAATGCGCCGTTAAGTTAAAGGTGCCGCGACACCCCTAGCACATTCTATAGAATTCTTGCTAATTTTAGGGTACGCCAACTTTATGATATCTACTTGGTCTATAACCTGGTCCGTAACTATATCCTATAGCTCCATTATTATAGTGCTTTATAGCTATATCACCAGGACCTCTGCCCTATTATAGAATTCTATAGTTCTAGGGAAAGATTCTTCTTTCTTCCTAAATAAATTTTGCAATGTGGGAATTATTTCCCCTATACTGTCCTGGATTCTCCTAATCTTATAATCCGGACGTCTTAACAACCTATTAGCGGGATTTGTCTTTTCTAGGCAGTATATAATCTTAAAGTTGTACTATAATAGTGCCTCTACCCATCTAGCTTGTTAACCGCTTAACACCTTTATAGTTATAAAGTATTCTAGGTTGTTATAGTCTGTAAGGACTTTAATGGGATAATTGCTTCCTATATAATAATATCGCCAGTACTTTATTGCTGTGGCTATTGCGAGTAGCTCCTAGTTGTGCGTTATATAACGCTGCTCTATAGGGATTATTTTCCTTAACTAAAACGCTATAGGATGCCATTCTCCGTCTTTTAATTGAGATATAATTGCCCCTAGGGCGAAGCCGGATATATCTATTTTAAGGTATATATATAGCTCCCAGTAGAAGTATATTAGGATAGGCACTGACGTAAATAAATCCTTTAACCGGTTTATAGCCTGCTTAGCAGCTTCCCTAAATACAAAGGGTCCTAACTTCTTGCCATCCTTAAATCCCTTTAGTAGATTGGTAATTGGGAGCATTACTTGCAAGTAATAAACAATAAACCTTTAGTAGAAGTTTGCCGTGCCTATAAAAACCTATACTTCCCTAAACGTTATAGGGTATGGCCATTCCCTAATAGCGTCTACCCGGCTTTTCTCTATTAACACTCCGTTGACGCTAACAATAAAGCCCAGAAAATTAATGCTGGTGACATAGAATAAGCATTTTTTTAGGTTTATATAGAGCTTATATTCCCGCAGTCTTTCTAGTACTATTTACACGTGGTACGTATATGCTTTATAGTTATTAGAGTAGACTATAATATTATTAAGGTAGACTATATATATCGTATCTAACAGGCCTAATAATGCCTTATTAATATAGGCCTGGAATGTCGCCGGTGTGTTAGTAAGCCCAAATGGTATTACTAGGTACTCAAAGTGGCTATACCGTATTTAAAACGCCGTTTTCTATTCATTGCCGGCTTTGATCCGGATTTAATAGTATATGTCTTTTAGATCCAATTTTGTAAATATCTTTACGCCTAACAGCCTGTCGATAAGCTCCCCTATTAAGGGTAGCGGGTAGCGATTCTTTATAGTAATCTTATTTAGCGCCTAATAGTTAATATAGAGATAAAGGGTCTTATCCTTCTTAGGTATAAATATAATCAGTGCCCCTACCTAACTTATAGAAGGCCGAATCTATCCTCTCTAAAGATTGTCCACTATATACTAATGTAATACTACTAGCTCGTTTTCTAACAGGTTGTATAGTGGTCTAAAAGAAGGTTCCTTGTCTCCTATATCTATCTCGTGCTCCACCAACATAGGGTTAGGCAAGGTGTGCGCGGCTTCCTTATTAGCAATATCCTTTAGGTCTGTATATTCCTGTAAAATCTCTAGTTCCTTAACTACGCATAGCCGGACATCCGAAAATAAATACCCCGTGTCCCTATTCTTGGTATTAAGGGTAGTATACATAGTATATGCCCACCCTTCCTCTTGCATATGGTTTAAGAAAGTTTTTTAATCTTTAACTATAATGCGCGGTTAAGACTTCCGGTGTTAATATAAGGCTAAAGGCCAATTAATATCCGGATTAACTTGTTAAAGCCATAGGTATCCCAAAATAAGGTTATACCCCTTAATTTCTGCGGCGTAGAAGCGCATCTCCTGCATGTCCTATAGACTATCGCGGTCCTGGCTGGCTATAGAAAAAGTTTATTCTTTATAGCACGGAATCTGGTGGCCTTTAATGCTTTGAATGGTGCGCACCTGCGAGCCACTAAGGTCCAAATCCAATTCTTTTACTAGTAATTAAGAAATAAACCCCATAATTACGCCGCTGTCCATAAGGCAGTCTCGTGTTACCCATTTATTATTAACTTAAATAGAGACGGGAATAACTATATAGTAGCTTACTCCCTCCTTCTCTTGCTGGCCTAGTGTAAGGGGGTAAAGATCTACTAGGCTCTCTCTTTTCCTAATTAAATATCCTCTTGCTTCTTCTACTAGTAGAAGCGTTGTATATGGCCTTTCTTACCGCAGTAATAACAGCTATATAACTCTTAGTTCCACGGTTTCTGCCCATTATTATTTTAGGGTTAACCAGTGTTGCTCTAGGGTTGCGAAGCCTGCTCGCGTTATCCTTCTATAGAGTACTTAGGTCGGAATCTACCCCTTTTATTAAAGCTAGGTCTAGTTCTACGCTCTTTATTATTAGCGTCTCGTTCCTTTCGCTTCCCTAGATAGTCTCTTTTAGCATTCTTAATCCGAGTAGCTTTAGAAATAAGCTTTTCTTAGGAGGTAGGAATTTTGCCCTTCTCCTATATAGCCTGTTAAATCTTAGGTCGTAACTTGGCAAGTAGCTGGTAAAGTTATATAGCGTTATCCCACAGGTCTAAGTAGGGTATATTGTCTTCTAGTTCTTCTAAGTAGTTTATAAACTGGACTATACTCTAGCCTTCTCGCTATTTGGCGTTGTGGTATTACTAGTTATAATCTATCCCTTAATTAGTAGGGTCTTGGATTTAATTAACTGACTATAACTTAAGTTTGCTAAATTTAAGGGGTGTGGTAAGTTTCTTCTTATAGCGTGTCTATAAACTCTTAATGGTGCCACGTAGGAAGGTAGAAGCAATCAGTGTCTAATTATACTTATTAGAGTAACGTTTCGGGTCTAGCCGAAACTTAGTTTCGTATTAACGGATAAAACAATTATAGTTCCGGAGACTATCACTATTGTACTCATTAGGTTCCTTTATACGGAATTTAGGTTTTTCTGACTTTATAGCGTAGTGTAGCGTTACCCCTTTGAGTCCGCTTTGTGTCTAGGGTGTCTATACTTCCCCCAATTGTCCTTGCAATTATCCTTAGTAGTCTTAATATGCTTGTCTCAATCGTATCTCCAACTCCTTTGTCTTTTGTAGGGTCTCGCGTAGCGACCGCTCCAATAACTCCCCAGCGGTAATCGTTCCTGAGGGTCTCGGAAGGTTAGATAGACCAGCCGTGGCTTCCTGGTCTACTCCTTTGTAAGTAGAGGGGATGCGCTCCTCCAGGGAGACTCTGTCAGCCTCTCGTGGTGAGGGCGTCGTTTTGGGGGGTAAGGAGGTATGGCCCATCATCGTTAATTAATAGCCGTACGTTCCTTCCGTAAAGGATTGTGAGCGATTAGAATTGTAAGAGGCTAGTTTAACCGGAACGTATAATTATCTAATCGGCAGTGTTACAGGTAAGTAGAAGGTGAGTTAAAGGTAGAATAAGTTGCATATATTGGAGGACAAATACTTCTAACTACTTCCATTTAGAGACTAATCGCTAGTTCTTCTCTAGAGGAGAACTAGCTTCCTATATAAACCTTCTAAGACACTAGTAAAACCTTTCGCCCCTATCTGTCTGACTATGTCTCCTCTAGGACATACATGGGACGTAGACGGGACATTAATGAAACCTCCTACTGTCTTATCTGATATGTACCTCCTGGAGGGTTCCGTTACAGATGGTCTTTATGGAATTTTTTTACTAGGGAAGGCACGTCGGCCTTAATCTGTTTGTAGGTTTCCTAGGTTTATGTTTTATATCCTTCCCACTTAATAAGAAGTTTAAATCGTTTAGATCGTGTTTTCTATTATATATTATTAATTAAGGCTGCGTTCGGTTGCAACTTCAGATTCAATCTGGAGGCTCCAGAATACAACCAATCTGGAGCTCAAATCTAATTCTAAGGTGGTTGTTCAATAGATCTGATAACTTTCTGATCTAAAGCTCCTTCAGATCGGTAAGCGCGTCAAATTTGAAAGCTATACTGTATACAGTAGTTAAACTGAGGTTCTTGGCACTAGTTTAATCTAGAGCTTTAAATTCCATGTGGGCTCCAGATTAATCTAGAGCTCCCGCATACACGCCAAAGTGACGACTTCTTATAATATGGCGCCTCCACCTACCCTAATTACGACACTGCTGTCGCATCTGCAAGCCCTGTATGATGTTATTGGCTTGACCTTTGTGGTCGCAATAAGTCTGTTTCCAGGCGGCGTTCATACTTAGTATACTGATATATAGAGAGGAACAAGGTGGACGACGGAGTCACTTTACGGCCATAAGGCACGGCTTATAAGCCTCACCCGTATAAGGCCTAAGGTGTTCAAAAAGCTTCTAAATTGGCTATAACTCTACGGCGGCTTAAAGGATTTAAAGCTTCTATCAGCAGCTAAGAAGCTAATAATATTCCTAATAATATTTAGCAATAATGCGTTATATAGATTACTAAGTAAGGTAACACTGCACTTATCTGCAACAATCCATAAGTGAGTATTTACTTACTAGCTGAACTTCTGGTACTAATTGGCTACCCCATAGAGCTGTATATGAAGTCCTTCCTAGCCTTCTAAAATTATATAAGGAAGTCGTTCGGCTTCCTAAGAACTGCACTCTAGATAAGGTTGCTAGTGACCCCAAACAATATCCTTTCTTTACTAATTGTATTAGAGCTCTTAACGGTACTCATATACCCATTAATATAAGAGGTGGTAATATGTCGCAAGCTCTATAGCGCGGAAAAAAGAAAAAAATTAACACAGAACGTTCTTGTAGCTGTTAACATCTAAATGAACTTCGTATACGTTCTGGCTAATTAGAAGGGCTCTGCTTATAATAGTAGAGTTATTAATTCAGCCAAGGCCAAAGGATTTGAGGCTCCAGCTGGTAGATACTACGTCGCAGATGCGGAGTTAGCATACGGTATTATCTTTAAGAATAGGCGCAGGCAAATATAAGGCCACGGAACGCAAAGGAGCTCTTTAATCTTCGCCATACGGCGCTAAGGAACGTGGTGGAGTGTACTATAGGTATCTTCAAGAAACAGTTTAGATACTTCAAAGCTAGTAGGAGCAATCTTCCTTTAAATACGCAGGTGGATATAGTGTACGCCTTAACTGCAATTCACAACTTTATTAATCAAAATAATCTGGATGATCTAGAGAGCTTTCCAGCGGTAGAAGATAAGGAGATAGATAAGGGAGACACAAGGCTTGCAGAGGTAGAAAGCGATGTAGTTATAAACCAAAGACGAGATGAGATCGCGAAGGTTATATAGATAAGTTACTGCCAGCAGGCCAATTAATTGAGAATCTACCGTAGATTTAGTGGATTTACTATAGAAATTTATATAGTTTCCCTCTATATACTGCTCCTTCATTGCCTATATAGTAAGGCGTCGAAGAGCAACTCAAATCTCACCCAAATCTTGCTCTCCTACGCGTCCTCCCTGCTAGCCAAAATATCGTCAATTAAGCTCTGCCGAAGCTCTATAGCTCCAGCCGTTACAAGAAATAATCTAGCAGTAGATTCAGTCTCAAAAGCTCATAAAACAAATAGCTGCTCTACAGGATCTAGATAACTGAACTCCTAGATAAAATCTACAGAGGCCCTCTCTCCCTCTCTTAAGGAGACTTCTGGGCGATTAACTCTCTAGTGGCTCTCATCTCTTTAGTTACCTTCTCTACCGTCTCCTCCAAAGTATCTGCAACTCGTCGTTTTCCTCGGCGGCGCTTCGCATTAGATTCAACCTCTCTAGCAGCCTACTCAATAGCGCGCTTCCGTATAGCTATTGAAGAAGGTCAACTAGGCGTCAAGGAGGAAGATCTAGGCGTAGCTGAAGGCGAGCCTAACTAACTGCGTTCAATAGAGTTTCAAGCTGATTCTAACTCAGAGCCCTCCCCTATGTTATCCTCATTCTCTTCCTCGCCTTCCTCCTCTGCCAAATCTGACGCCTGCGAGGCGTCTGCTGCGAGAAGCTCGGGGTCTATGCAGCTCTCGATTGCTTCATCAATTGTCCTCATATGGTCGCCCGTCGCCAGAACTCCGTCAAATAGTCACTCGAGTAGATCTAGGAAGGCAGGCGGTGCATCGCGATACTTTGAGGCGTCAGGATTGGCTTCAAAGTAGGTCTCCATAACTTCCTTATCCACAATAGGCACGCCCTTGACTTCATCCCATCCCCAGCCAGAGAGGCCGCAGAGCTCCTTCCACACCTTCCACTCCTTCTTGTGGCTATCGTGCTTGCTTTTAAGTTGCTTTAAGGTAACTGGCTGCTAAGCAACAGCCAGCGTACGATTAAGAGCAATCTTCCAGCCGTTAGATTTGTAAGAGCTATCTACGCGATATCCTTTCTCAACAGCCTCAACGAGGCCTCTTAACATTGCCTCTTCCATCTCGCTTGTCCATCTTATACGGGCCTTCCTGTGCCCTATAGGCCTCGCGGGCGTTGCGGGCGTCGCCGTGACTCTACTACGGCTCGTACGGGAGGTTGACGGGGGTGTAGAAAACGTTGATCGGGAGGGCGTTGGTTGAGGAGGAGGCTCCATAGCTACACTAAAGTAGGGAGTCGTGATAGAGGCTTGGCGGCAGAGGGGGTTACTCAAATCGCTCACCAAAGTTAATCACGCATTGTACGAAGCCGAATCTGAAGCCGAATCTGAAGCCGAATCTGGAGCCCTACCGAACAATCGACTCAATTACAGATTCAACTGAGCTGTGGTAGTAGCCGCCACTAATTACAAAACGGGTGATACTAAAAGGCGCACAGATCAAACAGATTCTGATCTGAACTGAACTTGCAACCGAACGCAGCCTAAGTCAATAAAGTAAGAACTATTACTATTGTTAACAATTATAGAAGGTAGCAGTAGTACTTCGCGAGTTATAGAATTATCTTTTAAGGGTTATAGCAAGCTTACGTAAAACGTCGGGTATATTTTTATCTTAGTCGGCAGTTCAAGCTTATAGGCGTATAGGCTTAGTTTCTTCTTAATTTAGTACGGGCCTACGAACTTCTAATTAAGTTTCTTTAAGGGCCGTTAAATTTTTAGGTTTCGTATATTTAGGTAAACTATATTACCTTCCTTAAAGTCCTATGTAGGGGCTTGTCCTTTATTCGCATGTCATTCCTATAACGTTTAAGCATACGTTAATTCACTTTATAATAGTTCCATTAACTACTTTATTTAATTAGCAAAGTTATACGCATTAATTAACTGGATCCGTTTAATTGTAGGTCCTATTATGTTAATTTTAGGTTATAGTTTAAATTTAAGTTAAGGGTCTTGTCCGTAGGTCGCGTAGAACAGCGTTACGCCTATTAATACGTTTATTGTATTATTTACAGTAAACTTAGCTAAGGGCGGCCATTTTTCCTAGTTGTCTTATAGGTAGGAGCAGTATATTTATAAGTATTATTCTATAATCGCGTTTGCAATTTCGGTTTAACTATCTATCTCCAGGTAAAATACAGTTAAGAGTTATATTTAAATGCTTAACTATTTATATAGAGCTTACTAGAAGTTTAAAACGAACTAGCTTTTATAGTTAGATATTATTAAGTTAGGAAGTCTATGTGGCTTAAAGATGTACCTAACGAAATATTTAGCTACTAATATTGCATTAATTAAGTCTATGGGGATTATATGTCGCATTTTTATAAGACGGTTAACTACTACTATAATATTTGTAAACCCGTTACTACTAGGCAAGTCGACTATAAAGTTAATTAAGATGTTACGCCATCTTTGTATTAGAATTGGTAGCGGTTAAAGTTCTCCTTACTTCTTTATATAAGAGGTCTTTCCATATATATATATTCTGCATGCTCAAACGTATTTTTGTATATAGTTATATATTATAGGCCGGTAATATGCTTGTTAAACAATCTTATAAGTTTTCATATGGCTAGGATATCCTACTATAGGGGAGTCGTGTATAAATTTAAGTATTTTAAATCATAAGGGTTTGGAATTTAGAACTACCATCTTCTGTTAATAGTATAATTAATTATTTTAAATTTCGCATTTAGCAAGTATAATATTCTTATATTATTATTTTCCAGTTTAGATTGCCTTTATTACATCTACTATCTATACATTATTCTTGTATTTATATTCTATTGGCTTATTAATTTTCATTTCCTATTTATTAACTTCCGATTTATTTTTATTAAGTTCCGTATTTAGAAATATAGGACGTAGTTTTTTAAAATGCTTAGGGGGCAGCAAGATCTGTAATTAATCTATAATCTGTTTATCTAAAGCGTTTATAGGTAAGTCCTATAATCATTATATTAATATATTAGGCTTTTAATTAAGTTTACCTGGTTAATATATAATCTTAAAGTTAAATTATAAGAGGTATTCGGCCTAACGAATTTGGCGCTATATTAGTTATTTTATAGTTATAAAGTATTGCAGGTTCTTATAGTCCGTTAACACACATATTAGGAACAACAATCCTTCTAGCTTAGGACGCTATTATTTAAAGCATTTAATAATCGCAAGTAGTTCCTTATTATATATCTCATAGTTAAATTTAGCAGGGGCGAGTTTTTAGGAGAGAAAGGCTACTAGACATAGTTTACTATTCTTATTATATTACAATAACACTCCCCCTAGCGTATAATTAGACAAGTTAGTTTCAATAGTATATTTAAGGTTAGGGTTAAAGTAAGCGAGAATTGGAGTGATTATAAAGTAATATTTTAAATTATTAAAATCTTGTTCGCATCTGGCGGTCTATTTAAATTTTATATTCTTCCTTATTAGGTTTACTAATAGCTAGGTAATTTCTAAGAAGTAATTAATAAATTATTAATAGAAATTTATAAATCCTAAAAATCCTTAAATGTTTTATACGTTGCTAGGGCTTTCCTAGTTTATAATTGCAGTAACTTTTTTAGGGTCTATTTTAATTCCATTATAGGATATTATGAAGCCTAAATATATAACCTTAACCGCGTGGAACTTGTATTTCTTAATATTGTATTATAGGCCCGTATCTCGTAGGCGTTTAAGGACCATTTTAACGTATTTCCAATATTTAGAAAGCAAGGACAAGTAGATTAAGATATTATTAATATACGCGGTAATAAATACATTAAGGAATTTATGAAGCGTATTATTAATATATTACTAAAACGTACCAGGACCGTTTTTTACGCTAAACGGCATTACTAGGTACTTAAAGAGTCCCCATTATGTATAAAAAGCTATATACTTCTTATCTCCTTCACATATACGGATTTTATTAAAGGCGGCAACTATATTAAGCTTTATAAAGTACTATGCTTTCGCTAAATAGTTAAGCGTCTCCTAAATTAAGGGAATTGGATATTGGTTTTAAATCATAATTATGTTTAAAGCTTAATAATTAATATAGAATCTTAAGCCTCCTCCTAGCTTTTTAATAAATAGTATAGGTAAGGCGAATGGAAATTAACTAGGGCGAATAAATCCTTTTTTTAAATGCTCGTTAAGGTATTGTTACATTATAAGCAGTTCTTTTTATAACATACCATATAGCGGACCAAACTTTAGTGTTATGCTAGGCTTAAGTTTAATTTTAAAATTGTGCTTATCTTAGTGCGGGGCTAGTTGGTCTATAAATTGTTTTTTAAACTTATTAATTAAATTGTAGTACTCTTTAGGTATAAGAGGTTGAGGATTAATATACTATTTCGGTTCTAGTGCTTTCTTAATGTCTTCTATGGTTATAGTAAAGATTTTATAATTTTATCTTTTTGCTAACAAAATAAAAGGTGCGGCCTATATTATATAGGTTTTAAAAGGTTTTAACGAAACATCTTTGCATTCTTTACTATAATTGGCAGTTATGGCTTTATTGTTTTATTTCAAGGTTTATAGTAAGGGTAATTTATATTATATTGAATTTGAATAGTTATATATATATTTATAGAGAATATAGTTTTTTAAGCAATGACTTTGGCAGTAAGTTATATGGAACTTTAGCGTTTCTTTAACCTAACTAATTAAGGGGTTGTGTTGCTTTAGCTATCTATATCTAAGTATAACTTTATATTGCTTTAAGGGTGTTATAAATAGGGAAATATATTTAAAGTGTTCACCCATCCTCATTTTCACTAGGGCGTAGTGCGTTATTTTACTATATATTAAGGGTTTGCCGTTAAAGCCTTATAGGCCTTAGGGCTTATTAAGTTTTTTTAATTTTAGGCGTTAAGTTTTCGCATAGTTTATATTAACAAAGCCTATACTAGTGGCTCCGCTGTCTATTAGGATTTATACCTCTTTCCATTTTCAAAGTATTTAAATTTTGCTGAGTATATTAAGGGAGTTATGCCGTATATCAGCGCTGGAAGAGCCTAGACACTTATACTCTTCCACTTTTTATCCTAAGGCGCGACTTAGCCTTAGGATAATTCGTTTTCTAAGTTAACTAAAGGCAAGATGCTTTGTAACAACTAAATATAATTTATAGAGCGGGTGTGATTTAAGGAATAAGTACAACTTAAGGATTAAGAGGAACTACGGCGGACCTTTTTAAAGGGGTGAGTTCGGCATTGCTTTTAAATATATCCTTTTTTACTATATCTAAAGCATTTTCCATTTATGGCTTGGGTTCTTTATTTATTGATTCCTAAAGGTGTATAGAATTGAGCGGTATTAAGCTCTATAGGGTTATATATAGGGCTTTTAGGTTTTAGAGACAGATCGCGATTTAGGGTATATACTGGTTTTATAGAATTTTAAATATAAGGTATGGTTAACTTTAGGGAACGAGTCTGTTTGTTATATTAAAGGTCCTTATTAATTTGTTAATATATTATAGCAAATTTAGATAGATTTTTTAGTAGTTCTCTACCTACTAGTGTTATAAGACGGGGGCAATGGCTATAGAACGTATGTATTCGGGGAGTCTACAAGACGTTGCGCGATCAATCGTAAGGGTCGAGGGCGTAAGGAGGTGATATACCTACGCATAGCTGACGTAAGCTATACGCGAGGTGTACGCGAGAGCACGGGGCTCTCCTATAGAGGCCCCTATGGTAGGGTTCTGTAACACTACCCCCCCTCTTATAAAGGCGGAGCTCCGGCGACGCTGTGGTTGCTATATACATGTAGAAGGGACATTTAAGGTATAGAGAAGGAAAAGTAAGGGGGTATTGCTAAGGGCTTGAAACAACGTTATATAATAAGGCTTGGCACCTAAAAATCCGACCAATTAGACAACTTTAACCGCTGGTTAAAGTTCCTGGACATCTCATTAATATTCTGGTTATGTAATCGCATTTTGCTATTACGTAATGGCAATCTGCGGCAATTTAACGGTAATTTGCCCTTATATAGCAATATATAACGGTTTAACTCTATAAGGGCTCCTATAGAGGATTAGGTACGAAATCTCTGCTTAGGCCTAGTTTCTGTGGGTTCGCGTAGTAAAAATTGCTAATTAGGTCCTTTGCATTTTTAAAGTCTTCCTATAGTTGCCATTCTGGCTAATCTATGTCGGATCTTATATAGATAGCTCTATAGTAGAGCCGCCGTCCTCTGCCTTTGCTAAAGTATTTAGAGTTAATAATTCGTTTAATGGTCCATTCCTTGTAGTTCTTATCTTTGTTCTTATCTTAGATTAGTACTAGTAAGGGTTTAGGCTATATCTGTCCTAGTAGGGGGTTAGGCTGGTAAAGGTATAGTAGCTATAGATAAAATACGGGCTATATCCCGTGGGTAGCTAGAGTAGGCGGGAGCTCTAGCTTATATATAACTCCCCTATTAATGACTTGTTTAATTAGGTAGGGGCTAAGGTTCTTATAATTAAGTAACTTTATAGGCCTCTATGTAGAGATATTATATGCATTTAGCTATACCTAGTCGCCAACATATATCTCTAGTAGTGGCGTTTTATAACAGTTGGTAAAGTAGGCCTACTTTGCTTAAGCCCAGGCCATTTCTCCCTTATAGTAGTTAAGTAGATTTTTTATATAGTCTGCATACTAGTTGGCAAGTAGTATCTTAAGGCGTTTTCTATATAGTAATTTCTTTTTAATAGGTTCTGGTAGCTCTATGCTAGATTAGGGGTAATAACCCTTATTTGTAAAGAATGGTGTAAGTTCTATAGTAGTTAAGACGTGGTTATTTGCTGCGAATTTACCTAGTAGAAGGTAATCTACCCAGTTATTTTAACTATAGGCAACTACCTGTCATAGGTACGCTTTTATGCTAGCATTATCGTCTTTTGGTTGTCTAGCGGTTTTATAGTAAAAGGATGTAGATATCTTAACGGAGATGTTAAGGCGTTAGCAGATTTATCTCTATATATTAGAGTTAAACTATGTGCCTTGGTTGGACATAATTAAGTTAAGTAACCTATATAATTGGTAGACTTTGCGGAGGAAGGTGTTAGTAATATCGCTAACAGCTACGCCTTTAATTGGGACATAGTGGCGCTCTTTTATAAGTCGGTATATTATTATAAGGATGTTCTTATAGGTACGGCCCCATTATTTATAGGGTGGTAGGTTAACAATGAAATTAATAGCAATATCTACCTATTGTTATATAGGTACTAGTAGAGGGTGTAGTAGTTCTTAGTACTTTATATTAAAGGCCTTAGCGTGTTTATAACCGTGGCAGGCGCCTATAAAGCGTTTAATTAAGCCTATTATTTTAGGCTAGAAGTAGTATTGGCTAAGAAGCTTATAGGTTCCTCCTTTACCTAGGTGGCCGCTTAATTAGAGGTTGTGGGCTATTTAGATTAGTTGCCGTTATAGATTTTCTAAGTTAGGAATAAATAGGCGGCCTCTATAATAGAGCCTATTCTCTTTTACTTTTAAGGCTGCTATATTAATCTAGCCTAAGTTTTAGAGGTTAGTAGGTATTGTATAGGTGCCGGCGGTCTTTGTGGTAATAAGTTGGTATAGTAATAGGTTAACAGAGGTGTTGTATGCTATAGTAATAAGCTTATTAATTTCGGGAGGTAACTCTAGTTCTGTTATATAAAGCTAAGGTATAGTTAGCTCTATTATAGGTAGTATGCCTAGGGCCAAATTTTGTGCTTTTAGGATTGTCTATTGTTAAAACTAGTTATAGGGGTTATCTTTGGACTAAGGAAGGTCTTATAAGCGGTATATTAGGCTATTAGGCTTAGTACCTTATACTTCTAGCCTATATACAATTTTGAAGTTAAAACTAGAGAGGAACTTGTTTTAGCGTACTTAGTGTTAGTTTAGCTGTTTTATAGTTATAAAGTATTTAAGGTTGTAATGGTCCGTAAGGACTTTAGTTAGCTAGTTAGGTTTTACTAAAGAGAGTTCCAGTTGGAATTTTTTAAACGCTTATATAATAGTAAGGAGTTCTTTATTATAGATCTTATAGTTGCATTTTTATAGTGTAAGCTTAGACAAGTAGAATGCGACTAGGTGGAGGAGGCTATTGTTACCTATCTAGGAGAGGACGCCTGCGTTAATATGGTCTGAGGAGTTAGTTTTAAGATAGAGTTGTCGTCCTGGTATAAAATAAGCTAGAATAGGTGCTTTAGTAAAAGCATCTTTAAGGTCTTAGAACGCCTTCTTGTATTTAGGCATCTAGGTAAAACGTAAATATATTTTTCTTCCTTTTGTAGAAAGGCCTTTTATTTATATTATTGCTATAAGTGATACTATAACACCTAAGAAGTTATATATAAACTTTTAATAGAAGTTGGTAAAACTGAGAAAGGCTTATATATCTTTAATATAATTAGGGGTTTACTATTTGGTAATTGTGCGTACCTTCTTGGGGTCTATACGGACACCCTTAGTAATAACAATTAGTCTAAGGTATTTTACTTCTATAACTGAGAATTCGCACTTCTTTAAGTTAATACAAAGTTCTACGTCCCTAAGGCGCTATAGGACTTTTTAAACGTGCTTAGTATGCTTAGAAGGGTTGTTGCTGTAAATAAGTATATTATCTAGGTAACACGGTCGGCCTGTCATAAGGAGACTCTTACAGGCAACGCGAAACGGGAACTGGCAGCAGTATAGGGTGTTGCGCCCCTATATTACTACTAGCCTCCCGTGGGGCGTAGTGCGTAGTAGCCACTGCTGGCTCCAAGGACCTTACCCCTTAGCTAGGCCCTGACCCTTGGTGCACCTGGTAGGTAGGCAGGATCACGTCCTAGCCGGAGAGACTACTACGTGGCTCGAGAGAACGGATGCGCGTGTCGGTATACTAATAGACGGAACCGTTCGCCTCTAGGGCGGTACGCCGGTGAGGTATGCTTAAGGAGCAAACAGGAGTTACTTAGGCAGGGGAGGCTTTTGGTCCGGGCCTTAACTATAGAAGGTACCCAAGGCTTCCATATTGCAGGATGCAGCTACGACGCCCTCGTAGGATTACGCCAGTAGGCATATAAGAAGGGAGTTGCAACCCCTAGAAGCGGCAGCTTATGCCTATACCGGCGGAAATAATGAAGAAAGGCGTAAAACTAGAGGCTATGGAAGGCTCCTAAGCTGTGCAAAAGCATACCAACTCTGGGAGGAGATTCTTATATAGACCGCTAGGGGGCGGTCTAGTACTTGGGTTAACCCCATTATAAGATATCCAAAAGAATGGTAAAACCCCCCGTTAATTAGTAGTGGCAGCCAACTGCTTATGGAAAGCCCCTTAGGCCTTTAGGCCTAGGTAACTGGGACTAAATACTAGAAAACTGGGGTAGAGGCCTAGATAAGCAGGTATGTCAAACTCTACTATATAACTACCTGCCAAGGGCTCCGAGAGGGCCTAATAAAGGCGGAAAATACAATAGCAACACTCTTAAGAACAGGAATAATAGGACTAAAAGATTAGCTTCACTGGGTGGGTGTCCCAGTAGTAGCCTAAGGTGCGAATGTAGCTGGCCAAGACAGACACCAAAACACGTAATACTGTTATGCCCCTTACGCACCAGCCAAGAAGCAATGCTCTTAGCAGCTGGCATAGAAAACTATAATACACTACTCTCAACACAGAAAGGCCTCAAGGCGGCTACCTGGTGGCTTATTGGCTAAAATGTGCTAGACCAGTTCCGGGTTGCAAAGGAAATAGCAATAGAAGGTAAAGGGGCGAGTAACAGGCGCCCCCTAATAACTCTATAGGAGTAGAGTACAGTGTGTAATACTAGCGCGTCTATAGGTTTGTTACGGCAGTAGTGGTTCCTAAGGAGGTTAAAAAGTAAGGTAGTAGAGCACTACTGGTGACTTGCAGGCGACTTGTAAGCGAGCCCCAAAAGGCGGGGAGACGGATCATGGGGTTTTCTCAAATAGAGTTTTCTCCCCATATGTATATAAGGAGTAGTCCGCGTGGGCCCAACAGGGATCCGAATCGGACGTTAAGCAATGAATAATAATAATATTATCTAGGTACGCGGAGCAGAAGTCATTGAGGTAGTCCTATAAGGCGTTATTAATATAGCTTTAAAAGCTGCCTAGGCCGTTATATACGCCAAAGGGTATAATAGTATATTTGAACTGGCTAAAGCGCGATATAAATATGGTTTTCTATTTGTTACCTTCCCGTATTTGGAGGCGGTTAAAGGTGGCAATAATGTTAAGCTTGGTATAGATTTTGGCTTAGCTAAGCCGCTTAAGAGTCTTATATATAAGCGGTATAGGGTATTGGTTCTTAATCGTAATAGTGTTAAGTCCTCTATAGTTAATGTAGAATTAAATACCTCCTTCTGGCTTCTTAGTAAGGAGGATAGGAGTAGCTGCTAGGGATATACTAGGACGAATGAACCCTTTATTAAGGTGCTTATTGATATACTTTTTAACAACTAGAAGTTTGTCTTTTAATATTAGGTAGGGTCTCTTATAGAGTAGCGTTTTTCCTTATTTAGTATTAATGGTATAGTCATTAGGTTAATATAGGGGGAGTATATCTACGCTCTTTTATAAGCATATATTAATAAAGTTATAGTACCTCTTAGGGAGGAGCTTGTGGAGTTCCTTATTAGTAAGTCCTTTTTTAAGCTTTATAAACTTCTTAAAGTCTAAAGGTGAAAGTCTATAGAGTTCTATGGGGGCATTATTTTCTAGAAGGTTAACTATATCTATCCTATTACTATAGAGGACGTAGTCCTATTTTTTATTAAGCTTATATAGTTATAATTAGGAGGCTGCGGCAACGGTCCAGCCTTTCCTATATACTATATAGTAGAAGGCCGCGGTACTTATATAGTAGTAGTTAGTTATAGGTAGGGTAATAATAGGTTCCTTAGGTTAATATCCTAGGGAGTAGGTAAAGGTGGCTAGGCTATGCCCTAGGCAAGTCTCTCTGCAGTATTTAGAGTTAAAGGTTACTTCTTTCTTTTTCTAGTTAATGGCGGGGTTGTGTTATTTAAGCCAGTTTATTTTAAGGATAATAGGGTAGTTAGTAAGTGGTATAATATAGGCCTAAAGCTCTTCCTAGTGCCCGTTTATATTTAGGTAGAGTTATGCCATATAGGTAATCTTTTATGCGGTATAACTACTGTTAGTGAGTTATAGGGCGTGGGCTTTAGTAAGGGGTAAGGTAGGTAGGTTATAAATATGTACAAATTAGGTATCTATAAATTTATTAGTAGCTCTATAATTAATTATAGAACGGCTTTTATATTATTTTTTAGTAGTAATTCCTATTATGGGTAAAACTATCTATTTCTGTTTATTTATCTTTACTAAGTTATCTATTAAGCAGGCTAATATGTAGATTCCCTTATTGTTAAGGCGTCCTAGCCTATAACTTAGGGCTAGGACTTAGCATTTTCCGTTTCCGTATCCGATTCTACCGCTATTACTATATCTTTATCTTATATAGTAGTGGTATATAGTAATATATTTAGTATTTAAGGTACTAGGTTAGGTATTAGGCGGTAGCTGCTAAACCTAGCTATTAGGCAGTTTAGGCTATAGCTATAACAGCCTTTTTAACGGTATCTATAGTAATGCTTTAGCTTCTAGAGTAGCTCGTATTCTCCGTTTAGTAGCTTCTACGGGAAGTTTGGTATAGAGAGGTTGATATTAGGACTAGTAGTATTACTTAGGGTAGTGGGCGTTAGTGGTTTAGTAGGTCTAGAGGGCTTCTATAGTAAGGTCTTTGGGTAGGGGTTTGCAGTAGCAATCTAGTTCAGCTGTCGTTCAATCTTTTGTAGGGCTGTGACCATATTATAAACATTATTATAGTTGTGACTAGCGGCTGCGTAACTAAGGTAATAAGTAACTTTTTTAAGAAGATCTTTCTAGTCTTCGGCATCGTCTTAGGTAAGGACTCTAGTGTATTCCTAAAATTTAATATAGAACTTATTAAATAATTTAGTAGGACTCATCTTTAGGGCATATAGTTTGGCTTAACTGGTGGCTACTAGGTTATAGTCGCGGTATATTTAGTTAAGGTCCTTAAGGGCTTCCTAGTAAAACTGCCACTTTTAGGGACTGCTAGTCTCCTATTAAGTAAAGAGCTTATTAAATAGGATGCCCTTTGTTCGCCTAATAATATAGCCAATCTTAGTATCTTCTATGGGGAAAAGGTAGGCGCTTTGGGTTAGTTTCTTATGGACTTATATCTTCTAGTGGCTGTATTCCTTGCGGTTACCCTAGAAGATTAGGGGATTAAAGTAGCGTGTATTAGACCCTATAGTGGCAGTTTAGGTAGGTAAGGTTGCTAGGGGCGTAGAGACTTAGGTAGTGTTATATGCGGTAAAGGGGTATCTAGTATTATTATAAATGTGCTCATTAAGCTAAGATTGTAGGTATTTAATTATACCCTCTCTTTCCGTAACCGTAGTAATAAGTATAATCTCGGCCTTCTTTAATTATTGGACGTCGCATTTAGACACGCGGAGGTTATCTTCAATCTCTTGGCGTATGTTGTCGGCGAGCGCCTCACGAGCTTATAGGTCTTAGATAATATTGTGATTTTAAGCAGCACATATCTTAGTTTGTGTAAGCTTTAGATAGTAGTTCTATAGAAGGTGGTAGTATTTATTAGGTTCTTATACTATTATTTTTAAAAAAGTCTTGGCGTCTTATATCTTAATCTTAATGGGTAGTAGCCCTTTAGCATATTTATCTGTAGTTATATAGTTAATAAAGGATAAGATGTTATTAATATCTACCTTATTAAGGTTGTTGTAGTTTTTTAAGCTACTAGGCTTTCCTTTAGAGGTTAAGGCTATAGTTAGTAAATCAAATCCTCCTAGGATTAATTGGCGTTATAGGTTTAATATAGGTATTGGATTGTTTTTTGAGTTTAATATAGTAGCTAATAAGGAATTTCGTCTTACTATTGTCGGTTCTTTAGAAGTATAAGGTAGGAGACACGCTGCTTCTATTAGCGCCTATAGTATTATAGAGACGTAGAATTAGTTATAGGCTAAGCGTCAGTGATAAAAAAGGCGCAACGTAATGTTATAAGACGGGGGCAATGGCTACAGAACGTATGTATTCGGGGAGTCTACAAGACGTTGCGCGATCAATCGTAAGGGTTGAGGGCGTAAGGAGGTGATAGACCTACGCGTAGCTAACGTAAGCTGTACGCGAGGTGTACGTAAGAGCACGGGGCTCTCCTATGGAGGCCCCTACGGTGGGGTTCCGTGACAACTAGCTAGGCTTTAATCTTATCTAAGATAGCTTGTTAAAGGGCAGCAACTCTAGCGGCTTTATTCTAATCTAGTTCGCCAATAAGGCCTAAAAATTCCGAAAAGAAGCTAGTAAAGTCTCGGTTCCATTATTATAAGTTTTTAAGTTTGGTAATAGCTGTATGTTTACGGCTGGCGTTATCATATATTCGTTCTAGCAGAGAGATAAAGATTTTAAAATTAATAAAGGTGCTATTATAGAAGAATAGATCTATGGTACGTGTAGCGTCCTTGCTTAAATAAAACATTCTATAGCTAACCTTGCTAGCTTTAGTAGGGTATTAGTTATAATTTATTAAAAATTTAAGATGGAGCTTAGTTATAAAGGGACGTAGGTTATTTTAATTTCTATTAAATATTGGAGGATCAGGGAGCTTTTTAGATTTTATAGCGGGTATTAAATTTGTTATAGCTATAGGTTAAGTTACCGTTACTAGTTTAGAGTTCGCGTTTAAGGGGCTAGGTTTAAATACGATTATTTTAATCTTGTTTACAGGTGTTATTATTAGGGTCTCTAATATAAGTGCTTTAACGTTACAAAGTTCTTTATAGAGTGCTTCTATTAATCACTATTGCTAGGCTTTTAGTGCAGCCCGCTACTAAGCTAAGGCGTCCATAAAGGACTGTTGTATTATGGTTAACTATTCCCTGACTAGGGTTATAATACTTATAGTTATCAAAGCGGATTTGGGTTCGTTTGCCATTTTAATAGTAGTTATTTTAACGCAACATAATATAAGGGCGCGAAGAGGCTTTAGGGAAGATTTAAAAGAATAATATAAATTCTATCTAAATCTAAGGGTATATAGCTCTTGTAGAGTATAAGACGTTACGTAAAGAAGAGAAAGGAATATAAGAAACGTGTAACTAAATATTTGGGGTCTTGGCAGTAGACGCATAGGTATAAGCCCACGCGGATTTTAGCAGGTTTTAGCCAAATTCCATTACGTTAGTGGAATTTAGTGGAAACTGGTGGAAATTAATTAAGTTGGCGGAATTTGGCAGAATTTGGTAGAATTTGATTAAAGCGTCAGAATTTATCTGTTAAGTGTTTCACCAAGACATTCCTACTATAACTGGGCTAGTCCCGTTATAGTAGGAAAAAAAAGTATTAAGTTTAAAAGGTATATAAGGCTAAATAAAGGGAAAAACAGCTTTAAATAGACTTAAAGGCTATATAGTAAAGGAATGGTAGTAACTAGATTATATTTAACGTTCCTAATAAGCCTTTTATTAAGGCTACTTATGCTATAGAAGAGGGAGTAGTAAAACTATTAAGTAGGCGCCATTAGCGTTAAAAGAGGCCTTCTAAGAAGTTTAATAATTCCAAAATTTATATAGAATAAAAGCGCGAATTTTAAATGTAGATCTACTAGCTTAATATCCATATAGAAATTTGTATACGTTGAGTAGCCTTGTTTGAAAATATACTGTTTAGTAAGGGAGATCCGTATATAACGTGGCGGTGTGTACGGTCTAACCTGGGTCGCAGCTGATCGTGGTCTCGGACACGTTGAACGTGGTCACCAATAGGGGTCGGCGAAAGCTGAGCGTGGTTACCGATGGAGCCCCCGGAAAAAGGTCGGCGGTACTACACTTTTACCTATATAGAACCCGTATTGGTAGCCACATTTAACTTAAGCGAACATACAAACCAAAATGTTAAGAGTATATGCTCCGCATACACCCAGAGACATAGACATAGATATATACATATATCTATACCTACACATATACAACCGCATTTATATATGCCTTGCTATACCAATGATAAGTGAAAACTATACTGAAGTGAACGAGAGTATAGTAGGGTGGCTAAACGGTCTATAAGTTAGTATGCACAATTATATACTAGGCATATGCTAAGGATACGCAGGTATACTAGAGCGTACCTAACATTAAACACGAAGACGATAGTTCTTAAGATAATATAATTAGTAGAGAGAGTATCGAAGATAAGGAGGGTAAGGAGGGCGAGGAGGGTAAGGGTTAAGATAGTATATAATAGCGGTTTCTATTTTATATGGGTCTCTCTAAGGTAAGACTACGTATAACACTATATATAGGCCATGCATATGCTGAGAATATCCAGAGTATACTCTAAGACTATGGAGCACTTGTTAGCTCTAACGGTAAGCACCAAGTTATTATCTAAGAGGCAATAAACTATATTGTAATGCCAGAATATCTAGCAACTAGAAAAGAAGGAATTGCATACTTTATCTATAAAGCAACACCTCTGCTATCTATAGATGCAGATAAAGAAATAGTATATAAGGTTATTAAGCAGTATATATTAAAGGTATGCAATACACATACTAGGTATATGCTATACTTATGCCTCCAGTAGATTTAATTTTTGTTTCATAAAACTGGTAACCCTAAAGTTATATAACTACAACTCCTTGGAGAAAATAATAATTAGGAGAGTGGAAAAGCATTTTATTAAGTGTTTAAATGTAACAGCATTAAACACTGCGAGTACGCTTACGAGGATGTCCTCCGTATATGCCCCGTATATAATAGGGTTAAGCTTAAATCAATTAACGACCTCCAAAAGCGTAGCAGTCGTCCACACCAAGCAGTAGAGGTTAATAAAAAGCTTAAGCAAAGTATAGAGAAGTAAGCATTATCTATATATATTAGGTAAATACTTATAATATGCAGCTACTACAACGGTATTCTATAATTATGGTGGTAGTGTACCTATCCTAGTACACAAGAACGTGTATATAGTAAAAGCAGACTAACGATGTTTTCTTAATATAGAGTGCGCATATGGCCAGCGTATGCGTGATATATGCTTATTATATACAGATAATGTTTATTAGTTGTTCTAGCAGCAGTAATACTAAACCATGGCATACTGCTTGGCCTTTATTATCGATAACTGCTAGGGTAGATATTTAATACCTACGTCTACTTATTAAATATGGGGTTTAGGAACTTAAAAAAGAATATACCTATATTGGACATTTAACGTCAAAGCGAAAAAATTGTGGTAGGTAATGTATACACTATATATACGCTACGCATATGCTGAGCCTATTAGGGTTTAACCATCCGTAAGGCTAAGGTAGAGTAGTAAGCCGAATATATAGTGCACGGTTAGATTGCTATATTCCTGTTAATATAGTATAGTATCCTTATATTTGCCTTATTACACGGAATTCTTATATATATTATCCACTATACCTAATAAAGCTACCAATTGACCTTGCTAATGATGTAGTTGAAGTAATAAGGTAGGTGGAAGTCCTAAGCCTTACTACACGTATGCCCCGTATATGCATAGTATATGCGAATAAAACTACTTACTATGGTATAGGTCGATTTATCCTATCTCCATAGTATTATACTCTATGTAAGAAGTATGGGGCGCAAACACTACGTGTAGTGTATAGTAGTCTTAATATTAAGGATCGAATTACTGCTCTGATTTAAAAGGAAAGGATGCTATAATTCCTAGAGGGGACGGCATATGTAGGTAAGTATAGGTTAGATATATACCAAGTATATATAGAGCCTAAGCGTAGCAGGTGTGCTACGCAAGTTCTCTATTAACCAATATAAAGAGAATATAGAGTAATGGATTTGGGCAATTTACAACTCTGATAATAAGCATTTCCTTATTATATGCTGTATATACGCGTAAGCTAAGGCATTCCAACATGTAATATATATCGAAATGGACCTATTATTTAAAATGGTTTAAGGTAAAACAAATTTATTCTTAATTATGGGATAGGACGAGAATTCTAAACGTATGCATGCCCTATGCTATGTATATGCTATGTATAGGCTAATACCTATAATAGGAATTAAGGTGTGGGTATATGCATTTCTAAACTTAGAAACACGTGCTGCATACGCAAAGATATTTTAGCTAGTATTTAAGGTTTTAAGTAATGCTGCCCGATTATCTATACAATTTGCATATATTTATGGAACCGGACTTCGCACGGCTATAGTTGATATATATAAGAAACAAGCTGGTGGTAAGTATACGCTGCGTATATACCTAGCATATGCTGATAATATATAGGCTTTAGGGATTACCTATATATAATTAACCCATCCTGTAAATGGGATGAATACCTTTAGCATATGCTTGTATTCTGCTAAGTATATATTAAATAAAACTTTACGAAGTGCTTTCTAATCTATAAAGCAAGATATATTATAGAGCAGATATGGGAAGCAGAGACGAAGTAGAAACTGACGGAGTGTATATAAAGTATATGTATACTACATCCGGAGCTTACGTCTTAGATAAACAACAAGAAGAAAATATGGATACTAGCCAGGCTTATAAAGGAAAAGTTAAAGGTCCCTTATAAGTGGTGGGCATATGCACGAAAGCATACTGGAATTGGTGAAAGTAGTCACTTTTAAGATAATAACTTTACCGGTTGAAACTTATGCATACTTGCTGCAGTACTATGGTAAATATATACGCTCTGCATATGCACCGCATATTCTAACATTTTAGTATAGGCTTAAACTCTATACACAAGAAATGTTTGACCTATAAGAGCTATATAAAGAGACAGGAATAGATAATATATGGAGAAATTATAGTAACTTAAAGCGGATAGTAGTACAGCTACAGAAACAAAGTATGTATATGCGCTATAAATGCAAAGTAGATACTAAGCTTAAGCAGCCTAGAAATAGCGGAAAGCAGCTAAGCGATAAGCTAAAAATCTTAAACTAAATCTTCTTTGGAATCCTTAGAACCTATTTAACACCCCTAAGCCTAATCTACAGTATATACCTAATGTAGAATTACCTACTATATTTAGTGGGTAGACTATATCGCAGATAAGTAGAGCAGATAATAATATTGTATTAGTATTAAATACGTCGCGCGTATCCACAGTATATGTAGCGTAGATATTGCCCCTACTATCTTGAAGTTAAACGCCCCGGATTATGGGTAAAAGGCATAGGTCTAACCTATCTACAGAGGAGATAGAGAAGGAGGCATATACACTCTGTGTAGAAAATATAGAGCGACAAATTAATAAATTGAAATAGGCTAAAGATATATATAATAAAGCGAAGGAGCTAGCAGAGCTTAAGAAGTGGGTGTAGGAGTATGGTGTTAGTATATAGGGCGTATATGCACGGTATACGTAGAGTAAGTGTTATAGAGTTCTATTACCATAAATAAAAAATTGATTAATATAGGCCTATAGCCCCGGGCCCTATGTTAGGTATATGCCTAGCCTATTTATCTACCAAACTCTGCCTAAACTCCGACTATGCATATTGCACATTGTGTATGCAGTGTGCAGGCCTAGCATATACTGGGACTTAACTAGTGATATGGGACAAGCGGCGGGTTCCACCCATAGTGGGAGTGGCTTATATAGAGCATAAGCATAATATACGCAATAGAATGAACTAAACTTACTAGAGCTCTTACTACCACTATAGCGGCGGCCTGTTGTTTTTCTGCTCCCTATGCTAAATATTAGTAGTGTATATATAGGACATATATAAAGCAAACCTACCGCTCTAGCGGCGTGTAGACGGTAAGGGGGACTTCTCGCAGTCGTCTAGGGGGGTCGGGCCGCGCTGTGTATATAGTTAGCGTATACTAAATATATACAGGTGAAATACTAACCTTGCGCTTTAAGCTGGTGGAGGGAGTAGTGGGGCTGACGCGCTATTTCCCTTATGTTAGTATACGTCTAGTATAAGCACGTGTTGACCTATGGTTAGTAGAAGACATTAGGGGTTTATATATACGTAGGGTATACGCGTATAAGCTAGTAATATAACTAAGTAGTGGTTTTGGTGATGTATATATAGGGGATACGCTAAATTAAACTTTTTTAGTCTCCTAAATATAGAGTTAAGCGTTAGTTTTGGAATCGGGCAGTATCCCTAGTGGTAGCCGTGCTTGTTCCTTATACACGCTACCCTTAGGCCTATAAGTGCCTTTGGGTCTGAAATTAAACTTAGGGGGAATAAGTATATAGATAAATAGATATATATATTAGGGTATAGTGCGTATATATAGAAGCGACACTAGTGCTCTTACCTTGTGATGGAATTGCCTGCTAAATTAGGTGGTAAACCCCTGGTCCTAGGCACTGTATTTAATTAGCTTAGGCTAAGCGTATATATGGTATAGGGTGGATATACGCAAAGAGTGTGTAGGTATCTATATACTCTAAGATCCTGGAACCTAAGGGGCCATAACTATAGATACTATTAGCGACGTATATATAATATATGGGCATAGATATACCTAGGCTTATATAGGTATCTTATATCCCGCTAGCCACTAGAGAGAACAAACAGCTTTAGGGAACTATAATACATTAGCCTCGCATATGCGCTGTATATATATAGTATATACTTCTCGCCTGCGACCTGCTCTCTAACTGATGTGTTATTAGTGGTTGGGTTAGTTACTATATATGGTAAGTATATACCAAGCTGCTATAATAATATAGTAGTATATATAAGCACCGCTGTGCTTATTGCGGATATGCTAGCAATACTATAGCTATATTAGTAGAGCCGCAGGCGCTGCGTATATACAAAACGTATACTTGGCTAAGCGGTAAAGACACGGCCGCACATCTGCGTACTGTTAACTGCAATATTACACCTAAACTTTAGCTTAGCATATGCTACGCATAGGGTGTGGATAAGTAATATATACTATAGTGTTAACCGAGGAGAGCATAGAGGCGGCGTTAGGTGGGTCTAGTATACGCTTAGTATATGCCTACGCAGTATATAGAGCCGTATATACTCGCGTTATCTTGGACCGAAACGGTTGGGGCTATATATAGTTAGTATATGCACCGGATATGCGGCTCTATATACACTTACATCTTCCTCTAGCAAGAGCTGCTGTAGCGCGCGCTATAGTTATTATAAGCATATACCGTGCATATGCAATCCTATAACTAACTAGGAGTTACCTAACTGGGATTAGGATTTAGAATCGGACCTATAAGGCTTTGTAAGTATGGTATATGCATATGCTCTGTATATACTTACCATGGTAATAGCCGAAGGTAGAAGGGTTAGCGGTGGAGGCTACCTACAGGTTATTAAAGTCTGCGATTATTAGATTGCTCATAGTGAGCGTATACACGGCGTATACAATGGTTAAATTGGTAATAGAAATTCGCCTTGTTCTTTCTATCAGCATATGCAAGACCTATGCCTATATTATGCTATATATACTCATGGCATACGCTGTGATGTTGTAGAGAAGAAGTTATGGTGCGACTATTATTGTGGATATGCTACGCGTGTGTATGGGCTATGTTTTGATGACTAACTACCATTACCTTATATGGCCATTGTTTAGCGTATATGCGCGGTATATGCACTGCTATAAACTAGGATATTTGTGATTTGAGGATAAACGGCTTTGTATTTTCTATTTTATTTAAATTGTATGTGCATTGCATATGCGTAGGCTTAGCGTGGTCTTAAGCTAATCGTGGTTATGAAGCTGGTTTGCAAGTTCTAACTACGTTAAACTTTCTAACCACGCCAAGTCTTTTCCGTGACCACGCCGAGCTGTGAGCCCCGGTCTAACCGCAACTTCTAATTAGCGCAGAGCCTCAATTCAAAATTTTACAACTTTAGTAAAATACCCCCTATAGCTCCGCCAATATAGCTATATATTTTAGAAATAAAGTTTTATTTTATAGCTTTAAAATAAAGCTATAAAATTAGATATTATTTATATAAATTAAAGCTATGTTGGTAAAGTTATAAGGGTATATTATTTTAAAAGGGTGGGTAATACGCGATATTTGGCTCTACCCCCTATGGTCCTACTAATATAGCTCTAAATTATATAAATAGGGACTTGTTTTATAGCTTTAGTAAAGGGCTATTAAATAAGGCTTTATTTATAAAATATAAAGATATATTGGTAAAGTTATAGGGGGTATATCGTTTTGATAGAGTGGTAATGCGCGACATTCGGCTCTAAGTGAGTTTCCGATATTTCGGTGATAACTATAAATAGTATTACTAAGTACTTAAATAATCCCTATTAAGTACAAAACGTAGTAAGCTATTTATCTCCTTTTATAATACATAGGCGGTTAAATACGTAGATAATATTAAGCTTTATATAGAAGCTGTTACGGCGCTAGTGGAAAACAGTAAATTGTGGCGGATAATCGCAGACAGTTTCTTACTGTTTTAGACAGTCGCGGTCACGTGACCAGACGATCGTATAAAACCTTGAGCGGCGCTACCCTTCTTCTCTTTTCCTTTCTCTAGCTTTGGATCCTTGTTTATAGACAATCCAATTATACAGGCTTGCATGCGTTCTTCTTGCCATGCTCATGCCTCGATTAACTGAGTCGCTAACATTATCCAAAGCTTATACTACTCTTTCTTCCTAAGAAGGAACTTAAATATATCTATAAGGACAGGACAGACCCCTAAGAACCAAAAGAACACGAACAGAACGCGAAACCTAAGAATAGGACACGCACGGACTAAAACCCCCCTAGGAAATAAACAAACACCGGAAATTACCTAATACCCTACCACCATGCCAAGAAATACAGCAGCTGGCAAAGCCGCTGCAGGACCCGCAAATACCTCCGATAGTGAAATAGTCGCCGTCTTGACCCCCTAGGAAGAGCTTGCAGCAGCTAATACTAAAATTAAACGGCTTTAAGAGCTGCTTAAGACTAGAGGCACCCCTATACCTAGCGAGGAGTTATTAGACACCTAGAGACTTGCTATAGTCCTTAAGGCCCTAGCCCAACGTATAGCATTAGCATTGTCGCGGTCCGCGAAGGTCGCGAACCCCCTATTGCTTACAAACAGAACTAACCCTATATTTAATAATTGGAAGCTTTAACTGTAAGATAAGCTTAAAGTTAATATAGACCACTTCCATACTACCCGAGCTAAAATGGCCTATATCTTTGGCCGTACTAGTGGGGACGTATAGACGCATCTATATCCGCGATATGCCTAAGACTTAGTAGACCCCTTTCTCTCTAGAGAAAAGATAATTAACTACCTGTCTTCTATTTATAAGGACCCCTTTAAGATATAAAATGCCCGCCTTAATTATAAAGCCTTTAATATAAAAACAATAGAAACCTTCCCGGCCTTCTAGACCCGCTTTCTATACCTAGCTAGACAGGCTTAAATCCCCTAGGAAGATTTAATGCCAGACCTCTTTAACAAGCTTACCCTAGAACTATAGCGCGCCATACTACTGGTTTATACTACTGTATAGACACTAAAGGAACTTATAGACTAGTGCCTAGCTATTAACCATGGCCTCCGCCAAATTAAGGCACATGCTAAGCGGTATAAGACTAGAAGCTCTGCCAGCTAAAATACAAATACTATAAGAACGGGCCACAGCGCCCTAGTAAGATCTGCAACCCCTATAGTACTAACCGTACCGCCTGCCAATAACCCTACGGTTAGCCATACAGCTAGCCCTACTATGGGTCCAGCAAATACTTAACCTATATATAGCAACCCCTGTAGATAGGCCCTTAGTAATTAAGGAGCCTGCTTCTTATACGGCTAAAAAAACTACTTTATAAAAGACTGCCTAATGGCAGTAAAGATAAATAAGGTCCTGTTAATTTAGGAGAATAGTATAAAGTTGGAAAAAGAGGAACCTTAAAGCAAGACTCCTTTCTAGGGTTAAAAGGAATTAACATATCGCATATTAATCTAGGTTGGCTAGTTAGTGGAAGAAGCTGCACTATCCCTTATACTTTATTCCGTAATAGATATTAAGTTTTAACCTCTGCTTTGGCTAACTCTAGAGTAAATGCCTTTACCTTAATAGATATACAGTATGCTATAAAGCTAGCTGACTTTTTAAATGCACCCCTTAAGGAACTGCCTAAACCAATTCCTATTCGCGGGTATAACGGACGGGTAGGACCATTATTATAACATCTTGTGGATCTATCTTAGTGTTAACAAACAAAGGTAGTATAACGCCCCCTTTCTTATTACAGACCTTAGAAGCTATAATATAATCTTAGAAAGAAAATGGCTAGCCTATTTAGGCTTATAGCTTAATATACGGAATAGATGGCGTATTTGGCCCAAAACCATACCCCTAATACCTTCCTTTATAAAAGAGATTAGTATTATAATGGAGAACCTTATACGGCTATAAATAAACACCGTTTACTAGGCCGATGCTATATATAGGGACCAGGCTTTTAAAAAGGACGTATAGCTTAACCCGTAACAGATCTATATGCTACGCCGCCCCTAGACTACCTATATTATGCCACCCGCACTAGGGATTAAAAAAGTTAGTAAGAAGCTAGCGGAGCCCCCTACAGGGAATATAGGCCTTAGGCAGCTATAAAGAATAGTGAGGAGCATTAGACGCTATACTAAATATATAGGCCGGAAGGATAACTTGCGGAAGATAGAATAGGAGCTAAGAAAGATTACAAACCCTAGACCGCAAAATACGGCCCAATAACAGTCCGTAAAATAACCTATAGACCTCCCACTAGTTAATATCTGCTATATTGGCGCCGTAGGATTTTATTAGAACTTAGTCCAACCTAATACCGTTACCTTTACCACCAGCTTATATAAAATTAATCGCATAATTAAGGAAAAGAAAAATAAGCTTAGTAAATAGGAAGGCGAGCTTATGGATAAGGAGCTAGTAGAACAGAAACTACCTTATTAACACTGGAAATTTAAGGACGTGTTCTCTGAGGCAGTATCCAATATACTCCCGCCTTACTAACTATATGACCACAAGATTGAGATTAAGCCAGATAAGGAAGACATACTTGGCTATAGCCCCCTTTATCAGCAGTCTACTGCTAAATTATAGGCTATAAAGCAGTACCTTATTGATAACCTAAATAAGGGCTTTATTAAATCTAGTTAAGCCCCTTTTAACTCTCCTATTTTCTTTACTAAAAAGCTAAATAGAGGACTTTGTTTATGCATTGACTACTATAAACTAAATAACATAACCCGCAAGGACTGCTACCTACTGCCCTTACTTAATAAGACTTTAACCTAAATAAGTAGAGCTAAGATCTTTACTAAGCTTAATATCCGTTAGGCCTTTTACCGGATTAGGATAGACCCTAAATTGGAAGATCTTACTATATTTTAGACCCGTTATAGAACATATAAATGTAAAGTACTTCCTTTTAGACTAACTAACGGACTGGCTATATACCAGCGATATATAAACAATATACTCTTTAACTACCTTGACGACTTCTGTACGGCCTACCTAGATAATATTATAATCTACTCCAAGAATAAGTTAGAATACGAGGAGTATGTTTATAAAATCCTATAATGGCTCTGCAAGGCCGGCCTCTAGGCTAATATTAGGAAATTAGAATTTAGTGTTAAGCGTATAAAATACCTAGGATTTATTATTAGTATAGATGGAATTGAGGTAGACCTAGAAAAAACGGCTATAATTAACTAATAGGTACCCCTAAGGACCGTAAAGGGGGTGTAGTCATTTCTAGGATTCTATAACTTCTACTAACGCTTTATTAAGAACTACAGTAAGATTGCCTGGCCCCTAAGCCTACTTACCTATAAGGACCGGCCCTTTTACTTTAATACTGTATATAGGCAGGCCTTTAATAAGCTTAAGAAACAACTGGTCTCTACTCCCTTACTTACCCACTTTAACCCAAAACGGCCCTTAATGCTAAAGACCGACGTCTTAGATGGTGTTATAGCTAGCGTTTACTCCCAAAAGCAGATGGATAGAGAATGGCACCCTATTGCTTACTATTTAAAGACTATAGTAGATATAGAGCTGAACTACCACATCCATGACAAAGAAATACTTGCTATTATCTCTAGCTTTTAGCACTAGCGTACGCAGCTAGAAGGGACCCCTAAGCCTATCTAGGTAGTCTCTAATTATAAGGTCTTAAAATATTTTATAATAATAAAGGCCCTTACGGCCCGGCAGGCACGCTAGGCGGACATCCTATCCCAGTTCAACTTTCTAATTATATACCGGCCAGGCGCTATAAATTATACGGACGCCCTTATAAGGCGTGGACAGGACCTAGATAACTAAATAGCTGTAAAGATCTTACTATAGACCTAGATACTACTATAACTAGAGCACCTTAACCCCTAAATATAGGCAGAACTAAATACGGACCCTTTAGACGCTAAGATATATCCCATTAACTCTACGGAACTTAACCTTATTAATAAACTGCTGTAGGTAAACTATACGGCCCCTTCTCTACAGAAGTACCATAAAAAGGCAAAGGACGTTACTAGCCTATAGTCCCTTAAAAATGGATTACTTAAGCATTAGGAACAGCTAGTAGTAATAGAGGAATAGAACTTATAGACTCGGCTTATTACTAAAGCATATACCTAGGTCTCTACGGCCCACCCTAGAAAAAATAAGACCCGTAGGATTATTAGCGACTGCTACTATTAGCCCGGAATAGTTATATATATTAACCATTACGTATAGAACTGCGACAGCTGCTGTAGATCTATAATCCTATAAGATAAGACCCTAGGACTATTAAAACCACTCCTAATACTAGAGCGCCCCTAGTAGTATATTTCTATAGATTTCCATAAGCTACCTATAAACTATAGCGGATATAATATAGCTATGGTTATAGTTAACCACTTTAGTAAGCGCCTGTTCTTAATTCCTTATTATAAAAATATTAATGCTAAAGAGGCGAGCTAACTATATATCTACTACGTCTACCAAATTTACAGACTACTAGATACTATTGTATCCGATTATAGGCCGCAATTTATATTGGCTTTCTGGAATAAGTTTACCTAAATTTTAGGCATTAAGCTAAAGCTTTCTATAGTATATTACCCCTAGACAAACGGTTAGACGGAGATTATAAATTAATATTTAGACTAAAGACTTTAGCCCTTTATTAACTACTTCTGAGATAACTGAGCTAAACTACTACCCCTAATAGACTATGCTCAGGCAACCCTACCCTATAACTCTATGGGGTTTGTACCTATTTAGCTAGAAATAGGCTACTTACCCTATATAAGCTTTGACTGGGAAAGACCAGAAGGACCCTAGACTATACGCGAAAAACTATCTTATAAGGAAGCCTAATAGTACGCTAAGCGCTTAGAAAAAGCCTAGACGGTAGCCTATATAAATCTAGAAAAGGCCTAGAAATTAATATAATAGTAGGCGAATAAGTATAGATAAGAGCCCGACTTTACTGTAGATAATAAGGTCTGGGTTATAACAAAGAACTAGAAGATAGAACGGCCTAGCCATAAGCTAGACTATTAAATAGTAGGACTGTATAAGATCCTTAACAAAGAAAGCAACTTATATAAGGTTAAACTCCTAGACTTAATTAAAGTCCACTCTGTTTTCTTATAAGATAAGCTATAGAAAGCTGCAAATAACCCACTACCTGGATAAAAGAATAAGCCTCTACTGCCAATTTAAGTTAATAGCAACAAAAAATGGGAAGTTAACAAAATACTAGCCTATAAACTAGTATAAGGAATGCTAAAATACCGTGTCTAATAGAAAGGTTATGATCTAGACCTAACCTAGTACCCTGCCTGGAACTTTATAGGTTACCCCCAGAAGCTTAAAGAATTCCATAACTAATACCCTAATAAGCCAGGACCCCTAAAGTATCTAGACGAGTAGATAAAGTGCTAGTATAGCGAAGATAATAAGCTACCTGTTAAGCATATAGATAAAAACACCCTACGGACATAATACGGACATACAAAGCCTAAGGGCAGGCTTTTTCAGAGGGGGGGGGTAATGTTACGGTGCTGGTAGAAAACAGTGGATTATGGCGGATAATTGCAGACAGTCTTAACCAATTCTAGCGTCCATACGCGTTATACTACAACCAACTAATTTAGCGCTGTGTCTAAAGTTAGAATGAGGCCGGAAATATCTTCCATTTCCGCCTTATTGTCCTTTCAGCTACCCAAACATGTAGGATTAGGCACGACGGGCCTGGTGATTTAAGCAAAAACTCGTCCTACTATACCTTTAAACCCATAACAAGAGATAAAACCCAGAAACTGTACTTTACGAAGAGAAAATAGCGGCTATGAAGAGGTTCCATTAAGGAAGTCCTGAGCTATATCCGACCAGCGTTCTGGGTTTTATAGAGTAAGACTAGTTAGTTGTTGTAAAACCGTTCCAGGCTCTATTAGCTGCATTATAATACGGCTAACAGCCTTTATATCAATATCCTCCGAATAAAAAGCCGCTTAAAGTATGCTTTCGCCTATATTTACTGCTTAACCGTTAGCTTTTTATTTTAGTATATACCGTTAGGTACTTACCAATCTTAATTTCCCCACTCCTTAAAATTAGGAGATTTTGGCAATTTAATAAGCCATAAATAACATAAATGCTATGGATAAATAGAAGTCCTTGGATTACCTATATTTAAAATTAGAGGCTGGTTTTAAATAGAATAGCTATACTACCTCCTTACAGACTATGGCAATTTTAAACTTTGCTAATGTTCTAGAAGGGCTGGCCTAGATATCTGCTAACGATACGGACAGGCACTTATATATTAGATATACCATTTCCCCCTCTTTAAATACTTCCAGAATATTAACAATATTAGGGTAAGGTAACTTTAAGCATTTTAAACCGTTTACTGTCTTGCTTGTCACTCTTGTCTTAATAACTACAATAGGGAAAGTTGGCTCTATTTTAAAGGCAATAACCATAGGTCCTACCTAATCTTCTTTAAGCAATTTACGGTAGTAGTTCCACGGACTTCCTAAGACTATAAGGGTCTCTGGTACCTTTAATAGTGGAGCGGTTTTTTTGCTGTTAGTGGTAGATAATAATAAGAAGAGCCCTAAATCTCTGTTAACTTTAAGCGGAATATAAAATAGTATACCCTTGCGCTTATAAATGTATTTTTGTTTTATAAGTATATTAGATCAATCCTAATCCTCATTTATAGTAGGTTTAATCGTTTTGGCGTTTTTATTATATACTAGGAATTTAGTAACCTGTCTTTATAAGGACATTTTTCTCTTTATTAAAAAATCATGCTTTACTATAATGTATATATATATATATGCTTCTTCTAAAAAAAGAATTCTAAAAATAAAACAAGTGCTAGAATATTATGTAAATTTAAAACAGTTCTCTTAACACTATATATAAGATATCTAAAAATATATACATTTATTTAGAGATCCAGTTAAAAGGCCATTGACGCAGTAAAGTATCTATATTATTTCCACTTTGAATAAAATAAGAGATTCGGCATATCTTATAGGCTGTTTCGTTAGGAATTGGAATTAGATTTAAGGACTAAGCATTTTCCCCTAGCCTATTTGTATCCCCTACAAAGACCAACCCTTTTATCATCTCCCCTATACCTCCCATACCTACCCACTCAAAACGCTCTCTATTGGCAATAAAAAAATTATGCCCAGTATTTGCTAAATCCACTAAAGTGGATTTAAATCTTGGAGATAATGCCGAGAATATATAAAGCCTGCGATTTGCATAAAGATATAGAATAATTAGCTTTTTCTGAATTATTTCTAAGAACGCAGAGTTATTGGATAAGGGTATTAGGTTATTCTCGCTTAATAGTAGGTCGGTAGTTAGCCTTTAACTGGCTTCTGACTTGGGATTTGTTATACTAGGACCTAAGGCTCCTAAGTTAGAGCTTGAGGGAGGCTCTAAGTTAGGGTTTAGGAGAGCGCCTAGTGGTCTAATAAGCAGCTCTAAAGGTTTATCGGGAACCCTAAAAAAAGTATGGAATATATATCGCTTAATATAAAACATTAAGGTATATTGTTTCGCCTAAATAGGCTACTAATTGTTTATATTTCTAATAAATAAATATCTCCTATCAGCAATATGGGATTGTTTAAACGGTCAACCACATTAATATATTTTTGGCTAACGAATAGAGTTATTTATAAGAGATAGGAAACTCGTCTAAGGATAGCGACTTAGTATATCTCTAATTATTTAACAAATCTGCTGCACTTGCTAAAGTATAAGGCTCGGCTTAAGCTCAGAGAGAGTTCTAAGGAGAGTTATACTAAGGAAGTCTTGTACCATATTCTCTATATAATTCGCATTTATTAACCAAGTGATCTTATTAGAGCTAAAGCCTACTCTTTATGCAAGGAATCCCAGCTGTTCCTATAATATATCGCATAGCTTGACCTCTAGTTTAGGCTTGCCGAGGTCCTTTTAGGGTGTTATGCTAGTAAGTTAAGGAAAGTGTCGCATAGTAAAAAGCTAAATTTGCAAGTAGCCGAGCCTAAATTTTAATTCCCTTGAATTACTTTCCTCTGTAGTGTAAACGCTTTCTGCTGTTTGTATACTTATTTGGCTTTAATTTAATCCTGGGTAGACTCGTCCCATAGCTATCCATACTATACGTTTAAATTTATTTGGTAGAAGTCTTTTAACCACCTTAGAGCATGCTTCGAGATATTTTGTGTCCTTAAGAAATGTATATAGAGAAGGAATCCGTCCTGGAAAATTGCTTAGGCGCTTTAAGATTCCGCTTTATACCTAGTGAGAAATAACAGCTAGGAAGAGTTAACTATCTTTTATAAAAATTTTAATCTTTAGTCTATTGTGCAACGAATCTCGGGGAATAAGAAGCTTAATAAGAAAAACTGTATAAGGATCTAAGAAAGGCATAAGAGCTTTGTTATTGTTAAATATATATAACCATGACTTATAAATATAATCAAGATAGTAAATAAGCTCCTATACAATGTTAGTTATAAATTTTAGCCAGCTTTAGTTATTATAATTACCTTATTACATTTTAAAGTAAGGATATAATATAAAGTGCCCAGCCGAAGTGCCGGCCAAAGCCTAATAAGTAGAAGGAGGTTACTAAATGCATCGCGGAGACGCGGCACCTTTTTAAGTAGTTTTTTAATATACTTTCTTTTGCTTTTGGAAAGCCTGGAAAGCCATTAATTTTATTATATAAGATTTACGTAACGCCAGAAATATAGAAGGTGTTGAAATATATTGCCGTCGCAGAATAGGCGTTTATTTAAATATTTCGTTTGAAGTTCTAAGATATAACTCAATAGAAGGCCTTTATAGATTAGTTTTAGATTACATTGTTCTATACCTTAGGTTAACTTACCATCAAGATATAACCTTACAACCCACCACTTTTCCCTTATAGTAAGGTAAGGTTTACCTGCTTTAATATAATGTTGACTATATAAGCAAACCACCGTAGAGTTATTGTTAAGCAGTAGTTTTGGCGGCTCGCTTTAACAGTCTAGAAGATCTGCCTATATTAAGTTAGACTTACGCAGACCTTTATCAAGCGTCTCTTAGCTAATTAAAGCTGATATGTAGTATTCCGGCTCTAAGTAGTAGCAGCCCTCTGTCTTAAAGATATTAATTAGTTAGAGAATGTTTTCCTAATCTAGGGTCTGAGCTCCTTCAACCTTCTAGTCCTTAAACTTTAGAAACAATAAGCGGATCTTTATATCTCTATAAAAATAACTGTGTTTTTTATTAAAGAGAGATAAGTCGCGCTCTAACTCAGAATCTATTATCTTTAACTTTAACCTTTCTAGGTACATTAAAGCATTTTCTAGTTAAAAGAGGTTTGTTCTATTTTTATTACAATATATAAATAACTTTTTTTACCTTAAATACTAATATTATTAAACTATTCTGTTATAAAGCTAATATGACAATTCCTGTAAGAGTATAGCGCCTAAACTTAGCTATATTTAAGTACTCTTGCGTACTTACTAAATAAAGTAACAAATTCCTTTCTACTCAATAATTATGTCTTATAAAAACCACGCTACGTGGCTATAAGTAGCTAGATCCACTAGCTTTACAATTAATAATACTTCTTAGCTAAGCTATATTATTTAAGCCTTACTAAACCCTGCTTTATAGATGCCGAGTTTACTTCTATTCCTAGGCAGAAGGAGTAAAGACATTACTTTACGGCAGCTATTTCTATATAACAACTTTAAGAGGCACAGCTTTAAGGGAATCTTAAATATCTAAATCGACATATCTTTGACAGCGTGTAACAACCCAATCATCTTTACGGACGGCGATTTTACTAGTGCTGTCCCATCTCACCTAGCACCTGCGTCCTGCCATAAGAGCACTACTTATATGGTGGCTTGGCAGCCCCCTAGCGGACAGTTAGTTGTTAACGCTATATTTGCTTATATTATACTACCTTTTATTATAGTTCTTACCGTATTTATTAATAACTTTAATTCTGTTAAACAAATTCCTACCTTTTTTAAATAATGGGCTGATATTAGTAGTTATATAGGTGTCCTCCTAAGCACTAGCTCCAGTTTAATTGTTGTTTCTTTATAAAAGAATATAATGGAAGCTAGAGCCGTTTGCACAAGTGCTTACACTACAAAGATTTTCTCGCAGATTGCCGCGCTTAAGATAGACGGCTCTCTATCTCCTCTGGCAGGCCATAGGCCTTTAAAGAAAGAAATACTAAGACAAGTCAACGAGATTAGATATCATTTACAGCTTAAATACCGATTATTTACTGCACATCACCTCAATGCGCTCTATTAGGCAGCGCTACTATATATAGCCATAACCGCTATAGAGCCCTTCGATATTATTTAAGCAACTTAAAAGTATTACATATGTGAGGATCTTAGTGGTTACATAAAAACCATTATAAGGCTTAGGAGGGAGGGGAAGATTCTCTACAAAGACGTTACCAAGTTCATCGCATTAAGTATTTTAATGGATGCATATCCTTTATAGGCATATAGTAAAGTCACCTTCTTTATACCATTACTTTTGACTAACTATTTTAGTAGATTTTGCACCAAGGTAAATTTACCGTTTACTATATCGATCTGCATTTATTTATGCGTTATTAGAAGTCTTTAACGAAAGTATAAAGAGTATTAGAGCCGCTAAGCTGAAAAGCATATCTATAGTCTTTTTAAATTATTGTAAAATATGCCTTCTGCAAAAGCCTAAGCTCTAGATATTCGTCCATATTAGGCCTATATTAAAACAAATAAGACATGCCTATTCTGTTGCTTTCGAACTCCTTAGCACATGCTTAGTTGCGGCCACACTATTTGTGATATCTGCGTTTAAATATTTGGCGATGCAGTAATAGAAGCAGAGTATAAATACACTATTAATACCTGTATTCTCTGTAAAGCAGTTCTGTCCGTAGGCTCTCTAACTACAAAGCTAAAGCCGCCTACTTATGGTATCTGTATCTTCGGAATTAATGGTGGTGGCATAAGAGGCGTGATACCTCTAGAGTTCCTCTTACAAACTTAAAATTTACTTAGGTCCTGCGCTATCCAAGACTTCTTTAATATAGTTGTTAGTATAAGCTTTGGTAAGTAATCTATTTATTATCCAATACAGCGCTTATAAAAATAGGCGGCCTAGAAGCCTTGCTTATATTTCTTTATAGATGGGACATTGCTTAGTACAGCGAAACATTTAACCAAACTCTTACGCAATTTTTTAAAAGCCAAAGGCCTACATCCAAGTCATTCCTTTCGCGTTTGCGCGGTTATCTCCATACATGGCTTTTAGACAGTCGGTACAATGCTACAGCTTTAGAAAACTACTTTAAAAATATCTTTGGGCCAACAAGACGCTTAATAGATCTAATAGCTTCGGCTTACTTAGGCATAAAGGTGGCCGTAACAGCTACTAATATCTTAAACGCGGCACCTTTCTTATTTTCTAATTACAACCCTTCCGCAGAGAAGACGAGTAGTTTGTCTAATAATAATACTGGTAAAGTAAATAATATAACTAAGGCTTCTAGTAGGCTATAAGCACACTAAACTAAAAGAGAACGGTATTAAAGAGATTCTGTACGTCTGGCAAGCGTGAGTTAACCTTTAATAAACTAGGCTTCTTGCGCTAATTACTAAATAGTGCTAGGGCTACCTCTGCCGCCCTGGTATATATATTTAAAGCCCTTTAATCTTCTCTTTTACTGCCTGCTAATTAATTAATAAGGTTATTCTAGGCTGCAGAACTAAAATTATTTGGCGCCTTTTAAGATGGGGGATTAAAGCACAATAATTTAATAAGCCTTAGACTTTGCAAGAGTCGTTGTATTTGGTTTAAAGACTATAGGGCTAATATAGTCCTGTCTCTTAGAATTGGCACTATAGAGAGCCAGTCGCCTTAAGCTCTATATTTTAGGCATGTCCTTAACAATGGGTTTATTTTAAGACTCTATTAATTATGGCTTTCTTCTTTTAATGGCAAAAGAATATAGAGGGATCTTACTACACACTTAGACGACAATTCAAAAGCGAACTACTTTCGGTTTAACGTAAAGCTAGAGAAGTCGATGGCTATTAATAATACTTCAATTATGGCTAAGCTGCGGAAAGTAGTACAGATACAGCCTTATGGAGCCGTGGAGCGTTAAAGATTAGTTTTATTACTCTTAGCTTTATCCTTTTTTTTTAAGCTAGACTACGCCCCGAAATTTAATATAGGATTTTATAGATATAAGGGATCAATTCGCTACTAAAACCAAATTGGCGCAATTACTAATATAATTGGTCGCATATTCCCTTTAGCAATAGAATTTATTACTAATTTAGTTACCCTAGCAACCTTTAAGGGTGCTCGAGGTGTTTGTGCCTTATGCCTAAGGTTTAGGAAACCAGTAGTATTTTATATAAGACACCCTTTTAAAACTATTATAATGTACCTCTAAGTAGACCAAGATATTTATATTAGACTTAGTGGGTTTCCGCAAAACATGTCCTAGTTTATTTGGCAACAACAACTTAATACTCCTTTTGGTGTTCCTAGTCATAGTGTGCCTAGGTTAGTTACTTGCTCTCGCTATTATATGGCGGAGATTTCCTTAAAAAGACGTTTTAGTTCCCAAAGAGATACTACGCGGAAGCGGACACGACTCTAATAGTTATAAAATATCTATAGCAATTTACCTATATTATTTTTCTATCTTTAAAATTTATATTTATTATTGTTGGTAACACAGGGTAAATTACTAGTACTACTCAAGTAGACATAGTGACGTTGTTTAATAATGTATGATTTTTAATTGGAACGAGGAAGGGCGAAGAGCTTAAGGCTCCTCGCCACGCTAGTGCCGCGACGACACGTGACGACCGCTTGCCTTATTCCCAACACTGGCAACTCTTCTTTTATAGTTG
>Ga0307507_10000544_pt1 | contig 80439 bp, 118 predicted proteins | sample 7_EM_MG_FD_207223 | JGI IMG/M metagenome (GOLD analysis project Ga0307507, IMG submission 207223) | Populus trichocarpa ectomycorrhiza microbial communities from riparian zone in the Pacific Northwest, United States - 7_EM | ecosystem: Host-associated > Plants > Roots > Unclassified | place...
GACGTCGACATCCACGACCCGGCCCACGAACGCGACGCCCCGCCCCAGGACACCGCCGACCGGTGGGATGACCCCGACACCAACGACGGCATCGTCTTCGCCGACGAACGCGAGTACACTGGCGACTGACCAGCCCTGCGACCGGTCCTTCCCGAGCACCCCGGCCACCACGGCCGGGGTGCTTCTGTTCGAACACCCGTACGCGTACCCTGTGGATCGACGCGACGTCACCGCCCGCGACGGGCACCCCACAGAGGCAGGAAGGTCCGCGATGGCCACCAGCACGGTACAGCCAGGCTTGCAGGCGGTCTTCGCCTCGCCCTACACCCCCATCGGCACCATCAACGGCACCCCGATCTACCGCATCGGCGGCGCCCGCGGCGGCGGTGTCCAGATCGTCGTCGACGACAGCGACGGCGACGACCTCGGCGACGAAGACGACGATGACGACGACGAGGAAGACGAGCCGGAGGCCGACCCCCAGGCGCGGCGCCGCACCACCCGCCGTGGTCAGCCGCAGGACGACGACGGCGAGGCCGACGGGGACGCCGAACCCGACGAACGCGATGCCGTCCTCGGGCGCATGGAAACCGCGCTGCGCAAAGCCAACCGGGAAGCCGCGACCAGGCGCACCTTCGGCAAGAGCATGAAGAAACTCGGCATCGAAGACGGCAACCTGGACTCGTGGCTCATCGAACGCGGCATCGACCCCGAAACCGGCGACCCGATCGGTGACGGCCCCCTCCATCCGGTCGGCGAAGACGAGCAGGGCGACGATCCGGGCGACAGCGGCGACCCGTACGAGGAATACCGGGAGGCCCCCCAGCTCAGCCGTCGCGACCAGCTCAAAGCCGACCGCGCCGTCGTGCAGCAGGTCATGAAGGCCGAACGACGCGGCGAACAGAAGGCCCTGGAGCGGTTGACGCCGATCCTCGCCCAGCAGGCCGCCGAGGCCGCGCTGCGCGCCGCCCACTTCAACGGCGACGCCGAAAAGCTGGCCATGGCGCTGCGGTTCATCGACCCGGCACAGATCGACGTCGAAATCGACGACGAAGGCTACGACGTCGTCGGCATCGACGAGCAGGTTGCCGAACTCCAGGAACAGTTCCCGGAACTCTTCCGCACCAAGGAGACCCCGGCGCGCCGGGCATCGCGCGCCGCCGGTGCCGGCGGCCGGGCGCGGGGTGCCCGCGACGTCGACGGCGGTGACCGCGGCCGGCAGCCGCAGGCGCCGCGGACCTGGGCGGAGAAGATGGCCGACCAGCTTGCCAAAGGCCGCTGACCACGGCCGGTGCGGTATCGTCAGCCGACACTGTTCGATCAAGCAGGAAGAGGGGCACGCCGTGACATTCAGCCTGGCAGACGCCAAGATGATCATCGGCGGGCTTGCTGCGGTCGAACGCATCGAATCCAAGATCAACGAACTGGGAGTACTCATGGCGACCGCCGCTGAGCAGATCGACGCCCTGTCCACGAAGGTCGACGCCCTCGGCGCGACGACCGCCGACATCCTCGCCGACTTCCGGGCCTTCCGTGACGCGATGACCGCCGAGCGGGAGAACCTGACCACGGCGGGTCAGGCCGCCCTCGACGCGGCCAACGCCAAGGTCGACACCGCGACCGCGAGCCTGCACGACCTCGACGTCGAGGTCGGCGACGCCGACGGCTCCGACACGCCGCCGCCCGCGCCGGTCGAGCCGCCCGCCGAACCGGTACTCTGACCACAGCGCCACCGGCACAAACCCGCAACCCCGGTCACCCCCGTGGACCGGGGTTGCGTCATGTCTTGACCGGCACGCCCCTTGGCTGCTATGGAACACCCGTGCTATCTTGCTGATCAAGTAGCACGTGCCACGCCACGCCCGCGACGGGCCACCGTGGTCAGCCTGCCGCTTCGCTCGCGACGAGCAATCGAAATCCACCGATTGTGCGCGAGCGAAGGGAATTCACATGCAGCGCACCAACGCCCGCGTTGTCGTCGAGGCGCAGGACGACCGAGACCACCTCCTGAAGTCCGGCATCATCGGCTTCACCCGTTCCGGCGACCCGGTCTACGCCGCCGGTGGTGGCACCAACCAGGACGTCAGCATCTGGATCCCGATCGAGTACGACTCGAACGTCATCCAGCGCGTCCTCACCGAATCCGTCATCGAGTCGCAGGCCCGCCGGGTCATCATGTCCAGCAAGACGAAGTCGATCCCGCGTTCCGCGGGGATCACCGTCAGCGCGGGCACCACCTACGTGTCGGACACCTCGACCAACGACGACATCACGCTGACCGCGCGCCGGTTCATCGCCCGGGTCACCATCGACGAGGACGACCTTGCCGACGCCAACACCCGCGTCGACGTCCTCGGCACGAAGGCTCTCGACTGGGCGATCTCCTACGCCGACGTCTTCGACAACGCCTGTCTCGGCGTCACCGCCGTGGAAACCGGCGGCGCTGTCGCCCCGTTCACCTCCGCCTACAAGCGGCTGCGCACCACCAACTCGGCGACCAGCTACACCGCGGACGCCAACTACGCGCAGTGGGACGACGACCTCATCTCGATCCCGACGACCCCGGCCGGCACGTCGCTCTACGAGAAGCTGTCGTACACGTTCAAGCAGGTCGAAACCGGGAAGTACTGGAACAACACCGACATGATCGTCATCGCCGCCCCGGGTTGGCGTGACGCGCTGCGCCTGTGCGTCGACGCGCAGGGCCGCCCCGTCTTCCAGGCCGGCACCGGCGCCCGGTCCGGCGACCGTCCCGGCAACGGCACCCCCGACGAGCTCTTCCAGACGCCGATCCACTGGTCGCGTGGCTGCAAGACGTCGGCGAGCAACAGCGGCAGCCCGGCCGGCAACGACCTGCTGTACTACGTCAACAAGCGCCACCTGGCGCGCGGTGACCGGTCCGGCCCGGAGACGTTGACCGACGACGCCCGCGCGCAGGACGACACCGACGACTACGCGATGAAGTTCCGGACCCGCCGCGCCTTCCAGCTCACCCACGAGAAGGCCGCCGCCGTCCTGGAGCGGATCACCGACTAGTAACCCGGCCCGGGGCGACCCGAAGGCCACAGCGAAGGAAAGGGAACCGGCGGCGGGCCAATGAGCCGCCGCCGGTTCTTCACATCCGGGGGAATCAGGGAGGGGTGGGGGCGGGAGGTGTCATGGTTGCCATTCAGCAGGACATCGTCATCGACCGACGCGGAACCTTCGAGCTGCCGGTCATCTGCTACGACCGCGACCCCGACACCCTGCAACTGGTGATCCGCGACCTGGCCGGCTGGACGGGCGCCATGCAGATCCGGGCGACCGCCGACGACACTACCGTCCTCGGGGAGGCCACCGTCGACATCGACGTGGCCACCGGGGTGGTCACCGCAACCATCGACGACATCGACACCGCCGCATATGTGTGGCGGTCCGGGGTCTACGACCTGGTCATCACCGACGGGGTCTCCACCGATTACCTGGTCGAAGGTTCGGCCCGGGTCCGCCGCAGCATCACCGTCCCGTAAGGAGCAGGCATGACCGACACCCCCCGGGACGTGCGCCACGGCACCCCGATCGACCTGGAGAAACTGCGCAGCCTTTCTGTCGGCCACCGCACCCGCAACCGGGTCGTCGAAGGCCGCCGCGCCGACGGCGTCCGTGTCAAGGCGACCACCGACGAGCTCAACAACACCGTGACCGAGCACGCCAGCAAGGACGACCGGGTCGACGTCACCATCCGGCCGGAAACCGTGCGACTGAAGATGGGAATGCGTCCATGAGCGACCGCCCCACCGCCGAAGAGCGGATCGCCGACCCGCTCTCCCATTTCCCCTACAGGCATGCTGCCGCCCGGCGCGCCGTCACCTCCGAAGCCGAAGAGGCGATCGTCGATGCGACAGCCGTCTACGTCGCTGCCCAGGAGGCATGGTTGCGCGAGCCGTCGGCCGAGTCGAAGGCCGCCCACCGGGAGGCCGCCGACATCGTCGTGACCACCCGGCAGGCGCACCGCGCCGAACGCGAACGCGAATGGCTCCGCGCGCTGCTGGAGCTGGCGGAGGCCGGCACCCCGCTGAAGGCCTCCGAGGCCGCCCTGCTGCGCGAGCTCGCCGGACGCTACGGCGCCGAGCTGCCCGCAGAGATCGCCGTGGACGACGAGGCGGCCCCGGCCGCGGACCCGGAGGCCTGATCATGACTGTTTCTGTCTCCGGCATCTACGTCGCCAACATGATCGACGTGTTCGACGCCACCCAGCTTGCCATCGACCTGTCGCTGACCACGCACAAGGTGGCGTTGCTCAGCAACGCGGCGACCCCGAACTTTTCCACCGATGCCAGCTGGTCGAGCACCAACGAGGTGTCCGGGACCGGCTGGGCCACCGGCGGTGTCGCCCTGTCGGCGATCGCTGCGGGCGCCACCTCGGCGGCCCCGACGAACACCGAATCGCCGACCGGCACCCAGATGTACGACATGGCCGATTTCTCGGTCGCCAGCACCACACTGACCAGCGCGGTCGCCTACCGGCTGTACGCCGATGCGCTGACCACGCCGACCGCCGACGCGCTGATCGTGCTCGTCTACTTCGGCGGCACCGCCTACAGCACCAACGCCGGCACCTTCGCCGTCCAGCACGCGGCCACCGGTGTGATGACCGTCGACTGGACGCCATAACCGCCCAAATCCACCCTAATCGGCTGAGCGCGCCGGGCTGAGGTCCGGCGCCCGGCCAGCGCCGGAACCCGGGGAGGTGGGCGGCCTTGAGCGGTAGCTATGCGGTCGGCACCAACTCGGTCAACTTCGCCGTAGGCGGCACCGGTGCGGCCGGCACCGGCGCCTACACGATCGCCGCGCTCGTCCAACCGGCCAGCGGCAACAACAATGCCGGCTTCATCGGCCTCTACGCCACCGCCACCCTGACCCGGGCCCTGTTCGAAGATTCGCTGCTGCTGTTCGGCAACAACGACTTCTCCTCCGGATTCGGTCCCGGCGGCGGCAACATGACCCAGGACACCTGGTACATCGTTGTCGAAAGCAAGGCCGCCGGCAGCAACACGTACCGATTCCACATCTGGGCCTACGACGCGGGCGGGGCCGGCTCGTTCTCGCACGGCGTGAGCACCGGCGCCGCCAACCAGGGCGACGGCTCCACCATCACGCAGATCCGGTTGGGCGCCAACGCCGTCTCCAGCAACGGTCTCATCGCCGTCGGGGCCGTCTGGAACCGGGTCCTGTCGGACGCCGAAGTCGACTCGATGAAGTCGGCGAACCTCGCCACCTGGAAGAATGTCTCTGGCGGGGCGCCGACCGCATTGATTTCCCTGGAAAACTGGAACGGTTCCACCGGGGGCACCGACCTGGTCGGCACCTCGACCCAGTCGAGTGTCACCGGCACCGTGTCCACCGGGGCGAACCCGCCCTCGTTCAACTTTTCCATCGGCGGCACCGACGCCACCGTAAGCGCCTCTGTCGTCGCCGCGATCGCCGCCGTCCCCGCACCCACCGTCAAGACCGGGTCAACGGTCACCGGCGCCGTGGTGGCCGCCGTGGCTGCCGTCCCGGCGCCCACCGTCAAGACCGGCAGCACGGTGAACACCGCCACGGTGGCCGCTGTCGCTGCCGTGCCGGCCCCGACGGTGTCCGCCGGCTCAAGCCTCACCACGGCCACCGTTGCTGCGGTCGCCGCCGTCGGTGCTCCCACCGTCACCATCTCCAGCATCATCACCGCCGTCACCGTCGCCGCGGTCGCCGCCGTGCCGGCCCCGACGGTGAAAACCGGGAGCACCGTCACCGCTGCCGTTGTCGCCGCGGTCGCCGCCGTCCCCGCGCCGAGCCTGTCCACCGGGTCCGTGGTCAGCGCGGTGACCGTCGCCGCCGTTGCGGCCGTCCCGGCGCCCAGCGTGTCCGCCGGGGGCAACGCCACCGTCAACGCCTCCACCGTCGCGGTGTTCGCCGCCGTCGGTGCAGCCATCGTCTCGGCCGGCTCCACGGTCACTGCCGCGATGGTGGCCGCTGTCGCCGCCATGCCGACGCCGACAGCCGGCGCCGGATCCACGGCCAGCCCGGCCACCGTCGGCGCCGTCGCCGCGATCGGCAGCGTCACCGTCACCACCACCGGCGGCACCACCGTCGTCACTGTCACGGTCATGGCAACCGCCCGGGTCGGTGCCGTCACCGTCACCGTCGCCGCAACCCGCAGGGTGCCGCTGCTCGTGCACATCCGGGAGGCCCCGACGGCCCACATCCGGGAAGCCCCGCTGGTGCATGTCAGCGACTGAGCGCAGCGACGTTCGCACAACTGTTCGGTACGATCACCGGGAAAGGGAGGCATCCATGACCAGCAGCACCCCGACCAGCCCGTCAGAGGCGGACCTGAACCCGAACCCTGACGAGATCGTGCCCGACTACAGCCGGATCGGCTTCAAGGACCTGCGCGCACTATGCAAGCTGCGCGAAATCCCCGCCGACGGCAACGGCCCGGCCCTCATCGAAAAGCTGAAAGCTTTCGACGCCCAGCACGGCCTTGCCGTCGACACAACGGTGCCGGAGGGTGCCGGGAACGACGACGAGATCGACCTGCTCGCCGACGAGGATGAGACGCCCGGAACGTCCACCCCGGCACCCGAGTCCGAGTCTGAGCCCGAACCTGCGCGCGAGCTCGCGCCCGTGGCCACCGAACCCGGCTGCCTACACCCGCTGTGCATCCTCGACCATCCGCATGCCGGCCCGGCAGTCCTGGCAGTACCGCCGACCCCGCCAGCCCCGCTTGAGACCCCGGCCGAGACTCCGCCCGGCGGCGTGGCGGAGGTTGCCTCCCCCTCCCCGTCGCCGGGCGGCCCGGCAGGGGTCACCGCAGATGCCCGCACATTCCGGTCCACGTTCGTCATCGGCCGGCACGACATCACCGACGACGACCACTTCCGCATGATCGCCGACACCCATGCTGCCGCCGCCGCCGCCGGGCTGCAGACGAAGGGCGGCATCACCGTCGGCAGCCGGATCGGCTACAGCGTCGACGGCAACGGACAGCGCACCACCACCTACGAAGTCCTGCTGCGAAGGATGCTGCGATGAGCTGGGCCACCATGGATGACGTCGTCGCCATCACCGGCCGGGAATCGACGGTCGAAAACCTCACCCTGGCACACACCATGGTCGAAATCATCGGCGGGGCGTCGCCGACGGCGAGCGACGACGACCTCATCGCATCCAGCAACCTGCGGCGCCTGCAGCAGGCGACCGCCTTCCAGGCCGTGTGGCTCGACGACCACCCCGACGTGCTCACCTCGATGGACGTCGAGGGCATCTCCCAGGACGGACTCAACGCGCAGTACGCCAGCCGCTACGCACATCTGATGGCGCCGATGGCCACCCTGTGCATCAACCGCCTGTCGTGGAAGAAAGGCCCGATCCGGATCGGCCGGAACCGCCGCTGGGTCATCGACCGCGGCAACCGCGACTCCGCCGTCCGCGACGACCAGTACGAGTGGACCCCGATGCCGTTCGGATCGACACCCCGATGACATACTTCCTGGCCACGACGACGGCGACGATCCTGCGCGGCACCGCCGTCAACCGGTTCGGCGACGAGATCGACACCGACACCGTTGTGCAGACCCGGGTGCCGGTGTCGATCCTGCCGGGTGCGGCGCGCGGCGCCCGGCCGGCCTCCGGACGCAGGGACACGCCACGCCCCTATGTGCTGCGCATTTCCGGCGCCGTCACCATCCAGCAGGACGACCGGATCCGCGACGAGCGCACCGGCTGGATGTTCGCGGTCACCACCCTCGACGACCTGACCCCGAATCAGGTCGGGCATGGTGTTACCCGAGCCGATCTCCAACGTGTATCCTGACCTCAGTTTTCGGACATATGTTCGAAAGTGTCACATGGTGTGACAGTCGGGCCGACCGGCTGGCAGGACCCGTGAACCCCGCGGGCTGACCGCAACCCGCCGAGGGGGTGGTGAACAGTGGCACGCTCGCATATCCGGCGAAACCCGGAATTCGATGCCTGGTTCACCGTCCATGTCGGCGCACAGGTCAAGGCCGTTACCGAAGAGGTCGCGCTCGACTGCATCGCACACTGCCCGATCGGCTTCGGCGACCTCGTCGAGTCGATCCACACCCGCTACCCCGGCAAGCTGCGCGGCATCGTCATCGTCGGCACCGACCATTGGGCGGACGTCGAATACGGCACCGCCCCGCACTGGATCAACAGTCACGGCACCTGGTCACTGCACAACCCGGAGACCGGCCAGTACTTCGGCCGCCGCGTCTGGCATCCCGGCACACATTCACAGCCGTTTATGCGCACCGCGCTCTACAAGCGCCGCCGGCTGGTGAAGCTGTGACCGTCACCCCACTGCCGCTGAAAGCGAACGCCGAGCTGACCACGGCCGCCTATGTGCGCGCCATCGTCGCCGCCTACGACACCGCCGTGGGCGCCGTGCTACAGGGCCCCGACCCCTCCGGTGTCGTGCAGTGGGGGCCGACCGGCTTCGTGCAGTTCACCACCGTCGGCGACCCCATCGACATGTACGTGCCGGTCCGCCACTCCGTGGTCAGCCTCGACATCTGGGCCGTCAACACCGGCAGCAGCAAGAAGCCGCCGTGGAACCTGGCCTACAGCATCGCCGAGACGATCATCGCAGCACAATATGATCTTGCGGTCATCGGCGCCGGGGACACGCACGCCGTGGTCAGCCTGCCGTCCGGCTATCCGAACGCCCGGGTGGCCGGGTTCGTGATGCGCAACGGCCCGATGCGCCGGCCCAGCGACCAGGCGGATTTTGCGCACCTCGGCATGGAAGCGGAAATTTCGTGGCACGGACTATAACGCCCGAATCGGACAAGGGAGACAAATGACCAACGGTGCCGCATATCAGGTGATTCAGGGCGCTGGTCGAATGTACACCAGCACCTTCAGCCTGACCGCCGCCAACGAACCCGGCCTGACCGCCATCAACAGCGTGCCGCAGTCGTCCGCCTGGACATACACGGGTTTCACCTCCGACGGCATCACCGTCACGATCGCCCAGGCGTTCTCGGAGATGCGCGTCGACCAGCTCGCCGACCGGGTCGGCACGAAGATGGTCACCCGTGAGCTCACGCTCAAGGCCAACCTGGCTGAGGCGACCCTGGAAAACTTCACCCTCGGCCTCAACTCCGGCACCATCACCACCGCGGCCGGCCCGGCCGCCTACAAGCAGTACGAGCCGGTGTACGACGGCACCGAGCTCCAGCCGACATACATCGCCGTCCTGTTCGACGGCTACGCCCCGGCGAACTCGGCGGGTGTCGTGAAGCGGCGCCGCATCCTCATCCGCAAGGCCATCTCGACCGAAAACGTCGAACTGGCATACAAGAAGGACGCCCTGACCCTGGTCCCGGTGACCTTCACCAGCCACTACATCTCCGACACCGTCGCACCGTTCCGGTTCGTCGACGAGAGCTGACCCGGCCGGCTGCGCTGGCAGGGCTGACAGGGTCGCACGAGATCTGATCGAACGCTCAACCAACAGGGAGGCACCCCATCATGGCAGGCACCACGGCAGCGAAGCGGGCCCCGGCGAAGCGGACGGCGAAGGCCGCCCCGCGGCCCGACCCGGCGGAGCAGGAACCGCCGGAGCTCCGCGATTTCTACGACCAGGTCGACGCCCTCGACGAGGAAACCGAAGACGTCAGCCTGGACATGTCCAGCCGCAAGGGCAAGGAACGGGAGGAGGTCCGGGAGAAGCTGTTCAGCATCGACGGTGTTGACTACCTCATCCCGAAAGAGTTCGGCCCGAACCTGTCGCTTGTCTTCATCGACGCCATCGGCCGGGTCGGCGAAGACGTCGCCATCGGCCGGGTCATGCGGGTCGCGCTCGGCAAAGCCGGCTGGGAGGCGTTGCAGGAGTTCGAAGACCTGCAGCCGCTGCAGCTCAAGAAGATCATGAGTATCGTCATGCGCAAGATCATGGGTGCGATCGAGGCCGAGAAGGGAAAATAGCCGCCCGGATTCAACAGATCGCCTGGGTACGCAATCACATAGGCGACATTGAATCCGATATGAGTGCCATCCATCGCATCGACGACATCTGGTCCATGAACGCGGAACGGTTCTACCGGCTGGCCTACCGGCTTCCCGCCTACCAGGGGGTACTCCGGATGATCGCCGAAAACCAGGCCAACGAAGAGCACCGACGCAACGGCGGACCGGTCACCGCGCTCCCCGGCGGCGCCGCCCTGCCAGGCATGGAAGACCTGTTCGAGTACGCCACAGACTGAGGCGCTGACCACGGAGGAGGGGGCACGGTGGCACGGTTCGAGATCGCCGAAGGCTATCTGCAGATCGACGCCGAAACCAGTGCGGCCCTCGCCGACGTCAAGAAGTTCTTCGCCGAAGTCGACAGCGACCTGAAAGGCACCGAAAAGGACTTCGCCCGCTCCGGCGACAAATCCGGTAAAAACTTCGCCAGCGCCAGCGCCAACGCCGCGAAAGGCAACAAAGCCTTTCAGGCCCTCATGGGTGACGTCCTGTCCGACGTCGAAAAAGAATTCGAGCACGGCGGGGAACATTCCGGCGAAAAGTTCTCGAAGGCGATCACCGAGTCGGTGCGGCGGCACAGCAAGACGACCGGTAAAGGCCTCCTCGACGACCTGCTGCCCGGCGACATCGGCGGCGGCCGGAGTTTCTTCGCCAGCCTCACCTCTGGCGCCTCCCGGTTTTTCGCCAGCTTCGCCCGCGGCCTGTCCCGGATCTTCGGCGGCGGCAACGGCAGCCGCGGATTCTTCGGCATGCTGATCGCCGGGGCGGGCGACTTTTTCAGTAAGTTCGCCAGCGGCCTTTCTGACGCCATCTCCTCCGGCGCCAAGCAGTTGCAGCAGCTCGGGGAATCGCTGTCCGGTGTCTTCGAGAAGATCGGCAGCGTCGGCGGCGGTATCGGCAGCGTTGCCATGATCGGCGCCTGGGCGATCCTGATTCCCGTCGTCCTCGGCCTCGCCGGGGCGCTGGTCCAGCTGTCCGCGGCCCTGTTTGCCCTGCCGGCCGCCGTCGCCGTCCTGCTCGCCGTCATCGCCCCCCTCATGATCGCCCTGCACGGCTTCGGCGAGGCGATCAGCGCAGGCCTGTCCGGCGACGTCAACAAATTCAACGAAGCCTTGAAGAAACTGGCGCCGAACGCGCAAAAGGTGGCGAAAGAATTTGTCGGCCTCGCGCCGATCCTGAAACAGATCAAGACCTCGGTCCAGGATGCGTTCTTCGGCCCGCTCGTCGGGCATGTCGCCCAGCTCGGTAGTACGTTGCTGCCCGTCCTGTCGGTCGGGCTGTCCCACGTCGCCGGGGCGCTGGGCCGGATCGCCGCCGCGTTCGTCGACCTGCTGTCCTCCCCTGCCGCGGTCAAAGGCATCAACGAAGTCTTCATGACGACGGAACGCATCCTCGACCGGATGGGCCCGTCGTTGATCAAACTGTTCGACGGCATCGGCCGCCTCGTCGAGGCCGGCCTGCCATGGGTGGAGAAGTTTTTCGGCGTCATCGGCGACGCCCTCGGCAGCCTCGGCGGCTGGCTGACCCAAATCACCCAGGATGGCAGCCTGAACAGCTGGCTTGCCCGCGCCTGGGACATCGGCAAAAAGCTGTGGGATGTCCTGAAAGGCCTCGGAGAATTTGCCTTCCTGTTGCTGAACTCGCTCGGCGACGAAGGCACCGACACGCTCAAAGGCATGGGCGATGCACTGAAGAACATCAATAAGTATCTGCAGTCGAAGGAGGGCCTGGAAACCCTGCACAACCTCGGTGTGCTCGTCCACTGGGCCGGCAACGCCCTCGTCTTCCTCATGGACAACACCGTCGTGGCCTGGCGCGCGCTGAACGTCCTCTTCGACTTCATCCGCGGAATCGGACCGTTCTTCAGTGCACTCGGACACGACATCGCCGACATTGCCCGCGCCATCGGGCACTGGTTCGCCGAGATCGGCCGGACCGTCTGGGGTGCACTCGTCACCGCCACGAAAGCCGTCGGGGACTTCTTTGCCGCGATCGGCAACTGGTTCGTCGGCGTATGGAATGCCGTGGTCAAGATCGGCGGGCAGATCATCGACTGGTTTGCGGCCCTGCCCGGCCGGATCTGGGACTGGCTGCAGACACTGCCCGGCATGCTCAAAGACGCCTGGATGCAGATGTATGACGAGGTGCTGTTCCAGACCGGCCGCCTCGCCGGCATCCTTGTCAAATTCTTCGTCACCGACTTCCCCGGCTGGATCCGTGACGGCTGGGCCTGGGCGGTCAGCTACGTCGAAGAGGGTGCGAAACGCACCTGGGACCGGATCACCGCACTTCCCGGCCAGATCTGGCAGGCCCTGACCGACCTCGGCAACCTGATCAAAAACACGTTCATGGACGCCTGGAATTGGGCGGTCGCCTACGTCGAGGAAGGCGCGACCAAAACCTGGAACCGGATCACCGCCCTCCCCGGCCAGATCTGGGGCGCACTGAAAGACATCGCATCGATGATCGGCAACTTCTTTGCGGATGCCTGGCGGCAGGCGAAAGACTTCACAATCAACGGCATCAAGGCCCTGATGGACTTCGTCTACGGCCTGCCCGGCAAGGTCAGTGGCGCGCTCAGCGGCGCCAAGAACTGGCTTGTCGAAGTCGGCCGCGACGTCATCCGCGGCCTCGCCGACGGCATCGCCGACATGCTCGACTGGGTTGTGGAACGGGCGAAAGACGTAGCCCGGAGGATCAAAGACGGCTTCACCAGCGTCTTCGACAGCCACTCCCCGTCGCAGGCGATGCGTCGCGACGTCGGGCGCACCCTGCTGCCCGGCATCAAGCTCGGCATGGACGACACCATGCCCGACATGCAGAAATACCTCGGCGTCACCGGACGGATGATCATCGACGGTCTCAGCCCGACGGTGAACGTCGCCGCCCCCAACGTGTCCGTCGGCGGCACCACACTCATCGCCGACCTCGGCGAAGGCATCCGCCAGGTGGTGCCGGTCACCATCATGCGCAACCCGACGACGGTTGCCGCCGCCACCGATGAGGGCCGTCGCCGCCGCGGCTGGGTGTACAGCCCGCGGGCGAAGTCGTGACCGGCCGCCGGACCAACGCTGACCACGGCAGGCCTGGAGGCGCGCGGTGACCGACACCAACATCTATTTCGGCCGGCCTGGAAGCCTGTTCACGATCCCACATCCGAAAGGCGAATTCGGGGCCTCCCGGCAACGCCTCCTCGACGTCTTCGAGCTCGGCGCCGGGGGTGCACGCATCGATCAGATGGTCGGCGGCTCCCGGGTCTACGTCATCCCCTACGAAGGTATGCCGCGCACCACGTGGGCGCTGCTGCAGGCGTTCGCCGACGGCCATGAAGGCCCCGGCCCGTTCGCGCTGCTCGACCCCGGCCAGCGCAACATGTTGCCCGCCAACGTGTCCGCGGCAACCTCCGTCACCAACGGTGTCGACAACTTCTCGATCGCCGGATCCGGCTGTGTCATCGCGAGCAGCGCGCTGTACACCGACGCCGGCCCACGTTCGGCCGCCTGGACGTTCAACAACGGCTTCCCGACGACCGGTGCCGCGCTCAGCGTCGACTGGCCGTCCTCGACGTTCCGCTACGGCGTCCCCGTGGTCAGCGGCAGGGCTCTCACATTCTCCTGCTATGTGCGCGGCGGCGGCACCGACGCGATCGTCACCTACACGCCGCGGATCTTCTGGCGGGACGCCTCCGGGGTTCTCACCGGCACCGCCACATCCGGCACACCGGTGGCCAGCGCCTCCGGGGCGTTCGCACAGATGTTCGCCACGGCGACACCCCCGGCGGGGGCGGTCTACGCCGACATGGACATCCGCTACACGTCCGGGGTGTCGGCCGGCTCCGTCGGCTACTTCCGGCGTTTCATGCTCAACGAAGGCAGCACCCCGGACACCGCCTGGATGCCGGGTACCGGCGTCTGGCCGGTCAAGGTCATCGGTCTCGAGGAATCGTGGCTGGGCCGCTTCCCCGACTACCGCACCGGGGTCGGTTTCGCCGTCCGCGAAGACACGAGCTGAAGGGGGCGGGCCGTGCAGGATGCCAGCATCAACTTCGGACTCGCCGCCACCGGCGCCGACCGGGCGTGGATGCCGACCCGGATCCGCACCGACTGGGACGGCATCGGCTACGCCGGGGACCGCACCATCGACGACCTCGGCTCACAGGCCGGGGCGTGGGCGGTCACCCATCACCTCGACGACGGCCTGCCCGACGAGGTGTCGTTCGTCGCCGGGCTCGGCACCCCGGAGCTCACCGCCGCCCTGGCCGGCCGCGGGCCGCTGCCCGTCCCGGCATCGTTCACCGCATCATGGTCGACGTCGACGGCGAACCCGGGCGCGGGCAGCGCCGCCACCGCGAGCGTCGTGGTGCCGGCCGGGCTTGCCGTCGGCGAATGGGTGTTCTTCGTCGTCTCGATCAACCTGAACACGCCGACGATCAGCACCACCGCCACCGACCTCGCGATCGTGGCCGGCCCGACCGTCGACGGCGTCACCGTGCAGACCGTCGTCTACGCCCGGGAGGTCAACGCCGCCTTCGCCGCCGCGGGCGGCACCTACACGTTCGCCTGGACGGCGGCCACCCACTACACGATCGTCGCCGCCTCCGTCGGCGCCCGCGACGGCCTCGGCGACGTGGTACGCATGGCGTTCGTCGACGCCGACCAGACCGGGGAACCCGGGGCCGGCGTCACCAGCCACACCACCCCGAACGTGGCCAGCGATGCGGCATCCAACGCCGTCATCACCTTCTGGTGCCGGGGCACCACCGCCGTGGCAACCTGGACGCTGCCGGCCGGGGATACGAAGGTCATCGAGGCGGTCGGCGCCTCCGGCAGCGGCGACAACGTCGACGTCGCCATCGGCATCACCGACACGCCGGCCGCCGCCGGCAGCTTCACCCGGACCGCGACAACAACCTCGACCAGCAACGCCACCATGGGCATCGCCGTCTTCGCGATCCGGACCGGTGCCAGCATGTCGGCGCGCGCCTACTTTTCGCCGCTGCGCACCGACTCGCCGATCTACGGCATCCCCCGCGACATCAGCGACGTCACCCTCGACGTCGGACTCGTCACCGACTCCGGCCCCGAATATGTCCGGCTGTTCACCGGGCAGATGGTCGACCTTCCCGTCCCCGGCCAGCAGGCCGCCCTGTCGGCGATTTCGCAGCAACGCCTGAAATTGTCGGCGCTGGTGCAGGCACCCGCCGTTGCCGGCCGCTACGAGGGTGCCCGCGCCGACTGGGTCATCTCCTACGCCCTCGCCGCCTCCCAGGTGTATCTGTCGCCGCCGCCGCAGCCCGGCTGCCGGCTGTGGATGCCGATGCACGGCTCCATTCACGCCTTCCTGCCCAGCGACAACGGCCCCCTCGTCAGTCCCCTGTTCTATGGGCCCGGCGGTGTCGGACAGGACGATCAGACGTTCCGGACCGGGCCATACCATCTGGGCGCCAACTTCGGCTACAGCAACGCCGCCGGCACCATTTCGTCGATGGCCAACAACGGCAACAACCCGCCCCGGTTCGCCGACGGCGACCCGATGGTCAGCCAGGACGGGCTCCGCGGCAAAGCCGAAATGTGGATCTTCGGCCATGAGCTGGCCTGGAACCAGGCCCCGGCGGTCAGTGCCAGTCTGGTCCCCGGGTTCCGGTTCGACCAGGACAACGCCAACGGCACCTTCATCCGGGTCGGCATGAACCGCAACGGCGTCGACACCGCCCGGCCCTGGATCTGGATCAACGACGGGACCACCAACAACGTCTTCTACTATGCGACCGCGATCCCCAATGATGGGCAGTGGCACAAGCTCGGCTACGCCTGGGACCTCCAGGCCGGCAACTGCAAACGATGGATCAACGTCGATGGTGTCGTGTCGACCGACAACACCTCGTTCGCGCCGTCCGGGTTCCCGGCGACAGTCGCCTACAACCCGGCCAGCCCCGGCATCCAGGCGCAGTGGCCGATCGCCGAACTGCAGATCACCGCGGGCGCCTACGCGAACCCGGACAACCATCCGTGGCTGTTCGACATCGCCTTCGCCCCCGACGTCAAGATGACCCCGTCGCTGATCAACCTCGTCAATGTGGCGATGACCCAGCCGCAGGAGGCGTGGGCGCTGATCGGCGCCTACGCGCAGGCGGAGCAGGCGATGCTACGCCCCGACGAACAGGACGTGATCAACTATCTGGGCCCGGCGCACTGGGTGAAGGCGGCACAGCAGGTCATCGTCGACCGGTACGACACCGGCACCAACGCCGCGCCCATTCCCGTCTTCCAGGACCCGACGAAGATCCGCAACTCGGTCCGGGTGACATACGGCCTGGCGCAGTCCTCGACGCGGTTCATCATCGTCGGCACCCTGTCCAGCGAGCTGCCGTTCCCGCCGGGGGCAACGACATTCGTACTGCCGCTGACCACGGCGGGGGTCGAGCTCCGCGGCATGACGATCGCCGTCAACGATGGCACCGGCACGCAGCCAACGGACACCAACTACATCACGCTGAATACGTCGGTGGACGGCACCGGCTCCTACGCCACAGCCACACAGGCAACCGCCAACGTCCTGTCCTGGCATCCCGGCGCCGCTCTCATCGAGATCAACAACCTGACCAGCGCTAATCTCTACGTCGCCAACAACAACAACTGGCCCGGTTTGGCGATCGCCGCGAAACCGCACTATGTGACCTCGACCTTCGTGCTCGACAGCGACGACGCCAGCATCCTGGAGCGTGGCGAACGATCCTTGGCGATCACCTCCGATGTTGTCCAGCGGGAGGTCGACGCCCGCCGGCTGGCCCGGAACCTGAAAACCAACCTGATGCGCCCCACCGTGATCATCGGCGACAGCACCCGCGGCATCCCGCTCGCCGGGGACCCCCGCCGGCAGCCCGGCGACCTCGTCACCGTCCACGACGCCGAAACCGGCATCGACGACGGCCTGTGGCGGGTGCAGAGCATCGAACACGCCGGGGACGGCGCGAAGTTCCGACAGTCCGCCGTGGTCAGACGCACCCTGCCCATCATGGTCATCGGTGCGGGCCTGATCGGCCGCACCATCATCGGACCCGACAGCACCATCACAGATCCGGAGCTGGGACTATGACCGCAACCTACCCGATCGTCACCCTCGGTGACGGCACTGTTTCCGATGCGGCCTGGTTCGCCAACATCACCGACTCGGCCAACGATCACGAGACCCGGCTGTCGGCCGCCGAGGCGACGATCGCCACATCCTCAGCCTCCAACGTCGACCCGACGACGACACGGACCACCACCAGCACCAGCTTCACGACGACGCTGACCGCGGCGCAGATCTGCGGGGTGGCGTTCACCGCGCCGACATCGGGCAAGGTGCTGATCACATGGCGGTGCACGCTGGCGAACTCGGCCAACAACTACACCGCATGCTCATTCGGCATCGCCACCGGCAGTGTCGTCGGTTCCGGGGTCGCATTCCTGGCGCCCGACGACGCCCGGACCGTATCCACCGACAGCAGCACCTTCGAAGGCCAGGGTGCCAGCGAATACGTCAGCGGCCTGACCTCCGGCAACGCCTACAATGTCGCCCTGTACCACCGGGTCGTCGCCGGCACCGGCTCATTCGTCCGGCGCACCGCAACAGTGATCCCCCTTCTGGCCTGATCTTTCCCCCGCGCACCGCACCAGGGAGGCATACGCATGTGGCAGCGGCTTGACGACGAACATGGAAAACGGGTCGAGGCGGAACCCCTCGGCCACGGCACCGTGCTGGCCGGTGTCGACGACCCGCGCGACGGGACACCGGTGACGATGCAGCGATGGCGGCACACCGACGGCCGGCTTGCCGTGCACGTCTCGGATGCGGATCCGGAACTTCTGGAGCTCAGTGCAGGCCGCGACATCATCGCCGAATACGACCTGCCGGGCGTCCTGACCGTTCCGAACCCCGTCGACCCGCTTGACGGCGCCCGCCCGGTCCGGTACGTCGCCGCCAACTTCGAACCCCCGGCGGACAGCGGCAGCGAACCCGACTGCTGGGCCCTGCTCTACGGCTGGTCCTGAGCGTACTGGCCAGCAGGATCCGCAGGCCTTACCCTCAGTACGGATGTTCGAATGATGGGAGGCATGGTCGTGGCGGTCAATCCGGCAGACCCGTACTACCGGGCGGAGACGGTGCCGCCGAGCATCAAGACGCTTGGCGCGCACCTCTGCGCCTTCTACGCCGTCGGTGTCGACAACTTCGGCGACCGCGGCAACCTGGCACACGTCGACGGCTACCACCGGTCCCGGCGCTACAACCAGGTGCACGCCCCCGGCAACTATTCGGTGCAGTTGGCGCTCGACAAGGCCGGTGACGGCAACACGATCCGGGCCTTCGACATCACCCCCGGTGTCTGGGGTTCGGCGGATAACCGGGCCAAGATGATGCAGATGACGAGGCGGATGCGGGTCGCCGCGAAGGCGCACGATCCGCGGATCCGCACGCTGCGGGAGTTTGCCGGCACCGAAGACGGCGTCCACGTCGTCACCATCGACATGCAGACCGGCGCCGACCGCACACCGTTCGACGCAAGCCACCTCGACCACGGCCACGGCAGCATCTTCACCGCCTACGCCGCCGAGGATCACACCGGCATCTTCGAGGTGCTGACCGGCACCGCAGTTCTGAGCACGGAGGAGGATGAACCCATGGCGAACACGTGGACCCAGCCGCTCACCCAGGGCACCCCCGGCTACGCCGGCCAGCAGCGCGACACCGCCCTGGCGTTCACCTGGCAGGCCAGCAACGAGGCCGCCCAGGGCGTGAGCAAACTGCTCGCCGCCGCCGAGGCCGACGAGGTCCGCGACAAGGCGGCCCTGGCCGCGATCCAGGCCCTGGCGACCGCCGGGGGTGTCGACGGGGCGCCGATCGTGGCCGCCGTCAACGCCGTCCGCGACGAGGCGCGCGCGCGGTTCGCCGAGCTCGCCACCGCGGTGCACGACGCCGAGATGCGGGCGACCGCCGCCGAACTGGCGCGCGACGAGCTGGAACGCGAGCTGGCGGCGGCGTACGCGAAGGCGGCCGGCGGCCCGGCCCAGACCCCCGGGTCCGGCAGTGGGTGAGCACTCGGCGTGGGCTCCCCTTCCGCAGAGACATCCCGCTGTTTCTGCTCGGAGCGATCGGCATCGGCTACCAACAGGTGACCGAGCGGTACTACCTGCCGTTGATGGTGCTCTACGGCCTCATGGTCGGGGTGCCGGGACTGGCACAGCTCATCCTGGCGCTACGCGGGTTGGCGGCGCCGGACGAGGACCCGGACAGTGGAACTACCTCTATGCCGTCATCGTCGGGGCCGCTTCCGCAATCGCAGTCCTCTACATCCTCACCCTGATCCTGCAACATCACGGAGGGTAACCCGTGACCCGTCGTCAGCTAGCGTATTTCGCCCTGGTTCAGGCCGTGATGTTCTTTGCGCTCGCTTTCGGCGGATACGGGTACACCAACTACGTCGATCACAAGCGGGTGCAGGGCGAGCGTGCGGCGGCGCTCGAACGCCAACGCCAGTCCGAGATCACCCTCAAGGTCATCTGTGACATGGCGACCGCGCAGGAGGATGTGTTCCGCGACTCAACCGGTCAGATCGGGTTGAAGGCGTTCAACGCCTGGCAGGCCCTGGCCACCCAGTTCCACTGTGAATAGCACACACGTTCGAGGAGGCATCATGTCCGTCCCCGCTCCGGCCGGCTCCCGGCCGCGCCCCGTCCTGCTCTACGGCATGATCAACACCGCCGTGCTCGCCTTCCTCGGCGGCGCCGGTGCCGTCGACCTCATCCCGGTCAAGGTCGTCGCGCTCGTCGCGCTCGCCTGGGCCGTCGTCGGCGGCGCCTGGGCGTTCTACGTCCAGTCGGTCACCACGCCCGTCAGCAGCCCGCAGGACGCCCGCGGCGTGCCGCTGGTGCCACTGGACGCCGTGGATGCCGGCACCGGCGGAACGCCCACCACGACGAGTTGACACATGATGTGTCACACGATAGCCTGAGGCCTTTCACCACCTGGGAGGCCCCATGTCGGACCCCGTTCTGCCGCCGCATGTCGTCGGCGTCGACCTGTCCCTGACCGCCACCGGGCTCGCCTGGCCGGACCACCACACCGACAGCCTGGGCGCCACCGGGCTCACCAATCCGCGGATGTCCCTCGACGAGCGCGTCAGTGGCCTCGACGCCCTCGCCGAACGGCTGTACTACGCCATCACCGGCCGCCGGGCCATCTTCGACCACTGGCTGCCCCGGCTCGTCGTCATCGAAAACCTGCCGACCGGAGGCACCGCGGGTGGCGTGGTCAGCACCGAGAAAGGCTACGTGTGGTGGCGGGTCGTCTACCTGCTCACCGGCCTCGGCATCCCCGTCCTGGACGTCTCACCGGCCACGGGAAAGCTGTACGCCTGCGGCATGGGCAACGCCAACAAGCGCGAGGTCATCGCAGGCATCCAGGAATTCTTCCCCGAGTGGGAGATCCACAAGACGAGCAAGGCCGGCAAGGTGCTGACCACGGTGGACGATAACAAGGCCGACGCCGTACCCCTCATGGCGCTGGGCTGTGAACTGCTCGGGGAACCCCTCGTGGAGCTGCCCGCCAAACACCGCAAGGCCCTCGACAAGCTGGAGCTGCCGCCAGGGGTGCGCCGCCGAATTGACACATGATGTGTCAGTTGATAGTCTGGGGTCTCCACCAGCAAGGAGGCCCCAGTGCAGATCACCATCCCGCTCGACGGCATCGCGTTGCCGATCGTTTCCGCCACCCCCGCCAGGCCCCGCAACGCAGGCCCCCGCATCTGGATCGACTCAAGCAAGCAGGGCGGCCGGTGCACCGTCAAGATCATGTTGACCGGCACCGACATGGATATGATCAACTTGATTGATCAGCTCCACCTCCTAATCCACGATCGGCAGGACATGCCCGCCGTGACCGCCCTGCATGACATGCTCTGCGACCGGACCTCCCTGGTCGCCCGCACGTGGCCCCCGACCCCGGCCGGGCGTTCGCGCGCCGACGAGGACTACCCGCAGGACGGCCGGGACCACGTCCACGGTCCCGCGATCCTGGAGCACCTGCAGCGCAAAGGCACCATCGACTTCCCTGACGACGACCCGCGCGCCGAGATGCTGTACAGCATGGCGGAATACATGCTGACCATCCAGCAGTACCGCGACTGGTCCGCCGCCCGGTACGCCGCACAGGTCCGGGCCGCTGCGGTCGTCGACAACAACGGCGAGAACGACACCTGACCAACACGACAGCACCCCCGGCCGCCTACGCAGGTGACCGGGGGTGCTGTCGTCGGTACGCTGACGGCGGAGGTGATCGACATGCCCGGACGCCAGAAACACGGCCTGCCCAACGGCTTCGTCTCAAAAGCCCAATGGCGCTATTTCTTCGCAAACCCGCGCCTGCGCAAATACGCCAAAAAGGAAGCCCACAAGGTGATAGCCCGATGGGGGAAAGTATCCGGATACCGGGCACTTCCCCGCCGGAAAGGCGTCCGTCGACGCTGAACGTTACCGCCGCCGCCCCACCGGGTACCACCAGGCCATGACCATCCAACTCCTGCTCTGGATCATCGCCACCGTGCTCTTCACCGTCGCGACCTTCGCACCGGCGGCAGGAGCCCCGCGGTTCAACGTGCTCGCCGCGGGGCTTGCCTTCCTCGCCGCCGGCTTCGTCGCCGGGGCCCTCTAAACCTCGTCGTCCGGCTCGACGTCAACCGGCACGGCATGGCGCGGCCCCTCGGCGGGCGGCAGCGGCTCGAACGCCGCCGGAGCATCCTCCAGGGCCGCCGGCACCTGCAGCGGCTCCCAGCTGGACGGCACCTGCAGCGGCTCCCAGCGGGACGGCACCTGCAGCGGCTCCCAGCGGGACGGCAGCGGTGTCAGCGTCGGGCCGTTGGCGACCATGACGGCGGCGTCGGCCGCCATCCGGAACGATTCACGCACCCGCTCCGGCATGTCCCCCCAGCGGTAAGACTCGCCGGCCACGTTCTGCGGATCACCCATCCCCCTCCGCCAGGCCTCATAGGCGGCCTGTCCCGCCAGTTCAAGCTTATGCCGGTCCAGGATCATCGGTGCTCCCCTCGGTCGGTTCCTGCGTCTCGGGCGCCTGCCGCCCCTCGGGCGCCGGCATGCGCTCCGACTTCGAACCGTACCGGCCGTCAGGCTCGTCCGGGCTGTACGGCCGGTCGCGGTGCCACCAGACGTGCGGGCTGTCGATGTGCACCTTGAGCTCGCGGGTCTCGTATTCGTCGTACAGATCCTGTTCCCTGTGGCCGGTGCCGTCCGGCTCGCTGTCGAGGTCATGCGCCGACCGGGGGAACTTCGACACCCCCACCGGCTTGATCATGATGCAGCCCTGATCGAGCACTGTCGAGGTGATGACCGCCGGGGTCCGGTCATAGTAGATCCGGCGGCCGGTGAGCTGCTCCGCGAATGGCCGCGAATCCTGGAAGTCGAGCCCGGAGCAGCCGCCCTCGAAGCTGTTGTCGAGCAGTGCGGACACCTTGCGTTCGATCGCGCGCAGCGTGGCCGGCACGTCCCGGCCGATGTAGCCGCCGTAGACCGGCTGCCGGTTCAGCTTGATCAGCCACTCCCCGCCGGGCTGAATCTCGTCGCGGCCCTTCCAGTCGTTGACCTCGCGCCGGTTGCTGGTGTGCAGCTCGACGTCGACCTGTACCTGGTGGCCGTCGAACTGTGACCAGTGCGTGCCGTCGCCGGACACGTCGGCCCACCACCAGTTCCGGCGATTGCGGTTGAATTCGTCGGGACTGGCCATGGCCAGCTGAGCCGTCTTCGCCGGGCGGGGGAGCCCGTGCCAGCCCATGAACTTCTCCGGGTCGTGCTCGCCGAGCCAGTGATCGATCTGGGCTCGCGTCTGTGCCGGTGTGTCCATGCCGTAGTGGCGGACCTCGGCCAGCAGCCGCCGCGCCTGCTCCAGCATGTACATCCCCCACTCCCGGTCCAGCTCCCGCGGCTCCGACACCTCGGCGTACTGCGGTTTGCCGTTGAGGTTCAGGCCGTCGGGGACGTAGTGGTCGTTGCGGTCCCGGTAGGCGCGCTTGAAACCCTGCGCTTTGAAGGCCACGTCGGTGAGCCGGTTCAGCTCCCAGGCCCCGTCCTCGCCACGGACACCGGTGATCCACTCAGTGGGCCGGACATAGCAGGCCTGCCCGTCGCCGCAGGACAGCTCCAGCATGTCCGGGGCGCCGTCGGGGGACAGGTCGGGGAGAAGCTCGACCCGGTCGGCGCCGAAACGCTCCTGCAGCTCGGCGAGGTTATCGCCGGTCCACTGGATCGCCTCCAGCTCGACGGCCGGTGCGCGGTACCTCACGCCAGATCACCGCGCCGGATACGCGCCACCAGTGCCTTGCCGATGACGGTAGCCCGGGTGTCGTCGAATACGCCGGTGGGCGTCTCCGTCCAGCACATCGAAGCACCGCCGAGCGCCTCGAACACCGCGGTTTCTACCGTCAGCGGCTCGCCCTCACGCTCCGTGAATTCGAACGTCTGTTCGTCCATGTCAGCCTCCCAGGTTGTGATCATCGGTGAAACCTTCAGGTGCGCGCCAGTGCCCGTATTGGGCGTGCGCGGCGTAATACGCCTGCTCGACCGTCGGATTGGCGCTGTCCTCATACCAGGGCAGATGCCGGGCCACATACGGGGGCCGCATCCGCAACGCCGTGCCGGTCGTGAACGGCTCAAACCACCGGTACATGGCCAGCGTCGTATCAATGTCGGCGACCACCGCCCGGCCGTCAGCCGGCGTGAAATCGGCAAGACCGCCATCCTCGACCGCCTGATATTTGCGCTCCCACTCCCGCACCGTGCCGGCATGCTCGAAGCGGTCGGGCAGGTCGTCGGTGCGCAGCCCCAACCCGGCCTTACGCGCCGACGGCAGCCGGTCGAGTAGCGCGCCGAGCTGTTTGACCCAGTCGCCGGGACAGCCCTCATCCGGCACCACATCGCAGTCGGTGACAATGAACCGCTCCCCGGCGGACACCCGGCATTCGATGACTCCGCCAGGTGTCCAGAGGTCGCGGGGATGCCGGTTCGGCCACCACGACACCTCAAACGCCGCCGAGCTCTCGACATCATGGGCGCACAGCCAGTCGAGCATAGGCTGATACGTCGAACCATGATCGACGGCGACGACATCCAGACCGGCCAGCCACATTGCCTCAATGCACCGCCGCGCATACGTCACGCGGTCCCTGCAGATAACGAACGCCTTCAATGTCTTCCCTTCCTACTGTGCCGGCATGGCGTTGGGGCCGTCACCAAGATGCGGATGACCCGACGTGTTGGCGCTGTGCACCCGGTATGTCCACGTCACCTCGCCGGTGCCGACAAACCGCGCACCGAGATCACGCAACCCGAGAATCATCCGCCAGTCCTCCCCCGACCAGTCGACATGCAGGGCGTCACCGGCAAACCCGACCCGCTTCGCCAACTCGGTGCGGACCGTTAACGTCATCGTCAGATGATGCGGATCAGCCGGATCGAACCGGCGCCCCCGATGCATCGGAAAAGGATCATTGCCGTCGAACCAGCTGTAGGCGACATCGGCGCCCGACTCATGCAGCAGATCACAATGCGTCTGCAGGTGATGCGGATACCAGACGTCATCGCTATCCAGGAAAGACACCCATTCGGTGTCAACCCCGTCAAGGGCACGCTGCCGGGTGAACGCCGCCCCCCGCCCCTCCAGGTCGCAGGCGATCGACAGGCCACCCGACGGCTGCACCGTCTGGCGGAAAACACTCGCCACCGCCTGACCCAGCAGCGATCCGCCGTCGAACGCGTCACCGCGGGCCGGATGGGTGGGGATCGCCACCGTCACCGGCACCACCGTCCGGCCGGCCACATCGAACGACACCATGCGATGCGCCTCGAATCCCGCGGCCGTCACAGCAGCACCGGCGCCGGAAACGGCACCAGCCACTGACCACCGGTGGTCGTGAACCGCGCCTCCTGGCGCATGATCGGCCCCGCATAGTTCCACGCCGACAGCAGATAAACGTCGGGCCGCCCGGCATCCCCGGACACCGGCGCCACGATCGGAATCGACGTACCCGGCAGATAGCGGCCCTGCTTCGCCGTCGTCGTGTCCTGGATCCAGGCGATATCCTCCACGTCGAGATCGCAGAACGCGGCAAGCGTGGTCAGCTTCGCCGGGGCACCGTAGGCCGCCTTCGTCCGGCCCAGCAGACCCGACAGGAGATCCCACAACCGCTCCCGCACCTGCTCCGCGCGGCCCTGCATGCCGGCATAGGTCGCCGGTTCAGTCAGCCAGCGTTCCCGTGCTATACAGCGGACACCGGCATGTTGGATGTCGGCGTCGGCGCCAGGCCGGAACCAGGCCCGCAGCGAACCGCCCTGCCTCCCCGTGGTCAGATGCGTGTCGTACACGAGACCGTGCCGTCCGGCGGCGGCGCACAGCGATGCGAGGGAGAAAAAGTTGCGGTGCTCGTGATAGATGAGATCGAAAGCGTTGTTGAGCAACAGATCCGGCAGATACTGCACCTCGAACACGGCCCGGCCGTCGTCGGCCAGGAGATGCCGGACCCCGGCCAGGAAGTCTGAGACATCCTCGACGTGGGCCAGGACATGGTTTGCGACAACCAGATCGGCGGGACCGCGGGTGCTGCGCAGCGTCTCCGCGGTCGACAGCCCGAACGGCTCACCGACGACGTCGAGTCCACGACTGCGGGCCACGGCAACCGGGCCGGCCGCCGGGTCGACACCGTATGCGCAGACCCCGGCGGCCACGAAATGCCGCAGCATGTCGCCGTCGTTGCAGCCGATCTCGACGACACTGCGCCCGGGCGCGAGCATGGCAAGATCGTCGTCGTTGATCAGGTCCCGGGCGTAGTCGGCGTGGTAGGCGGACAGCGGCGCCGACGCCGAACTGTGGAAGCTGTAGCCGGTACCGAACAGGGTCTTGCCGTCAAGGATGTCGACGAGCTGCACCAGCCGGCACGAGGCGCATACCGCGGCGCGCAGCGGAAACCGCTCCACCTGGCTCCCCGGGAGCCTGGCCGGATGGATGGTGTAGGCGTCGGCGACCGGCGACATCCCCAGGTCCAGGAACAGGTCGAGGCCGGTTGAGCCGCAGGCGGTACACGCCCTACGGACGGTGTGGGTCATGCGGAAACCTCCACGGAAAGTGTTGGCGCACCGGCAGCACTGACGGCACTGACGGCGCTGACGGCGCACTGCCACAGCGGCGCCCGGTCGGCGACCGGCCACCCGGCCGGCACGTGTTCGATGCCGACGTCGGACACCCCGGACCAGCCGGCCCGGTCGAGCATCATCGCGACGATGGCGGCATTGCATTCCCACAGATGCTCATCCCCCGGCCAGCGGTGCCCGCCGTGACGCAGCGAGTCGAGGGTGTGCCCCCACCGGAAATCGAACGTTCCGGCATCTATCATCATCTCTGCCTTGATGAGGTCGGGGCCGACCACCATGATCTGACCGCCGGGGGCCATCAGCGGCAGCAGCCGGACCAGCAGATCACCGCAGTCCGCGATTGACAGGTGCTCCAGCACATGGCCGGCATAGATGTGGGTCACCGACCCGGCTGACCACGGCAGGGGCGCGGTCGACTGGGCCAGGTTCAGGGCGACATCCTTGTGGTGCGGCGAGCCTTCGTGGTCGACGTTGGTCCAGCCGTCGGCGTACCGGTCCCCACACCCCAGGTTGAGTTTCACTGCTCCCCTTCCGGGCACGGGACGCCGTGCCATTTCTGCTGAAACATGTGTTCCCCGTGTGCCCACGCCTCGGCGCTGGCCTGCGACTTGAAACCCAGATCGACATGATGAAATGTGTCGATGTCGGCGACGACGTTGCGTCTGCCGGCCGCCCACGCGGTCATGCACACTTCGTCGTAGGAATGGAAGCCCGGGAAGCGTTCATCGAAGCGCACATGCCGGACCGCCCACGGGGAGAAGGCCAGGATGCTGCCCTCCAGGATGGCGACATCCCCGGTGCGCGGGCCGAAGTCGAGCATCCGCCCGTTGATCTGCTGATGCCCGACGGTGGGCCCGTTCCACCATGCGAGGCTGGCATCGCTGGTGCCGCCGCAGACGCCGACGAGCGCAACATTGGGGCCCGCAAGGGCTTCCAGGAGTTTCGCCTCCGCGTCCGGGTCGACGATTTCCAGGTCGTCGTGCAGCAGCACCACCGGCCCGTCACCGCCGGCCGCGTATCCATCGAGGATGGTGTTGTAGGCGACGGCGATCGAGGACTGGTTGTCCAGGCCGACGAATTCGCGGCCTTCAACCCGGGGGGCGACCCAGCGGGCGATACGCTCCCAGGAGCCGACGCAGGCGCCATAGCGGATCACCACGGGTTGAATCCCCAAACCTCGCGGAAGGTTTCCCGGTCCCGGCCGGCCTGCTCGGCGAGCGCGCCGACAGTACTGGAGTTGGCGCCGGTGTTGGCGACGATCGGACCCGGCACAGTGAGCACTCCGCCAAGCTTGCGTGCCGTGAAATCCCAGGAAGTGTCCCCCCACCACCACCTGAGCCTCTCATCGGCCCGCTGGTCGAGCTCGCCGCGGGCCACAAACGCCCACGGCGTCATCCGGCTCCACAGGTCGCTGTCCGGTTCCGTCTTCAGCACCGGCCCCGGAATTCGGGCATATGCCGGGGTGCAGGCCACCGCCGCGGTCGGGTGGCCGCGCAGCGCCCCCGACACGACATTCCACCAGCCGGCCGGGACGTCGGCGTCATCGTTGAACACGGCCACATCATGGCCGGCGTAGTCGCCGCCGCGGACGTACTCCCGGGCGGCGTTGAGGCCGACATTCCACAGCCGGGACAGGTTCGGCGGCTGTTCCTCATCCCGGATGACGAACACCCGCACACCGAGCAGGAAGGTTCCCGGGGCCGCCGGGTCTTCCCGGCCCTGCGCGGGCCAACGCTCCGGCAGCTCGACCGGCGGCGTGGAAGCGTTGTCGATCACGAACACCGCATGGCACTGCGGGGCGATCGCATCAAGCAGCCGGGCGAGCTCGACAGGACGGTTGTGTGTCGGCACCACGGCGACACGGGGAAGCGGATCCATCATGATTTCCCTCCCGGGAACGAGTCCGGCGGCATCAGGTCCAGCAGGGGCGAGCCCGGTGGGTTCGGTGGTTTCGGCGGCGTACGCGGAGCGTGCGGGTCGTCGATCAGCTTGCCGCCGAACCGCGCCCACTCCCGCAACTCGTGATCCTCAAAATCCCGGAGCGCCTCCAGCCAGAAGTTTCGGAAGAACTCGCGGCGCTCCTCCCGCGACCAGCCGTAACCCAGCTCACAGACCGGCTCCGGCACCGGATGCCGGCTGACAACCTTGACCTCTTTGCGCTGCATTGGCCGCTGCGTCCAATGCACCCCGGGGCCGTCCACGTCCTGGCGGGAATCCGGCACCTTCGCATGCAAGATCAACACCGGCACCCCCACCCACTGTCGGTTGAACGGCTCCAGGTTGCTGACGAGTATCCCCCGACGTTCCCTCGGTGGCGGCGGGTCGATCCGCATCGTCACCCCGGGCTTGTAGCTGTACTGCCGCAACTCCCGGCGCAGCGCAGCAACAACCCGGTCGTTGTGACCCTCCCAGTCGGCGATCCGGTCGCTGTACCGCTTGTTGTGGCGGTCGTCGAGATGGTCGAGCGCCCACGGGTCATCCTCCGAGGCGTAGGCGACCGGCATGAAGCTGTACGGCTCCCGGGGGAACAGGTCTGCATAGTCGTCGTCGTAGGGCAAGGCGCACACTCCGTGGTGGTGGTCGGGTCTGCCGGTCGAGCGGTCCGGGTCAGGTCTGCAGGGTGCGGTACGCGTCGACCCACCGATGGGCGGTCGCCTCGACACTCCAGGCGACCGCGGCCAGCCGGCCCGCCTCGCCCATCGTGCGGCGCAGCCCCGGATCGGCGAACGCGCGCAGCGCCTCCAGCCACTCCTCCGGGGTGTCGACGAGGAAGCCGTCAACACCGTGCCGCACCCACGGCCGGTATGCGGGCACATTCGAGGCCACCACCGGGATGCCGAGGGCAAGACTCTCCTGGACGCGCAACCCCGACTTCGAGCGGTTGAACGTGGTGTCGGCAAGGGGGGCGAGAGTGACGTCGAACTTCGACACCCGCTTGTAGTACGCGCTGATGTCCGTCGTCCAGCCGAGGGCGTCGATCCGGTCCACCGCCACCCCGCGCGACACCAGCCTTCCCCAGTGCGGGGTGCCGAGGAAGCGGAGCTGGGATACGCCGTCCGTGGTCAGCAACTGGAACATGGCCTCCTCGGCCTGCAGCCAGTCCTGATGATGGGTGGCGGAACCCTGCCAGCCGTAGACGATCCGGCCGGCATCCTTGCCGCGCCGCGACGGCGCCGGAATGTCGAAGACCTCGGCGCGCACCGCGTTGGGGATGACGGCAACGTTGCGGTTCCACTGGCGCAGCACCGCGGCGAGGGGTTCCGTGGTGACGGTCACCAGGTCCGCGGCCCGCAGGTTGTCGATCATGTTGGTGCGCACTGCCGGAATGTGGAACATCTCCGCGTGCGGGTTCACTGTCGGGTCGATGTTGAACAGGTCATCGTCGACCTCATACACCATCCGGCGCCGGCCCTGCCGTTTCGCCTCCGCGCACAGCAGCTGCCACATCGCCGACGGGGGTGCGGTCGCGAGACGCTGCCCGACGATGACATCGGCGTCTTCGCGGGCCTCGGCGTCCATGCGCTGGCTGATCCGCACCTCGTGGCCGAGGCGGGACAGCTCAGCACCCGGGATCTTGATCCGGTAGGTTGCGCACCCGTCCTCCAGGTTCGCCGGCCAGAAGAAGATCTTGAGCGGCCTCTCCGGGGGCGCGGCGGGGCGCAGCCGGTCGGCGAGCCGCACAACCTCGGGGGTGGCCGTCATCGTGTCCTCCATCAGGGGTGGGCCGGGGCCTGAGTCCAACAGGTCCCGGCCCATGATCTCCTATAGGTCGTGCGAACAGCAGGGGCAGACCCAGATCCCCGACGGCCGCCGGATGCGGATCCGCCGCCACCACGGCTGACGGACATCCCAGAGACCCAGCGGCTTACCGAGACGCCACGACAGCCGGGCGTCGTGCAGGCTGAGCAGCCAGCCCCAACGCCACGCATGCCCGCATTCACCACAGCAGGCCGCCCACTTCTCCGGGCCGTCCCGGCCACACGCCCAGCAGTGCACACCCGCACACGCCGGGCCGCCCCCATGAGGCGGTCCGGCGTGCGTGAAACGGCTGAGCAGAATCACCAGGACTCATCCGGCGACGGCGCGGCGGGCTGCGCGGCCTGCTGGCTGCGCTGCGTCTCCGCCGACGGCGTCGCCGTCTGCGCGGCCGGCTGGGCCTGCTGGCCGGCCGGGCGGGTCTTGCTCGCGCTGCCCCACTCCTCGTCGCCGCCGCCGGCCGCCTGACCGCCGCCCTTCGCCATCCTCGTCACCTTCGCGGTCGCGTAGCGCAGCGACGGGCCGACCTCGTCGACCTCCAGCTCCGTCACCGTCACCTTCTGGCCTTCCTTGGTCTCGAAGGTGCGCTGCCCGAGCCTGCCCGACACGATGACCCGGGCACCCTTCTCCAGGGTTTCGGCGACGTTCTCGGCGAGCTGACGCCAGGCGGTGCAGGTGAGGAACATGGCCTCCTTGTCCACCCATTCCTGTTTCGTCTTGTCGAAGAAGGTCGGGGTGGAGGCGACCCGGAACTTGGCGACGGCGGCGCCGCCCGCGGTGAAACGCAGCTCCGGGTTGTCGGTCAGGTTGCCGATCAAGGTGATGGTGGTGTCGTTGGCCATGATGCTTCGGCTCCTACTTCTCGGGTGTCGTACTGGACGGTGGTACGTGATGCGGTGTGCGATGTGCTGGCGATGCTATTCGGGGCGGATGCCGACGCGTTCATCGCCGTAGTGCACGAAGCTGACCCTGCCGGTCCGCCCGGCCATCGAGTCGCCCGGCTGGACGATCTGGACGACCTGATCGGGGATCGGCAGGCCCCGGAACTCGGCGAACGTCAACACGCGGGTCCGTCGGTCGAACCGGTCCCGCGGCGCCGACGCCGGGATGTGCACGATGTGCATGGACGGCCTTCCGGTGGTGGGGAGGAACACCGTCCATACCATCATGTGTCACACCGTGTGTCAATCAGTCGTTCCATCCGGCGCCGTTGCCCGCGCCCGGCTCGTACCCGGTGGGCGGGTCTTCGCCGCCGAGGTCCATCGGCAGCCGCTCCGATGGCTCCGTCGCCTCGACCTTCTCGGCGTCGGCACGCTGACCACGGGCGCGGCCCATCAGCCGGGCAGCATCGTCGGCAAGCGCCCCGGCGGGCAGGCCCTCCACCCGGGCGATGTACGTCTCGGGCTCCAGCACCCCGCCGGGGTACCGGCGCACCATCTTCGTCCCCACCTCCATGATCACGTACGCGCTGCCCAGGTCGCGGCACAGCTGTCCGTGCACAGATTCCAGGCCGTTCGCCTTGCCTTTCGGCAGCCTCGCGGTCAGCTTGACCGGTCGTTCATCCACTGTGGACCTCATCCCTTTTTCGCGTAGGTGCTGGCCAGGATGCCGAGCACCCGGGCCGCGATGTCGTCGGCGTCGTCGAGCTCGACCCCGGAATGCTGCCCGAGCACGAGGCGGATCCGGGCCAGAACGTCCGGGTCGTCGGGCCAGAACAGCACCGGCCACACCTCCCGGACCCCGGTGCCGTCGATGCGCACCCGGAACGGGGTTTCGACGTCCGGATGGTCGTGCCGGCAGTCGAGGACGCCGACGAAACGGTGCGTGGCGCCGAACTTGCGCGCCAGATCGCGCAGGTCGTGCATGACATCGTCGTGCCGCAGTTCCTCACCGACGATCTCGACGCCGACCCCGGAATGCCTGGTGAGCTGCCCCTCGGCGGTCTGGACGGTTTCGGTGTCGACGATCAGCCGGGGGCCGTAGCGGGTGCGGCTACGGAAACTCTCCGTGTAGTGGTCCGGGTGCCCGCTCCAGGCCTCGGATTCCTGGATCTCCGGCCAGGTCAGCGGCGGCTCGATGGCGAATGTGCCGTGGTAGATCGTGTGGGTGCCCATGGTCACCAGTCCTTTACGTGGTGGGCGCGGTCGGGTGGGCGAGGTCGACACAGTAGGGAAAACACGGGTCGACGTACGATTCCGGTTTCGTCTTGCGAAAATGTGCCTGCAGCCCGGCCGCCTGCCCGGCGCGCCAGCCCTTCTGCGCGGCGTGCAGCTCGGCGAGACCCAGCCGGCCGATCCGGGGATGCCGTTCAACGATCGCAACCGCGACCCGGACGGCGGCGAGCGCATCGGCGTCGGCGGTGTGTGCCTTCGTCAGCGGGACCCCGTAGCGGGCCGCGGTCGCCGTCAGCTTGCGCTGGCCGACACCGGACACGTACCGGTCCACTTCCTTGTCGAGCACGTGCGCGTCGATGATCGGGCCGACCATCGCATCCCGGGGCCGTCCGAGACGCTCGGCGACGGTGGGCAGGTCGTTGCGGATGCACTCCCAGTGCAGCAGCGCCAGATCGTACGGCAGGTTAAAGCCCGCCACCGGAATCCGGGCCAGCAGCGACCGGGCGACCGCCTCGGCGATGCTGTTGACACCGTCGGCCGGCATGCAGCCTTTCGCCTGCGCGATCTCGTCGGTGATGCCGTTGACCTCGGTCGCCCCCGGCGGGATCGGCACCCCGGGATTGATGAGCACCTGCGCGCCGATGCTCCGGCGGCGGCCTTCGGCGCGACCCAGCACCGTGGACACGTAACCGGTGACGATCCGGGCCTCCCGGGTGTCGATGCCGGTCGATTCGAGGTCGAAGGGGGTCAGCGGGCCCAGATGCCACGGAGTGGCGGCGGGGGCGTTCACCGTTTCGCCGTCCGGTGCTGGCAGGTGCAGGAGTTGCCGCCGGCCGCGCACCGCTGGTGGCCGTGCAGGTTCCGGCGCTGCTCCCGCCGGGTGGCGACGATGAGGCCGCCGGACTGGTCGGCCGCCGCGCGGCAGTCGAGGCAGATCATGCGTGTCCCGCTCTCTTGCTCGCCGCAGTCCGCTTCTGTGCGGCCTGGCAGACTTCAACGTGCGGCACATACAGGGCTTTCACGGCAAACGCCCGATGGATCTGGCTCTGCGTCAGCTTCTCCGCAAGCTGCCTGCCCTCCGGCAGATGGTCGGAGGCGATGAGTTTGATCCGGGCGCCCAGCTCCCAGGTCGACGGTTCGGCGTCGATGTCGAGCCGCCCCGCCCCCCTGGCCGTCAACATCGTCACCGTGGCCACCAGCCGTTTGCACCGGCTGTGCCCGCATGGGCGCGGAACCGCGCGCAGCGTCGTCATCGCCGACGATCCCCGCGGCCTGCCCACCGGCCGATCAGCAGGCACACCGCGACCAGGCCGACGAATCCGCACAGCCAGGCGGCCTGTCCGCCGGTGATGCCGGGGTTGTGCAGCGGCGGCAGCGTCGGGCGGGGCCGGCCCGGTTCCGAGGTCGGCGCCAGCAGGGTGACAACCCCGGCGAGGGTGTAACTCAACGCCATGACACCGCCCCCGCCTTCAGGCCGGCGCGCAGCCGGGCGAGCTGCAGGCCGGTCGCCTGGCCGAGATGTTCGACGCCGAAGGTGCGGATCACGAGCGCGCCCACCTCGCCCGTGGTCAGCGGCGGCGCCTGCAGCCCACCCCCGGTCAGGAGCAGGGTGTACAGCTCGTCGGCGTCGTAGTCGCCGTCGGGGACCTGCGGCAGCGGATCGGGTTCGCCTTCGACGACACCCTCGACCGGCGCCTCGAACATGTCGCCGAGGACACCCGGCGAGAACGGGTTGTCACCGATCTTCGTGAACTCGATGCCGCCGACAGTCACCGTGTCGCCAACCGCGGCCTCGAACTCGGCGTAGCTGCGGGCCTGATCGTCCGTGGCCAGCCAGTGCGCCGGCCCGCCCGCCTCGACGATCGCCGCATGGTCGGCGCCGCGGGCAACCGCCTCGTCATACTGCGCCAGCTCGTCGGCGAAGAATCCCCGGCCGCCGGCCAGCGCGGCGTCGCGCGGATCGGCGGCCTCCTGCTCTGCCTCCTGCGCTGTCGCCGCCATCTCCTCCGCGGCCCTGATCGCATTGCGCTTCGACATCCAGGCGTCGATAACCGTCTGATCGCCGATGCCACGCTTCTTGAGCCCGGAACGGATACCGTCGAGGCGGGGCAGGCCGGGCGCGCCCTCGATCGCAACCAGGATGCGCTGACGTTCCTCGTCGTCGAGCTCCACCACCGCGGGCACCGCCTCCGGCTCTACCGCGGGGACGGAAGCCGCCGCCGGGGCCGCCCCGATGGCCTGCCGGACGGTGCCGCCGATCATCGCCGAACCGCCCGAGGCAATGATCGCCTGCGTCAACTCCTCGCCCCCGGCCATGATCTGCTTGACCGTCAACTGCGGGGTGTCGAGCCACGGCACATAGAAGTTCTTCGTCTCGAACTTGCCCTTCTCCGGGTTCCACTCCCGGCGGGTCTCGGCGCGCAGCCGCAGGACGGCCGGGATGGCGATGCGGGCCGTCGCGATGAACGGCCCCAGCGGCGCGATCTCCTGGCAGGCGTTCTCGCCGTGCGACTCCAACATCCACGACCCGAACCCGGGCGCCTCGGCCAGCATCAGTTGCACCCGGATCGTCGGCTTGCACAGCTTTCTGGCGTCGGCCGGCCGGTCCGGGCCATTACACAGGCACGCCGACCCGTCGACCTTGTTGACGATGCCGTCGCACCGGCGGATACAGGTCCGGCCGGACCCCCACGCCTCATACCAGGGCTCGACGTCCTGACCGTTGACGATCAGCACCGGAACCGCCTTCAGCGCGGTGATGACCTCCCACTGCGGTTTCGTCGACCCCTGCGGGATCCACTGCTCGGCGGTGCCGCCGTACGCCTGCGCGATGGCGTGCACCCGGTTGCCGTCCTCGGAGGTGAAACGGAACGTGTCGATCTTCTCCGGGTAGCGGCCGTTGTAGACGCCGAGGCGGATCTTGCCGACGGTGACCATCCGGCCCTGGAACTCCCGGAACTCCGCCAGGTCTCTACTGATCATGCGCACGATGGCCATCCGGTCATCCTCTCGTGGTGGGGTCCGGCAGGCCGGGGTGCCAGCCGGTAGAACGCATGTACTAGAAGGGGATCTGGTCGTCGGCGATCGTCTGCCGGCCGCCGGGACCGGCCATCTTCGCCGACATGCTCGCGATCGTCGCACCGCCGGACGATGCCGCCGAACGCGCCGGGGTCGCGGTCGCGGTCTTCCTCGGGGCGCGCTTCGCCGCCGCCTTCTTCGCCGGCTCCACCCCTCCGGCATCCCCGGCGGACGGGGCTTTCGGGGCCTTCGGCGTCTTCGTGTGCCTGCCGGGGGGGCAGAGTTCGGCGCTGAACTGGCACCGGCTGTCCTTCGGGTCGTCACAGTACGGGCACAGGCACAGGGAGCCGTCCGGCGTCGTCGCCCGTTCCCACGTCGGCGCCGCCCAGCCCGGCGGCTTCGGGAACGCCTGCACCTGCGTCGACCAGTCGCCACGCTCCGACGTCCAGCGGTACAGGTCCAGCGCCGCACGGAACGCCGTCATCGTCTGTCCATCCGTGACGACCGGGCGCAGCGCATAGCCGTCCGGACGGATCTGCAGAATCGCCGCACCGTCCGTGGCCAGCATCGGCATCTCGATCAGCCCCAGCTTCGGCATCATCGTCTCCGCGAACCGGTACGCGGTCTGCTGCAACGGCTGCTCCCGGTACAGTTCGGTACCCTCACCCTCCCGCGACTTCGCATCGATGATCACCCGGACACCGTCGGTGGCAATCTGCTCAGAGGTGAGGCCCGCGGCGTGCCCGACCCGGGCGCAGAACTCGGCGGCCTTCTTCGTAACCGGCCTGACGTCCACGACCCCGTCGAGGGTGCCGGCATAGCCGGCCGTGTGGTTGTAGACGGTGCATTCGCACACCACCCACGACTGGGGGGTCAGCCCGTAGTCTGCGACAAATTCCTGCAGCCGCCGGGTGTACGGTGCGATCTCCTCCGGCTTCGGCGCATATTCGCCCCAGTCGGCGCGCGGCGTATACGTCCACTCCCCGGTCTTCGTCCACCATTCCAGAACATCGTGGACGGCGCTGCCCTCCCGGGCCCTGCGTTCCGTCTCGCCGTGGTGGAACAGCGCCACCCATGCCTGTACGCAGGCATGGCATACGCCGCAGCCGAACGGCTCCGTGCGGGCCCGCGCCCGACCACACGTCGGTGTCCGCGTCGACACGATGAGTTTCGGCAGATTCTCCATCGCCCGACCCGCCGCCAGGTTCGCGGCCCAGAACTTCAAGGCGTCCTTGTCGATGACGCCGAGGGCCGTGGTGACCGAGATGTACCGGGCCGCCCGCACGACGGTGCCGCCGTTCGGGCCGTCCGGCACCTCCTCGGTGCGCACCGGATGTTCGTAGAATTTGCCGCCGTCCTCGGCGGTCCGACGCTGCAGCGGCTCAGCCATCAGGTCAGCACCTTCCATCTCATCGCGAACACCACCATCTGGCAGCGGTTCCGGGCACCCATCCGTCCGCGCAGCACCCTGATCCGGCAGCGGACCGCGTCCGCGGTCAACGGCACCACCGCATCGATGAAACCGCCGATCTCGACGGATTCACGGCCGTCGGCGAGTCCTGCCAGCAGCAGCACATCGTCATAGCTGAACGTCAACCCTTCGGGTCGGGCAGGGCTGAGAATCTCCGCCGTCGGCTGCCGGTCAGGCACTACGGTCAACACTCCGGTCAGCCTGGGCCACGGCCGGCTTGTCGCTGCCGGCAATGATGCCGGTAGCACCGGTCGTCAGGGCGGCCAGGACGCTGCCGAACAGGACGACCGCCCAACGGCCCTGCGGACCCCAGGCGTAGGCGCAGGCGCTGACGGCGGCGGCACCGGCGAACCAGGCCGCGATCGCGGCAATCCACTTCACGTGCATGTCGTCTCCTTCGTGGTGGGCGATCGAGGCTACTGGGCGGGGGGCAGGAATGCGGCCGGGGGGACCGCCGCCCGGCGCATCGCCTTGCGGATCCTCCCGGCCGCCTCGTCGCCCGGCCCGGCGTCCCCGGCGTCCCCGGCGTCCGCGACCGGGTCGGCCTTGCGGGCCTTCCCGCGGCGTGTCGTGGCCGCGGGCGTCGCGGGAAGCGCGGTCGGCTCCAGCTCCGGGGCCGGCACGGGGACGGCCGCGGGTGCCTCGTCGGACTCCTCCGGCTCGTCGACCTCGCCGGGGAAGACGGCCTCATACCAGCGGCGCACCGTCTCGTACGTGACACTCACCCCGGACAGGGAGGCCAGTACGGGCGCGATCTGCCGGAACGGCATCCGCTCCCCGACCGGGGAACCGTCCCGGTCGTAGACGAGCACGCCGGGCTGACCACGCTTCGACTTGAAGCGGTAGTGTCCGTGCTTCATCTCCTGGATGAGCTCGATCGGCTCCCGGCCCAGCCGGGCCTTCATCAGCGGGTATTTGACGTGGTCGGGGCCGTGGAGCACGGCGAGGCGCTCCGGGGGCACCGGTGGGTCATGTGCGGTTTCAGCCATCCGAGGATCCTCTCAACCTGACACGTGGTGTGTCAATCGGGTCGACCATGGTGAGCGCCCCGGGGTGTGACACTCCCACGATACATGACTTGACAGATGGTGTGTCAACTGGGCACAGTGGACCCTATGACAGAATCCCCTGAACGGAACGAGCGGCTCACCTGGGAGGGCGGTGTGGGCCGATCGGCCAGCCCCGGCTACCGGCCCCCGGCGTCGAGCACCCCGGACCCGGACGAGGTGCGCCGGCACTTCGAGACCATCGGCGCCCTGTTCGCCAACGCGAGAGTGGCCGACGATGAATCCATCGGCCATGAGAGTGCCCTTGCCGTCGAAGGACTGGCCGGATTCCTTGACGATGTCCGGCGCGCCCTCCTGCACGACGGCCTGCGTCCCGCGCTGCTGGCCGCACTCGTCAGCTACGAGACCGCACGGACCCGGCCGTGACCCCCGGGGCGGACGCCGTCCGGCCCCGGGGACCTGGAGCCATCCCTGACACCGACATGATCAATTACCGGTTGGGTGTGTGGAAGCGGCTCGCCGTCCTCGGTGTCCCCGCCGCCGAGATCGCCGACCGGCTGAACATGAAACTGGCCGCCCTGAACCAGCTCGTCTACCGGCAGCGTAAACGTGGACATCCCAGCGCCGTCTACCACGCCGACGCGCCCCAGTTCGCGCCCGCCTCGACACTGGAAGGCAGCGAACTGGCCCGGCGCCTACACATCCGTGCCCTACGCCAGGCCAGACGGCGACGGCAACGGGAACAGGCGGCCCGGGAAGCCCGGAACACCTTCTGGGCAGCTCAACAGGATGCCGCCGGGCACACCACCTGACACACTGCGAACACGTGACCGCATGAACAACAGACGACGGAGACCTACCGAGGGAGTACGACATGCCGATCGAATGGCGCATTTTCACCGGCTTCGCCCTGCTGATCGTGTCCGCCGCCACCGTGGCGGTCTGGCTCGACACCCGCGCCCGGCGCCGCCGGGAAGCCGCCGAAGCGGTCGAGGATGCGCTGCGGGCCGCCCGGCTCGCCGACGACCGGCACGACCGGCACGCCGCCGAACAGTCAACCCTCCTGCGGGCCTGGGGACTCGCCGACCGGCTCGCCGACCGGGTCACCGAACACATCCCGGTCATCCGGCCCATCGAACCCGGACCGGTCGAGGCGTTCGAGCCGGACGAGCCGCCGGCCTGCGAGACATTGAGCGTGCACCAGGCCGCCCTTGTCGCCGAACACGTCGCCGCCGGCACCGGGTCCGTGGCCAGCCTCGCCGCCGCACGGCCGTCGACCGGCATGCGAACCTCGGCGCAGGTCGCCGCACTCCAGGCCGCCGAGGTCGAGGCGTATGCCGCGATCGACGAAAACGAGGTACGGCTGCTGCTGGCGCCGTTCAACCGCAGCCTCGACGAGGAATGGGCCCGGTTCGACCAGGCAACCATGCGCGCCGACTTCTGGGCCCACTACGAGCACACCGACGAGCACCGGTGCCCGCGCTGCGCCGACGCCATGCAGGAGATCTCCGACGAGTTCCGGCTCATGGTGCAGCGCGCCGAGACCACCGATACCGGACAGTTCACGCCGGAGGACGTTGCCGCCCTGGCAGCCATGCTCAACACCTGAACCATCCCCCCATCCCCACCCCCACCACCACAGGGAGTAATCATGGGACTCGAAGCGCAGCGCGCCGAGCTGCACGAGATGGACGACGAGGCCGAACGGCTCGACGGACAGGCCGCGGTCATCTCCGCCCGCCGCCGACACATCCGGGACGCGGCGAAGTGTCGGGACTGCGGCGCTCCGCAGAAACTGTGCGACACGTTCCGCGGCGACGGCCCCGGCCCGGAAGGGTTGTGCTGCTGGTCCGGGCGTCACATCCATGACCAGGACCAGCACGCCCTGTCCGTCCTGCTCGACGAGATTCAGGCCGGGCAGGTGCGCACCGTCGCCGAGATCGACCCGCCGCCAGTCCTCGGCCCCAACCTGCCCGGCATGGCCTGGCTGCTCGACCAGACGCAGTGGTGGTATCCGAAACGCCGCCCCGCCATCCTGATCACCTCCATGGACAAAACCCACCGATACAACACGGTCAAATGGCTGGAACGGGCCGCGGGTGCCCTGCACGGTTCCGTCGGCAGCCGCTACCTGGCTGGCGCGCCCGACGAGGTGTGGACCGGCTGGATGCGGGAGGCCAACGACCCGGTCGGCTGGCTGCACCGGCAGCCGCTCGTCAAGGCGCTGCGCAAAGGCCTGCCGACCACCGGCCGGAAACTCGCCGACCTGCAAGAGCGGGCAAAACACTGGTCGACGTGCCCGATGCGGCTGCGGATCGAGGTACGGCCCGCGTTCGCGTCCTGCACCTGCGTGCCGCTGCCGGCCACCGAGGACGGACGCGCGGACCGTACCGCGGAGGTGCCGTCGTGAACTGGCCCGCCTTCACCTGGTGGCTGCTGTCCTTCCTCGGCGACGGCATCTGCATGGTCGGCTATCTGAGCTTCACCTCCAGCCTGCGGATCTCTCACGCCCTGCGCGGTGCGATGCTGCGCAAGCACGCCGGGCACGGTCATCCGATCCCGGCGATCCCGGCGGCAGCATTCCTGCACTGGTGCCGTCGGGAGCTGCGCTGGATCGGCCTGGCCGCCGGGCTGCTCGGCGACGCTGCCCAGGCGCTGACGCAGCGGGCGCAGCACGTCGGCGGCTGGTCGGCGGAAGAAACAGGCTTCGCCGTGGCCGTGGTCGTCGGCTGGCTGTCCGTGCAGCGCTGGCAGGACAACCGGGACTGCACCTGCGACGACCACGAGCAGCGCAAGCGGCGGCGCACCACCGTGGTCAGCCGGATCATCGAAGGTGCCGGGCGGCTCGTCGCCATGCCGGTACCGGTCCGGCAACGCTGATGTTCTGGCGCTGGATCCGGCCGGTCATCGTCGGCCTCGTCGTCCTCATCATCTTTATGGTCATCGCCGACATCTACCGCACCAGTCCACATTGAGTTGACACATCATATGTCAGTTGGTACCTTCGTGGTGTTGGCGTAACACCCCCCACCACGGAGGTCACCATCATGTCGGACACCCTCTACGCGTTGCAGACCTGGCGTGAGCGCAACGGCCTCCGCCCGCTGCGTGACGTCGCCGCCGAACAGGCCGCCCGGCTACGCGCCGTGCACGCCCCCCGCCCGGAGATCTCGCGCAACACCGGTGGCCGCGCGGCCACCGGCCGCAGCGTCGTCGCCGACCGGATCGCCGCGGTGCGCGCCGACAGCCGCTACGCCCCTGCCGTGCCGGCCGCCCGCCCGGCGCCGGTCGCCATGGTCACCCCGCGGGAACGGTTCGCCGAAGCCGACCGCCTCGCCGCCAGTGTGCCGGTCGGGCTGTACGCCCTGCCGCGCAGGGAGGCCAGCAGCGCGGGCAACACCGTCACCTTCTTCAAGGTCCACCCGTACCGGGGTGGACACCGCATCGTCCAGCTGCTCGGGTCCATCGGCAGCTTCGCCGAACGGCCGCTGCCGGTCGAACACCAGATTTTCGCCCTCCGGCACATCGCCGAGGACGCGCGCAGCGCCTCCACCCTGTTCGGCCGCGAAACGTCCACCTGCGGCGTGTGCGGCTCGCCGTTGACGAACGAAACCAGCCGGAAAGCCGGAATCGGCCCGAAATGTGCGCGTAAGTTCTGACCCACCCCGGGGCCGGACATTCCGGTCCGGCCCCGGACCTTCCCTCCCCCCGGAAAGGCTGCCCGATGAACGCCCCCGCCCTGGCCCCGACCGCATCCCCCACCGCACCCCTGGTCGTGCGCCTGCGCGACCTCGGCCCCGCCCTCAGCCACCACGCCCGCGCCCAGCTCGCCGTCGCCCGCATCCGCCGGGCCGCCACGGCGCAGGCACTCGCCCAGGCATTGGACGAGGACCACCGCCAGGCCACCGACGAGCTCTACCGACTCAGCGCGGACAACCTGCCGATCGCCGACTTCGTCCCCACCGTCGTCGTACACCGCGACACCCTCATCGCCTACCGGCCCCCGGCGACCTACCGGCGGCACTCCGCGCTGCGGCGCGCCCTCACCGCGCGTCTCGGCGGCCGGCACGCCGCCCGGATCGGCGGCTGACATGCACCCGAAATGGCAGAGCATCGGCCTTCTCGTCATCGTCGTCAGCTGCCTGATCATCGGCTATGCCTTCGGCCACAACGCCACCGGATGCACGCCGTGACCGCGTTGCCGATCATCCGCTGCGACCTGTCGGACCTGCCCGTCGAAGGCTGCGGCTGCCGCATCCACCGGCCCGGCCCCAACATCCTCGACATCGAACTCCACCACACCCGGGTCGTCCGCGACTTCGGCCGGCCCGTCGACGCCAACTATCCGGGCACCTGCCCCGGCTGCCAGGAACCCTACGACGTCGGCGACCCCATCCGGTTCGACAACAAGGGCGCGGCCAGCCGGGCCGCCGGCCCGGCCACCCGGGGCCGCTGGTGGCACGACAACTGCGCCCAGGAGGCGTGACCCGCACCACCCACCCACCACGGATTGACACATGATGTGGCACCCCGGCAGACTGCCGGGGTGCCCGACCCTGAGGAGAACACCGTGACCGAACCCACCACCGGCGGCAACCCGGGCGGCAACCCCGGCGGCAACCCCGGCGGCGTGCTCACCGTCGTCACCGGCCCGGCCGGCGTCGACATCGGCCCCGCCGCCGCCCTGCTCGGCGCCAACCTTGGCGACAGCCTCGCCATCCGCACCGTCCTCAGCCACACCGACCGGCGACCGGTCCCGCATCTCAGCCCCATCCCCGGCTACGTCCCCGCCCGGCTGAGCGCGCACGTTGGCGAATACCGGCAGAACAACGGCATCCTGTCCGGCCGGGTGCTGCTGTACAACCTGCCGTCGGCATGGCAGAACCCGCATACCAACCTCGGGGTCGCCTACTCGGGGCCGGTGTCGAACCTGCTCAACATCGACCTCACCCGGCTCAACCATCTGGGCATGCACCCCGGACACCGGGTCACCGTCCAGCGCCGCAACGTCGGCAACGAATGGTCCAACAGCGACGGCGGAGACTCCCTCATCCCGCCGCCCATCGAAATCGGCGACCTCGCCGCACACGCCCGCGACAGCGTCTTCCGCGGATCCGCCGACAGCTCCCGGCACGTCCTCATCGAAGCCGGGGACGGGCAGGGCTTCCTCGACGCCCTGCACATCGTCGGCATCCCGCCGTGGGCGCCATACCTGGACCGGCTCGTGCTGTTCCTCGTCCTCGACGTCGCCGCCCTGCTGGCCGCCGCAGGCGACACCCTCGACCTGGCGCAGGCGATCAGCCGGGAGGTGCAGCGCCACGGCGGACCCGTCAGTGCCTACGACACCGGCACCGTCGCCGAAATGCACCTGTGCCTGCTCAACGTCCAGACGGTCATCCCGGCGCTCGCCGGCATCGACACCGCCGCCGTGATGGCCGCCACCGCACCGGAGACAGCGACCACGGCCATGCTCGGGCTGCTCGACCACATCGAACAGACCTGCCGCACAGAGGTGCTGCTCGTCGGCACCGGCAGCGTCGACGCCTCGACGCCGGACGAGCCGGGCCCGCCGGGCCCACAGGTCCTGCCGACATTCATCGACCTGCGCGGCGACGGGCAACCGTAGCGGTAGCGCAACACGCCTGATGGAAGATCGACGGGTGGCCCTTCGGCGGGTCACCCGTCGCCGTGCATCCAGGAGTCCGCCGTGCCCACCCCGCCCGTCCCGCCCATCCCTCCCGAGGAAGAACCGGACATGAAAACCAGCCTCGACTTCGGCCACTACCGCGCCCCCGGCCAGCGTGTCCCCAGCACCGACAGCACCGAACAGCTGCCGGTGTCCCGGCGTCGCGACACGCCCCCTCCGGTGGTCAGCGCCCCCGGGATGCATACCCGTGGTGCCCGCGGCATCCCGCCGCTGACGGAAGCCGGCCCGGTCACGGTGATCAACGCCATCCTCGACGAACGGGACCAGCGGGAGCGGCGGGCCGGCCCGAACCGGTCGGCCCCGTCCCGGCCGACCGTGCGCGACATCGCCGCCGACCGGCTCGCCCGCGCCGAACGGGAGGAACGCCACCGCAACCGCCACCAGCGGCACATGGACGCCCTGGAGGCCGCCCGCGGCTGGCTCGGCGTGCTCTGCCTCTTCGGGCTGCTGATGCTCGTCGTGTTCATGGGCGTGATCGCCGTCGGCCTCCTGTCCGGCTGGTACGTGTGGGTACCCGTCCGGCATTGAGTTGACACATGATGTGTCAATTGCTACATTGGGGGGCATGAAGGAGCCGATGACCAAGCCCATGCCGGATAACGACCCGGCCGACCCGTACGCCGACCTGTCCCCGTGGATCCGGCCCGGCGCCAAGCTCGCCAACCTGATCTACCAGGACCGCTATAGCCTGGTCACCGTTACGAACATCACCCGGACGCAGATCGTCGCCGTCGCCGACAGCAACCCCCATTCCGTCCACAACCCCAGCATCGTCTACCGGTATGAGCGGATCCCGGGCCGCGAGTTCTATCCCCACGAGGGCCCCTGTCATCAGTTGCGCGGCCGGCGTGGCGCCCGGCTGGTCCGGCGCACCCACCCGACCGTGGTCAGCCTGCGCATCGACGCCATCGCCAAGCAGGCCATGCATGAGGCCGACCTGGCCCGGAGTCGATACGGCAACCCGATAAGGGAAGGCGACACCCGGCCCCGCGATGAGCGGGCCCTGGCGATGCTCGACGACATCGAGAACGCCGCCCGGACCGCCCGCACCAGGATCCTCGCCATCCTCAACCCGGGTGGCGCCGTCGCCGCCGAACACACCCAGGAGGTCTGACCGTGAAGATCCCCCCGCTCGTCGCCCTGCGCGACCGGCTCACCCAGCTGGTGCACCGCCCCACCCCCGCCGGCCCGCCGCCGTACAGGCGCTGCGACGGCTGCAACCAGAGCACCCACCCCGTCCGGGACAGCCAGAACGTTCCCGACCCGGCGGCGTTCACCGGGCTGTACCCCGGCGAAGAACACGGAGGCGTCATCGCCACCGTTCAGGCCGCACCGATCTGGTGCGCGCCGTGCGGCGCCTGGTTCCATGCCGTCGACTGCTACAGCCGCCACCACACCCCCGGCTGGGAGCCGGCCCGGGAACGGCCACCGACCGGGCGGGCGGCCCGCAAGGTCCGGCAGGCGCGCGCGAAAGTCGGCGTCCTGTGACCACGATCGACGAAGCGACCCGGGAGCGGCTGCGTGCCGCACTGACCTCGCCGGACCTGCACATCGGCAAGGGCCTGGGCGGTGCAACGGGCGGGCCGGGCGCCGGGGAACGCTGCACGATGGCGGAGATCAACTTCGTGCTGACCGGTCGTCTGAGCGACGAACCGCACCCCTGCGTCAGCGAGGTGATCCGGCGCTGGGTGATCCGCATCCAGGACGTGATGCCCGACGACATTCGCAACAGCGCCGCATGGCGCGAGGCGGCGGTGGGCATCGCGGGCAGCGCGCGCGGCCCGGAGGCCGAGAGGGAACGTCTCGCACTGCTGCTGGCCTGGATGTGGGAACGCCTCGGCGACGAAGCCGTGATCGCAGCGGTACCGATCTCAGCGCGCGAGGCATGGTCGGCCATGCTGACGGAGCGGACGCGGGCAAGTGCGCTGGCCGCCGCCGCCGCCGCCGCCGCCGCCGCCGCCTACGCCGCCGCCGCCTACGCCGCCGCCTACGCCGCCTACGCCGCCGCCTACGCCGCCGCCTACGCCGCCGCCTACGCCGCCGACGTCGTCGCCGCCTACTGGGTGCGCGCGGATCCGGCCGGGATGTTGGCCCGACTCGTGGCGGTCGGCGCGTGAAACACCTCGCGGGCCTCGCCGAGCTCGCCGTCATGCTGGTGCTCGCCGCCGTCGCCGCCCTGCTGCTCGCCAGCTGACCACGGGGCGTCCCCGGCACCGCACACACCGAAGGCCCCGGGGGAAACCCCGGGGCCTTCCCCTTCGCCCACCACAGGCGCCCGCACAGACACGCTTCCCCGCGTATCCGCCCGGCATCCCCAGGCACACCCGGCACCCTCCCCGGCCAGTGGGCCACCGGGGTGCAACACGGAGATGTTGGGCGAATGGTAGCCGGTACCGCGGATCCGCACCACAGGTAGTGGTCTACGACGCCCTTCCACACCACCCTGAGCACCACCCTGAGCACCATCCTGCGCATCGCCTTGCGCACCATCTCTACACCGGCCCGAAATAGAGCAATGTGGCCTCTGGCGCCATGACCGGTGGGTGATCTAAGCTCGCCTTCCCCCGACCCGTCACCTGCGGGTGATGCCATCGAAAGGATCCCCGATGACCGCTCAGGCGGTAATCAGCCATGCCCACGTCCTGGACCCGGCCGCGATGCGGGCGGCACGCCGGGCCGCCGCCGTCAGCCTCGACGTTGCCGGGGCCCACGTCGCCCGTGACCGGACCCTGATCGCGAAATATGAGCGTGGCGCCATCGACCCGCCCGCCTCGATCCTGGGCGCGCTCGCCGGGCTGTACGGCGTCGACGTCGGCGCCTTCTACCGGCGTGAACCGGCTACCCGGGATGCGTAAAAGGGCCGCCCAGACCCGCTGGGACGACCCTTCCACTGTCAACATCCGAAAGGCAGCATAGATGACCGCCCCCCGCCCGGCCAGCCCCGACGGCAGTCCTGCCGGCACCGTCGCGGGGGACCGCCCCGCCATACTGCCGGCCGACAGTCTCGCCGACACCGCCGTCGCCTATGCCCTCCTCGGCTGGCGGATCTTCCCCGTAGTGCCCGGCGGGAAAGTACCGCAGTTCCGGCGCGCCCATCCCGACGACGCCGCCCAGGCGGCCTGCCCCGGCGGGCACGTCTGCGGTCGCCTCGGGCACGGCTTCAAAGACGCCACCGCCGACCCGGAACGGGTGGCCCGGTGGTGGGCGCGGGAACCGCGGTGCAACATCGGGCTTGCGACCGGATATCCCGGCTCCCCGGATGTCCTCGACATCGACGTCAAAGACGGTGCGCCCGGCCTGGCATCCTTGAAACGGATCCAGGATGTCGGCCTCACCCGCGGATCGTTCGCCATGGCATCGACCCCGTCGGGCGGCTGGCACCTGTACTACGACGGCACCGTCCAGTCCTCCGCCACCCTGAAAAAGCACGGCATCGACTTCCGGGCCACCGGCGGCTACGTCGTCGCCCCCGAATCCTGGGTCGGCACGACCCGCAACCCGCGACGGTACAGGTGGGTGCCGCAACGCTGGAACCTGATGGCTGACGGCACCATTTCATGGGCGGACATCCGGGACTTTCTCAACCCGCCGCGCCCGGCCATCAACCTGCAGTTCACGCCCTTCGTCGATGATGCGGCCCCCATTGTCAACTGGTTCGTGCAGCAGCCGTCCGGTAGCCGCAACAACGCCCTGTTCTGGGCGGCCTGCCGCATCCTGGAGTCCGGCTATCCGGCGGAACGGCTCGACGACCTGCGCCATCAGGCCATCCTGTCCGGCCTCGGCGACGCCGAGATCCGCAAAACCCTCGCCTCCGCCGTCAACAGGATCATCGGCGGCGGCGCGTGACCGACCTTTTCGACGGCATCGACATGGATGACCTGCGGCCACCGGGAGGCGGTACCGCAGCCACACCGACCGGCGTACCGGCCGTCGAGGAGGCGCCGGGTGACCCCACCTCCACGCCGGAGGAACAGGAGGCGTTGCGGGCACGGCTCGCAGCGGAGAACGAAACCCGCGACCTGGAGCGGACAAAAGCCGACGAGCGGCGGCGGCGGCGCGCCCGGCGGGAGGTCGACGCCGAAGACTTCGACGTCCTGCGCGCCTCCCGGCGGCTGCGCCTGCTCGACGGCTGGGAGTTCCTGGCCGAGGACGTCGACGGCGACGAACAGGTCTGGGGGGCGCCCGGCGGCGGCATGCTGTGGGCGCCCGGGGAGCCGTTGATGCTGTTCGGCGGCAACGGCGTCTTCAAGTCGACGTTGTCGCATCTGCTGGTGTTTGCCCGGCTGGGCCTGCTCGGCCCGGACGGACGGCCGCGGGAGGATCACCGCCGGATCAGGCCGGACGACCATCCCGACGAATGGGGGGCGGTGCTGGGTATGCCGGTCCGGCCGATGGACCCGGCAGCCGCGATCGTATATCTCGCCGGGGACCGGCCCCGGCAGATCCGCCGGGCGATGCGCCGGCACCGGCGGGACTGGATGTGCGACATCCTGCGCGATCATCTGATCGTGCATGACGGGCCGCTGCCGTTCGACCTGACCACGGACAAGGATGCCCTCGCCGACCTGGCGCAGGAACGCAAAGGCTCCGACGTGTTCGTGGACAGCGTCAAGGACTACTGCCCGAAACCCAGCGACGACGAGAGTGCGAACGGCTACAACCGGGCGCGGCAGGAATGCATCGCCCGCGGCATCCAATGGGTCGAGGACCACCACAACCGCAAGATCCAGCAGGGGCAGAAGCCGACCAACGGGATCGACGATGTGTACGGGTCGCGCTGGCTGACGGCGGGGGCCGGGTCGGTGGTGTCGATGTGGGTCGACGAGGAGGGTTCCACCCTCGTGCACGTCCGGCAGGTGAAGAGCCCGGGGGAGTTCGTCCCGGAGCTTCACGTGACAGTGGACAAGGCCACCGGCACCATGGGCGCTGAGAGGCACCTGGACCCGGTGGGGTTCGTCAGGCGGGCGGGTGCGGCCGGGGTGACGGCCGCCGACTATGGCCGGTACATGGGCCTGGCGATCAAAGCGGCGCGTAATCAGCTGACCACACGGGTGCGTCAGGGAGTGTTTGAGGAGATCGACGGCGATGACAATCTCAAGCACTACAGAACCGTGTTCGGAACGCAACCGGGAGTAATCGGCACCACGCACCAAGAGGATGGCCTGCAAGAACTCTTCTAGGATATTTAAGGACATGAGATCCTCATTGGCGTGTCCCAAGATCAAGAAAAAATGCCTACAGGTGGGTGCAAGATGGATAATTTGACTCGGCTCCACCGAAAAGTTTTTTGTTCGGTGATGTGGCCCTTACCGCAAGCTGGCTGCGAAAACGGGGTTATGGCCCTTGGGACACGCGTGTCCGTCCAAGATCTGGACACGAGGGCGGACACGAGCGGACACGAGATCAACTTTGTTCGGCGTTTTCCCAGCTCAGAGGCGGACACGAGGGGGGACACGAGGGGTGACACGGCTAGGGACACGTTTTGGGCCTCTCTTAAGAAGAGGCCCAACGTGTCCGTGTCCCGTCGTGGCACGCTCCGCGGAAATGCGTCCGGAGGGGCGTGGAGCCGATTGAACAAGGTTTAAGCGCAAAAGCGACAAAATGGACTACTTTACGATGGAAAGGTTGAACACTTGACTACTTACGGACTGACGCTACAAATCGACCGGGACGACGAAGACGGCACCGCGCTGACCGCCGTAGCCGTGGTCAGCATGATCAGCATCGACCCCGCGACCGTGGCCAGCGCGCTGCGGGGCGTCGCCGAACAGCTCGACCACGGACGGGCGGAGACCCCCCTCCGTGGTCAGCGGGACGGGGTGGAGGTCGCCGGGCGGTTCGGCCCGACGATCGCCGACTGGATGCGCCGGCAGGCGGGACAGTCCGTGGCGGATGATCATGGCGCACGCTGAACGCTGGCCGGGCCGGCACCCGCTGTGCACCTGCCCGCCGGTCACCTTCGCCATGATCGACCGCGGGGAGCCGCTCCACCGTGGTCAGTACAAGGGCGGCACCATCGCCCACCCGGTCATCACCGCCGAAGACATCAAGCGGCTGGTTGCCACATTCGCCGAACGGCACGCCGACAGAGATGCCCCGTCCGGCCGCTGAGCGGTCCGCTGGCGGCCCACCGGGGTCCATGGGCACCTGGGGGGCCAAACGACCCCCCGGGAGCCGTACGCAGAGCCTCCGGCGGCAGGGCGGCGGGCTGTTCGACTCCGGCGCTGTCGGCGTAGGCATCCAGGCGGCAGATGCGCCGCTTGCATTTTACGGGACGGTACGGTAATGTACGGGGTGTAAGGCGATCCCCCACCACAGGAGGAACCATGGCGATCATGATCGGCGAACGGCCCGGCGGCGAAGCCCGCAACATCAGCATCGGCGAACTCACCCACCGCCTCGGCCTCCCCGCCAGCGACCAGTCCGCGGTCGCCGCCTGGACCGGTGAGCCGCGGGGCAGCGAATGGACCGAGTCCGAGGCCGTGCAGCTGGCCTACGCCTGGTCGGTCGACCAGGCTCGTATCGCTCGGGAGGGCTGAGCCGTGGCACGGTCCGGCTACCGCAACCTGAGCACCACCCCGGAGGCGCTCGACGCCCTCAACCAGCTGACCGTGATCATCGGCGAGCGGGTAGGCCGCCGGGTCAGTCAGTCCGAGGCGATCCGGATCGCTGCCCGGGTCGTCGTCGGTAACCGCAGCCTCATCGCCGAGGCCGTCAACGATCTTGCCGACGCCGACGCCACCTGACACATGACGTGACAACTCGCCCGTCGGGGGTTACCCTCGGCGGGCGAGTTGCATCCACCACCACAGGAGCCGTAATGTCCGAAATATGTAGAACGGCAGAGATGATCGTCGAGGCGATCCTGGAGAACCTGGAAGACCGCAGCGGCTTCGACCACTGGTGGGACGGCCTCGACGACGGCACTGCCAGCGAGATCAGGCAGAAGCTCGCCGACATCGTCGAAGCGTGGTTGCCCGTGCGGCCCGTCCTCGCGACCGGGTCGGGCCGCGTGTTCGTTGGTCCGATCGGTGCCGAACCCGCCGAGATGACCGAGGTCGGCCACTCGCGGGGTGTCGTGCTGCATGCCCGCACGGTGCCTTCGATGCGTATCGGCGCACCTCTCGCGGTGAGGCCGTGCCCGACCTGCGAGACGGCGTTGGTTGTCATCAACGGCGAAATCCAGGGCGGCGCTGTCGCCGTCATCGCCGCCGACGGCACCGGCACGATCACCGCCCACCTGCCGGACTGCGCGGCGGCGCGGCCGGGGGGCCGGTCGTGAAAGTCAACATCTGCGGCGCCGGTCACCAGGTGGAGATCGAGGTCGACCACACCGACCTCTCGTACGTCATCGAGAAGGCCAAGAGGCTCTTCGAGGAGACGAGACCGGAGCGGGAGCGGCCCGGTGTGGCGTCAGCGGGGTTCCAGACCGAACTCCGGTATCCGCGAGATCTTGAAGGGAACCGGGTCGATGGCTGAACTGTGCTGCCTCACCGAGCGGGAACGGTCATGAGTACCGCGTTCCGGTTGGCCGGCATGGCGCTCGTGCTCGTCGTCGCCGCGGTGTGGGTGCTGGTGCTGGCCGTGTACGCCGTCGGCTACGGCCTCGCCTACGCGATCGCCGGGGTGTTCCGCGGTCCGGCACTGCCGTCGATCCCGCCGGTGGCCCGGATTCCCCGGCAGCGCCGTCCGTGACCGCCGACCTGCCGCGCGGCCCCGAGGGTGTCGGCTACGCGATGTGGATCTTCCGCTACAAGCGGGGCGACGCATTCGAGGAGATCCATGCACCTCGATATGACGCTGTCGGTGAATACGGGGCCATGCGGCGCCGGGCGCGTGCGCTCGCCGACGAGACCGGTAGCGCTGTCGCCTGGTGCGACGGGGTCACATCGGCGAACACGAACAGCAACACGTCGCACCACTACCACTATGCGGGTATGTGGCTGGTCGCCTGGCCACGCAACGCGCAGCCCGGCGCCGACCGGTCATTCACCAACTGGGTTGTCGTCGAATGCCCGAATATGGAGGCCCATCGATGAGTGGTGAATTGTGGTTCGGGGTCGCCATGCTGGCCATCTGCGCCTTCGGAGCAGAAGCGGTCAGCTGGGTTGTCGGCAAGATCGTCGACCGGCCCGGCCGGCCGAAACCGAAACCACGACTGCCGCGATGACCGTGGGCGTGATCACCGACGAGGGCCGCCACCTGCTGAAATGCTGGGCGTGCGGCCCCGGCACCGAAGACCAGCCGAATGTCCGGTATGCGAAACATGTGAGCCGGGTGCTGGCCTACGAGCGGGCCGTGGAGGCCGCCGAACGGCTCGGCGTGTTCTCGATCGCCGAGGTGGTGCAGGCCATCGGCCGCGGGCCGACCGCCTACACCATGGCCCGGCACGCCGTGCACGACATGGCGCTGCACGGCCTGATTCGCTGCATGCACCGTGGCGGGCCGCAACGGCCCGGCCGGCAGGGCAGCTGCTACCGCTGGGAGCTCGTACCGTGATCTGGGCCGCTGTGCTCTTCCTGTCGGCCGCCGTGCTGCTCGCCTGGCTCGGCGGCCCGTTCGGTTGGTTCTTCGCCGTCGTCTATGGGCTGGCGGCGCTTGATCTGCTGTGGTTCGAGATTCGGTTGCGGCGGTTGCGCCGGCAGGCCGATCAGAGGATAGGGGAGGAACGATGAGGAAGATCATTCCGATGTTGCTGGTGCCGTTGCTGGCGTCGCTGATCGCCTGCGGTCCGAAGGACGTACCTGCGACAACGTCACCGGCAGACGTCGGCCCGTCTCCGTCGCCGAAGACTGCCCAGGAGGTGATTGTTCCGGCGCCGCCGAGCAGTGGACAAACACCTGCGGCCACAAAGACGCCGGGCACCGCCGTTCGGACCACCAGGCCGCCGGGATCGGTGAAGACCACGAAACCCCCGGCGCCGCCGAGGGTGGTCCGTCCGGGTGCTTTCTGTTCACCGGTCGGTGCGCACGGTGTCACCGCCGACGGTACGGCGATGATGTGCAGCACCCCGGATGGCAAACAGGCCCGCTGGCGGGCGGCGTAGTCATGAACAGGGTTGCGGTACGCATCGTGCGCCGGGGTGCGGTGTTCCTGGTCATCGGACGCCGCACCCGGGTCGAATGCGCCACCTTCGGCGAAGCGTGGGCCGTGAGCGTCGAATACTTCGCCGGGCGGTGTTGGTGATACTGCCGCCCCGGCGACATCTTCTAGGGTTTCGCTGAACGTCAGGCCGGGGCGGCAGTAGTTTGGACCGGTCGGGGCGGCAGCAGTTTGGGTATTGCCTGTCATCGGGCCCCGACCGGCAGCTTCTATGGTGCGGGCGGCAGATTCTCCAGTTCGAGATGCAGGCGTCGCGCCTCGATCCACATCGCCTTCAAGATCTCCTTGGACGCCACGCGCAGCGCGTCGACGTGCCGGTGGATCGGCTTCCACTCCGGCTGCGTCTCCGCCGTGTGCGTCTTGCGCCGATCATAGGTCACCCGGTACGGCGAGCAGGCGCAATCGTCGTAGTGCACGGCCAGCCAGCGGCCCTCGAAGTCGGCGGCGTGGCACGGCTGCACGAGCTGCTTCACGCACGACTCGGCGCACAGATAGGCCCGCATCTTGGCGTTGGTCGACCAGTTCGACTGAACGCCCTTCTTGCGCCGCACGGCCAGGCCGTCACCATTGACGTGTAGCCCGGAGTAGGCCCAGAGCGCGGAGACGGTCCGCGGACCGGCGGGGCGCCGACCGGTCTCGACGTCGTCATCGTCATAGATGATGATCTCCGGCCGCCAGTACGGGTCACCGACCGCGGCGAGCAGCCTGCCGGCCTGCTTCAACCCGAGTCCGCGTTGCTTCCTGACCCACGGCCCCATCGGATGGTCTCTCATCGCGCGCTCCAGGGCTTTGACCGCCGTCTCCTCCAGCGTCGACAACCCGTCGACGATCGAGGCGAAGCGCCGCGCGTCGGCGTGGTCGGGCGACATGCCGAACGTGCGCACCTCGCCGTCCTTGTCCGGCTTCCACGGCTTGCCCGCCGGCGTGAAGCCGGTCAGCGCACCGTACCGGGCGGCGTTGGCCATGCGTACCCGTTCGAGGTCGTCGAGTACGGCGGCGGCGAGCTGCACGGCGAACATATCCATGATCTTCTCTTTCTGAAGGATGGACCCCACCCGGGGCGCAGATAGTCGGGGCATCGCGTCAGCAAAGGCCCCGGGCGGGGAGTTGAACCAGCAGGGCGCACACACGTAGGGCATCGGTCGGTGGTCGGCCCTGCTGGAAATTGAGCGCCGCTCGGCGAAGCTGGCTAGGGCATCGTTCCGGCACCGGCCGAGCGGCGAGCTTTGCATGCGCAGCCCCGGGCGAGGAACGCCTGGGCATCGGGAGGGCTAAGGCCCGGGGCTGCGCAAATCTTTGGGGAGACGATATCCGGCGAAGGGCGCATGGAGTCTCGTGCTTTCTTGGGCCGAACACCGTCTCCGGACTACGGGCGGTCGAACAATGCTTTCAGCTCGGCGTCGGTGAGGTCGGAGACCTTCGCCGACTCGCCGTGCTTCACCAACACCGCCGCGATCTCCTCATACCGTACGGCCATCGCAGCGGTCGCCGCAGCCTGAGCCCGGCGGTATGCCGCCGCGGCGAACAGGTCGGCCGCGGTCGCATCGCCGAGCGCCACCCTCCGCGTGCCGGTGGAGACCGTGTCGGCCAGCCAGCGTGCACGGTCTGCGGCGAACTGGTCACGCGCCCGCGCCGTCTTCGTACTGGGCTGTCCACGGCGGCGTGGGCGGAGTGTCACGGCATCCCTGCCGCGCTGCAACTGGCTGGCGCGGGAACGTTCGGTGAGCCTGTCGCGCACCGCCAGGCGCAGGAAGCGCAGCATGTGGGCTTCGAGCACCTCGGGCGGGACGACCGCCAGCACCTTACCGGCGATGTCCGAAACCTCGGTGACACCGCCCTCGTCGATGATCTTGTCGATGTACGTGCTCAGGTCCGGCAGGCTGTCAGGCACGGGCACTCCTCTCGGGGGTTGAACGCCGGGGCGGTCCTCTGTCGGGTAGCGCTACGAGCTTGGCCCCGGCGTAGCTTTTAATGCCGGGGCGACTGTCTCAAGGTCTCCGTATCTGCTACGGCCCCGGCGGAACGAACCTTCCCCCATCTTGCCTTCAGTTGTCAAGTCATGTGACGATTCAGGTGTGACCGTTTCCGCGATCGGGGCCCCTCCTGTTCTCCACGCCGACGACTGCACCGGCACCTGCGGCCTCTGGCTGGCCGCCGGCACCCCGTCCTGCCAGCCGTACCCGTGCCAGTGCAGATCGACGAGGGAGAACGCCCCGGACTGGGCGCGCCGACAGGGCCAGGCCCGGTGCTTCTGGCAGAAACGCGGCCTGGAAGGCACCCCGGGCGGCGGCTACCGCTCCCGCTGCCCCTGCTGGGGAACGGACAGAACGGGCAAACCGGGCGACTGTTGTGCGCACCACTCCGCGAACCCGCGCTACGCCGTCGCCCCCGTCGGGGTCGCAGATCCGGACCTGCCGCCCTTCGAGATACCGACCGAACCGGCGGGCTGGCATGCACCGCACGAACGCAACGAACCGGAACCCGACGAACACGAATACGACTGGCCGGACGAGATCCGCGAACCGTATGTGCGCCGGTGGAGCAGGGAAGAGCTCACCTGCGAATGCGTGCTGGCGTACGCCAACGACAAGCGCAGCGTGGCGACACATTGCGTGTCGTGCTGCAACGATTTCGCCAATGTGCGCACCGCCGCCGTGCACCGTCGACTGTGGACACAGCCGTGCCGGGACCCGTGGAAGATCGTCGACTGCGACACCGGCCGGGCCCTGCTGTACCAGGACGGTGATGGCATCTGGCGAGACTCGTACCCGTCCGCCGCCTGACCACTGAGGTGACACATCATGTGTCAGTCTGCTAGGATGGTTGCATGAAGTTCGATATCCCGAAGCTCTTGGCTGTCCCACTCGCCGTGGCCCTGCTGCTTTCGCTGGCCGGCTGCCCCGACGATCCGAAGCTGCCGCCGAAAAAGGCGCCCGCCGCCGGGCAGCACCAGAACCCGCCGAAGATCGACCCCGGGATCAACCAGCCCGCGCCCGTCCAGGGCGACCCGTCCGCACACAACACGCAGCCCGGCAGCGTCGGACTGTTCGTGACCTGGCAGTCGGAGAACAGCACCACCCCCGTCTGTGAATGGACCCGCGCGGGCGCCGTGCAGCCCTGCGCCGACATCACCGCGGTACGCGACAGCGACTTCCCCGGCTGGCACGGCTTCTGGGAGCACGACGAGCCCGGCAAGATCGGCACCACGTACACACTGACCGCACAGGGCACCGGTGCGTTGCAGTTCATCACCTGCGAGATCGCCTGGAAGGGTCAGATTCACCCCGGCACATCGACGGGTAACCGGTGTGGCGTCAGCTACACGCTGAGCTGACAGGTACGGCGGCCCCCGGCATTCCGTCGGGGGCCGCACCCCCACTGTCCACAAGGGAGCGAGATGGTGACCATGACAGCCAGCGGTAAAGATCGGCAGAAACTCGAACCCTGCGCCGTCACCGGCAAGCAGCGACTGACGAAGATCCAGGCCAGGAAGATGCGCATGGCCATTTTGCGTAAGCGAGGCAAAACCAACGGCAGAACCAACGTCTACCGCTGCGACTGGTGCGACCACTGGCACACCGGCCGACGCTGACCACGAAGGAGCTAGATATGCAGATCCACGAATTCAAGCCTGGGCCCGAGCAGCCCGGCCGGGGCGTCCGATGCGTCGAAGGGCTGAGCCGCGACCACGGCGGCGTGTCCTGCGGCCGGCCGGAGGGTGCACCGATCCACCAGGGCATCGGCGACAGCAGGTGGACCGTGATGATCCCCGACCCGCATCCCCTGGAAAACTGCGGCCCGTTGCGGTTCAGGCTGGTCGAGGGGGAATCGTGCCCGACCTGCGGCACAGTCGTTGCCGCACCGCAGGAGATGCCCGTGCCGGAGCGCGCAACAAACCTCCTCGGTGAGCCGATGTGGCTGCACCCGTGTGGACGCGTCGCCGCTGGCGCTGGGTGCACCGGCCCGGGGTGTCATGTGTGCGGCAAGGTTGGCGGCTGGCGCGCGCTGTACACGCTGCGCGGTGACGCGTGAGCACGCGGCGCGCCGCCGCCCAGCTGGCCCTGTCCGCCGTCGGCCTCGCCATCGCCCTGTACGGTGCCGCCGTCGGCGCCGGCCCGGCCATCATCCTCGGCGCCGCGATCTTCTACCCGGCACTCGCCCTCGCCTACACCGAACCGGAACCCCAACCCGAAAAACAGCCACGATTGCACATCGTGGCCGAATCGGGGACGATACCGTCATGGCCCTCGTAACCTCCGGCGACGACATCGCCGCATCCGTCACCGCCGGCATCCGCCCCGACGTCCAGCTGGATCCGTTCGACGGCTTCGACGACACCTACCTGATGACCCCCGGCGAGGTTGCCGCCAAGATGCGGGTCGACTCGAAAACCGTGACCCGCTGGGCACAGCTCGGCAAAGTGCCGTGCATCCGCACGATCGGCGGCCATCGGCGCTTCTACGTCCGCGACCTCCGCGCCATGATCGAACAGGGCAGATGATGGGATGGTCCAACCCGGCGACCCACCGGCGCCGCAGGGAGCTTCTCCAGAGTGCGGCTGTCGGCCTCGTCTTCGGCTCCGCCGTGAAACGCTCCGCCGAACTGCTGCTCGGGTTGCCGTGGATGTGGTGGTTTCCGTTCGCCATGGCCGCCATTCTGCTCGTCGGATGGCTGCTCCCCATGCGATTCTGGCGTCCCGACCGCCCCGCGGCCCGGACAGCCACCCGCTAGCCTGACCGCACCAACCGCCCACCCACCACACAGGAGAAGACCATGCCCGACGTCCCGATCATCGGCAGCAACGGCAGCGGTAGCGCCAAATCGCCGACACAGCGGCAGTACACCGCCCAGCTGACCACAGTCACCGGCAACACCCATTTCATCCACATGAAGTTCGGCCTGCCCGTCGACGGGCACGGCCGGCCGGACCTCGCCGCCCTGAAAGACTTCGACCCGAAGCGGCAGGCCTATCAGGCGATCAGCAATGCGATCGCGAACCCGGCCGCGATCTCCGTCGAGGACATCGATGGCAACCAGGTTGTCTGGGGTCAGATCGTCACGTTCCGCTTCGTGGGTGCGGTCGACGAGTGAACGTCATCGCGCTGGCCCCGCCGAAGCCCGGGGAAACGTATACGGTGCCGATTCCGGGCACCCCCACCGAACAGCAGGCGGTCGACACCGCCGTCAACTACGGCTGGCTGATCGCCGTCGTCCTCGTCGCCGCCGTCGTCCTCGGTGCGGTCCGCTACGTGACGAAACGCATCGACTTCCGGCTGCTCGTCGGCCTGGCTGCCGTCGGCTTCGTCGCCTACCAGGTCGGGAAAGGTCACTGATGTCAATGTCGAGCGAAGACCTACGCCGTGAGGGCCTGCGTGAGGCAGTCATTTCGTGGGGGCCTGCGGTCGGCGACTTCGACAAGCACGCCAGGCAGGTCACCTTGCTGGCCCGCGTGTTCACCAACTTCCTGGCCGCCGGCACCGTGCGGGTGCAGGGGGAGGCCCGAGAGCCGGCCCAGGACGTGCCCGTGCCCGTGCCCGTGCCCGTGCCCCCGGAGGTGTCGGCACATCTCCGCGACCTGAAGAACGACTTCAACCGGGTCACCACGCAGGGCCCGGCCGTCATCGAGGCCGCCCTGCGCTGGACCGACCGGGCCCACCTGAAAAATGCGTCCGGGCCGGAGAACTGGCGGAACTGGGCCGACGACCACGACATCGCCCTCATCAACGCCGTCCTCGCCTACCGTGGCATGGAACCCCTGGAGAGGAAGCCGTCATGACGACCCTGACTACCGGCGAAACCCTGCCGGAATACGACGATCCGGCCGACAGCGCGGTCGACGTCGCCAAGCTGCACGCCTGGCTTGCGAGCGAGCGTGGCTGGTACGCCAACCCCTGGATGGGTGACCCGGCCGCCCCGAAGGCGATCGCCGACGTGCTCGCCGCGTTGCAGGCTGTCGGCAACGCCACCCTCGTCAAAAACGCGACCTACCGGGCGATGCGCCGCGACAGTGCCGACATCGAACGCCTCAACGCGTGGCTTGCCAACAACGGCAAGGCCGAGCTGCTCGTCCAGCACGACGGCGACGCCGTTGCCGCCGCCGTCACCGCACTCACCATCGGCCAACGGTGAGAACCCACAACGGCGGCTCCGGGTCCGGCGACCGGTGGATGTTCATCCTCGTCGCCATCGCCGCCCTCGTCGCCGCCCTCCTCTACGCGAAAGGCCACTGATGGACCCCGCCACCCCGTACGGCGACGACGAAAGCCTTTTCGCCACCGCCGCCGAAATGCTCAACCATCCGAAAGACCTCCTCACCACAGCCCTTGCCCGGGTGCTGAAAGCCGACACCGCGGTATTCGACCCGGCGTCCGGTGTCGACGAAGGTGAAGCCGCCATCTACCGGCTTGCCTCCGCTTATGTCCTCACCCAGATCGCCAGTGATGTTGAGATGACGGCCGAGAATGCCCGTAGCTGGTATTCCGACGAAGAGGACGACACCGACGCCGACCGGCCCAGCGACCGGACCGAGCTGCTCACCAACGGATCCCCGGCCCTGCAGCCGGTGCGCGGCATCCGGTTCGAGGTCCGCCACATCGCCCAGGACATGGGTTCCAACGCCGCCTGGGTGCCGGCACTGGGCATGTTCATCCCGAAGACCGGCTACACCGAAACCGGTGTACTGCGCGGCGACCAGGTCGGCATCAACGGGGCCTGCGACATCGTGTTGCAGGCTGCCGGCCGGGTTGTCGCCGCAACCCACGCGCACGCCATGGTGATCACCGACCAGGGGGTGACGCTGGGCCTGGACCGGCACGTCGGCGACTACCGGGAAAGCCCCGACGAGTGATCATCGACCAGGCCGTCTACAACGCGATGGTCGAGCACATGCGGCAGGCCGCACCCCACGAGGGTTGCGGCCTGCTGGCCGGCCCGCGCAAGGTCGGCAACCCGGCGGCTTCCGAAACGGTGTGCGACTGGTGGATGCCGATGGTCAACGTCGCCGAATTCCCGCGGCTGCGCTACGAAATGGACGACGCCGAACTCCTCGCCGCCTGGCAGACCCTCGACGACGCCGGCCGCCGGCCGTGGATCGTCTGCCACTCCCACCCCTGCGGCGAGGCGGTCCCGTCGGTGCATGACGTCCGTCTCGCCGTCGACCGGACGCTGCGGCACGCCGTGGTCAGCCTCGCATCCAGCACGCCGGTGGTGACGCTGTGGGAGCTCAACCCGTTCGACCCGGCCCGGCCGATGCGCAAGGAGCCGTACCACGTCCGTGACCTGGGGTTTCGTACCACCGGAACCTCAGACTTGACACATGATGTGTCATCAGGCTAGTGTTTGGTTTGTAAGGCAAGGCGGTTCGGGTCGCTGGGATAACGAAAGTGCCTCGGCTTCACAACGTTCGATGTTCACTGATGTCGATCTAAGGTGAATGATCCACCGAGTGATTCAGATCCGATCGGCGGCAAGGTGAAGCGTTCACGCAAGGCAACGGCCCGGACTGCAGCCGGACCGGTCGGATTGGCAACTCTGGTGATGCGGCATCCAGTGCCCCTCGGGGCGAGCGGTGCAAGACTGGTTCGATTCCAGTATCCGATGCGCAACGGTTGATTGAAAATTCCATGATCCACATAGACGGGCGGCGCCGCGACTGGTCTCCGGCGTCGTCTAACGCCCCTGTAGCTCAGCGGACAGAGCAACGCCCAACTGCGCGTTAGAGGCTGGTTCGAATCCAGCCGGGGGCACGGTTCCAAGCGCAACGCAAGGTATGAGCCGAGCGGCTGACACCGCCTGGCAAGAGCCCTGACGAGCGCGACGGTTGCCCGGTGTCAGCCGGGCAGCGCGGTAGCTCAATGGCAGAGCTCCCGTAAGGGGAGATGCGGGTTCGAATCCCGTCCGTGCACGCAAAGTTCAGGGAATGTGGCGCATCCTGCCCGCGCGGCGGGGACCTGGACGAGAGAGAACGCGCTGCAGGAGGCATGAGGTCACACCGGTGCGGCCGACGGGCTGCGGGCATGTGGGGACCGAAGGCGGCCCGACGGGGTACGGCTACCAGGTTCAAATCCTGGCATGTCACTGGGGGCCCGTACCGGCGACCCGAACCGCGACCACTGACATTTCCGGTGCAGCGCTCAACCCCCGAATGTCCACGGGGCCGACCGGGGGGAGGGGGCATCATGCGCAAGAACCGCGACTGGCAGTGGGACTGATCCCCCGGCCGTGATACGGGGTGCCGCTGGGATGGGAGTCCCCACAGTCCGCTGGACCGATGAACATCGGCTGCCGGACCGGCATCCACCTTGGGTCTGTAGAACCTCAGACTTGACACATGATGTGTCATCAGGCTAGTGTTTCTCTCGTAAGGCAAGGCGTTCCCGCAAGGCAACGGCCCGGACTGCAGCCGGACCGGTCGGATTGGCAACTAACGCCCCCGCGCACTGGTGTGCGACGCGAGCCCGTCAGGGCCGCGCCAGTACGGTTCGAATCCGGACGGTGGCACGGTTCCAGGAACCCGAGTCGCGGGCACTGACCCTATACGCGCCGTCCTTCCGGCCGCCCGGAAGGATTCCTAGCCAGCGTTGTCCCGGCTGGCGCGCACACGGGGCATCTGGGTCTGTAGCTCATCTGGTAGAGCGCCGCCTCGGCAGGGCGGAGGTATCCGGTTCGACTCCGGGCAGATCCACAGCGCCTGTCACTGCGTGTCGGCCCGGCCGGACGGCTCCCGCGTTTCGCGGCATGGGAAGGGGCGACGGCCCCGAGTGGTGGCAGGTGTCTGCCGAGGTAGCTCAGGTGGCAGAGCAGCGCAGACCTTCGTGATGACGCGATGCGTAAGCAGGACGGGCAGCGAAGTTAGGCGTAGGTCGCGGGTTCAACTCCCGCCCTCGGCACCAACGAAACGGCCCCCCGCGTTGCAGCGGGGGGCCGTCGCTGCAATCGGGCTTGGCGGTGCGGCCTCCCGAATTGACATATCATGTGTCAGTTGCTATGCTCAGGGTGTCAGTTGAGAGCGAACGAGAGGGGCCCGAAATGACCCAGTGGATTGCCACCCCGGAGCAGATCGTCGAACTGAACCACGGCAAGGGCGCGAACGTCGTCACCGGTTCGGTGCGGATCGCGTTCACCGGCGCAGGCCGGGCGTACGTCGCCACCCGGGCGCACAACAACGACGACGCCCCCGCGGTCGTCGTCCGCGGCAAAAGCTACCTGGTCACCCTGCACTTCGTGCGGCAGGCCGACGGCACCTGGACCGAGCACAAGCACAACAGCTCTTACAATGTGAGCCCCCGCGGCTCGTACGACCCCTTCAAGGCCGCCGCGCCGACCATCCGGGCCGCGATCGTCGCCGCCCTGCTGAACGCGTTGACCGAGGCTGACAGCGGCGACGTCGAGCGCAGCGCCGACCACGCGCAGGCCGCCCAGCAGCTGGTCGCCCTGGAGCCGCGGCGCGTCGAACTGGCTGCCAAGCTGGCCGCGCTGGACGCCGAGATCGCCCACCACCAGGCCATCCTGGCCGCGACCGCACCGGAGGCGAGCCATGCGGGTTGATCCGGAGATCCGTCGCTTCCTGGAGTCTCTGCCCACCATCGCGGCCGGGCAGGGCGCCGACCTGAAGATCGAGACCACGCTGTGCCGGGTCTGGCTGAGCCGGGCCACCAACGCCGACCAACGCGGCCTCACCGGACGGATCGAGATCGAAATCCAGCTGTACGACGAGACCAGCCAGCCCGGCGACGAACATCGGCCCATCGCCTGGGAGGAACGCTCCACCCGCCTGGCCCGGCAGTTCGCCACCGAGGCGCTACGGGTCGCCGGATACGCCGGCACCGTCAAGATCTGACCACGGAACGACAAAAGCCCCCGGCATGGCGCCGGGGGCTTCGCTGTGTCCGCTCAGCGCTTCGCAGCGCCCCGCTCGTGCGCCCGCATCAGCACCGCATACTGCGCCGGGCTGAGCCGCGAATCGGCCTCCACCAGCGCCCACGAGTCGTCGCCGGGCGGGTCGCCGTCAGCGACCCCGAACGCCTGCGCATCCGACGCCTGCGGCCGGGCCGGCCACGACCGGCCCCGGAAGTCGGCGGCCACCTGCGCGGCCGTCATCCCGCCAGCGGCAAGCCTGTCCAGGAGTGCCTTCACCGTCGCCATGTCATCGGCCCTTCTTGATCAGCTGCGGGTCGCGGCCGGTCACACTGTTGTCGTACATCGACCAGTCGGAGAAACTGCCTTTGATCTTGTCGAACACGCCGCGGTTGATCGTCTCACCGCTGGAGGTGCGCTGCGCCCGGATGATCGCCGGGGGCACATACCGGCCACCCGGGCCCTTGCCGGCCAGATGTTGATCCGCACCACGACGGTACCGCGACATTGCCCGCTCGACCGAAACCTCGACGGGGATGTCGACGAACACGCCGCGAACCTCCTTGTAACCGGACGCCTTCAACGCCGCAATCCGCTTCGTCACCGACGATTCCGACGACATGGTGATGTCCCACATCATGTTCTTACCCTCGCGCAGCGCCCGGTCAGCCATCAGCGACGTGATCCGGGAAGACTCCTCATGCACCAGGGCGGCCCGCTCCATCGGCGACAGGTCCGGGTGGCCGGGCACGTCGGGGATCAGGCCTTTCGCCGCCATGACCTCCTTCACGTCGTCCGGGTTCAACGTCAGATATTCACTCGGGTCGATTCCCGCGTGTTTGGTGAGTACGGTGGTCTTCCCGGCGCCGCCGAGGCCACCGGCAACGACGGCCCGCCGGTCGTTGGGGACATGCGCGGCCTTCGCATACAACTCGTCGGCGATCTGCCGGTGGATCCTGTCCCGTTCCGGCTTCCACGCCCCCGACGGTGTCGTGTGGGTGTGCTCGGTCGCCAGGGTTTTGCGGGCGTTGCCGATGACTTCCCCGACCCGGGCGGTGCGCGCCTCGAACTCGGTATCGGACATCGGCCCGTGAGCGGTCGCGAGCGGCTTCACGCCATACCAGGACAGGCCGGCCAGCAGTTCCTTGCCGCCCAGGTCCGCCCAGTCGGCCGGCGTTGTCGTCTTGCTCGCCGCCAGCTTGCGCGCTGTCTGCAGCTGCGCCGCCGTGAACCCGTGGCCCTGCAGTCCCTCGATCTTCGCGACCGCGGCCTTCGCCAGGTTCTCCCGCGCCCGGTCGTCGGCGAACCCGTAGCCCTGCCGCGCCCACGCGTAGCCGCCGCCCTCACCGGACGCGTTGAGCTTGATGCCCTTGACGCCGTTGCCGCGGTAGACGTCCTCCATACGGGCATTCCAGCGTTTCGCGAAGCCGCCGCCGCGGACACTCTTGTCCAGCTGGAAATCAGCGTGATACACCGACGGGCCGCCCTCATCGTGCAGCGCCCACGTCCGGTGCGCATGCCCGACCTTTTCACCCTTCGCATTGACGATCTTGTAGTTGACCCGGGCCTTCCCGGGTTCGCCCTTCACGGTGCCGCCCCACGCCGACTCGGTGTCCCCGGTCTGGACGTCGTCAACGACGGCGCGCAGGCCGGTCTTCTCGTCGTGGTATTCGGTGGTCCGCTTCAGGTAGTCGTGCAGAGCCTTCTGATCCCCGGCCTCGATGGCCTTGCGGCCCGCCTGCGCCCGGGTGTGCGGGTCGGCCTGCGCCGCCATCCGCTCCGCCCATGGCACCTTCTCCGGCCCGGCCGCCTTGGCCGCACCATGGCCGGGGGCGTGCGGCTTGTGGCCGGCCGGATGCGTGGGGGCGTGCGCGGCGGCGTGGCTGACCTTGGCCGGGACGTGGCCGGGTTTGCGGTCCGGGCCCGACGGCACATGCTCGGTCCGGGCGGTGTGCGTCTGCGCGGCGTGCCGGCCCGCCTTGTTCTTCCGGCTCGGCAGAATCGACTCTCCGGCGTGCACGGCATGGGCGGCGGCCTTCGCGGCATGGGAGGCCGTGTGGGCGAACTGGCCCTGCCCGTCGCGGTGATGCTTGCGCTCAACCCAGTGTTCCGCCCGCAGACTCATGGCGACAGTGTGACAGCAGCCCGGAAGATCGGCTAGCACGGTTGTTCGAGCGGCGGCTATCCTGACCACGCGGGCCGGCGTGACGCCGGGGCCGGCAGCCGGGACGGCGACGCACGACAGGGCACCACGGCACGGGAAAGGCGGCCCGCGATGGGCGACCAGCAGGCGATCGAAGGCGAGATCATCCCGCCGGAGGCGAAGAAGAAGCACTGGAACAGCGATGGCAACGGCCGCAACGCCTACGTCGACGGCGACGTCGTCGATGCCGTCATTGCTGACCGTGTCTCCGGTATGACACTCCGCCAGGTCGGCGAAAAGTGGGGCATCTCCCACCAGACCGTGCACAACTGGTGCGGCGGGGATCTGAAGAACCGCAAAAGTGCCGACGTCGCCGAGAAGCGCGCCCACGCCGCGCAGCAGCTCGCCGTCGCCCGCGGCGAAGCGTGGAAGATCTATCGGGCCGCCAAAGACCGGGGCCTGACGAAGGTCATGGACAACGCCCTGATCCGCATCGAGTCGATCACAATGGCGATGGCGAAGCTGGAAGGTGCGATCGCACCCGTCCGCGTCGACCTGACGGTGACCGAGCTGACCGCCGCGGAGCAGGAGCTCCAGGAGATGCTCAACGAGGCTGCCGCGAAGGCCGCCGCCGAAGAGCAGGCCGTCATCGACGCCGCCAACGCGGACCCGGACCTGTGATGGGCGACCGCATCCGGCTCGAAGTCGAAGGCCCCACCCGGATGGAGATCATCGACGATGCCATGCGGGCGGCCGGGTCGCTCAACGACTTCATGTACCAGGTCATCGCCGAACTCATCGCCAAACTCGATGCCCGGCTCGGCGAACAGCTGCTGGCCCTGCCGCCCGGCACCCTGCTCTGCGTCCACACCGCCCAGACGTTCACACCCGACGACCTCTACGGCAGCCTCACCGCGCGCCAGGACATGCATGCCATCGCCACCCTGGACGCCTGCACGGTGGAGGGCCGCCGGGAGGTCTACACGTCGCCGTGGCTGTGCCGTGGCTGCGGCCGGCGCGCAGCCCGGGTGGAAGGCAAAGCCTGCGAAACCTGCCTGAACCGGTTCCGGCGCGAGCTCATCGCCACCCGGCCGCTACTCCAGCCGCCGAGCGACCCGGCATGACGACCACCGCGATGCCGCCCGGCACCGCGGCCCCCGGCACGGCCGGCACCGGCCAGCGTGCAGACGAAGCCTGGCGGAAATTCCTTGACGCGCACGGCGAACTCGCTTGGTCCGACGACCCGTACAACCCCGGCACCACCTCATCCAACTTCAGCCTCGACAGCTACCTCGCCGGCTTCGACAAACGCCTCCTCGACACCAACGAAGGCCGCCGGCTCCTCACCAGAAACGACCCCATGCTGTTTGCGCTCATCTATATGCGCAAACACCTCAGAAACGTCGAAGGGGAAATATCCTTCGCGGATGCCCACTTTCTGTGGGTGCGTGCGGCCCGGCGCTGGATCGGCCCCGCCCGTGGTCAGCGTGAAGACCGGCGCGCGTTCGTCGCCCCCCGGTCATGCGGCAAATCGACCTGGTTCTTCCTCATTCTCCCGATGTGGGCCGGTGCGCACAGGCATGCGAAGTTTGCGGCAGCGTTCGCCGACTCGGGCGCACAGGCGGAAATGCACCTGGCGACGTTCAAGGCCGAGCAGGCCGACAACGTCATGTTGCGCACCGATTTCGCCGACTTCTGCGCCCCGGCCCGCCGGCACACCGGCCGGACCGTCGCCGACAACCAGAACATGCTCCACACCCGCTCAGGCTTCACCTTCGTAGCGAAGGGCATCGATTCGACAAGCCTGGGCATGAAGATGGGCGCCGACCGGCCAGACCTGCTGATCTTCGACGACATCGAGCCGCCCGAGTCGACATACAGCCCGTTCCAGCGTGATAAGCGCCTGGCCACCGTCCAGAATGCGATCCTGCCGCTGAACGAGCTCGCCCGGGTCGCGATCGTCGGCACCGTCACCATGCCGGGGTCGATCATCCATGAGCTGGTCCGGCATTCGAAGGGTGAGGATGTCGAGGAATGGGTCGACGACGAGAAGATCCGCACCTACCACACCCGCGCGATCGTGGTCCGGCCCGACGGCACGGAGCGCAGCGTCTGGCCACGGAAGTGGACCTGGGACTACCTGAACAGCATCCGGCGGACCCGGTCATACAAGCTCAACTACGACAATGACCCGAAAGGCCGTCAAGGCGACTATTGGAACGCCGAAGACATTCACTACGGAACGCCGCCGAACATCACAAAGTGGTTCCTGTTCGTCGACCCGCCGGTGACCCAGAAGACGAAAAGCGACTTTTGCGGTGTTTCCCTGGTCGGTTGGGCGCCCGGGGTGGCGAAGACCGCGGTGACCCGGGAGGAGCTCGCCACCTACGGCCGGGAGAAGCTCCTGGAGCGGCTGACCGCGCGGGAGGCGGAGGAGGCCGCCAACGGAAAGGTGACCCGGCTGTCCCGGGTGTGCATCGTCGACGCCTGGCAGGTGCGGTTGACCGGCGCGCCGCTCAAGAAGTTCCTGCTGGGGAAGCTGAACGAGTATCCGCAGGTCAAGACCGTGGTGGTGGAAAACAACCAGGGGGGCGATTTGTGGCTGGAAATCCTGAATGACCTTCCTGTCCGTTTGGTCACGTATGGCTCATATGAGGCGAAGGACATTCGCTTTGCACGTGCGCTCGACCTCTGCCAGAAGAACCGGGTGACCTTCGCCAAGGTCATTCCACCCCTCGAAGACCAGCTGACCGGGTTCCCGAAGCTCGCGTTCGACGACCTCATGGACTCGGCGTGCGCCGGCATGCTGCGGCTGCTCACGGTCAAGCACGCCCAGAAGGACGGGACGATCACCCCGCGGTGACCCGTCGCCAGCGCATCACGTGCGCGGCCGACGCCGCGCGGGACGCTCATTCACCCCCGCCCCGGCGCTCGGTCGTACCCCTACGCCAGCGTGTCAGGCTATGAAGTACCGGAGGCCAAAGGACGGGCAACAGGTGATTGACGTCGTGATCCCCGCGCATCCGGCCCGGGAGGCCAGCGGGATGCTTGCGCGAGCCGTGGCCAGCGTCGAACGGCAGAGCATTCCGGCCCGCGCCGTCGTCCAGCTCGACACCGTGCGCGCCGGGTCGGCGGCCACCCGTACCCGCGGCCTGGCCCGCGTGACGACCCCCTGGGTGGCGTTCCTCGACTCTGACGACGAGCTGCTACCACACCATCTGGAGCGTCTCCTGGAACACGCTGAGGCGACCGGGGCCGACCTGGTCTATCCGTGGTTCCATGCCGACGGCTTCACCGACCCGTGGCCGAAGTTGTTCGGACGGGTGTTCGATCAGGGGGAGCTGCGCCGCGGGAATTTCATCCCGACCACCGTGCTGGCGCGCACCGAACTCGTTCGGCTGGCCGGAGGGTTCATCGCCGACCTGGACATCGCACCCCCGGCGCAGTGCGACGAATGGGGGCTGTGGTTGCGGATGCTGGACCTCAAGCCGGCAGGCGCCCGGATCGCGCACCTGCCGGAACGTACCTGGGTGTGGCATGTGCATGGAAAAAATTCGTCAGGGAGCCCCCACCTGGGAGACGCTAGGCATTCTGGTAGGATTTAAGGAAACACATCCAGGAGGCTCCATGGCGCCCATTCCTCGTGATCCATCCGAACGTTTCTGGCTGAAGGTGGAGAGGTCTTCGGGGTGCTGGCTTTGGACCGGTGCGCAGCGTCCGGATGGATATGGGGTTTTCCAGCGGGGGCGTGGTCTTGGGACGATCAGAGCCCATCGCTGGAGCTATATCGAGACTTATGGTGAGATTGGCGATCTTGACGTATTGCATCGCTGCGATAATCCGCCGTGCGTTCGGCCCGAGCACCTCTTTCTTGGGACGGTTCCCGACAACACTGCCGATATGATCAGGAAGGGCCGGGCCTGGTGGCAGACTCGCACTTCTTGCCATGCTGGACACGCCTACAATGAGGCAAATGTCTATGTGACGGCTCAGGGTGGGCGGGAATGTCGACCATGTCGCCGCCTACGACGACGTGTAATCAAGGATCGTAGGGGTTTCTGGCAATAGCTCTTCCGGGTCCCCGCTGCTCGGAGGCGCCGCTATCCGTCGATCAAGGTAGCCGGCACCCGGAAACGCAAGCGCTGACTTGACATATGGTGTGTCAACTCGGTACGCTGGTCAGCGTACCGAGTTGAATTTTCACACCCGGAGGCGCCATGCCCGAGCAGCCCGCACCCGTCCCCAACGACTCCACCCCGATCGTCGACCTCGTCATCGCCGACCTGATCGCCCGCAAGGCGCTCGGCACCGAACGCTACGGCGTGGCCCTCCAGTCGTTCAACGGCCGCGACGCCCACCGGGACGGCTACGAAGAGGCGGCCGACCTGCTCATCTACCTGCGGCAGGCCCGCGCCGAACGGGAGACGCTGCAACCCCTGCTCGACGAACTGGTACGCGCCGCGCAGACCGTGGTCAGCCTTGTCGACGACATGCCCCGGCTGGCCGTGATGGAGCAGACGGTCGACCTGGCCGAGGTGCTCATAGAGGCCGGCGGCCGGCTCCGCGGCGCCCTCGGCCGGTACACCTGGGCGTACAGCCGGACCGGCCTGTCGCCGCTCCCGGACGCCAACGAGAGCTACATCCACCGGGCCGCCCGATGACTGGCATCACCGCGGAGACGATCGCCGACACGCTCAGCCCGGCCGGCCACCGGCTGACCACACAGGTGCTGCGCTTCCCCCGCGACATCGCCGACGAGGTGTTGACGCACCGGGTGGCGCGCAACGCCCGGTCGAGCAGGGCCACCCCGGTCAACTTCATGATCGACGAGGTGTTGCGGGACCCGTACATCCCGGTGAAGTGGCAGCGCGCGCAGAAGGGCATGCAGGGCGGCGACGACCTCAGCCCGGACGACACCCGCGAGGCGGTTGCGCTCTGGCTCGACGCCCGGGACGAGGCAGTCATCCGTGCCCGGCGACTGCTCGACCTCGGCCTGCACAAGACGGTCCCGAATCGCCTCCTGGAGTCGTTCAGCTACCAGACGATGATCTTTTCGGCGACCGATGCCGGCTGGCAGAATTTCTTCGAGCAGCGCTGCTCCGGCCAGGCGGATCCGCCGATGGAGGTGCTCGCCAACGCGATGCGGGACGCCTACCGGTCCTCGACGCCGCACGAGTGCGGCCCCGGCGGCTGGCATCTGCCGTTCATCGACGCCACCGAACGGGCGCTCAACGACACCCGCATCCTTGCCCACGTGTCGGCGGCCCGGTGCGCCCGGGTGTCCAACACGACGTTCGGCGGCGGGCAGAGCATCGACGCCGACCTGGTTCTGTACGCCAAGCTGCGCACCGCCTCACCGCCGCACTGGTCGCCGTTGGAGCATCCGGCGGTCGCCGCCGGGGTGTTGGAGCGGCCCAACGGCTGCTTCACCGGCTGGCATCAGTTGCGACACCTGCCGGCCTGGCACTGATACGCTGCAGGTCAGGATCGGCGACCCCGAAGGCCTGCCGGCCGACGAGGTCAGGAACCCGGTAGCCCCCCAGGGCCGCCGGGTTCCGCCGTCTTCGAACATGCGTGCTGTACGCGGTGATCGTTGGGCGGTAGCCTGAGTCCCGACCGTAGCTAGCGCAACGGTCAGCCGTAGGTCAAGAGTTTCGGCGAGGGAGTTCCGGTGTCCGTGTCAACACGCCCACCGCGGGCGAAAGCTGCCGGCCCCGGCGTGCCCGGCGCCAAACCGTACGCGCCCGGCACGCCGTTCGCCACCGACCGCTTCATCCAGCGCCTCGCCAACCCGGGCAACGCCGAACGCGACGCCCAGTCCCGGGCCGACATCATCGCCGGCCTGAAACTGCTCAAGCACCAGCGCGTCCGGGCCGACACCGCTGATGACATGTATCATGGCGACGTCGGCATGGTGTATGCGTCGATGCAGGTCAAGAAGCTTCTGGCGAAGCAGGGCGTCACCGACCACGAGATCGACGACTTCAACTACGCAAAGATCCCTGTCGATGTCATCTCGAACCGTCTCAAGGTCGCCGCGATCAAGGTCGCGCCGAAGGTCGCCGACGGCGACGACGAAGAGGACGAGGGCGAGGAGAACGGCACCGCCGACCCCGACGAAGACGAGAACGGCGGGGAAGGCGACGCCGAGGCCGGCACCACGGCAAAAACCGGTGTCGACGACAAGACGCTGCGGCGGGCGGAACGCGCGATCAAGCGGCTCGACCGGCACAACAGGATGGACGTCTACCGCAAAGACCTCATGAAAAAGGTGAGCCTGCACGGCGATGCCTTCATGTTCGTGTGGCCGGTCACCAGCGGCAAGCGGGTCGTCTCCGTCGACATGCGGGTCAACTCCGCGCACAATGTCGCTTTCGCCTACGACCCCGAGGATCCGCTCCGGGTCGATTTCGTGATCAAATCCTGGGATGCGTCGCTTGGTCACAGCAGCGACGACGCCTACGTTGCCGACGGTCACGGCACCGCGCTCGGCAGCGGCAACGCCGCCCGCAAAAAGGTCTTCCGGGCCAACCTGTACTACCCGGGTCCGATGCAGATCGGCCCCGACGGCGACGTGGTCCAGGGCATGGGCCGCATCGAACGGTGGGTCACCGAACCCGGGCTGACACCGCAGAACGCGGCCTCCTGGGTGCGGGTCCACCAGGCCGAGGACATCGACGCCGAAGACCTCGACGCGGTCGCCGCCGACGAATTCGGCGACGAGGAAACCCCGCTCCACCAGGACGACATTCCGTCCCCATTCGGGCTGACCTGGTTCCATTTCCGCAACGACGTCCCCGGCGGCCGGCCGGAGCACGCCTCCGCCTATGGCCCCCAGAAGTTGATCAACAAGCTGATCTGGATGTACGCCGGGGTCATCGAATATCAGGGCTTCCCGCAGCGGTACCTCATGGTCGATCCGAAGATCGACGACCCGCTGCTCAACGTCGTGGACCCCGACCACCCCGACGACGAGGAAGACGACCCGGAGAACGAGACCGGGCACTCCGGGCTGCGTTCCGACCCCAACCAGCTGTGGCGGCTGTTCGGCAAGGCCACCGGTCAGTACTCCGCCGCCGACCCCGACACGCTGCTGAAGCCCCTGGACCGGTTCATCACGTCGATGAGCGAACTCACCAGCCTGCCCCGGTACGCGTTCACGAAGGCCAGCGCCGACCTGCCCAGCGGGGAGGCGATCCGCGGCCTCAACGGTGAACTCCTGGCAGTCATCGAGGACCGGCAGGCCCGCTACGACCCGGAGCTTGAAGACGCCTACGAGCTGGCGTTGCGGATGCTCAACATCGAAGGGGTCAGCGTCGACGTCCGGTGGGCGCCCGCGGCCCCGGTCAACGACGCTGCCGGCCTCGCCGTCCTCAAGGCCAAAGGTGAGCTGGGCGTACCGGACGAGGTGTTGCTCAACGAGGCCGGCTACCCGGATGAGCAGATCGACGAATGGCTGCAAAGCCGGGAGGGTGGTTCGGTGCAGAGCCGTCTCACCGACCTGGCCACGCTCGGCACCGCCGTGCAGGCGCTCGCCGCGGGTGTCACCGCCGGGGTCGTCGACGAGGGCGGGGCGAAGGCCCTGGTCGCCCGGATGATCCGGCTCATCGCCGAGGGTACCGCGGATCCGAAGCCTGGTAAGGATTCGCTGCCGGCACCGACGTTCCGTGCCCCGCCGCCGGTCAACCCGGCCATGGCGGCAGTCCAGGCGGGCAAGGTGGATCCGTTGAAACAGGCGCAGGTGGAGGCGACGAAGGCGACCGCGGCAGCGTCGCGTGCCGGGGCCGCGATGCTGCAGAGCAACGGCGGCCCACTGGCCGCCGGCCAGAACCAGCCGGGACGCCCCGGGCAGCCCGGACAGCCCGGACAGCCGGGTCGGCCGGGACAGCCCGGTAGGCGTCCCGTGAAGCCCCCCGCCACCGGCGCCCCGGCGGTCAAGGCGGTACGGCCGGCAAAGGCGCAGCCGTCGGGGCGCACCAATGGCTAAACGGAAACTCGCCTTCAAGGAGTGGCAGCATCCCCGGGATGTCCGGGGGCGCTTCACCCGCGGCCACGGCTCCGGCGACTGGGCGGCACGTGCCGCGAAAGCCTTCGAGGCCGCCGCCGCCGACACCCGGCCGCCGGCCAAGCTGCGCGGCCCGCGGATCAGCCGCAACGCGAAGGCCGCCGCCATCCTGGAGCAGCACGTGCCCGGGGCGGGCGGCAACCTGTCAAAGAAGTACACGCCGCCACCGCTGCCGAAGCCGAAGGTGGAGCCGAAGCTGAAGCTGAAGGCAGAGCTCCCATCCGACACCCGCCGCAAGACCATCGAAGACATCGGCTTCGGTGATCAGGTGCAGCACGATGGCGTCTGGCGCAGGGTCCAGGGCACCGGATTCGGTGGCGGCACCGACTACGTGATCGTTCGCGACGATGCCGGCAAACAGGTCAAGATACCGATCGACGGATATGCGCTCACCCGACCCGACCGACCCGACTTCCATGAACCGCTCCGGCCGGCCCAGGCGAAGCGTATGGCGCAGTTCCGCGCCGACGCCGCGAAGCCGCCGCCGCTGCGCATCGTCACCAACCGGGAAGAGAACCGCCGCGCCTACGCACAGGATGTGCAGGCGAAGGACACCGCCCTGAAAGAGGCGCAGCGCAAGGCCCGCGCCCGCGCCAACCGGAAATACCCGGCCAAAGAGGGCTACAGCAAGCGGACCCGTGACAATTATGTCGATGAGGAGACCTGGCCGCAGCAGTCAGCCGCCGAATATGCCCGGGGCATCCTCGACGCGTTCGACAAGCCGGGCGACCCGGGCACGGAAACCTACCTGGACAAGTCCAGCTACCGGATGCCGGTCCTGGACGGCACCTTGAACCGTGACCGGCCCCTCGCCGTGTACGGCGACCTGCTGCGCATCGAGGACAACGACCAGGGCACCCTGAAGCATCTCGCCGACATGGAGCTGCTGCCCGCCGAAGTACACCTGATCGTGGCCAGGCACATGCAGCACGGCCGGACCCGGTACAACCGGCCGGAGTTGAGCAAGTCGACGGGGATCTGGCTCGGGTCGAAACCGGTCTCCCAGCTGGACCATCAGCAGGAGCTGGCCACGGAACGTCCGCGCGGCTGGGCGGAAGGGAAGACCTTCGACCATGTCGACGGGGTCTACAACTATGCCGGCCCGACCCTGGTGGTCGGTGTCTCGGAGTCGTCGAAGAGGCGCGGCGAGAAGCAGCCCGCCTTGCACGAGCTGGGGCATGCGCTCGATTCGGCTGTCGGGTCGCTGCTCCAGGAGGATGACCACAACCTGTCGTCGCGGGCGTCGGAAGAGCCGGCCTGGGTGAAGCTGTGGCAGGACACGCTTGACGCCGCCCCGGACATCAGCCCCTATTTCCGGCAGAAGGTGGGCGCCGGGAACGTGGAACTGTGGGCGGAGGCGTTCGGCGAATGGGCGCGCGCCCGCGCGAAAGCCCGCCAGTCGGAAACCTTCACAGGCGGGGACTACCTGAGCAATCGGGGCGAGATGGCGATGCGGTCCGCGTTCCAGATCCCGAAGGAACGTCATGACGCCGCCGCCGCACTCAACGCCTACTTCGAGGATCTCGTCAAGCGTCTGGGGATCGAGCTGTGACCGCCGTTGAACCGTACCGGGAGGGCCGGTACATCTGGGCGCCGAAGCGCGCTGAGTCCGCCGACGGTGGCACCATCGGGGTCGGCTGGGTCAAGCTGGCGCCCGGGGATGCCGGCTTCGACATGTGGAACCGTTATCTGCGGCGCGTCCAGCCGCGCGGCGCCGGGAGCCGGGCATGAGTATTGCCGTATTGACACACCATGTGTCAGTTCTGGATGATGGCGGTATGACCCGTCGCCGCACCACCCCGGCCCGTCCCGCCTGCCTCCCCGTCGGCCTGCCCGCCCCGGCCCCGCACATCGATCGGCGCTCCTGCATGTTCTGCCCCGACGTGGTGTTGCAGGCTCGACCGACGGCCAACCGTGCCGAATGGGAGTACTTCGATGTGGCGACCGGCCTGTCGTACGTCGACAACACGCCGCCGGAGCTGCGCGCCGACCCCGCGAAGTGGTGGGCCGACCTGGCGCGCGAGCGGCCCGGCACGTACAGCGTGCTGATCGCCGCCCAGGCGACCGGCCAGCACTCGTGGTGGCATCACCACATCCCCGGCGCATCGCTGCCCGGCCAGCCGGTCAACACCTCGGTGCCATACTGCTGCAGCCAGCCGATGTGGGCGTCCCCGGACGGTTGGGTGTGCCGTGACGCCGGCTACCGCTCGCAGCCGCGCCCCTACACCGAAGGTGGCCCCGATGAGCTGGAATGAGGAACTGCATCAGCCGAAGACGACGAAACGCCGCACCCCGCGGGGCACTTCGGTGGAACCATGGATGAGCAAGGTCAACAGCCAGATGGAGCAGAGGGGTTCCCGCCGTGGCTCGTCATAAGAGGATCTTCCGCGAGTGGCAGCACCCCCGCGACAACGCCGGCAAATTCTCCCGCAAGGGTGGCGAGGCCTGGGTGAAGCGGGCCGCCGAGGCCTTCAAGTCGGCGACACCCAGCCTGAAAGAGGGTTCCGCACCGCCCGCCAGTGCGCCCGGCCGGCCCCGGATCGGCCAGGGGGCGAAGGCCGCGAAGCTGTTTGCCGCACACCAGCCCGGCGTCGACACCGGCCTGTCGAAGCCGTACACGCCAAAGAAGGCCGCCCCGAAAGCGAAGCGGCCCAGCACGTTCGAGCTGGGCCCGAAGTCGAAGTCGTCGAGCGAGTACGGCGTCAAGCCGAAGGTGCCGGCCGCGAAGACCGGCACCGACCACGGCAAACTCTCCGATGCCCAGCTTGAACACGGCCTCGTCATGCACGGCAACACGTCGCCGAAAGGCAAAGCCATCCAGGCCGAGGTCGACCGGCGCAAGCTGGCAGCCGCCCGCGCCTCCGAGGCTGCCGCGCCGAAGCGTGAATCCGGGCTCGCCGCCCTGGCCGCCGGTGCGCACGCCCGTGCGGCAGAGGATGCGGCGAAAGGCCCGGGGACGAAGCTCGGCACCAGCGGGCATCTGCTGACCCCGCAGGAACGGGAGGCCAAACTCCGTGCCGCGCGGGCAAGCGAAGCCTCCTCCGTGGTCAGCGGTCGCGAATCCGGTCTGGCGCATCTCAGCCCCGAAGGCCGCGCGAAGCTTGATGCGCAGATGCAGACGAAGCTGAACGAGGGGCGCAACAGCGGTGCCGGCAACCTGGGCGCCGACATTCTCGGCCCGGCCGACGGCGGCGCCGGTGACGTCATGCGGCAGATCCGCGCCCGGCCCACACACGAGGTGCCGCCGACGGTTGGTGAGAACTCCTACGCCGGCATGAAGCGGCACACCCTGGTGTCGCTGGCCGGACTCGCCGGCATCAAGGCGACCGGCAAGTCCAACGGCGATCTCGCGCGCGAGCTGGCCGCGAAGGACGACCAGGTGAAGGCGTCCCGGGCGGCGAAGCTCAACCCGGGCAGGGTCGGCAAGCCCAGCGGCCCGGCGAAGCCGGCCAGGAAGGCGGCGGCGCCCCGGGTTGCGAAGGCTGCGTCCAGCGCACCGGCAGCCTACAAGTACCAGGGCGCCGGCACCCCGGAGCGCATCGCCCACTATCAGGCGATGGACGAGGGTGCGCTGCGCGACCTTGCGAAGAGCCGCGGCCTGATCGTCGACGGCCGCAGCAAAAACCAGCTCGTCGACGCCCTCGCCGACTCCGACGCCAGCAAGAAGCAGGTGTTGCAGGTCGGCGCCGGGGCGATCGAAAACGTCGGCCCGCGGATCAGCCCCCTGACCCGCACCGAGGTCGGCGGCTGGAAGGGCGGCCGGGGAAAAGCGTAGGCCCGCAGGGCGGGCACGCCGCACGAGTTGACACATCATCTGTCAACTCGCATACTGGTGGTGGAAGCAAAACCCCCACCACGGAGGCGAACGTGACCGCACCGAAGAAGGCCACGCCGGGTGAGGCGACGCTGGGCGTCACCGAATCCAGCCGGGGCCGCACCACCACCGTCACCCTGCCCGACGGCAGCACCGCCACCCGGACCAGTAAGACGAAGGCCTACACACATGCCGTCGTCGTCACCACCGACCACCGTGGCGAGGCGCGGGACATGCGCAAGAAGGCCGACGGGCAGGAGCGCTTCGCCGACGCCCTGCAGGCCTGGATGGACAACGGTGCCGACACGTCGAAGCTCGTCGGCCACCCGACCGCCAGCCTGTCGCTCAACGAGCAGCGGCGCGGCAAGTCGAAGACGGAGTACTACCTGCCCGGGTTCGAGCCGGTGCAGGTCGCCGTGCCGCGCTCCAGGTTCGGTGGCGGCGGCACCCGCTGGGACGACCCGAACGGCTACAGCCTGCCGAACTTCAAGGACACCGAACGCCTCGACTTCCCTTCCGGCGACGAGTTTTCGAAGCGTGTTCACGGCAAGACGGCATGGGAGGCGTACGGGCCCGCGCACGTACTCAAGGAGAAGCGCAGCCGCGTCGTGACCCTGCACAAGAAGGCCGACGAGCTTGACGCCGGACCGGCCGAGAGTCACGCCGTATGGCGCTGGTCGCAGTCGCTGCCGAACGCCGCGAAAGGCCGTGCCGAGTTCGAGCAGGTGCCGAACACCCGGCTGCAGATCATCGGGGTCGGCGGCGAGGCGAAGGAACTGCCGAAGCCCGCCAAGATGGTGCCGTCGGTGGAGGACAAGGCGGCCTCGAAGGCTACGGCGCTGGCCGCGCAGAAGGAACGGGCCGCACTGGCCGACCGCCGATGGGCGGAGAGCAAGGGCATGTGGGCGCGTGACAACCCGGACGCCACCCCGGAGCAGGTCATCGGCGGCGCCACCGACAAGGGTGTCGTGCTGCTGGCCGAGCATTACGGGGTCAAGGTGCCGCGCCTGAAGGCCGAGCGGGGCAACCTGAAGGCCGACATCACCGCGGCGATGCGCCGGGAAGGTGCGCCGGAGGCGCCAAAGGCCGAGGCACCGAAGGTCGGCGCCCCGAACGGTATCCGGCCGACCGACGGCCGCCCCGACGTGTCCGCGATCACCAAAATGCAGGGACGTAACCGCGAATACGACATCGGTCACAGCCGTGGCCGCACCACCACGGCGGCGCCCGACATCGTGCGCGCCGGAAACGGCGTCATGGACGGCCAGCCCGCCTCCGCCGAGATCATGAACCCGGTCGACGGGACCGGCGGCTACCGGTACCGGATCTACAACGACCAGACCGGCGCCACCCTGGAGGAAGGCGCCAGCCGGGATCTCGCCGAGGTTAAGGCCAAGGTCGACCGGATGTACTCCAGCCAGCGCGGCGGCGGCATGGCCCGCACCGCGGGCAACGGGGTGCACTACGAGGCCCGCTCCGTCGAGCGCAAGAAGGACCCGAGTCGGGGCGACTTCGGCAAAGGCCCCTTCTACGACCACACCGTGGTCGAGGTCCGCAAAGACGGCTCAGAGCACGTCAGGGTCAAGACGGGCAGCGCAAGCAAGGCAGAGGCGCAGGCCGCGGAGATAAACGCCAAGGAGGGCGTGACTCCCCCGGTGGCTGCCACCTCCGCCAGCGGCCTGCAGACCGTCGACCTCGGCAACGGACGTACCCGCATCGGCGGCGACCGGCCCGGCGACGTCTGGGTCGATAAGCAGGGCAACCCGGTCGCCAACCCGTCGCAGACCGCCATCGTGCGCGGCGACGTCAAGCTGCTGCCGCGCGTCGGCACCAACGACGCGCAGGCCGCCGCCCTGCGCCCGCGCATCGAAGGCGAAACCGACTTCGCCTACAGCATCCGGACCGCACCCAGCCGGGACGCCGCCGTGCGCATCCTCAACGGCTACAACATGGCCGGGCTGCGCGCCATCGCCCGCGACGAAAAGGTCACCGTGCCGTCCGGGGCGACGAAGCCGCAGATGGTCGACCAGCTCACCCGGTCGCTGCACGACCGGGCCGCGAACAGCAACGCCATCGACGAGATGGTGCGCGGGCCGCGCGCCGAAACGCCGGCCGCCCGGACGGTGACACCGCAGGGCGGGCCGGCCGCCGGGCCGACGCCGAAGGCGACGATGACCGGCGCCGAACTGCTCGCGCAGCGCCGGGCGACCAGCAGCGCCAACCTGGAGAAGGGCCGCGCCGTCCAGCGCGACATGAAGGTTGAGGAGTTGAAGGCCTCCAAGACTCCGACCGACAACGCCGCCAAGATCCGGGCCCTCGTCGACGGCCGGATGGGTTCCGCCGACCTGTACCGCACCGCGATGGCTGGCCCGTCCGGGCAGCGGGCCGCGGTGTTCGCCGGACACGTCCGGCACACCCCCGACCACCCGTCCGGCGAATTCAGCGTCACCGACCGCAACGGTCAGCGCGCCGGATGGGTCACCTCGACGGTGCACAACGGCAAGCAGGCCTACGCCGTGCACTCGGAGAACTACGACGGCGAAACGAAGCTGCTCGGCTGGGCCGACACCATCTCGCACGCCGCCGACGTGCTCACCAACGGCGAGGCGGCGGCCAGCACCGGCGGCACCCTCGACGCACGCCGGATCAGCGGGCGGCTGTTCGAGCCGTACCAGGGCCGCAACAAGTCCGTGGCCGAACTGGACCGGGAGGCGCTCGACCGGGAGATCCGCCAGCACCGCGAGGCGCTCGCGAACCCGAACCTGACGCCGGGCATCCGGGCGCGCCGTGAGGCGAGCCTGGCCAAGCTGGAAGCCGAGCGCAGGGGCGAGCCGCCCACCAGTCCGCAGGTGGCGAAGACCATCGACCCGGAACTGCTCGCCCGCCGCGCCGCCGCCGTCAGCGGCAACCCGAAAGCAAGCCCGGTCGACGGCCTCGACGACATGCAGCGCCAGATGCTCGCCTCGATCAAGGACGACCCGGAGCGTTACGCCGAGGTGCGCCGCCGGTTCATCGCCGGCAACGCCCCACACCCGTTCCGCCAGCAGGCCGCGAAAACCCTCGACCAGCGGCTTGCCGGACTGCCCGAGATCGCCAAGGAGCGGGCCAGGAAGCTCGACCCCGCCCGGGTGTCCGGCATCACCGCATCCAGCGTGGCCAGCAGCCATCACAACTTCGGCTCAGGCGGCAACTTCTTCACCGTGTACGCCGGGCAGTTCGGCGACGAGAAAGCGCAGCTCGGAAACATTCAGGGTGACGGTGGCATGGCCGGGGACTTCCAGATCGGCGACACCGGCAAATGGGTGAAGGTCGCCCCCCTGGGCAAGCACCAGGGCGAAGACTGGTCCTATGTCTGGATCGACCCGCAGCGCACCAAGGTTCCGGACAAGAGCCGCCGCCCCGGGCGGTAGCCGGTCAGCGCCACCACAGACTAGCGAGTTGACACATCATGTGTCAGTTCGCTAGTCTGTACTCGTTGGGTTGAACAACGAGCCGGGAGGCGGCCACCATGGCACGCAAGCTGTACAACAGATACGGGATCACCGAACTGCGCACCTGGGCCCGCGACCTGAAGATCGCCGGACGCAGCAAGATGACCGGCGACGAGCTGGTTGCGGCCTGCTTCGCGGTTGTCCGTGCGCGGGTCGTCGCCGCCGAACGCGCCGTGCTCGCCGCGGTTGCCGTCGAGCCCGGCACGCTACTACGGCACAAGGAGACCGGTACGGTCGTGCGGGTCACGAGTTGGCCGGTCCCGTACGTCCGGGACGGCGTCAACTACGAGTCGCTGGCCTTCACCGCCGAATACGTCACCATGGGCACCCGGCAGCCCGGCCAGTGCGGCAGTGTCGAGCACCTGAACCGGATGGACGCGCTGTCGGCCGCGAACGGCTACACCCTGCAGCACATGCTGTACCAGCACGAAGCGTTGGAGGCCTGAACCATGCCCTACGACTACCCCGACACCGACGAGAACGACTACGAGGAAGCGGCCTACTGGCGCGACCACCACGACGAAGACGATGACGAGACCGACGACGGCCCCGACGTCGACATCCACGACCCGGCCCACGAACGCGACGCCCCGCCCCAGGACACCGCCGACCGGTGGGATGACCCCGACACCAACGACGGCATCGTCTTCGCCGACGAACGCGAGTACGCTGGCGACTGACCAGCCCTGCGACCG
>Ga0307507_10000545_pt1 | contig 80411 bp, 14 predicted proteins | sample 7_EM_MG_FD_207223 | JGI IMG/M metagenome (GOLD analysis project Ga0307507, IMG submission 207223) | Populus trichocarpa ectomycorrhiza microbial communities from riparian zone in the Pacific Northwest, United States - 7_EM | ecosystem: Host-associated > Plants > Roots > Unclassified | place...
TTAAGGCCCCGAGGCCACCGCGAAGAACTTGTTAAGGCCCTGCCTAGAGAACTCGTTAAGGCCCCTCTATAAGGGCCTATCTGGTATCCGGTACACTCAGGTGACTCAGAAGAGGGTCTTAATAGGCGTGGTGCGCGCGACCTGGTACAGCGACAGCGACGCAACGGCGACGCGATGGCGACCAGACGGCTTAACGAGGTGGAAACACGGGCAAAGCTCTAGGCAGCGGAAACACAGGCCAGCTTCAACAGCCCTATGGCATTCAACTTACAGTCAACTTACAGTCAACCCACAGTCGACTTACAGGCGACTCATAGGAGGGTCTTAATAGGCGTAGTACACGCAACCTAATGCGTATATGCATAAGGCGACTTATAGGAGGGTCTTAATAGGCGTAGTGCTCACAACCTAATGCATACATATAGGGGAGGCTATAGGGGAAACACAGGCCAGTCAGACAAAGACTTAACAGTTAGAGATATAGGCCAGCTTATAAAAGGGGGGGACATAAGCTTAGTTAGTAGGAGAGGGGAGAGCAGGTTATTTAGTATGGGACCTAGTATCTCTACGGCCCCTCTCCTATAAGACACGGTCGGCCTATTATAAGGAGACTCTTACAGGCAACGCGAAACGGGAACTGGCAGCAGTATAGGGTATTGCGCCCCTATATTACTACTAGCCTCCCATAGGGCGTAGTGCGTAGTAGCTACTGCTAGCTCTAAGGACTTTACCCCTTAGCTAGGCCCTAACCCTTGGTGTACCTAGTAGGTAGGCAGGATCACGTCCTAGCTAGAGAGACTACTATGTGGCTCAAGAGAACAGATGCGCGTATTAGTATACTAATAGACGGAACTATTCGCCTCTAGGGCGATACGCTAGTAAGGTATACTTAAGGAGCAAATAGGAGTTACTTAGGCAGGGGAGGCTTTTAGTCTAGGCCTTAACTATAGAAGGTACCCAAGGCCTCTATATTACAGGATGCAGCCACGACGCCCTCATAGGATTACGCTAGTAGGTATATAAGAAGGGAGTTACAACCCCTAGAAGCGGCAGCTTATGCCTATACCAGCGGAAATAATAAAGAAAGGCATAAAACTAGAGGCTATAGAAGGCTCCTAAGCTATACGAAAGCATACCAACTCTAGAAGGAGATTCTTATATAGACCGCTAGAGGGCGGTCTAGTACTTAGGTTAACCCCATTATAAGATATCCAAAAGAATGGTAAAACCCCCCATTAATTGGTAGTGGCAGCTAACTGCTTATAGAAAGCCCCCTAGGCCTTTAGGCCTAGGTAACTAGGACTAAATACTAGAAAACTAGGGTAGAGGCCTGGATAAGCAGGTATATTAAACTCTACTATATAACTACCTACTAAGGGCTCCGAGAGGGCCTAACAAAGGCAGAAAATACAATAGCAACACTCTTAAGGACAGGAATAATAGGACTAAAAGATTGGCTTCACTGGGTAGGTGTCCTAGTAGGTAGCCCAAGGTGCGAATATAGCTGGCCAAGACAGACACCAAAACACGTAATACTGTTATGCCCCTTACGCACTAGCTAAGAAGCAATGCTCTTAGCAGCTGGCATAGAAAACTATAATACACTACTCTCAACATAGAAAGGCCTTAAGGCGGCTACCCAGTAGCTTATTGGCCAAAATATACTAAACCAGTTCTGGGTTGCAAAGGAAATAGCAATAAAAGGCAAAGGGGTAAGTAACAGGCGCCCCCTAATAACTCTACAGGAGTAGAGTACAGTGTGTAATACTAGCGCGTCCGTAGGTTTGTTACGGCAGCAGTGGTTCCCAAAGAGGTCAAAAAGTAAGGTAGTAGAGCACCACTGGTAACTCGTAGGCGACTTATAAGCGAGCCCTAAAAGGCGGGAAGACGGATCACGGGGTTTTCTCAAATAGAGTTTTCTCCCCATATGTATATAAGGAGTAGTCCGCGTGGGCCCAACAGGGATCCGAATCGGACGTTAAGCAATGAATAATATATATCTCTATAATACCGCAGACGCTGCCAGAAGTAGCGTATCTATAAGTTACCTTACTTCGTACTCCCAAAGAATCAATAATAGTAAGACGAAATTCCTTACTAGCTATTATATCAAACTCAAAGAATAACCTAATACCTATATTAAAACCACGACACCAATTAGTCCTAGGAGGATTTAATTTATTAGCCCTAGCCTTAACCCCTAAAGGGAAGCCTAGTGGCTTAAAAGACTACAACGACTATAAAGGGGATATTAACAATGTCTTATTCTTTATTAACTACATAACCACGGATAAATAAGCCGAAGGGCTACTATCTATTGAGATTAAGATACGAGACGCCGAGATATTTATAAAAATGGTAGCACAAGAACCTAACAAATACTACCGCCTTCTATAGAACTACCATCTAAAGCTTATACAAGCTAAGATGCGTGCTGCCTAAGATTACAATATTATCCAAGACCTATAAGCTTGTAAGGCGCTCGCTAATAATACATGCTAAGAGATTAAAGACAACCTCTATGCGTCTAAACACAATGTCTAATGATTAAAGAAGACCGAGATTATACTTATTGCTACAGTTACTAAAAGAGAGGGTATAATTAAATACCTATAATCTTAGCTTAACGAGTATATTTATAACGATACTAGACACCTCTCTACTGTATATAACACCACCTAAGTTTCTACGCCCCCGGCAACCTTACCTACTCAACGCTTAACAAAAGGTCAGCGCTAAGTAGCTTCACCTAACGGGAACCCCTACTACAGCAGCGGCGACAATAAAAGCCACAACGATTAAACTTAAACTACCACTATAGGGTCTAATATACGCTACCCCAATCCCCTAATCTTTAAGGGTGACCGCAAGGAATATAGCTACTGGAAGATATAAACCTGCGAGAAACTGACCTAGAGCGCCTGCCTTTTCCCTACAGAAGATACCAAGATTAGCTATATTATTAGACGAACGAAAGGCATCCTATTTAATAGGCTTTTTGCTTAGTGGGAGACTAGTAGTCCCCAGAAGTAGCAGTCCCACTAGGAAGTCCTTAATAACTTTAACTAAATATACCGCGACTATAACTTAGTGGCCACTAGTCGAGCTAAACTACGCGCCCTAAAGATAAGTCCTACTGAATTATTTAATAAGTTCTATGTTAAATTCCAGGAATACACCGGAGTTCTTGCCTAAGACGACGCTAAAGACCAGAAAGATCTCCTTAAAAAAGTTACTTATTGCCTTAGTTACGCAGCCGCCAGCCACAACTATAACGATGTTCACAATATGGTAGCAGCCCTATAGAAGATTAAACAACAGCTAAACTAGATTACTACTGCAAACCCCTGCCCGAAGACCTCCCTATAGAAGCCCTCCAGACCTACTAAACCACTAACGCCTACTACCCTAAGCAATACCACTGGTCCTAATATCAACCTCTCTATACCAGCCTTCCTAAAGAAGCTACTAGATAGAGAGCGCAAGCTACTCTAGAAGCTAAGGCGTTGCTATAGATGCCGTTAAGAAGGCTATTATAGCTATAGCCTAAACTGCCTAATAGCTAGGTTTAGCAGCTACTGTTAAACACCTAACCCTATACCCTAGACACTAAATACGTTACTACACGCCGCTACCGCATAAGACGAAGATATAGTAACGGTAGTAGAATTAAATACGGAAGTAGAAAACGTAAAGTCCTAGCCCTAAGTTATAGGTTAGGACACTCCAACAATAGAGGGATCTATATATCGGCTTACTTAATAGATAGCTTAGTAAGAATAAAAGGACAGAAGCAAATAGTCTTACCTATAGAGGAAACTACCGCTAAGAAACAATATAAAACCTATTCTATAATTAACTACGGAGCTACTAATAAATTTATAAATACCTAATTTGTGCGTATTTATAACCTATCTACCTTACCCCTCGCTAAAGCCCGCGCCCTATAACTCGCTAACGGTAGTTATACTGCATAAAAGATTACCTATATGGCATAACTCTACCTAAATATAAACGGACACCAGGAGGAGCTCTAGGCCTATATTATACCACTTACGAACTACCCTATTATTTTTAGAATAAACTGGCTCAAATAACACAACCCCGCTATTAACTAGTAAAAGAGAGAAGTAACCTTTAACTCTAAATATTATAGAGAGACTTGCCTAGGGCATGGCCTAGCCGCCTCTATCTACTCTCTAGGATATTAACCTAAGGAAACCCTTATTACCCCACCCATAACCAACTGCTACTATGTAAGCGCCGCGGCCTTCTACCGCATAGCATGTAGGAAAGGCTGGACCGTTACCACAGCCTCCCAATTACAACTATATAAGCTTAATAAAGATTAGGACTACGTCCTCTATAGTAATAGGATAGACATAGTTAACCTCCTAGAAAATAATGCCCCTATAGAACTCTACGGACTTTTACCCTTAGACTTTAAGAAGTTTATAAAGCTTAAAAAAGGACTTACTAATAAGAAACTCCGCAAGCTCCTCCCTAAGAGATACCATGACTTTATTAACATATGCTTATAAAAGAGCGCAGATATACTCCCCCACATTAACCTAACGACTATGCCATTAATATTAAATAAGGAAAAACGCTACCCTATAAGAGATCTTACCTAATGTTAAAAGACGAACTCCTAGTTATTAAAAAGTATATTAACAAGCACCTTAATAAAGGGTTTATTTGTCCTAGTATATCCCTAGCAGCCGCTCCTATCCTCCTTACTAAAAAGCTAGGAGGAGGTATTTAATTCTGCATTAACTATAGAGGACTTAACGCTATTATAATTAAGAACTAATACCCTATACCGCTTATACGCGAGACCCTTAAACGGCTTAGCCAAGCCAAAATCTATACTAAACTTGATATTATTGCCGCCTTTAACCGCCTCCAAATATAGGAAGGTGATGAATGGAAAACCGTATTTATATTACGCTTCGGCCAATTCAAATACACCATTATACCTTTTGGCGTATGCAACGGCCCAGGCAGCTTCCAAAGCTATATTAATAATACCTTATGGGACTACCTCGACGACTTCTACTCCGCGTACCTAGACGATATACTTATTTATAGTGATAACCCTTTTAAGTATACTAAGCACGTTCGAAAGGTCCTATAGCGCCTTAAAGACGTAGGACTTTATATTAATTTAAAGAAGTGTAAATTCTTAGCTACAGAAGTAAAATACCTTAAACTAATTGTTACTACTAAGGGTGTCCGTATGGACCCTAAAAAAGTATGTATAATTACTAGATAGCAAACCCCTACCTATATTAAGGATATATAAGCCTTCCTCGGTTTCACCAACTTCTATTAGAAATTTATATACAACTTCTTAGGTATTATAGCACCACTTACAGCAATAATATAAACAAAGGGCCTTTTTGTAAAAGGAAGAAAAATATATCTACGTTTTATCTAGACACCTAAATGCGAAAAGGCGTTCTAAGACTTAAAAGATGCGTTTACTAAAGCACCTATTCTAGCTTACTTTATACCAGGACAATAACTCTATCTTAAGACTAACTCCTCAGACTATGTTAACGCGGGCGTCCTCTCCTAAATAGATAATAACGGTCTCCTTTACCTAGTTACATTCTACTCGTCTAAGCTTATACTATAAGAATGTAACTATAAGATCTATAATAAGGAACTCCTTGCAATTATATAAGCATTTAAGGAATTCCAACCGGAACTCTCCTTAGCAGAACCTAACCAGCCAACTAAGGTCCTTATAGATCATCGCAACCTTGAGTACTTTATAACTACAAAATAACTAAACCGACGCTAAGTATATTGGAACGAGTTCCTCTCCAATTTTAACTTCAAAATCGTATATAGGCCAGGAGTATAAGGTACTAAGCCTAATAGCCTAATACGCCGTTTGCAAGACCTTCCTTAGTTAAAAGATAACCCTTATAATTAATTCCAACAATAAATAATTCTAAAAGCATAAAACTTAGCCCTAGGTATACTACCCAAGACAGAACCAACCGCCCCTTAGCTTTATACCATAGAACTAAAGTCACCCCCCAAAATCAACGAACTTATTACTACAGCATATAACACCCCTATTAACCCATTACTATATTAACTAATTGCCGCAAAGATTGCTAGCACCCGTATACTGCCTACTAACCTCCGAAGCTTAGGCCAGATTGATATAGCAGCCTTAGAAGTAAAAGAGAATAGGCTCTATTATAAAAGCCATCTATTTATCCCTGACTTAGAAGACCTATAACGGTAACTAATCTAAATGGCCTACAACCTCTGATTAAGCGGCCACCCAGGCAAAGGAGGAACCTATAAGCTTCTTAGCCGATACTACTTCTGGCCTAAAATAATAGACTTAGTTAAACGCTTTGTAAGCGCCTACTACGGCTGTAAATATACTAAAGTATTTTACACAAAGTACCAAGGACTGCTACACCCTCTACTAGTACCTATACGACGATGGGCAGATATCGCCATAGATTTCGTTGTTGACCTACTACCTTATAAACGACATAGCCGAACCTATAAGAACATCCTTATGATAATATGCCGACTTATAAAAGAACGTCACTACGTCCTAACTAAAGGCGTAGCCGTAAGCGACGTTGCCGACGCCTTCCTTTACGAAGTCTATTAACTACACGGGTTACCCAACTCTATTATATCTAACCGAGGCACGCAATTTAACTCTAACGTATAGAGGCGGATCTGCTAACGCCTTAGTATCTCCATTAAGATGTCTATATCCTTTTACCATAAAACTGCGGGACAACTGGAAAACGCTAACGCTAGTATAAAGGCATACTTACAACAGGTAGTCGCCTATAGTTAGGACAACTGGGTAGACTACCTTCTACTAGGTGAATTCGCAGTAAACAACCACATCTTAGCTACTATAGGACTTACCCCGTTCTTTACAAATAAAGGATATCACCTATAATCCGGTATAGAGCCACCAGAGCCTATCAATAAGAAACTGCTATATGGAAAATACCTTAAGATGCTACTTGCCAATTAATATGCAGACCGTATAAAAGACCTACTTAACTACTGCAAAGAAGAGATGGCCTGGGCCCAAGCAAAATAAGCTTACTTCGCTGACTGCCACAGAACACTACCACCTAAGATGCGTGTTAGTAACTAGGTATGGTTAGATACACGCAACATCTCTATACAGAGACCTATAAAGTCACTTAATCACAAGAACCTTGGCCCCTACTAGATTAAACAAGTTATTAACAGAGAAGCTATATACAAACTAGAGCTCCCACCTGCCTTAGCCACCCGCGGGATATAGCCCATGTTTTACCTATAGCTACTACACCTTTACCAGCCTAACCCTCTACTAGGATAAATATAGCCTAAACCCCTACCGGTACTAATCTAAGATAAGAACAAAGATAAAAACCATAAGGAGTAGACCATTAAACAAATCATTAACTCCAAATACTTTAGCAAAGGCAGAGGATGGCGGCTCTACTATAAAGCTACCTACACAGGATTTAACATAGATCAGCCAGAATGGCAACTATAGGAAGATTTTAAAAACACAAAAGATCTAATTAGCGATTTCTACTACGCAAACCTATAGAAACTAGGCCTAAGCAGAGATTTCATACCTAATCCCCTATAGAAGCTGTCACAGCTAAATCATTGTATATTACCGTTATATAACCACTCCAATAAGATATCAAGAAACTTCAACCGCCAATTAAAGTTGTCTAATTGGTCAGATTTTAGACGCTAAGAAGAAGCCAACCAATTAGGATTTTCTATCCCCAGGATGGAAAATCGCTATTAGCTCGCTTGCTACTAGCGCCTTAGCAACACCCTTACACCTTACCAAGTCCTTAACAGCCTCCTTCCCCTCTATAGCCTAGTACCTTCGCATAATAGCAACCTATAAGCTTTAAGTCAGAAGCACCTATACGAGCCTGTTATACCTATAACGATATTCCTTCTTCTAGATACCCTAAGCATTTCCCCCTATATGTATATAGCAACCACAGCGTTGCCGGAGCTCCACCTTAATAGGAGGGGGGGTAGTGTCACGGAACCCGACCGTAGGGGCCTCTATAGGAGAACCCCGTGCTCTTGCGTACACCTCGCGTACAGCTTATGTCAGCTACGCGAGGGTATATTACCTCCTTACGCCCTCGACCCTTACGATCAATCGCGCAACGTCTTATAGACTCCCGAAATACATACGCTTTGTAGCCATTGCCCGCGTTCCGTGACAGATATATAATGGCTTTCTAAAGCCACTGCTAGTTTCAGACCAAAGATGGAAAGATATCTTAATTAACTTTATTATTAAGCTCCCTATAAGTAAAGGCCGTATAAATATTATAGTAGTTATAGATTGACTATCTAAGATAAAACACTTAATTGCCTACTCTAATATGTTAGTACCTACCGTTGCCCAACTGTTCCTAGACTATATATAGAAACTTTACGGACTCCCTAAAACGATTATCTCTAATAAAGGTAGTTAATTTGTCTCTATATTCTAAAAAGAACTAACTACCTAACTTTGTATTAAAGTACTGTTGTCTATAGTATACTACCTAAAAACAGATAGTTAAATAGAACGTGTAAATGCTATAATAGAACAGTATATTTAAATATATACGTTGTATTTATAGGACAACTGGATAGACTGGTTTGTGTTTACTAAGTTTACTATAAATAACTCCGTTTTAGAAACTACAAAGGTGTCCTTGTTTTTGGCCAACTACGGCTAGTATTCGCAAATAGGGTTTAAACCCTTTAGTAATGTTCCTTGCCTAGCTTATTACGCCTTATAAGTTATAGAAGTAAATAAATTTATAAAGAAGATGGAAGAACTATAAGAGCTCCTTACTAACAAAATAATATAGGCCTAATCTGTCTATAAAGCCGCAGGAAATAAGAATTAAACCCTAGTACTAGCCTACTAAATTAGTAACTTTATCTAGCTAGATATAAGAAATCTAAATATAAAACGACCTACTAAGAAACTTAATTAGAAGAACGCCGGCCCTTATAAGGTTGAAAAGGTTGTCTCTCCTTATACCTACCAACTAAAGCTCCCTAATACGGTTAAAATCCACCATATATTCTATATATCAGTCCTCCGCCCTGCTGCCCCTATATTAGATACCCTACCTAAATATATTTAAGACCCTCCCGTACTAGTTAAAGTAGATAGTAAGGATAAGTACAATAAATAAAAATGTAAATATATATACCTTATAAAATGGAGAGGCTTTATTAAGCCTATATAGGAACCCGTTACCTTTATAGGACTTATATAAGCTGTAGAAGACTTTTATAAACTCTACCTAAAACTACTATAGCCCTATCTTGCAGAAGCTTAAGTTTAAAGGGGGGGTACTGTTATAGGACACCTCTGTAATACCTTATATACGTCCCCCTGTTTCTATTAACGCAGTAAAAAGAGACTGACCGTGAGATGGTAATCTAATAGCAATCTGCCGGTAATCTACGGCAATCTAACGGCAATTTACCGCATTCTGCTATATTCTGCTAAGTCTACTAAATCCTACCAAGTTCTGCTAGGACTGTTACTTAAATCCTATTCTGCTCTATGTATGTATTAACTAAGCAACTAAATTAACGATATATACCCTTTCTTTCTATTTCCTTACCTCCTCTCCTTATATAACGTTTTGACTTTATTACGTAGTTTATATACATAGCCTAATAATATCTACTTCGCTATATATTATTACCGCTTATGCTCGCTCCATAATAATAAAATAAAAGGCGCGGCCTGTATTATATGAATTTTAAGAGGTTTTAATATAACATCTTCGTATTCTTTACTGCAATTAGTAGTTGTGGCCTTATTGTGTTGGTTTAAGGCTTATAGTAAAGGCAATTTGTATTATGTTAAATTTGAGTAGTTATATATATATTTATAGGATAAATGGTTTTTTAAGCAATAACTTCGGTAGTAAGTTGTATAGAACTTTAGTGTTTCTTTAACCGAGCTAATTAAGGGGTTATATTGCTTTAGCCATCCATGTCTAAGTATAACTTTATATTACTTTAAGGGTGTTACAAATAGGGAAATATATTTAAGGTGTTTACCTATCCGCATTTTTATAAGAGCGTAGTGCATCAGTTTGCTATATATTAAGGGTTTGCCGTTAAAGCCTTATAGGCCTTAGGGCTTATTAAGTTTCTTTAAATTTAGGCGTTAAGTTTTTGCATAGTGTTTATTAAGAGTTTAAGACGGAGCTTAGTTATAAAGAGATGTAGGTTATTTCAGTTTTTATTAAACATTAGAGGATTAGGGAGCCTTTCAGATTTTATAATAGGTACTGGGTTTGTTATATATATAGGTTAAGCTACTATTACTAGTTTGGTGTTCGCATTTATCAAGTTAGGTTTAGGTTCCGTTATTTTAATCTTATTTATAGGTGTTACTATTAGGGTCTGTGACGTAAATGCTTTAATATTGCGGAGTTCTTTACGGAGTACTTCTATTAATCGTTAATACTGGGTTTCTAGTACAGCCCGCTACTAAGCTAAGGCGTCTATAAAGGACTGTTGCATTATAGTTAACTATTCCCTAACTAGGGATATAATACTTATAACTATTAAAGGGGATTTGGGTTCGTTTGCCATTTTAATAGTAGTTATTTTAACGCAACATAATATAAGGGCGCGAAGAGGCTTTAGGGAAGATTTAAAGGAATGATATAAATTCTATCTAAATCTAGGGGTATATAGCTCTTGCTAAGTATAAGATATTATATAAAGAGGAGAAAGGAATATAGGAAGCCTATAACTAAATATTTAAGGGTCTTAGCAGTAGACGCGTGGGTATATGTACACGTGTCACGAAGTTGAAATAGATGAGTTCATTGATAAAAATGGGTTCATAGATTGATGATCTTGTATCGTGTCTTTTGACCTTGATCTGACGTGTCTTCAGTGACGTGTCTTCGTGCACGTGACTCGTGCACGTGACCCACGCCTTTAGAGAATATAGATTATCTGACACACCCCCTTAGCTTTGAGCTCTTTGAGGTCAAAGCTAGCTACCTTCTTGTGTCCATTAATAAGTTAATTGAACCATAATCTTATCTAAATCCTTCCGTCTTGCTCTAATACTGTCCCTTAGGTCCTCTAGTTGCTTCTCCTTATCCAGCTGCTCCTTAATATCCACTATCCCAATTATATTAATAAAGCTTTAAAACCTCTACTTGGGCAGGGCCTTTGTAGGTCCATTAGCAATTCTCTTCTTTATTACTGTCTATTGAAATTATACTTATCTTATTGCGTATTCCTAACATAGCTAGTATTAATAGATATTAACGTGTTAGAGCTTTGTAATTAGCTTTGCCATATCTTCTATAATTAGTTAGAGCGTCTATATATTGTCGCATTTAATAATTAAGGGCTCATTTAGGCGTAACGTTATTGCTTTAAATAGCCTGCTAATAAAGATAGCTTCCTTTACTATCTGTAATAGGGCTAACAACTTAGCTTCTGTGCTTAACGTCGTCACTATACCCTACTTATTTGCTCTCTAGGCAATCGGCCCCCCAAATAGCCTTATAATATATCCTTGCAAGCTCTTTCTATTAACGGAGTTGTCCGCGAATAATGCATTGCTGGCACAAATAAATGATTGCGCTTTACCTCTACCGTCTCTTCTGTTGTCTTGTCCTTTATCGCGTATTCCTTTATCTCTCCCTCTACTGTTTATTCCTTCCTTGTCTCCTCTATAGTAGATTACTCTACTCCTTGTACCATATAGGTACTAGATTACTCTATCTGCTGCTTAATAGTGCTCTTAGCTTAGGTTCTAATTAAACCTTACTAGCTATAATACTACAAAAGCAATATCCGGACGCGTTGTAGTAGCTGCATAAAGTATTAAACCCATTTTTCTCTAATATAGCATCGTAGAAGCTGCTTCTCTTGGTAGGGATATAGGACGGACTAGTAGGTCTATATTAGGGGACAGAAGCGTTAGATGGATTAATTGGTAATTAGTAGGGAGGAGTTCCAATTCTGCTATAGGAGTGTCTGGAAGACGCCCTCTAAGATCTATCTTATACTGGTTAGCTATCTTCTTAATATAGGCTTCCTGGGATAGCCACAGGAGCCTCTAGCTATAATTATATAGCACGTGGATTCCTAGGAACTATTTTAGCTCGTTAAGGATACTTATCTAGTATTCCTTGCATAGCTCCTTAATTGCTTCTTAAGCTTTCTTCTTATCTGTCTTTTAGTAGCAGAAAACAATATTATTAACGTAGAAGAAGACGACTATTTTACCTTTTAGCATAATATATGGCTCCTAAGGTACCTCTTTAAAGCCCAATTCGTTTAACAAGCTCATAAGATTCTTCTGCTATAACAGTGGTAATTATTATAGTCCGTATAAGGCTTTTCTTAAGCGCAGTACTTTGTCTATCTTTCCTTTGTTAAACCCTGGCGGTAGCTTTATATAGACGACCTTATTAAGATTATAATGGACAAACGCATTAACTGCATCTATCTGTGTCGTCTCTAGGTTAAATTTTACAGTGATCGCTATAAGGGTTCGGAAGGTTGTACTAGCTAATATAGTAGCTCTTATAGGTAGGTCTCCTGGGGCCTGTTAATTTCTGTATACTACTAAGCGTGCCTTGTATTTCTGGAGAAATCCGTGCTTGTCCGTCTTATAGACAAATACCTATATTAAGCTAAGGATCTGCTATCCCTTTGCATGCTTCTTTTCTATTTCTTAAAACGACCTTATTTAATAATAAGATTAGAGATAGGCTTATTAAGCCTCTTAGAACTGATCTCGAAGAGGATGCGTATTAAGGTCCCAGATTAACTAAGGTGGTAGAGGTAGGTTCTTCCTATATAATCTAACATCGCGTATTCTGCCTAATTTCAGCTTACTATTGTTGAGTTGACTGTTAAGGTTAAACTTCCTTCCTACTAAGAAGGCGCCGTGATAGGCTAATATAATCCTTTTAGTAATAAAGTCTTTAAACCTATTATCGCTAGCTTCCTTAAACGAGTCTTTAACTAAGTCGTTAGACATCCCCTAAGTATTAAACGCATCTCCTGCTTAATAAGTGACGTCTTAATTAGTACCTTGTATATCTAATTTTATAGGATACTCGACGTAAAAGGCATATAGAGATTCTTCGTCTTCTTCTGTTAGAGGTGGTATATAGTACGTATCTTCAAGAGCTCTTGCAAGCTTAAGATCTGCTAACTCATTAAAGGTTTAAACTGGCTTATTAACGTTGTTGTCGTCTTCCTCTTAAATTAACGGTTTAAATATTTCTCTATTGTCTTCTAGAAGGACCTTATTCTTGGTTAGGGTATTAGGGAGTTAAATCTTCTCAATTAGCGTGTCTAATTCAGCGTGTAGGTCCTTTAAGATGTCCGTTCGCTTGCCATTAAAGAACGTCTTTTTATTAAAGATAACGTCCCTAGTAGAGATAATAATACCTTTGTATAGGATCCAGATCCTGTAGATATTAGTAGAGTTATAGCTGACGAGGTAGCCGATATGGGCTCACGGATCTAGCTTGCTTAGCCTTTTCTTCTTTAGCTAGGCATCCGACGTTATCGCGTACGCCCTATAGCCGTAGGCTTTTAGGTGCGCTAATTGTGGTTTTCTTAATCTCCTATTCGCTAGGTAGGTATAGAACCTCTTATATAATAATTTCCATCTATTACTTTCTTATGGCGTTTAATCTTAAAGGTAGACTGTATAGTTAATAATCTTATTCTATAGATTATGCGGTAGCTTGGCAGCAATTCTTATTGCTTATGTTCTCTTAATAATTACACCCCCTAAGCGTTTGGCGGTACCGTTTTAAGCTTAGGTATATGGCGCTAAAGGCTTAAATATAATCCCTTAAGTCTATAGCTATTTGAGAGTTTTCTTTCTCCCTAGCTCGTTATCTAATCTAATAGTGTTAACTTTAAGGTTATACCTCAGACGAATCCATTAGATAAAATCTTTAAGTATTTATAGTGTCTCCTTCTTCTTGCCATGCGTTGTTATAAAATACGGGAAGGTTCTTCCTGAGAAGGTGTTATAGATAAATATAACTTATATAAATCCAGTATACGCTTCCTTAAGGTTAGTCTAGTCAATATGGAGGTTAAGACAAGGTTTATTAATATTCTGTTTTAAGAACCTTCTTAAGACCTAACGCTTAATTTTGGCGAGACTGCAATATTAATATTCCGTTGTCTTTGGGCCTTGAAGCTTAACTCCTAAGGCGTTAAAACCTAAATGGTGAAGGCTTATAGGTCCTGGATAACCTAGACGTAGATACTATAGATGCGCATCACCTTTTAAATTTAGACGAGCGTCTCTTAACAATACTCCACGCTTTTGTTGGCGGCGTAGCAGTCGGCTTATATTAAACACTAATAGACTTCCTAGTTGGATATATTTAATAGTCTGTTATCCGTGACGTTCTTCTATTTAATATAGGATTGTGTCGTCCTTCTAAACTAGCAGATTATTGTCTTCTTTATTGTCCTAGTAGAACCCTTATTTTTAAAGTAGACGGAACGATACTAGATTCGTATTGAAGTCCGTATAAAAGGCAACGTCCTTAAGATGTAGGATTCCCTTACTCTTGTCTGGTTTTGTGACCTAAATAGTAACATTGCTATAACCTAGTATAGGCACTTCTAAGCTGCCGGCGATAATATATTTATGTCTTAGAGATTTCCTGAAATTATAAAAACAAGAAAGGTTATTAAAGATATAGAGAGTGGTTCCTAAGTTAAGAATGGTTAATAGCTTTAATAGATGGAGTTAACCGGTGTAATACAATTCTAGGAATATTGTATTAGCTTCTCCCTTAATTTTAACTGTCTCCTATTATTATTAAGCTTTATCAACCTTTAATTCCTTAAGCTTAAGTTATTCCACTTAGGCAGCTAGATCCTTGTTTTGCTCTACCTTTATAAGCACCCTTTTTATATATATACCTACGGCTTTGAATCCCTTAGGCCTTTTGCTCTTAAATAGATACCAATAGTTAGGAAGGGTATGTCCCCTTATATCGCATACCAGGCATTTGAGGTTCTTCGACCTTTTAGAAGACGTCTCTTTAGTTAAATTTATACCTGCCCTTTTTCGGCTGCGAGATAAGCTGTTCCCTTTTCCTTTTTGGACTTTAGCAGCAATAGAGATACCCTCTTTGGGCTCTTCTATAAAGTCTATATTAAATGCACTCCCTCTTGCCGTTATAGGTATGGCTTTGGAAAGGTTTTAGAATGCTTCTCGTAGCTCTATTACTACTTTACGGTATTCTAATAAGAGAGCCTTTTTGGTATTATTTACCTGCTTTATATACAGAATAAAATAGGTTTTGCTTATAGGTCGTATTGCATTTATAAGGTCCATTAGCCAGATCCTATTAGTTATCTATAGAAGATCGTGCTTCTCTACCATCTTTATCGCATGCTCCTATTAGTTAAGCCACTGGGTGACCTTTATCTGCTTAAGCCCTTTAAGTAACTCTATATACTGCAGTTGTACCTTCCTTATTATAAAGTTCTTTAAAGGCTTAGTGTCTTCTTTTAACCGAATTAGCCATTCCTTAACTATAAGGGAAGGGTTAAGCAGTAGCTTCTTCTAAATCGATATTATAGATATAATCTAGATGCGTATCTATTGCAAATACTCTTCCTATTTTAGGAAGTACTTTATATCCTAGTCGTAGTATTGTCTGCTATTCTCGTATGCTTTCTATTGATTTATCAAGAGTTGTATATATAAGGTTGCATTCTTATTAAAATCAGTAACTTCTGGATAGGCTAGTTCTTATAGTAGAGCTTATTAAGGTGCTATATTGTTTGGGTCAACGTAGGCCTAAATTTATTTATTTATAAGGGCTTATAGTTGCCAGATCCATTGCTCCCAGTCTTCTAGTTTATTGAGAATAATTATAGTCAACAAACTCAACGTTAGTGGAGTTAATTTAACTAATAGGTAAAGAAGGAATTGTAATAGTATTTTGTTATTAGGATCATCCTTATCGTCAGGATCGTCCTTGTTATTAGGGTCGTCCTATAATGATTAATATAGAATCTTATAGAATCTTATAGAATCTTGTGGAAGGTTTATGTTAGAATCGTCCTGTAACACTTAAGGTAGGATTTTTGTTAGAGTCTGCGTCCTTGACAATAAGGTGTCAAAGTCTAACAATAAGGTAGAATTTCTTCAAATAATTAAGTAATAGCTGACTAGCTTCTTAAGTCAGCGGACCAGGCTTATAACTATTACGAAGTTGAAATAGATAAGTTCATTGATAAAAATAGGTTGATAGATTGATAATCTTATATTATATCTTTTTGACCTTGATCTGACGTGTCTTCAGTAACGTGTCTTCGTGTACGTAACTCGTGCACGTAACCCACTATAAGGGGAACTTGTAGACAGGGGGCTATAAGGACACAATTGTGGAACAAGATAGATTAGTAAGAGAGACAAATCCTTAAGGAGGTAAGGCCTCGAGGATCGTAGAGACTATATACTACAGGCACGTGCCTCCGGCACGTGACCGACGGCCATCCAAGGGGTGTCCAAGGGTTGTCCTAAGGGCAACCCAAGGTGACCTACAATAATATCCCTTACATTACCCCCCCCTTTCTTGCGGTCGGCCCCCAATCGCCATTACCTTGCAGTAAAGGGAGATTATAAGGGCTCGTCCTAGAAGGGGTTTGGAGAGATATTAGCATGCCGCTATATATTATCTATCTATCTAACCCCTGCTTTGAACTCCTAAAAACCTTAATAAGGAAAAACATAACTGGAGAAAAGATATAAGTATTGCCAGGAAACCTATTAGAAGCCTGCTAGAAGCATACTAGTAACTACCTAGGCTAACCTAAGGATTTTTATATAACTCTACTTCTAAGCCTTTATGCCGGTCTGCAATTAATCGCAAGTATTATAGGTAATTTGGTATTCCTAATATAGTTCCATAGAACCTTTTGGTATAGGATTTGATATATAGGGCCTTAGCTCACCATCATCTTTAACTGTTAAGATATAATCTGTAATCCTTTCTCCTAATCCCCTACGTCACTAACGTATTGCTCCCGCATTTGCCCTTAGGCTGCTATATACAGTTAGGTAATTAATTAGTTAATTAAAGAGACTTGTCTCTTAAGATTTAGTGTATATGGTTTTAAATCTGGTGGTCCTATACTATATAATTGGCGTAGCTTTACTACCTAGCAAATAGGAGACACTTCGTAATAGCGCCTATAGCTATTATGCGACTGTTAAGGACGTTTGTAACGTTATTCTTTTAATATTATAGTATTATTTAGGTATAATTTAACCTATATATATCTTTAATTAACGTCTTAATTGCCTTCCCCGGCCGCGTAATCAGTTTTTATAAGGAAGTAATGGTTAAATAACTTATACATGTGTTTCCTTCCTTCTAAATAACGCTATTATAACGGAGTTATATCGGCAAGGTTACGGCTATTTACTAAAAGGGTATTAGATAGTAAAGTATAAGGACACCTTACTTATTAAGCTGTTCCTTTTCCTCAATACCTTACTTCCCATTATCAACCTTCGTCCAATTTTGGACGTATCTTTAATATATTATTAAGATTTTCTTCTTTTCCATTATCATTTCAGTATGCCTCTTTGTTCTCCTGCTAACTGCTCTTCTAAGCCAATTCCTTAGCATATTCTGGCCCTACCGCTATATATAGAACCTTAACCTCCACTAACCCATAACTGGTGCTAGTCCTGCCTAAATGATTTTGCCTATACGTCCTTAAAAGACTAGAAGTCTAATAAGAGGATTCTAGAGGCTTGTAATAAGACGCACTATATTAAATCTAATACCTTTAGTCCTTATAATCGATGCATACGTACTAAGAGCAGCAGTTATGTTAAGGTAAGTTTTTCTATTCTTAATAGATTTCTATTGCTAACTTTAAGCTTTAATAGCCTAGGCCTAAGTAGCGATGTTCCTTTAATATCCTTAACTACTACATTGCTTGGGCTCTCTCTTATTCCAACGCAAACACTAAACGACTTGGTTAAATTCAAGACTATACTATAGCCATCTACACTATCCATAATTCCTAGCAAGCTAGCCAGCAACGCCTTATATAAGAGCAAGGTTGGTACACTAAGGATAGGGTAAAGGATAGGGGTAATAAGAAAAAGGTTACTGTCTACCACAAGAAGGAGTTTGCGCATACACATCAAGTTTTAAAAGAGCATAATATGATGCGGTATTAGGTAGGTTACCCTTTGGGTACCTAACAGATAGGTAACTAACAGTTGCTATAGTAAGGTCTTAGTGGTTCTGGACTATACTAGCCAGCCAACATCTCTATTTATTCTAGGCTTGAGCGTATCTTTATTAACTATAAGCTAACGCCGCAAGAGCTTTATTAGTATTGGTTTAAACCTAATATTAGTATTAAGCGTTTAAGGATCTCTGCCCTAGCTACACCTTATTATCCTACCCCTGTTTTTATGCCTACTTATACCCCTACTAAGGGGTCTGGATCCCATTCTTATTAGCCATTACTTAGTGGCCTAATAGATACTGATCCTGCTCCTAAGGATAAGGCATAGTGGCTTTTCAGATTAGGCATTTAGGATTTATTCTTATACATAGTAGCAATTAAGAACCTTAATTAGGTACTTAGAAAGGCCTTAAAGGGCTTTTAAAAAGGGCTTAGGAGCCCTAGGAATAATATTCCTAATATAGATTAATAAATAGGAATGCAATTCTAGCAAAATGCCCTATTAACTCTATGCTATATATATAAAAAGGCTAAGGACCTATTCTACCTTAGGCCATAGCCCTAATCCTTATAGTTTCTGGAGCCTATCCATTCCATATCCAATTTAACCTATTTACTCTTTAGGGCCTTTTGCGGTCTACTACAAGCTTTCTTTATAGGTCACAATAACACCGTAGTATTAGAGCACTTTCTGCGATTTATAGATTATAGACCTTGGTCCCAATATTCTTTTAGAATATCTTTGCAATATTTAAGGTAATCCTCTGGTTCCTATATAGAGTCCTTAGCGGGCCAGCCTAGCCATTTAACTTTATATTAAAGCTTATTCTTAACAAACTTATAGCGTAGTATAGCTTTAACCTCGTACCGCTCGCCTACCACCTTAGGGTGTTTAATTGGGCCTAGATAGAAGTTCTTTTCCAGCAATGGTCTATACTATAGCTCCAGTAGGTTTATATAAAACACTAGATATATATAGGCCATAGATAGGGGTAGCTAGAGACAGTAGGCTAGCTTACTAATTTATTCCTTAACTTAAAAGGGACCTAGGTATCTTACATTAAGCTTCTTTAATAGTTAACGGGTCTTAATATTTGTTAAACATAATAGAACCTTATCGCCTACTCCAAAATACTTGTCCTGGTATTTGCGGTTGTACTAGAGTCTCTGCTGCTCTTAGGCATCTTATAAGCTCTGCTTCGCATGCTTCCATTACTCCTTCCATTCCTAGAGGTATCCTTGTACTCTTTAGTAGATATCCTTTAACTTCCCAGTGAGATCCTATAATTGATCATACGGCCTTAGCCAGTAATCGCTAGGTACACTATCAAACCCAAATAGTCAGACGCCATAGGCAATCTAGATTAGTATATACTTATATAATGTATATTGCTTTAAATTGTAAGCGTACTCTATATACGGAAGTAGCTCGCACCAGTTGTCTTGCTAGTAGTTTAAATACATTTATAGGTAAGACTCCAGTTCCTAGTTCTAACATTCTATTTGCCCATCCGTTTATAGATGGAAAGCTGTACTATAATAGTAGTCTATCTTTAAATGAAAGCATAGATCCGACCAATACTGGCTTATAAAAACACTGCCCCTATTAGTAATAATAGAGTGTAGCTAGTCTACTTTAAGAAAGCATTTCTCCTTAATTAGGCTGGCAAGCGCTTATATATTAATTGTCTTATTAACAGGAAGGTATTAGACGTACTTCAAAAACCTATTAATAAGTACAAGGACCGAATTGTATATTCGTCCTTAGCTATCTTTAGATAGCAGGAGATCCGTAATAAAGTCCATAGCATAATGTTACTATAGCTTACTGGCGGGGGGAACTAATTTAAGTAGACCCTATAGCTTATACCTACAGATCTTATATACTTAACACTTCTCGCAATAGCTAATATACTTCTTTACTTCCTACTTAAGCTTTAGCCAATAGTATTTGCGCTAAAGTAATTCCACTATCTTAGCTTAACCATAGTGGCCGCCTAAAGGATTATTATAATTCCTCATAAGGATCTTCTATCGTAGATTTACTTTATATAGCACCCAAACCTTGCCATTTCTACGCAGTAGGCCCATTAGGTCCAGTTCCTAATTTTAGCGCCTTATAGCTTCCTTTTTGTCACGTTTCCGGTCTACTTCCGTATTAAAGATGGCATAGAAAGCGTCCCTCCGTTGCACCTTATAGATAAGATCCGTTAACCTTTTGGATAGTTCCTAGGTAAAAGCTATTTCGTTTTATACTGCTCTAAGTACAAAACTTGATGGTACCATAGATCTTGCAACTCTTCAATACACATATATTAGGAAGGCCGCTACGAGGTTAAAGTCCTTTAGTTATTACAGGGCTCTAAGTTCCAATTGCTCTATGGCTTCGCTTTTAGCTTAAGGGGATAGCTTAGTAATTAGAGGTGGCGTATTGCCAGGTTCCAAAGTTGTATCAGGAATGTCCTGTCTAGGTATATTCGGACCCTCATCAGCTACGAACTGGGTACCAGCTAGAACGTCAGTAGAAGCTAATAGGGTTTACACCACCTAAGACTTAGTACATAGAGCTATAGGTACTTAAGCATCCCACACCTAGAGCTTATTCTATAATATAAGGAGTAAGATATCTATTATCTATTTTCCTTCTCCCGTTTTAAAGCCTTTGGCATAGTCTGGCCGTCGTAATAGTCTATTAGTAGGGTTATTCTCCCCTAGCTTATATTCAATCTTAAAATTAAATTATATAAGCTCCTCTGCCTATTTGGCTTGTTAAGGTATAAGCTCCTTTATAGTTATAAAGTAGCATAGATTATAATAATCTGAGAGTACACAAGTGGTATGGCTTACGTGCTTAAGGTAATGTTGCCACTATTTAAAGTAGTTAACTATAGCCAGCAGTTCCTTATTGTGGGTATAATACCTAACTTTAGGTCCCTAGAATTTTCTGCTATAGAATACTACTGGTTTCTAGTAGAGCTGGGTAGCGTCCGGATCCCTATTAGGTTGTAGTAGAATACTAGTAAGGGCAAAATTTAATATATTAGTAATTATCATTAATAGCTAATCTAGGTTAAAATGCCGCAGTAATAAAGCTTCTATAAACTTTGCTTATAGTTCCCAGAAGGTATCCTAAACCTTTCCAGGCTATAACCATGGTTTATACTATTTAGTTAGTCCCTTCTTGGTTTTCTTTTTTCCCGCCTTTAAGCTTTTTGCTTCTTAGGCTAGGTCTTAGGAAGCTTCTATAATATAGTTAGATAGGTATTAGGCGACGTCTAAGTAGTTATAAATAAAGCGCCTATAAAAATTGGCAAAGCCTAGGAACACTTAAATATCCCAATAGCTCTCTAGCTCCGGCCACTCTTAGATTATTTATACCCGTACTAGGTCTATAACTACGCCTATAGGCGTTATAATATAACCCAGGAACTTAATCTGCTTAGTATTAAAGGTACACTTTAACGCCTTAGCGTAGAGGCCCTAATTATCTAAACGTTCCAGCACTTAGCGGATATGTTGCTTGTGCTAATCCTTATCTTCTAAGTAGATCAGGATGTTATCTAAATAGATAATATATATACGGTCAACTAGTCCCCCTAAGGCTCTATAAATATACAATTAGAATATTATAGGCGCATTAGCTAGCCTAAAAGGCATCACTATATACTTAAAGTGGCCGTATTAGGTCTTAAAAGCGGTCTTCTACTTATCCCCTTCTTTAATACGGAGCCTATAATAGGCGTCTTATAGATCCAGCTTTATAAAGATCTTCGCCCTAGATAGTTAATCCAGCATTTTACTAACTAGTAGTAGTAGGTAACAGTTCTTAATTGTAACTTTATTAAGACCGCGATAGTCTATATATAGCCTTATAGTTCCATCCGGTTTTAGAATAAAGAGGATCAGTATACCTACTAGCGACTTACTAGGCCGGATCCATCCCTTTTCCTATACACTATTAAGGTATTCCCGCAGGATCTCAAGCTCTTTGCGAGAGAGGTTATAAATAGAAAGGTTTAGGGGTTATTTACCCTCTTCCAGATCAATTACATACTCGTATTCTAAGTTCTACACTACAATTTTGGCTCGCCTACCCAAGAATACCCTTAGTAAGTCCCTTAGGCCTAATGGAATATTCGACAGATTGGGGTCGCGTTTGTCCTCCATATCGTTATTAGGTAGGTCCCGGAGCTCTCTCAAAACGCTTACGGGTAGCGTCGCGCGCTATAGTAGTTGTTCATATATAGTTGCTACCGTACATTAAACCGTTTCATGCGGTAGCTAGTAGAGGGTAGGGAACTCTTTAACACAGCATTTAAGGTGCCGTAGTATATTCTCCGCATATTGCTTAAGCTAGAGTAACCTGTGGCGGTAGAAGTATCTCATAAGATCTTTAAGATTGCCGCCTCCCTATAGTATCTCTATGACCTGTCCGGCAGCTCCCTATGGGGTCTCCATTATAGAGGGGTTATCACCTATGCTAGGCTCTATACCCATCTTGCTATAGAATAGGGGTTCGATCCGATACTCCTTTAGGTATAGAGCGTATACTATTTTACCTAGAGCTATATCTTCTAGGATATCTTTCAAGCTTGCTAGTAATATACACCCTTTTAATTCTTTATTGTTCCACTATTTAAAGGCTCCTGTCTTAAAGCATATCTTAGGGTCTACTTCCGCAAGCCAAGGGTATCCAAGAATAAGGTTATAGCCTTCAAAGTTAGCCACCCAGAAGGGTTACGGGCTAACTACCTTAGTGTGGTTGTATATGTCGGCCACTAACACTGTAAGCTTATGGGCACTGTGTAGTTTAATCCAATGCTCATCTAGGAACCCTACGATAGGTTTCCGCCACCTTAGCAATAAGATAAGCTCATGCTCTTTTACCAAATCATATCATATAAGATTAATTTCGGCGCCGCTATTATACAGTGCTTGGAACTGATATACCTCGCCTATAGGGAGTACCATTTCTAGCTTAATAGCAATATAGAGAGTCTCTCCTTCCATATCTTGCCCTAGTTGCAGCCAGGAGAGGTCCGCAACTAGGGCTTTTCTTTTTTTAGATTATTAGTGCGGTTATCGCCCTACTTGTTTTTCTAATTAGGTTTGCCTCTGGAGAAGTTTTCTCTTAACCTTTTAGAGTGTTCCTATAAGGGTGCCAGACGGGTGTTAGGTTGGCCCTAGGAGTCTTTCCCATTACTTAAGGTCCCTAACTTTAACCCTTCTAAATTTCTCTTTAAGAACGGCTTCTTTAAAGTTTAGGTCTGCCCTATATTACTACTAGAGTGCCCGCGCTTCTAGTAACCCCCCAGCTCCCTACTAGAAGAGGTCTGGTTCCTTACCGCATCCTTAGCATTTAGAACTGCTCGTTCAAAATCCACATATATGGTAATCCGCGGTAGGGCTCCTACACGCTTTATTTCGTCACGAATTACTAGCTTAATTCTAGCCTAGATAAATCCAATCTTCTCCTTTTTATAGACGCTACCGTCCTTATTTTTAAAGGGCTCTGGATCTATTAGTTAAGCATAAGTTTCCACAAAGTTTATAAACTAGCGGAAATTGTGGCGGTTAAGCTATATCCCATTCCAGAATAGTTCTGCATAATTATATTATACAACGTGCGGATCTTAAGTCCACTTCTTTAGGAAGGTTTGCAGCTGCAGCTATAAGGTAATTTGCTCTTTATTAAGCTAATTAAGTGCAATCTAGTTTAGCAATCGGTCTTTAATCTTACTAATAATCCAGTATGTACGCTCTTTAGTATTATCTCATATTATTAATATCTTAAAGAAGTTGTCTACCTTATAAACCCAATCGTCCAGCTATTAGGCGTTGGGTCTATAACGGAGTTCTAGGCTATTAGAGGCCTTAGCCAATTAGTCTATATCCTTTTTCCATTTATAGCATAAATAACTCTCTAAGTCTTCCATACTTTCTTAGGTAGATACTAGGTAGCCCCCAGGAAGCCCTTAGCCTTGGCCAGGTTATAAAAGAGTTTATCTAGCCTAGATTAATCCCTACCAGATCTAGATTTGCCCTTAAAGGGTTCTAATATATTTACTAGTAGCCTCCTCCTATATAGCTTCTAAGAGCCTTACGACAGCTTCCTAATATCTATCTTAAAGGATATTAGTATGGGGCTCTTAACTTTCCAAACTTAGGCCTAGGGAAGCTCTGGCTATAGAAGTAGTATTAGCACCAGTAACTAGTATAGGCTTCCTAACAAGGCTTAGGTTTTAAGTTAGTATTTAGGTTAAGTTACCAAAAGGGGTAGGCCCGCTTGGCTTGTAAGCAGTCTATACGCCACCACTATGCTGATTGTGGGCCAATGGTCTTCCGGGAGGGTTCTAGTTAGATCCCTAATTAGACACATTAGTATATTCCTCTAGCATTTCTGGCTTAGGGGAAGATCTTAAAGTTACTTCTGGCGCTTAATCTTCTAATTAGTCTAGGTAGGGCTGGAGGGGTTCCGGTTGCTTTCCGGCAGCGTTGCGACCGTTATAGAGGGTGTCTGCGTTTTCCTCCGCGTTATTGGTAACTGTAGGTATACAAGAGTCTTCAAGCTCCTAGCGCATCTAGGTATTGGGGCTTATTCGGCCGTCTTGCCTAGAGGTTTATATTGTCGCAATCTCTTGCTATCGGAGGGACCTTCCTGCCTTAGCGCGACGGCTTTCCATAAGGTATTCGTGGAGTTTCCATTTAGGTCGTCGCGAGATTTTTAAGGGAGAATAGTAGGTATAAATAAAAATATAAACAATCTGGTTCTTAAAGCCAGCTGCCCTTCTAAAAAGAGTAGGAAGGATTTGAATGTAAGGGGAACTTATAGACAGGGGGCTATAAGGACACAATTGTGGAACAAGATAGATTAGTAAGAGAGACGAATCCTTAAGGAGGTAAGGCCTTAAGGATCGTGGAGACTATATACTACAGGCACGTGCCTCCGGCACGTAACCAACGGCTATCTAAGGGGTGTCTGGGGGTTGTCCTAAGGGCAACCCAAGGTGACCTGCAATAATATCCCTTACACCCACGCCTTTAGAGAATACAGATTATCTAACAACACGTAGGTTTTAACAGGTTTTAACTAAATTCCATTACGTTAATAGAATTTGGTTAAATTTAATTAAGTTAGCAGAATTTGGCAAAATTTAATTAAAGCGTTGGAATTTATCTATTGAGTGTTTTACTAACACATTTCTACTATAACTAGGCTAGTCCTGTTATAACTTTTTCTATTAACTAGCCAACCTAGATTAATATATAATATATTAATCCCTTTTAACCCTAAAGAAGAGTCTTACTCTAGGGTTTCTCTTTTTTTAACTCTATGCTATTCTTCTATATTAACAGCATTTTATCTATTTGTTCTTTTATTAGGTAGTCTTTAGCGAAGTAGTTTTTCTAACCGCATAAAAAGTAGGCTCCTTAATTGCTAAGGGCCTGTCTATAGGGGTTACTATATATAGGTTAAGTATGCGCTAGATCTATAGTAGGGTTAGCTATATAGCTAGCCGCTAGGTTAATAGTAGGCAGTATAGTTAGTGCTATAAGGGCTATAGATCTTACTAGGGCGCTGTAGCCCGTTCTTATAGTACTTATATTTTAGTTAGTAGAGCTTCTAGTCTTATACTACTTAGTATATACCTTAATTTAATAGAGGCCCTAGTGTAAGGGGACTTTGTAGACAGGGGGCTATAAGGACACGATTATAAAACAGGATAGATTGGTAAGAGAGATAAATCCTTAAGGAGGTAAGGCCTCTGGGATTGTGGAGACTATATACTACGGGCACGTGCCTCTAGCACATAACCGGCGACTATCTAAGGGGCGTCTGGAGGTTGTTCTAAAGGCAACCTAAGGTGTCCGCAATAATATCCCTTATATTGCCCCCCCCTTTTTTACGGTCGGCCCCCAATCGCCATTACCTTATAGTAGGGAGATTATAAAGGCTCGTCCCAGAAGGGGTTTAGAGAGATATTAGGGAGATATTAGTATGCCGCTATATATTATCTATCTATCTAACCCCTACTTTAAACTCCTAAAAACCTTAATAAGGAAAAAACATAACTGGAGAAAAGACGCAAGGATTGCTAGGAGACCCCTTAAAAGCCTACTAGAAACGTACTGGTGACTACCTAGACTAACCTAAGGATTTTTATATAACTTTACTTCTAAGTCTTTATGCTGGTCTATAATTAATCGCGAGTATTATAAGTAATTTAGTGTTCCTAATATAGTTCCATAGGACCTTTTAGTATAGGATTTAATATATAGAGCTTTGGCTTGCCGTTGTCTTTAACCTTTAAAATATTAATTTATAATCCTTTCTTGTTGGTTCTGTGCTATATATTTGGCGTAGCTCTACTACCTAGTAAATAAAAGGGATACTTTATAATAGCGCCTCTAGCTATTATATAATTTGTTAAGAACGTCTATAACGTTGTTTTTTAATACCGTAGTATTGTTTTAGGTATAATTTCACCTATATACATCTGTAATTAATATCTTAATTGCCTTCCCTAGCCGCGTAATTAGTTTTTATAAGGAAGTAATAACTAAATAGCTTATATGCGTGTTTCCTTCCTTCTAAATTGCGCTATTGTAACGGAGTTATATTGGTAAGGTTGCGGCTATTTACTGGAAGGGTATTAAGAGGTAAAGTATAGAGACACCTTGCTTATTAAGCTACTTATTTTCTTTAACGCCTTACTTCCTATTATCGCCCTTCGTCCAAATTTGGACGTATCTTTAATATATTATTAAGATTTTCTTTTTTTCCATTATTAATTTAATATGCCTCTTTATTCTCCTATTAACTACTCTTCTAATTTAATTCTATAGCGTATTCTGGCCCTGCCGCTATATATAGAACCCTAACCTCCACTAACCCGCAACTGGTGCTAGTCCTGCCTAAATGACTTTATATATACATCCTTAAAAGACTAGAAGTCTAATAAGAAGATTCTAGATGCTTATAATAAGACCCACTATATAAGGTCTAACACCTTTAGTCCTTATAATTAATGTATGCGTACTAAGAGTGGTAGTTGCGTTAAGGTAAGCTTTTCTATCTTTAATAGGTTTCTATTGCTAACTTTAGGCTTTAATATAGCCTGGGCCTAAGTAGCAACAATCCTTTAATATCCTTAACTACTATATCGCCCAGGCTCTCTTTTATTCTAGTATTAACGCTAAATATCTAGGTTGAATTTAAGACTATGCCACAGCTATCTACACCGCCTATAATTCCTAGCAAGCTAGCTAGTAACGCCTAATAAGGGAGCAAGGTTGGTATACTAAGGATAGGGTAAAGAATAGGGGTAATAAGAAGAAGTTCGCGCATACGCGTTAAGTTTTAAAAGAGCATAATATAATACGGTATTAGGTAGGTTACCCTTTAGGTACCTAGCGGATAGGTAACTAATAATTGCTATAGTAAGGTCTTAGTGGTTCTAGTCTTTACTAGCTAGCTAACGTCTCTATTTATTCTAGGCTTAAGCGTGTTTTTATTAACTATAAGCTTACGCCTTAAGAACTTTATTAGTACTGGTTTAGGCCTAATATTAGTATTAAGCGTTTAAGGATCTCTGCTCTATTTATACCTTATTAGCCTGCCCCTATTTTTATACCTACCTATACTCCTACCAAGGGATCTAGATCTAGATCTTATTCCTATTAGTTATTACTTAGTGGGCTAATAGATACTAATTCTGCACCTAGGGATAAGGCATAGTAGCTTTTAATTTAGGTATTTAGGATTAATTTTTGTATATAGTAGCAATCGGGAAGGCCTTATAAAGTATTTAAAAAGGCATAGGAACACTATTCCTAATATAGACTAATAAATAGAAATGCAATTCTAGTAAAATACCCTATTAATTCTATACTATATATATAAAAAGGCTAAGGACCTGTCCTGCCTTAGGCCGTAGCCCTAATTAATCCTTATAGTTTTTGGAGCTTGTTCGTTCTATATCTAATTTAACCTATTTACTCTTTAGGGCCTCTCTTAGCCTACTGCGAGCTTTCTTTATAGGTTGCGATAACACCGTAGTATTAGAGCGCTTTTTATAATTTACAGATTATGGACCTTAGTCCTAATATTCTTTTAGAATATCTTTATAATAATTAAGGTAATCCTCTGGTTCCCATATAGAGTCCTTAGCAGGCTAGCCTAGCTATTTAACTTTATATTAAAGCTTGTTCTTAACAGACTTATAGCGTAGTATAGCTTTAACCTTATACTGCTCGCCTACTACTTTAGGGTATTTAATTGGGCCTAGACGGAAGTTCTTTTCTAGCGGTGGTCTATACTATAGCTCTAGTAGATTTATATAAAATACTAAATACACATAGGCTATAGATAGGGGTAGCTAAAGACGGTAGGCTAGCTTGTTAATTTGTTCCTTAATTTAAAAGGGACCTAGGTATCTTACATTAAGCTTCTTTAATAGTTAACGGGTTTTAATATTTGTTAAACATAATAGAACTTTATTACCTACGCCGAAATGCTTATTTTGGTGTTTGCGGTTATACTAAAGTCTCTGCTGCTCTTGCGTATCTTGTAGGCTCTGCTTTATATACTTCTATTACTCCTCCCATTCCTTAAGGTATCTTTATACTCTCCAGTAGATGTCTTTAGACTTCCCAGTAGGATCCTATAATTAATTATACGGCCTTAGCCAGTAATTATTGGGTATACTATTAAATCCTAATAGTTAGACGCCGTAGGTAATCTAGATTGGTATAAATTAATGCGATGTATATTATTTTAAGTTATAAGCGTACTCCGTATACGGAAGTAGCTTACACTAATTATCTTACTGGTAGTTTAAATATATTTGTAGATATAACTTTAGTTTCTAGTTCTAGCGTTCCGTTTGCCTATTTATCTACAGATAGAAAGCCGTACTATAATGGTGGTCTATCTTTAAATAAAAGCATAGATCTAACTAGTACTAGCTTATAAAGACGCTGCCCCTATTAGTAATAATAGAGTATAGTTAATCTACTTTAAGAAAGCATTTCTCCTTAATTAGGTTTATAAGCGCTTATATATTAATCATCTTGTTAACAGGAAGGTATTAGACATACTTTAAAACCCTATTAATAAGTACTAGGGCCGAATTGTATGTTTATCCTTACCTATCTTTTAAGGGTAGGAGATCCGTAATAAAGTCTATAGTGTAATATTACTATAGCTTACTAGTGGGGGGAACTGATTTAAGTAAACCCCATAGCTTGTGCCTTTGGATTTTATATACTTAATACTTCTTATAGTAGCTAATATACTCCTTTGCTTCCTGCTTAAGCTTTAGCTAGTAGTATTTGCGTTAAAGTAATTCCACTATTTTAACTTAACCATAGTGGCCGCCTAGAGAATTATTATGATTCCTTATAAGGATCTTCTATTATAGATTTACTTCTTATAGCACCCAAACCTTACCATTTCTATACAGTAGGCCTATTAGGTCTAGTTCCTAATTTTAGCGCCTTTTAGCTTCCTTTCCATTACGTCTCCGGTCTACTTCTGCATTAAAGATAGCATAGGAGGCGTCCCTCTGTTGCACCTTATAGATAAGATCCGTTAACCTTTTGGATAGTTCCTAGGTAAAAGCTATTTCGCCTTATACTGCTCTAAGTACGAGACTAGATGGTACTATAGATCTTATAACTTCTTAGTGCGCGTACGTTAGGAAGGCCGCTATAAGGTTAAAGTCCTTTAGTTATTATAGGGCTCTAGGTTCTAATTGCTCTATAGCTTTACTTTTGGTTTAAGGGGATAGCTTAGTAATTAAGGGTGGTATATTACTAGGTTCTAAACTTGTATTAGGGATATCCTATCTAGGTATTTTTAAACCCTTATTGGCAACGGACCGGGTATTAGCTAGAACGTTAGTAGAGACCAATAGGGTTTATACCACCTAAGACTTAGTGCGTAGAGCTATAGGTACTTAAGTATCCTACACCCAGAGCTTATTCTGCAATATAGGGAGTAAGATATCTATTATCTGTTTTCCTTCTCCTGTTTTAAAGCCTTTGGTATAATCTGGCCGTCGTAACGGTCTATTAGTAGGGTTATTTTCCCCTGGCTTATATTTAATCTTAAAGTTAAATTGTGTAAGCTCCTCTGCCTATCTAGCTTATTAAGGTATAAGCTCCTTTGTAGTTATAAAGTAGCGTAGATTATAATAATCTAAGAGTATATAAGTGGTATAGCTTACGTACTTAAGGTAGTGTCGCCACTGTTTAAAGTAGTTAACTATAGCAAGCAGTTCCTTATTGTGGGTATAATACCTAACTTTAGGTCCCTAGAATTTTCTATTATAGAATGCTACCGGTCTCTAGTAGAGCTAGGTAGCGTCCGGATACCTATTAGGTTATAGTAGGATACCAGCAAGTGTAAAATTTAATGCATTAGTAACTATTATTAGTAGCTAATTTAGGTTAAAATGCCGCAATAGTGGAGCTTCTATAAACTTTGTGTATAGTTTCTAAAAGGCTTCCTAGACCTTTCCGGGCCATATCTATAGTTTATACTATTTAGTTAGTCCCTTCTTAGTTTTCTTCCTTCCCGCCTTTAAGCTTTTTACTCCTTAGGCTGGGTCTTAGGAAGCTTTAGTAATATAGTTAGATAGGTATTAGGTGATATCTAAGTAGTTATAAATAAAGCGCCTATAGAAATTAGCAAAGCCTAGGAATACTTAAATATCCTAGTAGCTCTCTAGCTCCGGCCACTCTTAGATTGTTTATACTTGTACTAGATCTATAACTATACCTATAGGCGTTATAATATAACCCAGGAACTTGACCTGCTTGGTGTTAAAGATATACTTTAACGTCTTAGTGTAGAGGCTTTAATCATCCAAGCGTTCTAGCACTTTGCGGATATATACTTGTGCTAATCCTTATCTTTTAAGTAGATTAAAATGTTATTTAGGTAGATAATATATATGTGGTTAACTAGTCCCCCTAAGGCTTTATAAATATATAATTAAAATGTTGTAGGCGCATTAGCTAGCCTAAAAGGCATTACTATATACTTAAAGTGGCTATATTAGGTTTTAAAAGCGGTCTTCCACTTATCCCCATCTTTAATATAGAGCCTATAATAGGCGTCTTATAGGTCCAGCTTTGTAAAGATCTTCGCCCTAAATAGTTAATCCAGCATTTTACTAACCAGTGGTAGTAGGTAACGGTTCTTAATTGTAAGCTTATTAAGACCGCGATAGTCTACGTATAGCCTTATAGTCCTATTTGGTTTCGGGATAAAGAGAATTGGCGCGCCTACTAGTAACTTACTAGGCTATATCTATCCCTTTTCCAGTAAGCCGTTAAGGTACTCTTGTAGGATCTTAAGCTCTTTATAAGAGAGGTTATAGATAGGAAGGTTTAGCGGTTATTTACCTTCTTTTAAATTAATTGTATGATTATATTCTAAGTTTTACTAAAGGACTTTTACTTGCCTACCTGAAAATACCCTTAGTAAGTCCCTTAGGCCTGCTAGGATATTCGATAAATTGGGGTCGCGTTTGTCCTCCGTATTATTGTTGGGTAGGTCCCGGAGGTCCCTTAGGACGCTTACGGGCAGTGTCGCGCGCTATAGTGGCTGTTCGTATATAGTTACTACTGTATGTTAGACAGTTTTATGCGGTAGCTAGTGGAGGGTAGGGAACTCTTTAATACAGCATTTAAGGTGTTATAGCATACTATTTGTGTATTGCTTAAGCTAGAGTAACCTATGGCGGTGGAAGTATTTTGTGGGATCTTTAAGATCGCCGCCTCCTTGTAGTGTCTCCGTGACCTGTCCGGCAGTTCCCTATAGGGTATCCGTTATAGAAGGGTTATCGCCTATACTAGGCTCTATACCTATCTGGTTATGGAACAGGGGTTAAATCTAATACTCCTTTAGGTGTAGGGCGTATACTATTTCTCCTAGAGCTATATCTTCTAGGATATCTTTTAAGCTTATTAGTAAAATACGCCCTTCTGATTCTTTATTATTCCACTATTTAAAGGCTCCTGTCTTAAAGCGTATCTTAAGATCTACTTCCGTAAGCTAAGGATATCTAAGAATAAGGTTATAGCCTATAAAGTTAGCCGCCTAGAAGGGTTGCGGGCTAACCACCTTGGTGCGGTTATATATATTGGCCACTAATACTATAAGCTTATAGGCACTGTATAGTTTAATCCAATGCTTATTTAGGAACCCTATAATAGGTTTCCGCTATTTTAGTAATGGGATAAGCTTATGCTCTTTTACCAAATTATATTATATAAGATTAATTTCGGCGCCGCTGTTATATAGTGCTTAGAACTAACGTACCTTGCCTATAGGGAGTACTATTTCTAGCTTAATAGCAATATAGAGAGTCTTTCCTTCCGTATCTTGCCCTAGTTGCAGCTGGGAGAGGTCCGCAACTAGGGCTTTTCTTTTTTTAGATTATTAGTACGGTTGTCGCTCTACTTATTTTTCTAATTAGGTTTACCTCTAGAGAAGTTTTTTTTTAACTTTTTAGAGTGTTCCTGTAAGGGTGCTAGATGGGTATTAGGTTGGCCCTGGGAGTCTTTCCCATTACTTAAGGTCCCTAACTTTAACCCTTCTAGATTTCTCTTTAAGAACGGCTTCTTTAAAGTTTAGGTCTGCCCTATATTACTGCTAGAGTACCTATATTTCTAATTACCCCCTAGCTTCTTACTGGAAGAGGTTTGGTTCCTTACTGTATCCTTGGCGTTTAGAACCGCTCGTTTGAAATCTGTATATGTAGTAATCCGCAATAGGGCTCCTACGCGCTTTATTTTGTTACGAATTGCTAGCTTAATTCTAGCCTAGATAAATCCAATTTTCTCCTTCTTATGGATACTACCGTCCTTATTTTTAAAGGGCTCTAGATCTATTAGTTAAGCATAAGTTTCTATAAAGTTTATAAACTGGCGGAAATTGTAGCGGTTAAGCTGTGTCCTATTCTAGAATAGTTCTATGTGATTATATTGTATAATATACAGATCTTAAGTCCACTTCTTTAGGAAGGTTTATAGCTGCGGCTATATAGTAATTTACTCTTTATTAAGCTGATTTAGTGTAATCTAGTTTAGGGATTAATCTTTAATCTTGCTAATAATCTAACGGGTACGCTTTTTAGTATTATCTTATATTATTAGCATCTTAAAGAAGTTATCTATTTTATGAACCCAATTATTTAACTATTAGGCGTTAGGTCTCTGGCGGAGTTCTAAACTACTAGAGGCCTTAGCTAGTTAGTCTATATCCTTTTTCTATTTACTACGTAGATACCTCTCTAAGTCTTCTATACCTCCTTAGGTAGGTACTAGGTATCCCCTAAGAGGCCCTTAGCCTTAGCTAGGTTGTAAAAGATTTTATCTAGCTTGGATTAAGCTCTACTAGATCTAGATCTACCCCTAGAGGTTTCTAATATATTTATTAGTGGCTTCTTCCTGTATAGCTTCTAAGAGCCTTACAGCAGCTTCCTAATATCCTCCTTAAAGAAAATTGGTGTAGGGCTTTTAACTTTCTAACCTTAGGCCTAGGGAAGCTCCGGCTATGGAGGTAGTGTTGTCTCTCGCTGTTAGAGAGATCTTCCTGCCTTAGCGCAACAGCTATTTATAAGGTATTTGTGGAGTTTCCATTTAGGTTATTGCGAGATTTTAAGGGAGGATAGTGGATATAAATAAAAGATATAAATAAACAATCTGGTCCTTAAAGCCAGCTGCCCTTCCGGATAGAGTAGGAAGGATTTGAATATGAGGGGACTTTGTAGATAGGGGGCTATAAGGATACGATTGTGGAACAGAATAGATTAGTGAGAGAGACGAATCCTTAAGAAGGTAAGGCCTCTGGGATTGTGGAGACTATATACTATGGGCATGTACCTCCGGCACGTGACCGGCGACCATCTAAGGGGCGTCTGGAGGTTGTCCTAAAGGCAACCCGAGGTGTCTGTAATAATATCCCTTATACCTAGTTAATAGCTAAGCACTAGTCTATAAGTTTCTTTAGTGTTTATATAGTAGTATAAACTAGTAGTATGGCGCGCTATGGGTTTAGTATAAGCTTATTAAAAAGGTCTAGTATTAGATCTTCCTAGGGGATTTAAGCCTATTTAGCTAAGTATAAAAAGCGGGTCTAAAAGACTAAGAAGGTCTGTCATTCTTATATTAAGGGCTCTATAATTAAAGTAGGCAATTTATATCTTAAAGGGGTCCTTATAAGTAGAAGACAGGTAGTTAATTATCTCTTTTCTAGAGAGAAAGGGGTCTACTAAGTCCTAGGAATATTGCGGACGTAGATACGTCTATACGTCCCCACCAGTACGGCTAAAGACATAGGCTATTTTAGCTTAGGTAGTAGGGAAATAGTCTGCATTAACTTTAAGCTTATTTTATAGTTAAAGCTTCCAATTATTAAATATAGGATTAGTTCCATCTATAAGCAATAGGGGTTTAACGACTTTTATAGACTATAATAATGCTAATACTATATATTAGGTTAGGGCCTTAAGGACTATAGCAAGTCTCTAAGTGTTTAATAACTCCTTACTAGGTATAGGGGTGTCTCTAATTTCAAGCAGCTCTTAAAGCCATTTAATTTTGGTATTAGCTGCTATAAGCTCTTCCTAGGGAGTTAAAACGGCAACTGTTTTACTATTAGAGGTATTTATGGGTCTTACAGCGGCTTTACCAGCTACTATATTTCTTGGTATAGTGGTAGGGGTATTAGGTAATTTCCGGTATTTGTTTATTTTCTAGGGGTTCTAGTCTATACGTATCCTATTCTTAGGTTTCGCGTTCTATCTATATTCTTTTGGTTCTGTCCTGTCCTTATAGACCTAGTAATATCCTTAGGGTCCTATTCTTTGTCCTTATCCTATTTATAGTTTTATAGATATATTTAAATTCTTTCTTAAAAAGAAGGAGTAGTTTAAGCTTTAGATAATGTTAGCAACTTATTTAATTAAGGCATAAGTATAGCAAGAAGGATGCATATAAGCCTATATAATTGGATTGTCTATAAACAAGAATCTAAAGCTAGAGAAAGGAAAAGAGAAGAAGAGCAGTGCCAGTCAAAGTAGGGTTATTTTATGCGGTCCTCTAGTCACGTGACCGCAAGTTCTACTAAGTTCTGCCAGCCAAGTTCTGCCGTTTTCTGCCAGAGCTGTAATACTACTAAAACTTTGCAATAAAGGCATAATTAAGTAAGCGGTTAAATCTGCCTAAAGGCTTTAGCAGAAGCAATATAAGTATACACTAATTAACGGTAATAAGAATTAACTAGTTAACCCGGATCTTATTATAAACACCTATATATAATAGAAGTATCTAGATTAACTTAAACGGGCCTCTACAGAAGATAAATTTAAATAGTTTATTACTATATATATATCTTCTCTTTCTAATATTATCTATTCTAACTATCTAGTAGGCAAAGCCTCTATAATTAATTGCCATATCCTCCCTTACCTGGTGGCTTAAACTAACTTAACATGCTAAGTACCTACGCCTTTTATAAATGGCCATTAATATCCTCTCTATACTAGCTATATTAGCTAAACCAGAACGCGTTTTCTCTGGCGCTTAATAAACAATATTATAGGAGCAATTAAAGCTTGGAGTAATAGTAGTAGAGTAATCTAAGTGTTTGAAAAGCTGGCTTTAACAGATCATTAAGTTAGGAGGCTTTGCGACGGTAGATATAGCCGTTAAAGTTATTAACTTTAAAGGATCTATTAATAGACTAACGAGCTGTAATATGGGTAGGAGTATGGTAAGCAATTAGGAAGCAAATAAGGCAGCAGACGGATAAGAGAATTAAGTAGTAAGTACAACTTATAGAGCCTCTCTTAAGTCAAGATTAATCTAATCCTAAGTAGGAAATTAGTATATAACTAAAATAATCAATACAATTAATCAGAATTATATAGGGCAATTTTATAAGAATCAAAATCTATAGGCCGATTACAGTTACACTGATTATATACATCCCTGAAGATAAGTATAAAGACTTTATTAAATTAAAGCCCATTTTAATCTAAGGCATAGCGCTATAGTAGTAGCTTAATCTAACTCGCAGATATAACTACCCACGACTTTTTTAAATGGCTATTAATATATTATCTATATCGTTAATATCGGCGGAGGCAGAACGAGTCTTTTTAGGTATATGGCGAACAATCTTATAGAATCAAATATTACTAGTGTAACGGCTTGAACAAATGCCGCACGGCTTAAACAAATGCCTCTAAACCGAAGCTTGAACGAATACAACGTGGTGCTTAAACAAATGCTGTATTATGAAGATATCAAGGTGAGGAGCAAGAGAAGGTGGTGAGGCCACGTCTATATATACATGCCAAGTCGTAAGCGAACCCCTGACTAGGTGACGCGCCCCAGCGCCGTCACAACTAGAGAGTACAAATATTAAATGTACGGAGTGCTTAAAGAGTTAGCTACTAAGTAATATTATCGCCAACGAGAGGCTTATGGCGACAAATGTAGTACGAGAGGCTTTTAAGCTCTTGGCAGAGTCTAGAGAGTAGCTAATACCTACTATACCGCGTTAAGGATCACGGACTTAACGGAAGAGCAGTGGCGAAAGAGCAGCTATTTTAAAGTTCTACTAAAGCTTAGGGGCGTACGGAGATTACTTTTAATTAAAACACCATGCCAAGACTGTACCATATTTTCAATATTAAACTAATATTCAATATTAATATCAATGCGGCCTAATCCTAATATTAAATATTGATGACAGCATTGAGTATTAGTGAACATTGCATTTATATAGCTTTTACTAGTAAAATAGGTGCCTGAGTAGTGCCTTGGCTACTATTACCGCCTACTAATTAAAAGATCTGGGCAGTAAAGTTACTGCTAAGAGTTACTGCCCAGATCCTAGCCGGAGTTTTCTCCTAACCACGCAGAGCTATAAGCCCACCTACTACCTTCTTTAACCAACACTAAAATTATACCGGGGCCTCTATCCTAACAGCTAAATATCTAGCAGCGCTCCTAGAGCGCCGCCAAGGATCATATTAGCTAGCGTGGATTTAAAGGCTGCTGCCAATCCACACTAATCTAATTCCTTTACTGCTTCGGTATAGCTCCGTCCACGCGAGCGCAATTTCTGCGTCCGTAACATACTCAGCTAGGTAAAATAAAGTCCTATTATAAAGGAACGAAAGATTAAATTAGCGTTAGCTTACTATATAAGACCTACACTTCTCCCCCCTTGCTAAATTTCTAATTATTCTGCGAACAGAACATCTTATGGCATAGTTAAACACCTTATTTCCCTCTAATATTAGTAAATCTTTTTATTCTTTCCATATTCACTCTCTGTAATGCCCTTAATTTTAACTAGTAGTATCCTCCTAGTACTAATAATATACACGGGTCCTATCTAGGTCTTAATAGCTTAGCTAATTATAGCTTTATCTCCCAAAATAGTGAGGGTATTACTATACCTATAGTTATTAAAGCCTAGTATAAGGTTTACAATATTAGTACAGAACTTACAACTATAGTTATATTAGGCGGTTTTATAATATCTAATAATCCTTTTAGTCGGGTATTTAACCTTAATAACCTTAATAAGCACAACATAATTAAATATAATGCGTTACTCTCTCGTGCCGATATTAACCTTAGTGGCAATAATTATACTTTCCACTAGGATATTTTTAATACCATACTAGTATTCTTTACTAGGCCAAATGTAATAATATTAGCCACAGCCCTTATACGGTATAACCGCGTCCTTATAGAGAAATACCGTAGCTCCTATTTCTCTTACGGCCTAAATTAGCAGAGGAGTGCTCACCTTAAAACTGCGTTATATATCCTTATAATGGTAGATCCTAAAATAGGTATAACCCCTATAGAGTTTATCCGTATCTTCTTTAGTAAGCTTAGAGATTAGATCTCCTTAGGTTATATAAATAAAATTCCTATCTAATAAGGTTAGAGTAAGAACGTCTACTGTATAATAAGGGTTAGCGACTACTAAGGCAGCAGATTATTAGTCTTATACTTATAACAACTGTATTACGGTTGGCCTTGGCAACACCTAAAAAGACCTACCCTGTAAATATGGCCTTTAAGATTAATTACGTTTATAGGCCGCCGTTTCATAGCTCTGTAGAACAGCCCCCATTTTATAGGTATAGGATTTAACAGAATATTATATATGGCTAGACGAGAAGTAATAGCCTATATTTGCAACGCTAAGGGAAATAAAGCTTACACATCTAGATCTATTATGTTTAACAATTTATAGTATTTAACGAGATAGCTAGATATCGAATTTTTTATACAAAATTAATTTTTATGCGCGTTTTGTACTAATATAGTATTATAACTGCATTCGCAGCTTGTAGCCTATCCCTTTACCCATTAAAATTGGTATATAGATTATTAATAAGAACCTATTAATCAGATTAGCCCAATCTGGCATCTATACTTAGGAATATAAAGCCTTTAATTTTATAGCAAATTAATATAAAAGCTTAATTTTTAGAGTTAAGTCACTTAATATAAGGCCTTTAGCAGTTATCGTCCCTATAAAACGGTATCTTGCAGGTAGTAGTATATTTAATAGTTGCATTCTATATACACCCTCCTGTCATCTCCAGTGATTAGCGCCTTACTAGTAACGCCTCTTGGGCGGAAATCCTTATATAGATTAGTATAAGTTTCTCTATCTTAGCAGCGAGCTTTAAAAGACCTTAATATTAAAAATTTATAAAGCTTTTTAAATCTAATAATTGTATGGTAGATTGTCTATATATAAATATCTCTAAAGTCACAGTAGAAGTCTCCGCTACATTATACACGGCCTCTCACCAAAATTTAGAAATCTGCTTTTCGCACCACAAAATATTAATAATAGACTCCGAAATGGACCCCAAAGAACGTTTATAGGCTATAATTACTGGCCTAAAGTTCTAGGACAAACCTAGTTACACTAAGGCTGCTAAATAGTTTAGTGTTGATCGAACTACCCTCTCTTGGCAATATCGCAATATTATACTTGGATGCGCGCTATAACAAGTGTCTCCTTTTAAATGCGCAATCAAAGGTCCTTATTAAGTATGTTAACGATTTTACTAAGCGTAGATTACCTAGTATAAGATAGAGAGTAGGCTAAATGGCTCGCTTAAAAGGAAGCTAAAATTGCAAGAGAAGTTTAAAAGAACAATATTAATACTAAGAAATCTATACGGAATACTAAGAAGAAAAGGATTAAAATAGTATTAGATAAAGAGAGCTTTATAGAAGCTAATATAGGGCCTATAAAAGATAAAGTAGCCTAACTAATAGGTAGTTGCCTACGACGTATAAAGCGACGCCTAAAATACTTATATAACTATAAAATTGATCTAGATTAATAGAACGACGTCAAAAATATAAACTACCTTATTTTTATATAAATTCAATTAATTTGTGGTGGGAAAAGCTGATTTTTGAATTTTGGTAGAGGACCGTGCATTTAGTGGCGGCGTGTACGTGTTAGATAATCTGTATTCTGTAAAGGCGTGGGTCACGTGCACGAGTCACGTGCACGGAGCCCGTGCACTGTAAAGTCTCTTCGTAGCTCAAAGCCCTAGGGGCTTATCAGAACCATCAATCAACGATCAAGTCAAGATCATCAATCAATCAACCCATTTCATCAATAAACTGCTCTACACGAACTTCGTGACAGTTATGAGCCCGGTCCGCCGACTCAAGAAGCTATTTAGCTATTACTCAATCATTTGAAGAAATTCTACCTCATCGTTAGACTCTGACACCTCATCGTCAAGGACGCAGACTCTGACAGAAATCCTACCTCAATCGTCACAGGATGAGATTCCACGAGATTCCACGAGATTCCACCTCAATCGTCACAGGACGATCCTGACGACAAGGACGATCCTAATAATAAGGACGATCCTAACAACAAAATACCATCTCAATTCCTTACCTGCCCATCAGTTAAAATGACTCCACCGTCAAGTTTGTCGACTACAATCATCCTTAATAAGCCAGAAGACTGGGAATAATGGCTATGGCAACTCCGAGCCCTTGTGGATTAGTAAATTTGTGCCTACGTTAACCTAGCCACAGAAGCACCTTAAGAAGGTCTATTTGAAAAACTACCTTGTCCAAAGGTCACGGATTTTAATGAGAATGTAACCTTATATATATAGCTCTCAACAAATTAACAGAAAGCGTATAAGAATAGTAGACGATACTATAACCAGGATATAAAGTATTTCCTAAAATAGGAAGATTATCTTCAACAGATCCGCACCTAGATTACGTTTACAGTATTAGCTTAGAAGAAGCTATTGCTTAACCCTTCCTTAACTATTAAAGAATAGCTATCTTAATTAAAGAAGAACACAAAACCTACCTTATTATTTGTTAGAAAGAAGGTATAATACTAGTATATAGAAGCCCTTAAGGGGTTTACACAGTTGTTAAAATCAAACCAATGGCTAGATTAATGGGAACACGTAATATTCCTAGAAGAGAAGTATAAGATCTTTTAAATGTCTAATAGAATCTAGCTTTAAGATTTAGCAGACATTATTTAACCTTTTAGTAACGCCTACTGTATAAAGTATACTACCAAGTTAAATAACCCTTAGAAGTTAAGATCTTCTAAATACTATAGAGTAGTAAAGGAGCTATAAGAAGGACTTAGAACATCCTTAAAGAAAGCCAATACTACTATAAGAGGCAGTACCTTTAATATAGACTTTATAGAGTAGGCTACTAAGGATTACTCTAATACTACTAAAGGTTTATAAAGAGGAAAGGCCTTAGCACGTAATAGACGCTTAAAGAGAGCCGGGATACTAGTAGATAAGGAGATATTTTATAAGAAGCCAACGCCTAAGTGCTTAGCGTGCGGAATATAAGGATACTCTATTTAGGACTATTAGTGTTTATTTAAAGATAAGAGACCTATAAAAGTTATAATAGAAGATATACGCATTAATAGGGCACTAAAGAAGGTAGAAAAAAATAAGAATCTTACTAACCAAGTTACAAAGATTAGACTTAAAGAATAGAAAAATAAGGCTTAATAATAATAGGATAAGAGCTAGGAAGTTAAGATTAAGGGAGAAGCTAATACAATATTCCTAGAATTGTATTATACCAGTTAACTCCATCTACTAAAGCTATTAACTATTTTTAACTTAGGAACCACTCTCTATATCTTTAATAACCTCTCTTATTTTTATAATTTTAGGAAAGCTCTAAGACACGAATATATTATCGCCAGCAGCTTAGAAGTGCCTATACTAGGCTACGGCGATATTACTATTTAAGTTACAAAACTAAACAAGAGTAAGGAAATCCTACGTCTTAAGGACGTTGCCTTTTATATGGATTTTAATATAAATCTAGTGTTGTTCTATCTGCTTTAAAAGTAAGGGTACTACTAGGACAATAAAGGAGACAATAATCTTCTAGTTTAAAAGAATAATATAACCCTATATTAAATAGAAGAACGTTACAGATAATAGACTATTAAATATATCCAACTAGGAAGTCTATTAGTGTTTAATATAAGCTAACTACTATACTAATAATGGAAGCGCAGAGCATTATTAAGAGATATTTATCCAGATGCAAAAGGTAATGCATAACTATAGTATCTGCGTCTAGGTTATCCAGGACCTATAAGCCTTTATTATCTAGGTCTTAACGCCCTAAAAGTTAAGCTTTAAGGCCCTAAGATAATAGAATATTAATACTACAGTCTCGCTAAAATTAAGCGTTAGGTCTTAAGAAGGTTCTTAGAACAGAAAATTAATAAACCCTATTTTAACCTCTATATTAACTAAACTAACCTTAAGGAAGCGCATGCCGGTTTTGTACAAGTTATGCTTATTTATAACACCTTTTTAGGAAGAACCTTCCCGTATTTTATAACAACGCATAGCAAAGAGAAGGAGATACTATAAGTGCTTAAAGATTTTATCCAATGGATTCGTCTGAGGTATAACCTTAAAGTTAACACTATTAGATTAGACAATAAGCTAGGGAGAAGGAGAACCCTTAAATGGCTACAGACTTAAGGGATTATATTTAAGCCTTTAGCGCTATATACCTAAACTTAAAAAGGTACCACCAAATGCTTAGGGGGTGTAATTATTAAGAAAGCACGTGCAATAAGAATTACTGCTAATCTACTACATAACCTATAGAACGAGATAGTCGACTATACAGTCTACCTTTAAGATCAAACGCCATGGGAAAGCAATGATTGGAAATCGCTATATAAGAGGTTCTATACCTACCTAGCTAATAGGAGATTAAGAAAGCCATAACTGGCGCACCTAAAAGCCTACGGCCGTAGGGTATACGTAATAACGTTAGACGCCTAGCTAAAGAAGAAAAGGCTAAGCAAGGTAGATCTATAAGCCCATATCGGCTACCTTATTAGCTATAACTCTACTAATATCTATAGGATTTAGATCCCATATAAAGGTATCATCATCTCTACTAGGGATATTATCTTTAATAAAAAGATATTTTTTAACAGCAAGCAAATGGACATCTTAAAGGACCTACACGCGGAATTAGACACGCTAATTAAGAAGATTTAACTCCTTAATACCCTAACCAAGAATAAGGTTTTTCTAGAAGATAATAAAGAAGTATTTAAACCGTTAATTTAAGAGGAAGACGATAACGTTAATAAGCCAGTTTAAACCTTTAATAAGTTAGCAGATCTTAAGCTTATAAGAGCTCTTAAAGATGCGTATTATACACTACCTTTAATAAAAGAAGACGAAGAATCTTTATGTGCCTTTTACGTTAAGTATTCTATAAAGTCTAATATACAAGACACTAATTAGGACATCGTCAATTAAATAGGAGATAGGTTTTATATTTAGGAGGTGTTTAATAGCTTAGTTAAAGACTCATTTAAGGAAGCCGGCAATTATAGGTTTAAAGACTTTATTACTAAAAGGATTACTTTAGCTTATTATAGCGCATTCTTAGCAGGAAGGAAGTTTAACCTTAATAGTTAACTTAATAATAGCAAGCTAAAATCAGGCAGAATATGTAATATAAGATTATACAGAAAGAACTTACCTCTACCACCTTAGTTAATCTACGACCTTAATACGTACCCTCTTTAAGATTAGTTCTAAAAGGCTTAACAAGCCTACCTCCAATCTTATTATCAAATAAGGTCGTTTTAAGAAACAGATAAGAAGCATATAAAGGGACAGTAGGTCCTTAGCTTAATATAGGTGTTCGTCTATAAGATAGATAAGTATAAATTCCTTTAGAAATGCAAGGCATGCTTAATAGTATATAGAAATTAATAGGCCCCAGGAGACCTACCTATAAGAGCTACTATATTAGCAAGTATAACCTTCCAGACCCTAATGGCGATTACCGCAAAATTCAAACTAGAGATAATACAGATAGATACGGTCAACGCGTTTATCCATTGCAATCTCAATAAGGTCGTCTATATAAAGCTACTACTAGGGTTTAATAAAGGAAAGACAGATAAAGTACTGCGCTTAAAAAAAGCCCTTTACAGACTACAACAATCCCCTCTATTATAGCAAAAGAATCTTACGCACTTATTAAATAAATTAGGTTTTAAAGAGGATCCCTAGGAGCCATATATCATACTAAAAGGTAGAATAGTCATCTTCTTCTACGTTAACAATATTGTCTTCTACTACTAAAAGACGGATAAGAAGAAAGCTTAAGAAGCAATTAAGGAGCTAAGCAAGGAATATTAGATAAGTATCCTTAGCGAGCTAAAATGGTTTCTAGAAATATATATACTATATAATTATAGCCAAAGGCTCCTATAGCTATCCCAAGAAGCCTATATTAAGAAGATAGCTAACCAGTATAAAATAGATCTTAAAGGGCGTCTTCCAGATACTCTTATAGCAGAGTTAGAACTTCTCCCTACTAATCACCAATTAATCTATTTAACGCGTCCATCCCCTAATATAGACCTATTAGTCCGTCCTATATCCCTACTAGCCTCTACAATGCTATATTAGAGAAAATTAGGTTTAGTACTCTATGTAGCCACTATAACGCGTCCAGATATTGCTTTTGCAATATTATAGCTAGTAAGGTTTAATTAGAACCCAGGCTAAGAGCACCATTAAACGGCAAACAGAGTTATCCAGTACCTATATAGCACGAGGAGCAGAGCAATCTACTATAGAGGAGATAAGGAAGGAATAAACAGTAGAGGGAGAGATAAAGGAATATGCGATAAAGGATAAGACAATGGAGACGGTAGAAGTAAAGCGCAATTATTTATCTGTGCTAGCGACGCATTATTTACAAACAACTCCGTTAATAGAAAGAGCTTATAAGGATACATTATAAAGCTATTTAGGGGGCTAATTGTCTAGAGAGCAAACAAGCAGGGTATGGTTATAACGTTAAGCACAGAAGCCGAGTTATTAGCCCTATCTCAGACAGCAAAAAAAGCTATCTTTATTAGTAGGTTGTTTAAAGCAATAACGTTACACCTAAATAAGCCCTTAATTATTAAATGCGATAATACCTAGACGCTGTAACTAATTATAGAAGATATAGCAAAGCTAATTACAAAGCTCTAATACGTTAATATCTATTAACACTAGCTACGTTAGGAATATATAATAAGATAAGTATGATTTCAATAAATAGCAATAAAGGAGATAATTACTAATGGACTTATAAAGGCCCTACCCAAGTAGAGGTTTTAAAGCTTCGTTAATATAATTGGAATGGTAGATATTAAGGAGCGGCTAAATAAGGAGAAGTAACTAAAGGACCTAAGGGACAGTATCAAAACAAGATAGAAGGATTTAGATAAGATTACGGTTTAATTAACTTATTAACAGACACAAGAAGGTAGTTAGCTTTAACCTTAAAGAGCTTAAAGCTAAGGGGGTGTGTTAGATAATCTGTATTCTATAAAGGCGTAGGTTATATGCACGAGTTATATATACGGAGCCTATGTACTGTAAAGTCTCTTTGTAGCTTAAAGCCCTAGAGGCTCATTAGAACCATTAATTAACGATTAAGTCAAGATCATCAATTAATTAACCCATTTTATCAATGAACTGCTCTATATAAACTTCGTGACAGTATAGTCTGGTAGAGACTTCTAGCCAAATAAGTGTTAAAATTAACGCTTAGCAATTAAACGAGTGTCTAAATATCTCTAAGCTCCTAATTGTCCTCTAAGCTTTCTACTGCCCTCTACCACTTAGTAGGTCCCACTTTTGCCTCAATTACTGCCTTAAGGCGTATAGGCATAGAAGCAACTAGATCCTCAAAGTAGCAGACCTCTAGATTCTCCCTTTTAGATTTAATAGCTACTTGTATTGCTTCTTTTATTAACGTAGTCCATAAGCAAGTGGCTAGTATAAGCATATGGCTACCCTAATAAACTTACCAAAAAACCAAAAAATCGTTCTTAAATATTTTAACAACGGCCTAATAATAAATTATAAAAATTTATAATTAGACTCTTAAACTTACTTTAAGACCTCTATTAGAGTTTTAGAGTAATTAGTTGACCTATTATTAATATATTAAGATTTAGCTTTTAAATCCAAGCCTAATTACTATATCCCAAAAACCACTTATTAAATTACTTTAAAACTTTAATAGAGGTCTTAAAGTAAGCATAAGAATCTAATTATAAATTTTTATAATTTATTATTAAGCCGTTGTTAAAATATTAAAGAACGATTTTTAGGTTTTTTGGTAGGGTGGCCATATACTTATACTGGCCACTTACTTATAGACACCGTTAACGGGTTACCTCAGCGAGCTTAGACGTGATTTTGGTTAACGTGGATATTCTATTAGTCTACTACGCTAACTAAACTCTTTATAGACGCGCTGCCAAAATCATATTTAAGACTGTTTTATAACAAAGCCTTATAGAAACCACTATAGTAGACTCGCTAATAGGCTAGGTGTATAGGTAAATAAGAAGTCAACAATATAATAATAACTAGTAGAGTAGTTGCCTAACAGATTAACTCTAATTATATTCTAAGATTTACTATAAGGAAAGAAACTATCTAGGTAGGGACTAGGTCCTTAAATACATATCCGTGCTCCTAAGAAAGTTATTACTCTATCTATTCTATTTACCTTATTCGCTCTATTATAGATCTTATAGATTATATAGATTATATTACGTAACTTGTTTACCAATTCTTGTTATATAGCTTTACTAGCTCTATCTTAGACCGTGCCCTTATTAACTAACTAGCTTTCTCTAACTCTTCTTTAAGTAGTTATAATATTATACTTAAAGCATCCTTAACACTATCTCCCTTTTCTTTATCTTTGTCCTTAAAGATTTCTAATATCTCTAGGTTGTTTACTAGAGGTATAATATCCACTTAATTAATTTGGTTAATATTGTTACTTATTACACCTAAAGCATCCTCTCCTTCTTCTATAGCTTATTAGTCTTATACCATTGCTGCTATATTATCTCTTAGTAAGATAATGCTGTCTCTATATTCTTATTACGCAAAAGAGGGGTTAGTTTGTATTGCGTTAGCAAGTCCTTTGTCTTAATAACCCTCTTTATGTTTAAAGTGTACTAAAGCAAATATTTAGTCGTCCTATGACGTTCGCTTAGTCTCTAATACTAAGTATACACGTCCTATTATTCTAAATAGTCTTTAAGTACCCTTGTTAATTGCTGCTAAGGTCCTAAGTTTAATCTACCGCTATAAAACTTAATAATAAGTTATTGGTAGCGCTGGCTATACTTTATTATTCTTATAACGCTAAGTAAAAGGCTACTAATACTTAACAATAAGCCCTTAACTCTTATCTTGCTACTTGTACTTGGTTAATCTATTTTAAGAAGGTATATAAATAGGTTTATTTTAAGGAGTAAAATCTCGTAAAATAAAGCTTTTAGGAACTTAGCAATAAAAGAACGGATTTTCCTCTAATAGAGAAGGAAATAACTTTAAATACCTTGGCAGCTACTCCTTTTGGGTCCCCTTAGGTAACTTATTTTTTAATAATTCTTCTTTATTAATACTGCCTAACCTATTTTCTTCTAATACTCCTAACGTAATCTACAAGCATATAGCCCACATAAGCATGTGGCCCACCCTAAAAACTTACTAAAAAACCTAAAAAATGTTTTTTAATATCTTAACAACGGCTTCATAATAAATTATAAAAATTTATAATTATACTCTTATTACGTACTTTAAGACCCTTATTAAAGTTTTAAAGTAATTTAATAAGTGGTTCTTAAGATATAGTAATCAGGCTTAAATTTAAGAGCTAAATTTTAATATATTAATAATAGCTAAACTAATTACTTTGAAACTTTTATAGAGGTCTTAAAGTAGGTATAAGAGTCTAATTATAAATTTTTATAATTTATTAATAAGCCATTGTTAAAATATTAAAGAACAATTTTGGGTTTTTTAGTGAGTTTTTAGGCTGGGCTATATGCTTATGTGGGCCACATGCTTATAGATTACGTTATACCTTTCTTATAGCGTTCTTTAAGTTATTTAGTGGTTTTTAGATGGTCTTTTTATAGCCTATCCACTTAACCTTGTACTATATTTCGTTATTAATATCCTTATAACTAATAATATTTAAAACCTCTTATTTATCTTCTTTCTAACCTCTATATATATCTGCCTTATAAACTAGTAGCTTAATATTCCTGTATACCGGTTCTAGTATTATAATACGCTATATAGGGTAAATCTTTATTTTCTCCTGTAAGTTAAGTCTGTATATAACTTCTAAGATTTTTACTTTAACTATAAACGGTCCTAGTCTAATATAGTCTAACTTTTTGCTTAATTATTGTCACGGGACACCTCCGTGACACCTTATACACGTCCACCTGTTTCCACCTATTTCCACCGACGCAGTAAGAAGAGACTGACTGTGAGATAACAATCTGACGGCAATCTGCCGCATTCTGCTATATTCTGCCAAGTCCACCAAATCCTGCCAAGTTCTACTAGGACCGCTACTCAAATCCTATTCTGCTCTGTGTACGTGTTGACTAAGCAACTAAACTAACAATATATACCCTTTCTTCTCGTTTCCTTACCTTCTCTCCTTACGCAACGTCTTAACTTTATTACACAGTTTATATACATAGCTTAATAATATCTACTTTGCTATATATTATCACCGCTTATACTCGCCCTGTGACACTACGTTGCGTTAACCTTATATACCACCCTCCGAAATACAGAATGACCCCAAAGCCCCCGTAACAGCCGCCGGCATTATATCCGTACTCTAAGAACAACTGGCAGAGATATAAAAGTCCTTTATAGACGCCCTCGTATAAAACTAAGCCACTTTAACTTAAAAATAAGCTAAATAAGAGGCACAATACCTGTAAATAATTAAGGACCTCTAAGAAGAAGTCCGTACCCTTAAGATGCCTATACTAGGGCCCTAAGACCGAACGCCTTCTTTAGAGATAAATACGTGGGATAAGAGCCCTAAACCTATAGTAACTATTTACCCTAAACTAACCACCGCACTATTAACAATCTAAACGATTACTAAACCCTCTGATATTTACTAGTAAATGATAAGAACTCTAATTATTTCTAAGCTAGCTTAAAAATAAGCTAACTGGTAATGCTAACCGCTACTTAACTAAAGCTAACCGACTCTGCTACGCCCTAAGTTAACTAGGAGGAGATGCAGCTAACTTTATTAAACCCCTTTAACCGAACTTAGTACAAAGTCTAGTTGTACTACTTAAAGCTACGTATAGTAACCCAAACCGCCAAGCTAACACTTAGAGGAAGATAAATTATATAACTTAAGGAACAAAAAACTTCCTAGTATACTTCTCTGAATTTAACCATTACGCAAAGGAAATAGGCTGGAATGACTCCGCACTGGTTAATAGCCTTATTAAGTCCCTAAGCCCTAAACTAAAAACCTTTCTAATATGTGTAGACCTACCAGGAGCCCTTAACGCCTATATAAATGTTATTAATAAACGGTATAATAATATACTACGCCTGACACTGAAGTCTACTCCTTAATATAATATAATAGCTCCGTAAACGTTTATTAAGTTATTGTCTTAGCCTAAGCACCCTAACGCTATGGATATTAATACAAGGACCCTAGGATACGCTTTACTAGGGTCCCCTAAATAAGAATAACGCATTAAGCTAGGCCTTTGCTTTAAATGTGGAAGCAAGGATTATATTTTAAGATACTACTCCGTTCCTATGCCCCAACACGACTTATAAACGGCCAGCACTAATAACCGTTTACCGCATTAATCCTCCAGTTACTGTCCCTAATCTTCACCTAGTTTCAGCCCCGCATCTAGTAAGCACCACTTATAAGGACGAAGTTACAACTAATATTCTATAGGAACCCCTTCCTGCTCGCCACTAAAAGGTATATTTTGGAGTTAAGTCGCTCTCTAGGACAGCTATGTTACAGGATCTTATTAAATATATTAGATGTTGCAAAACCTAACTCTTAGGATTGTAGTATAACCGTTAACTGCTGTTTTTGGCAGAAAGGTTAATAGGCTAACGCTTAAGTCCTAATTAACATAGGAGCTAGCGGCATATAATTTATTAATAAGATCTTTGTATAAGATAATAGGTTTACCCTAATACCCCTTAACCGGCATATTAATGTATTTGGATTTAATGGTAAACGCACTATCTTAGGCTGTATTACTTATGTAGCGGCCCTAAGACTCTAATACGTGAACTATAAAGAACCAATTAAACTCTTTATAACTATCCTAGGTTACCTTATAATCCTTAGATAACCCTAGATAAAGCTATATAAGGTAACCATTAATTAGGACAACCTTAAGCTTCTATTTACCGCCTTCTATTGCAGGTAGAAGTGCTTTATAACTTGCTGCTTAAGCCCTAAACTAAAATCTGGAAAATCCACTAGGATCTACCAGTCTAAAATTTCTACTAACATCTACCCTATACCTAAAAAGTCTACCTAATTCTACCTACCTGAGAATTCCACCAAATTCCACTAATACGAGATTTCCACCAACGTCCACCAAGAACCCGAGAATTATATTAAACCACACAAACCAATCCTGACTGCTATACCGCCCCGAACTAAGCAGAAGTCTGAGCTTAATATATAAAGGTACCAGAAGAACTGGTATTCTACTATAGAAAGGATACTTAAAGAACCTAAACCTAAATCTAATACTGACTCCATACTTAATACTAAACCTAAACCCGTATAAGAAACTAAGGATAATCTAAGCTTGCTTAATACCTTAGATATCTACATAATTGGAGCTACCCCGTTAGTATAACTTGCTAGGAAACCAGAATATATAATCTTTGCTGTTACAATGGCCGATATTAAGAAGGCCTTAGCACTAAAGAAGCACACTAACCCTGCCACGAAAGTACTAGTATGCCACTATAAGCACCTAGAGGTATTCTTATAAAAGGAAGCCGATAAGTTAGCAGAACACCAACTATACGACTATAAGATCGTACTTAAAGAAGGAAAACAGCTAGGATTTAGACCCCTATACAGAATGTCCTAGAGCAAACTTAAAGTACTATAAAAGTACTTGGATGAGCACTTAAGTAAAGGATTTATTAGAGCAAGCTCTTTGCCTATAGCTGTACCTATAATCTTTATTAAGAAACCTAGCGGCGGTCTGCGCTTCTATATAGACTACCAGGCTCTTAACGCTATTACCATTAAGAATTGGTACCCGCTCCCGTTAATTTAAGAGACACTAAACTAATTAAGTAAGGCTTATTACTATATGAAACTTGACCTTATCTACGCATTTAACCGCCTCCATATTATAAAAGGAGATAAATGGCTTACTGCATTCCGTACCAGGTATGGACTATTTAAATACTTAGTAACGCCGTTTAGCCTTACAAATGCCCCAAGTTTATTCTAGCACTTTATAAATAATACCCTATAACCTTACCTAGACGTTTTCTGTACTGCTTATATTAACAACATCTTAGTATATAGTAATAACCTAACTAAATATAAGAAACACGTTGATCTTATCCTAAAAGCTCTACGTGGAGCTGGCCTATAGTTAGATATAGATAAATGTAAATTCCACAAAACGGAAGTCCTATACCTTGGACTTATTATTTTTATAGATGGCATATAAATAGATCTAAAGAAGATTAAAGTAATTATAAACTGGTAAGAACCTAAGAACGTTAAGGATATAAGAGCCTTTATAGGACTTGCTAACTTCTACTAATAGTTTATTAACAACTTCTCCGCTCTAGTCTCACTCCTTATAGCTTTAACCCAAAAGGATAAAGCCTTTATCTTTAATAAAAAATATAAGAAGGCCTTCGCCTATCTAAAAGTTATGTTTACTACCGCACCTATACTCTAACACTTTAACCTAAACTAAAAGAGTGTTATAGAAGCTAATTCATCTAACTATATTACTAGAGGTATTCTGTCTTAGTATAATAAAGAAGGAGTACTGTACCCTATAGCATACTTCTTAAAATAACTAAGTTTAGCTAAATATAACTATAAGATCTATGATAAGGAATTATTAGCCATTATTAGATGTTTTAAATAATAGCGACTTAAACTAAAAGGCGCCGGATTTCCGATTAAGGTTCTTAGCGACTATAAGAATCTATAGTACTTTACAACTATAAAATAGTTAAGTTATTGTTAAGCTTACTAGTTAGAATATCTGTCTTATTCCCAATTATTAATTATGTACTGTTTAGACGTTTAAGGTTAAAAACCTAATGCCCTAACCCAACGTTTATAAGACATACCAGTATAGGAAGAAGTACACGCCTACCGCAATTAAACCCTACTTCGCCCTGAATTATTTAATCCCCTGGCTAAAGACCTTATAGTATACATCCTTGAAATAACTGATCGATTAATTAAACAGATTATAATTAATAAATACCCAAATAATAAGTTTATCTAAGAGACACTTAAGCCAATTTAAGATAGCGTTAAATGCTTTAAAAAGATATCTCTAAGTGAATGTAAAGCTTATAGAGACTGCTTGTACTACTAGAACCGCCTAGTTATACCTAACCACGACAAACTTAAGCTTAAGCTCCTTAAATATATATATAATTTACTAGTAGCCGGTTACCTAGGCTAAGGAAAAACCCTGGAACTGCTCTAACAAGAATACTATTGGCTAAATATGCATAATATAATACGAAGATATGTCTCTAGCTACTATACCTGCTGACAAGCTAAAGCTTTACATAAGACGTATAATAGCTTTTTAAAGCCACTACCTGTTCCAGACCAAAGATAGAAGGACATTTCAATTAACTTCGTTATTGATCTCCCTATAAGTAAAGGCTGTATAAACATTATGGTAGTTATAGACCAACTATCTAAGATAAGACACTTAATCGCCTGCCCTAATATATTAACACCTACCATTGCCTGACTGTTTATGGATTATATATAGAAACTCCACGGACTCCCTAAAACGATTATCTCTAATAAAGGCCGCCAGTTTATCTTAGTATTCTAGAAAGAACTAACTACCTAACTCTATATTAAAGCACTATTGTCTATAGCATATTACCTAGAAACGGATAGTTAAATAGAATATATAAATGCTATAATGGAACAGTATATGTGGATATATACGTCGTATTTATAGGATAACTAGATGGACTGGCTTGCATTTACCAAGTTTACTACAAATAACTCTATCTTAGAAACTACAAAGGTCTCCCTATTCCTAGCTAATTATGGCTAGCACTCGCGAATGGGTTTTAAACCCTTTAATAATGTTCCTTGCCTAGCTTATTAGGCCTTATAAGTTGCAGAAGCAAACGAATTTGTAAAGAAGATAGAAGAACTATAAGAGTTCCTTATTAACGAAATGACATGGGCCCAGTCTGTCTATAAAGCCGCAGTAAATAAGAACTAAACCCTAGCACTAGCTTACCAAATTGGTAACTTTATCTGGCTAGATATAAGAAATCTAAATATGAAACGACCTACTAAAAAACTTAATTAGAAGAATGCCGGCCCTTATAAGGTCGAAAAAGTTATCTCTCCTTATGCCTACTAACTGAAGCTCCCTAATACGGTTAAAATCTACCCCATATTCTATACGTCAGTCCTCCACCCTGCCGCCCCTATATTAGACGCCCTACCTAGACAGATCTAAGACCTTCCCCCACTAGTTAAAGTGGATGGTAAGGATGAGAACCTTGTTAAAAGAGTTTACTATATTAAGTACAACAAATAGAAACGCAAATATATATACCTTATAAAATGGAGAGGCTTTACTAAACCCTTATAGGAACCCGTTAACTCTATAGGACTTATATAAGCCGCAGAAAACTTTTACAAACTCTACCTAAAACTACCACAGCCCTATCTCGCAGAAGCTTGAGTTTAAAGGGGGGGTACTATTATGGGACACCTCTGTAATACCTTATACACATCTACCTGTTTCCACCTGTTTCCACTAACGTAGTTAGAAGAGACTGGCTGTAAGATAACAATCTAATGGCAATCTGCCGTATTCTGCTATATTCTGCCAAGTCTACTAAATCCTGCCAAGTTCTGCCAGGACCGCTACTTAAATCCTATTCTGCTCTATGCACGTATCGACTAAGTAACTAAACTAACAATATATACCCTTTCTTCCCGTTTCCTTACCTTCTCTCCTTACGTAACGTCTTGACTTTATTACGCAGTTTATGTATATAGCTTAATAATATCTACTTTGCTATATATTATTACCGCTTGTGCTCGCCCCGTGACAATTATTAACTTTTGAAATTTTTATATAGTAGCTGTACTTTATCTCCCTCCTTAAGATCTAGTCCCTTAGATCTTTTAGTATTATAGTATCTTTTTATCTTTATCTATACTAGTTTTGTTATTTCCTTAAAGTAATTATAAAGATTTATTAAGTTCTCTATTTTTTCTTTGGCTGTGCTACTTGTTTTCTTTACTTATTATAGTAATAACAATATTCTTGGTTTATATCCATAATTTGCCTTAAAAGGTAATATGCCTATCCCTTTCTATAGTGTTGCATTATATATAAACTGTATAACTGGTAATAATAATACCCAATTATTTTGTGCACAATTAATATAATGCCTTAGATATTGCTTTAATGTCTAATTTAGTCTTTCTATTTAACCGTCTGTTTATAGGTGGTATACTATTAATATTACTGCTTAAACCCCTTATTCTGCTAAAAATACCTACTAAAATACTGCTATGAATTTTAGATCTCTATTTAATATAATCTTTATTAATGCTCTATATCTTATAAACACTTCCTTAATATAGATTCTAGCTATATCCTCTACTAAGATTTCTTCTGTATATGCTATAAAGTAGCCCTACTTAGTTAACTTGTCCACTGTTACTAAGATCACATTATAATCTTATTTGGTCATAGAATCTTTTAACTTTAGCAACTTTATAATAAAGTCTTATAATATAACCTCCTATAGTCTTTTTGGTATTTTAATAGGTTGTAGCCCTCTATACGGCTTATACCTTATTAGTTTATTCTTTAGCAATCTAGACACTCCCTTATAACTTATTTCGCTAGTTCCTAGATTCCTTAAATAATATATTCCTCTTAAAGTTTTAACACTAAGCCAGTGGCTCTGTTGTGTCCTTAAGTTATTCCTTTATAAAAGTCTTCTATAAACTCCTTTGTAATTTTTTTTAGTATATATATAGCTTCTTAGTGCTTATATTGCTCTAAGTCTAGATCCTTATTCTATACTTCTTAAATCTTTTATAACTATACACTCTCTAGTATCTTATAGGTCCTTTCTTCCTTTATTGCTATAATCTTAGGATAATTATACCTAATTAACCCATCTTTATCTTTGCGTAACCTTGCCTCTAATAACTTTTCTTTATTTTATAATTCTGTTTTTCTGCTAAGTGCGTCCACTCTTATATTTTTAGTACCCATAGTATACTAAATTTTAAAATAATATTCTGTAAGTATTTCTGCCTATCTAATCTATCTTTAGTTTAGTTCCTTATTATTAGAAATCCTGTTAGGTTTTTATAATCTGTTTTAACCATAAATGGTCTTTCTATACCTTATAAGAATGCTCTCTATTCCTTAAGTGCTGTAACTATACCTAGTAACTCCTTATTGTAAATGTCATAGTTTAATTCTAGTGGTGTTATCTTTTAACTATAGTATGTTACTGGGTGCTATGCGTCCTGGTGCTTCTATAGTAAATATACTCCTAGTATAAAGTCTAATACATCCATTTCTATAACCGTGTCTAACTATAGTTAATAGAATTTAAGAATTGGATCCTAGGTAAATAACTTTTTAAGTTCCTGGAATAGCTTCTTCTATTTACTACCCTATATCTATAGTTTCTCCTTTTTTATAAGCTTTATAAAGGGTTTAATATTCTTTAACTATTATGCAATAAACCTCCTATAGTAGTTGCAAAACCTTAAAAATAATTTTAACTATGTAATATTCTCTAGTTTTTGCTAATTTACTATAGCTTTTACCTTCTTTAGATCCATGCTAACCTTGCCTAGTTTAATAATAAATTTAATAAAATCGGTTTTTCTGGTAAAGAACTCGCATTTCTTAATTGCTACTAGCATCTTTTCTTCTTATAGTCTCTTTAAGACCCACTTAATGTACTCTCTATGTTTTTCTTTGCTTATTAAGTAGACGATAATGTTATTAAGGTATGCTATAATAAACTCATTAAGGTGTTCTCCTAATACGCTGTTAATTTGTTTCTAAAACGTTACTGGTGCATTTATAAGTCTAAACTGTATAACTAATGGCTTGTATAGTCCTTCCTTTAACCTAAAGGCTGCCTTCTACTTATTACCTTCCTTAATCCTAATCTAATGGTACGCCTACCTTAGATATATCTTTATAAAGATTTGCGCGTTGCCAATTCTATTCTAGATTTCGCTAATTAAGGGTAAAGGATAACTATCCTTTTGCGTAATGCTGTTTAACTATCTATAGTTAATGTATAGCCTAAGTTTTCCGTTCTTCTTTGGTATAAATAGTACTAGATATCCCGCTAATAACTATAATGGTCTAATATACCCCTTTTATAGGCTTTCTTAGATAAACCCCTTAAGTGCTCTTAACTTATCTTTAGTTAACTTATAGATTGGAAAGAACTTTAGACTTATTTCCGGTTCCAATTCTATTTTATAGTCCTATACTATATACTCTAATAGCTTTTTGCCGTACTTATGGTATCTCTTTAGTATATAACTTAAGCTTCGCTCAGTTTCTTTATATATTGCTCTAACTTAGTACTATACCATCTTAGTAGCCTATTATATCTTGCGTTATTGTATATTTTTAATATTAACCTAACCTATAACCCAATTAATCTTTAGATTGTATTCCTGTAACTAAGGCATTCCTAATATCGCCTTATCCTTTCCTAAAGGTAGAATATTGAAAAACATCGTAGCTCGTCTTCCTTTAATGGTTATCTAAATAGGTCCTATTTTAAGATTAATAATACCTCCTTTATAGGCTATTAGATCTCCTAAAATTGTTATTAATGGGTATAGGTTTTCTTTTTGTCTATGCGGTAACCCTATTCTTTTAACTACTACTAGTAATATATGGTTCCTTATTGCTCCACTATCTACTAGCGCTTTAAATTTTTAATCTTACTAATTAACTTATAAATTTAGGTGTTGTCCTATAATTTCTTTAAGGGTCTAAGGCTCTACTACTAGCTCCCTCTAGTTCTATAGGACTCCGCTTTTCCTAACTATTAGCTACTAGATCTTAACTGTACTTAGTCCTTCTTAGGCCAATACTTAGTTCGCCTCTTTTCCTTAATATGCTATAAATAAGTGTTCTCTAGGCATTCCCACCACTATTATCCCTCTAGGCATTCTTCTATAAGAAATCTTTTGGGTTAAAGTATCAAGTCCCCTAACTTCTAAACTTCTACTAAGTGCCATTTATATATATACCTAGCATTTTTAAATTATTTTTCTTCTATCGTCTAATATATTCTTATTAGATACTTATAATATTTATCTTTAGTGCTCTATGCATGTCGTATATATTATCTATATATATAATCTATGCCAATATATAATATGCGGGATGTCTTAGGTTAACTCATAGCTTATCTTTATTCTTAAGTTTAAACCTCTTTCATATTAGTCTAAATACTACTATTTTATTTGCTAGTACCAATATCTATATTATCTCTCTCTAGTCTATAGCCTGTTCTTCTAGGTTCTTTAATATTATAATTAATGCCCCTTTAATATAACTTATCTGTTTTTCTAATATAGCTTAATTTAGTATGGCCCTCTTATCTAGCTATATGCAGAAATCTTCCCACTTATTATTTCCCTATTGCTTATAACACTTGCGGTATAGCTCTATAAGTGTATATAATCTGTCTATAAGGAAGCATTTCTTTATTACTACTTCGTTGCAACCCTTTATATATTATTCTATAAACTTAGTTAGGATCCCTAGTGTCACGGGACACCTCTGTAATATCTTACGCACGTTTACCTATTTCCACCGACGCAGTAAAAAGAGACTGACCGCGAAACGGCAATCTGATGGCAAGCTATGGCAATCTGACGGCAATCTAACGGCAATTTGCCGCATTCTGCTATATTCTGCCATATTCTGCCAAGTTCTGCTAGGACCGCTACTTAAGTCCTATTCTGCTCTGTGTATATATTAACCAAGCAACCAAATTTACAATATATACCCTTTCTTCCCGTTTCCTTACCTTTTCTCCTTATATAACGTCTTTACTTTATTACGCAGTTTATATACATAGCTTATTAATATCTACTTCGCTATATATTATCACCGCTTATGCTCGCTCCGTAACACCTTAATCTTTTTCTTATTCTAGGTTATCTAGCTACTTAGCTCTTAGTATACCTATCTTTGGCCTATTAATAACTTTTTATATAGGTGCTCTGTCCCTTATATATCCTAATATAGCTAATCTCTAATCTAGCTTCTGTTCTTGCTATATAAGAATTTATTATCTAAACTCCTCTATAGTTTCCATTTTATTATATCCTGTAAATAGGTTTTTAATATTATTAAACCTTTTAACTATTATATTAACTTTCTAATCTTTAGGCTAAATACTATATTCTTTTAGAACTGCTATGGACCTTATTTATTCTTTAAAATCTTAGTTCCCTAAAAACTGTTATCCCATACTTATTCGTTTATCTTTAAACTAAGCTGCTGCCCATTTCTATTGGTTTTCGTCTATTATAGGTCCTTAGGTATATCTTGTCTTATCTTAAAAATCTTAAGCGTCTTTTATCTCTTTTTAAGAATCTTAAGCCTACGGCCTTTTGCCTTTTTTAAGTGGTAAGCTAGTACTAGCATTTGTCTGCTTGCTTAATTATCTTTAGATATTACTCCTTCCGTCTTATAAAGCAATGGATGCCATATTTAATAGTGTTATAATACCCGTTACTAAACCGCGTTCTATAGTAGTCTTATTCTCTACTTTTATTACGTTATTAAGGTTTATATACCCCTAGTTAGCTACTTTCTCTTCCTTATCGCCATTAATTAATAAGTACTCTAACTCTATTATTATTACTGCTAATCTTTATCCGTATATTGCTATAATATCCCAATCCGGCTTATAGAGTTAATCTTATTCTTTATCTAACTCTTAAGTTCCTTTAAGTTCTTATAACTCTAGCTCCTATAGCCAATAGCTTACGCTATACTTAGCGTCCTTATAAATTCGGCATATATTTTTATAATAAAACGTAAAGTGTTTAATTAAACACTCCTTAGTCCCGCGTAATACACTTATATCCATATTATTATACTCTAATAACCTTATACTCTTTACTGCGTAGTTATTCTAACCACCTCTATAGTCTCTAGCAAAATGACCTTGTTTTCTATAATTTATATAAGCTCCTTTTTTAAACTATTTTTCTTATTATAGAGTCCGCCTAAATATCTTCTGCTACTAAGATCCCTGGTTTAGCTATTACTCCTTAGTCCTATAATTACTTAATCCTTAACCTCTAGGTTTCTATAGTTTCTTACTCTATCTTTTAGATTTTTTAGTACCGCTTAGGTCCATTAGCTCTAGTCCGCCATTCTATAGTATATAACTCTGCGTCTATTATTATATACTTTACGCCCTATATAACTATATAACTATATCTTGCCCTTTCTTAGCTTGTTCCCTTTAATAGATCCTATTATTAATCTTAATTAACTAATTAATTAACTCCCTTAAAGTTTCCACATCTTCTATTAGAATAATTACGTTCTAGACTTTAGCCCTAAGTCTCTATTTATACTATGCCATAAGCGCCTTATTATTCTACTTAACCTAAGTTGTAAGTGTTTAGAACTATATTATATACTCAATTACTAAAGTGCGTTATACTAAATTCTAAAGCTTCCTTTCTGCTGTAGTTATTGCCTCTAGATCTCTAAATATCTATATTAACCTTTCTATAAATCTATTCCAGTTAGTAAATATATACTATACTTCCTAATTAGTGGTTATCATTTTATTTATTTAGATCTTAGTAAGGTAGGATTTAAACTATTTAAGTGCTCTTCCTGTTAGGAACAATCCCGCATACGCTACTTAGTCTATAAAGATTATCAGTTTTACCCTCTCTTGCATAACCTTAAAGTACATTTACGTAAGAAATCCCTTAAGCTTTAACTTCTCCCCTAAGAATTGTTTAATTAATAGTTAACCTTGGCTGCTCCGATTCCATTAATTCTATCTTTAAGTATTTAATTATTATCTGTTAATTAATTAACTATTTTTTATAACTAACCTACAATAACAAGGTGCGAATTAGTATCTCTTATACTAGTATATCCTCCTAACCTTAACGTCGTAGCTAGTGCTTTTAGTGGTATATTGTTTAACTTTATTAATACTGTAATTAGGTAGTGAATGTATAATAAAGCCTTGTAGGAAATACTACGGTAAACTTACTAATAGGCTAGGTGCATAGGTAAACAAGAAGTTAATAATATAATAATAACTAGTAGAGTGGTTGCCTAACAGACTAACTCTAATTATATTTTAAGATTTACTATAAAAAAAAGGAACTATGAGTCCTTAAATACACATCCGTACTTCTAAGAAAGTTATTACTCTATTTACTCTATTAGCTCTATCCGCTCTATTATAGATCTTATAGATTATATTACGTGACTTGTTTACCAATCCTTATTACATAGCTCTATTAGTTTTATCTTGGACCGTGCCCTTATTAACTAACTAGCTTCCTCTAACTCTTCTCTAAATAGTTATAATATTGTACTTAAAGCGTCCATAATATATTTGGTAAGATTTATAGAACTTATATTAATATCTATATTATAAATAGTGCGGATATTTAAATTATTTAACTATAATATATAATATTATTTTAAAAAGTTTATTAATTATATACTAGTATATAGGATTTTAGAAGAACTAACTATTATATCCTAGTAATTGCTTAAGTAAGTAATTAATTCTTTTAAAGTTAAATATAAGGGATATTATTGCAGTTACCTTAGGTTGTCCTTAGGACAACCCCTGGACACCCCTTAGACATCTATTAGTTATATATTAGAGGTATATACCTATAGTATATAGTCTCTATAATCCTAGAGGCCTTACCTCCGTAAGGGTTTATCTCTTTTACCAATTTATCCTATTCTATAATTGTGCCTTATAGCCCCCTATCTATAAAGTCCCCTTATATTTAAATCCTTCCTACTCCTTTTTAGAAGAGTAGCTAGCTTTAAGGGCCAGATTGTTTATTTATATCTTTTATTTACATCCACTATTTCTCTTTTAAAATCTCGTGATAGCCCAATGGAAACTCTATAGATACTCTATAGAAAGCCGTTACCTTAAGGTAGAAAGGTCCCTCTAATAGTAAGAGATTGCAATGATATAAACCTCTAGGTAAGACGGTTAAATAAGCCCTAATACCTAAATGCGCTAGGAGCTTAAAGACTCTCGCATACCTACGGTTATTAGTAACGCTAAGGAAAACGCAGACACCCTCTATAACGGTTACAACACTACTAGAAAGTAGCTAGAACCTCTCTAGCCCTACTTGGGCTAATTAAAAGATTAATCGCTAGAGATAACCCTAAGATCTTCCCCTAAATTAAAATGCTAAAGGAATATACTAAAGCGCTTAATTAGGGACCTAACTAGAACCCTCCTAGAAGACCACTAGCCTATAATTAGCATAGTAGCGGCGTATAGACTGCTTATAAGCTAAGTAGGCCTACCCCTTTAGGTAATCTAACCTAACTACTGATTTAAGACTTAAGCCTTATAGGGAAACCCGTATAAGCTACTAGTGTAGAAGGGTACGGTGTCCCTTAGATAGAAGTATCTGTGCCGTCAGTTAGTCGGTCCGTCGGTCTGTCGGTCTGTCGTAATTAGTCAGAAGTAATTAGTAAAACAGTCAGTAACAAGAGAAGAAAAGAATGTATTCCGGTAGGTCGTGATGATAAGGAGCGAAGCCGAAGGCTCGATATATACCAGAAAATGCCAAGGCACTAAGCAGTGGCCCATTTTACCCCACCACACTAGTACTAACACTACCTTTATAGCTAGGGCTTTCCTAGGCCTAAGGTTGGAAGGTTAAGAGCCCCACACTAATTTTCTCTAAGGAGGATATTAGAAAGCTGCTATAAGGCTCTTAGAAGCTATACGGGAAAAAGTCACTAATAAATATATTAGAAACCTCTAGGGGCAGATCTAGATCTAGTAGAGCTTAATTTAGGCCAGATAAAATCTTTTATAACCTAGCTAAGGCTAAGGGCCTTTTAGGGGCTACCTAATACCTACCTAAGGAGGTATAGAAGACTTAAAGAGGTATCTACGCAGCGAATAGAAAAAGGATATAGACTAACTAGCTAAGGTCTCTAGTAGTCTAGAACTCCGCTATAGACCCAACGCCTAACAGTTAGACGACTGGGTTTATAAAGTAGATAACTTCTTTAACATGCTGATAATATAAGATAATACCAAAGAGCGTACTTAATAGATTATTAGTAAGATTAAAGACCGATCCCTAAACTAAATCATATTTAATTAGCTTAATAAAAAGCAAATTACTATATAGCCACAGCTGCAACCCTTCTTAAAAAAATGGACTTAAGATCTATATATTATACAATATAATAATGCAGAACTATTCTAGAATGGGATATAGCTTAACTGCTATAATTTCCACTAGTTTATAAACTTTATAGAAACTTATACTTAATTAATAGATCTAGAGCCCTTTAAAAATAAGGACGGTAGCATCTATAAATAGAAGAAGATTGTATTTATCTAGGCTAAAATTAAGCTAGCAATTTATAATAAAATAAAGTACGTAGGAGCCCTATTGCGGATTACTATATATATAGATTTTAAACAAGCGGTTCTAAACGCTAAGAATATAATAAGGAACCAAACCTCTTCCGGCAAGAAGCTAGGGGGTAATTAAAAGTATGGGTACTTTAGTAGTAATATAGGGCAGACCTAAACTTTAAAGAAGCTGTGCTTAAAGAGAAATCTAGAATAGTTAAAGTTATGGACCTTAAGTAATGGGAAAGACTTCTAGGGCCAACCTAATACCTATCTAGCGCCCTTACAGGAACACTCTAAAAAGTTAAGAAAAAACTTCTCTAAAGGTAAACTTAATTAGAAAAATAAGTAGGGCAATAACCGCACTAATAATATAAAAAAGAAAAGCCATAGTCGCGGACTTTTTCTAGCTGTAACTAGGGCAAGATATAAAAGAAGAGACTCTCTATATTGCTATTAAGCTAGAAATAGTACTCTCTATAGGCGAGGTACGTTAGTTTTAAGCACTATATAATAGCGGCACCGAAATTAATCTTATATAATATAATTTGGTAAAAGAGTATAAGCTTATCCTATTGCTAAGGTGGCGGAAACCTATTATAGGGTTTCTAAATAAGTATTGGATTAAACTCTATAGCGCCTATAAGCTTACGGTATTAGTAGCCGATATATATAACTACACTAAGGTAGTTGGCCCGCAACCCTTCTATACGGCTAACTTTATAAGCTCTAACCTTATTCTTAGATATCCCTAGCTTGCGGAAGTAGATTTTAAGATATACTTTAAAACGAAAGCCTTTAAATAGTGGAATAATAAAGAATTAGAAGGGTGTGTTTTATTAATAAGCTTAAAAGACATTCTAAAAGATATAGCTCTAGAAGAAATAGTATACGCTCTATACCCAAAGGAGCATTAAATCTAACCCCTGTTTTATAGCAAGATGGATATAAAGCCTAGTATAGGCAATAACCCTTCTATAATAGATACTCTATAGGGAATTGCTAGATAAGTTGCGGAGACACTATAGGGAGGCGGCGATCTTAAAGATCTTATAAGATACTTCTACCGCTATAGGTTACTCTGGCTTAAGCAATACGTAGAGAGTATACTATAGCACCTTAAACGCTGCGTTAAAGAATTCTTTACTCTCCACTAACTACTGTATAAAACTGTTTAACATATAGTGACAACTATGTATAAACAGCTACTATAGCGCGCGACGCTGCCTATAAGCGTTTTAAGGGAGCTTTAGGACCTACCTAACAATAATATAAAGGATAAACGCGACCTTAATTTGTTAAATATTCCGGTAGGCCTAAGGGACTTATTAAGGGTATTTTTAAGTAGGTGAGCTAAAGTCCTTTAGCGGAACTCGAAATATAATTATATAGTTAATCTAAAAAAAGTAAATAACCGCTAAATCTTCTTATCTATAACCTCTTTTATAAAGAGCTTAAGATCCTATAAAAGTACCTTAATGGCTTACTTGAAAAGGGATGGACATAGCCAAGTAAGTTGCCGGTAAGTATGCTAATTCTCTTTATTATAAAACTAGATGGAACTATAAGGCTATATATAAACTATTATGGTCTTAATAAGATTATAATTAAGAACCGTTACCCACTACTACTGGTTAGTAAAATGCTGGATTAACTACCTAGGGTAAAGATCTTTATAAAGCTAGACTTATAAGACGCCTATTATAGGCTCTATATTAAAAAAGGGGATAAGTAGAAGACTACTTTGAAAACCTAATACAGCCACTTTAAGTATCTAGTAATGCCTTTTAGACTAGCTAATACGCCTATAATATTCTAATTATATATTTATAGAGCCTTAAGGGGACTAGTTAACTATATATATATTATCTATTTAGATAACATTTTAATTTACTTAGAAGATAAGAATTAGTGTAAGTAACACGTCCGTAAAGTGCTAAAACATTTAGATAATTAGGGCCTCTACGCTAAAGCGTTAAAATATATCTTTAATACTAAGCAGGTTAAGTTCCTGGAGTATATTATAACGCCTATAGGTGTAATTATAGACCTAGTATAGGTGTAGATAATTTAAGAGTAGCCGGAGCTAGAGAGCTGCTGGGATGTTTAAGTGTTCCTAGGTTTTACTAATTTCTATAGGCGCTTTATTTATAACTACTTAGACGTCGCCTAGTACCTATTTAACTATATTACTAAAGCGTCCTAAAACCTGGCCTAGGAAGTAAAAAGCTTAAAGATAGGAAGGAAGAAAACTAAGAAGGGACTAACTAAATAGTATAAACTATGGATATGGCCTAGAAAGGTCCAGAAAGCCTTTTAAAAACTATATATAAAGTTTATAGAAGCCCTACTATTGCAGTATTTTAACCTAGATTAGCTACTAATAATGGTTACTAATGCATTAAATTTTGCCCTTATTAGTATCCTACTATAACCTAATAGGTATTCAGACGCTACCTAGCTCTACTAAAGACTAGTAGCATTCTATAGTAGAAAATTCTAGGGACCCAAAATTAGGTAGTATACCCACAATAAGGAACTGCTGGCTATAGTTAACTACTTTAAATAGTGGCGACACTATCTTAAGTACGTAAGCTATACCACTTATATACTCTTAGATTATTATAATTTACGCTACTTTATAACTATAAAGGAGCTTATACCTTAATAAGCTAGATAGGTAGAGGGGCTTATATAATTTAACTTTAAAATTAAATATAAGCTAGGGGAAAATAACCCTATTAATAGACTGTTATAACGGCTAGATTATACTAAAGGCTTTAAAATGGAAAAAGGAAAACAAATAATAGATATCTTACTCCCTATATTATAGAACAGACTTTAGGTATAAAATGCTGAAGTACTTATAGCTCTATATACTAAGTCTTAGGTAGTGCAAACCCTATTGGCTTCCACTAATATTCTAGCCAGTATCTAGTGTATAGCTAATAAGGGTCCGAATATATCTAAATAGGATATCCCTAATATAAGTTTAGAACCTAGTAATACACTACCCCTAATTACTAAGCTATTCCCTTAAACTAAAAGTAAAGCTATAGAGTAATTAGAACCTAGAGCCCTATAATAACTAAAGGACTTTAACCTCATAACGGCCTTCCTAATGTATATATACTAAAAGTCGCCAGATCTATAGTACTATCTAGTCTTATAATTAGAGTAGTATAAGGCAAAATAGCTTTTACCTAAAAACCATCTAAAAGGTTAATGGGTTTTATCTATAAGGTATAACGGAGGGACGCCTCCTATGCTATCTTTAATGCGGAAATAGACTGGAAATATAATTGAAAGAAAGCTGCTAGGTGTTACTATTAGGAACTAGACCTAATAGGCCTACTGTGTAGATATAGTAAGGTTTAGGTACTATAAGAAGCAAATTTATAATAGAAGATTCTTATAAGGAATTATAATAATCCTCTAGGCGGCCACTATAGTTAAGCTAAAACAGTGGAATTACTTTAACGTAAATACTATTAGCTAAAGCTTAGCAGGAAGTAAAGGAGTATATTAGCCACTATAAGAAGTGTTAAGTATATAAAATCCAACGGTATAAACTATGGGATTTACTTAAATTAGTTCTCCCTGTTATTAAGCTATAGTAATATTACGCTATAGACTTTATTACGGATCTCCCACCCTTAAAAGATATGCAAGAATAAATATATAATTTGGTCCTAGTACTTATTAATAGGTTTTTAATATATGTCTAATACCTTTCTGTTAATAAGACAATTAATATATAAGCGCTTATAAACCTAATTAAGGAGAAATGCTTTCTTAAAGTAGATTAACTATACTTTATTATTACTAATAGGGGCAGCGTCTTTATAAGCCAGTACTAGTTAGATTTATACTTTTATTTAAAGATAGACCACCGCTATAGTACGGCTTTCTATTTATAGATAGAGGGGTAAATAAAATACTAGAATCAGAAACTGGAGTCTTATCTATAAATGTATTTAAACTGCTAGCAAGATAATTAGTGTAAGCTACTTCCGTATATAAAGTACGCTTATAACTTAAAGCAATATTTATTATATTAGTTTGTACTAACTAGATTGCCTATAGCGTCTAACTATTAGGATTTAATAGTATGCCCAATAATTACTGGCTAAGGCCGTATAATTAATTATAGGATCCTACTAGGAAGTTTAAGGACATCTACTAGAGAGTATAAGGGTACCTTAAGGAATAGGAGGAGTAATAGAAATATATAAAGCAGAGCCTATAAGATGCGTAAGAGTAATAAAGGCTTTAGTATAACCATAAACACTAAGATAAGTATTTCGGCGTAGGTGATAAGGTTCTATTACGTTTAATAAATATTAAAACCTATTAACTATTAGAGAAGCTTAATATAAAATATTTAAGTCTCTTCTAAATTAAGGAACGAATTAGTAAGCTAGCCTACTATCTCTAGCTACCCCTATCTATGGCCTATATGTATTTAGTATTTTATATATATCTACTAGAGCTATAGTATAGACTACTGTTAGAAAAGAACTTCTATCTAAGCCTAATTAAACACCCTAAAGTAGTGGGCGAGCGGTATAAGGTTGAAGCTATATTATGCTATAAGTCTATTAAGAATAAACTTTAATAAAAAGTTAAATAGCTAGGCTGGCCCGCTAAGGACTTTATATAGGAACTAGAGGATCACCTTAATTATTATAAAGATATTCTAAAAGAATATTAGGACTAAGGTCTGCAATCTATAAATCGCAGAAAGCGCTCTAATACTATAGTATTGTTGCAACCTATAAGGAAAGCTTGTAGTAGGTTGTAAAAGGCCCTAAAGAGTAAAAAATAGGTCAAATTAGATATAGAACGGATAAGCTTTAGAAACCATGAGGATTAATTAGGGCTACGGCCTAAGGCAGAATAGGTCCTTAGCCTTTTTATATATATAGTATAGAATTAATAGGGTATTTTGCTAGAATTGCATTTTTATTTATTAGTCTATATTAGGAATAGTATTCCTATACCTTCCTAAAAGCCTTATAAGACCTTCCTAAGCACTAATTAAGATCCTTAAGTACTACTATATATAAGAATTAATCCTAAATTTTATAAGTCTAAACCATAAATACCTAATTTAAAAACCTACTATGCCTTATCCTTGGGTACAGGATTAGTATCTATTGGCCTATTAAGTAATGGCTAATGGGAATAAGATTTAGAACCCTTAGTAGGAGTATAGGTAGGTATAAAAATAGGGGTAGGCTAATAAGGTGTAAAAGGAGTAGAGACTCTTAAACACTTAGCACTAATATTAGGTATAAACTAGTACTAATAAAGCTCCTAAGGTGTAAGCTTATAGTTAATAAAGACACGCTTAAGCCTAGAATAAACAGAGATATTAGCTGGTTAGCAAAGTCTAGAACCACCAAGACCTTACTATAGCAACTATTAGTTACCCATTTGCTAAGTACCTAAAGGGTAACCTACCTAATACCGCATTATATTATACAACTTAACGCGTATACGCAAACTCCTTTTTATAGTAAATGGCGACCTTCTTCTTATTACTTCAATCCCCTACCCTATCCTTAGTATACTAGCCTTGCTCCCTTATTAGGCGTTACTAGCTAGCTTGCTATAAATTATAGGTGGTATAGATAGCTGTAGTGTAGTTTTAAATTTAACCTAGAAGCTTAGTATTAGCGCTAGAGTAAGAGAGAGCCTGGGCAATATAGTAGTTAAGGATGTTAAAGGAACGTCGCCACTTAGGCCAGGCTATTAAAGCTTAAAGTTAGTAATAGAAACCTATTAAGGATAAGAAAGTCTACCTTAAAGTAACTGCCGCTCTTAGTACGTATATATTAATTATAAGGACTAAAGGTGTTAGACCTTATATAGTAAGTCTTATTACAAGTATCTAAAATCTTTTTATTAAACTTCTGGTCTTTTAAGGACGTATATATAAAGTTATTTAGGTAGGACCAGCACTAGTTACGGGTTAGTTACGGGTTAGGGTTCTATATATAGCGGTAGGGCAAGAATATATTAAGGAATTAGCTTAAAAGAGCAGTTAATAAGAGAATAAATAGGTATATTAAATTAATAATGGAAATAAAGAAAATCTTAATAATATATTAAAGATATATCCAAAATTAGACAAAGGTTAATAAGGGGAAGTAAGGTGTTAAGAAAAAGGAGCAGCTTAATAAGTAAGATGTTTCTATACTTTACCTTCTAATACCCTTTTAGTAAATAGCCGCAGCCTTGGCGATATAATTCTATTATAATAGCGCAATTTAGAAGGAAGGAAACACGCATATAAGCCATTTGGCTATTACTTTCTTATAAAAACTAATTACGCGGCCAGGGAAGGGCAATCAAGACGTTAATTAAAGACGCATATAGGTTAAATAATACCTAAATAATACTATTGTCACGAAGTTCGTATAGAGCAGTTCATTGATGAAATGGGTTAATTGATTGATGATCTTGACTTGATCGTTAATTGATGGTTCTCGTTGCCTTGATGATTGACCTAGGGCCCCTGGGGCTCTGAGGATATTTACAATGCACGTGCTCAGTGCACGTGACTCGTGCACGTGATCTACGCCTTTAGAGAATACAGGTTATCCGATGACTATAGTATTAAAGAATAACGTTACAGACGTTTCTAATAATCAACAATAGCAGAAAATAAGAAACCAAATATTACCATATTACCAAGTAGAATAAGCAATAAAATGTAGCAAATCTAACACCTAATTAAGAACCAGGAACACCCATTCTTAACCACTTCCTTAGGCACTCTTCCTCTTCCAACAATGTAGCCAAAAAGCGATTACGATTAGGTGTCACTATCCTACCAGTGTCGCTGAAGATCCGTTCGCATTTGGAGCTTATTCCAGGGCAAGAATAAAGCTCTAGAGCCAGTATATAAAGGTTAGGATACTCCTCGCGATAATTAAGCTACCACTTAATGGGGTTATAAACTTCCATATTAGGCTTTAAGGCATAATATCTTTCCAATTTATCCTCAAGCTTTCGCTCTTTGGCACCTGCGAGCTGTAAAAAGCGCCCAAATGGTAAAAGCTTCTCTTCTTTAGGATCTTCAGGTGTAGTCGGTTAAGGTGTTGATTTAGATGCAGCAGCTTACTCCTCAGCTATAGCCGCAATTTAACGTTGCTGCATATAGTCAACCCAGTAGGCCTTTACTGTAGTTTTACAGTCCTTAATCCAGGCCTTATTCTCTGCCTACTTCTCCTTAAAGTATTCAAACTTGAGGGTAGGATGTAGGACAATAGCTGCTTAATAAGCAGGTGTAAGATCAGTGCGTAAGTAGTAGCTTCACATCTTAAGGTAGCTAAAATCCACAGCTATTTTACATAGAGGGGTTAGCAATTAAGCTTTAATAGACTAGTAAAATTCGTACTAGTTTTAAAATAGCTATCTAGCTTATATTAGAGCTCCTTTGCAGTAGATTCTAGGTGCTCTAAAATATAATCCATTATAGGGAGCACCTCCTATAAAGCTCTATAAGAGCCGTCGCTGGCGTTACCCTTAATTCGCTTTGTCATTTCCTATAGAGGTAAAAGCAGTGAATAAAACTGTTCTAATTCAGCCCAGTTGTCGCCTGTAAGGCGGTCTCGCGATAGAGCTGCGTGGCGCGAACAGGTAATGTCAATTGCATTACAAAGTGGTAGTACTGTAGGAAAAAATTAGAAGCCATTTAACAAATAGATATACGGTACTTGCATATATATGATTTGGCTGTAGTTTACACCAAAACCATATAAGATACGGTGCTCAGTAATATTTTTAAGATGGCTGCGCATTTATCAAGGAAAGAAAATAGACAATTTAATAAGGAGAGTTTTGTAAGGAAATCCGCAATATAAAAGCCAAATTGCCAGTCTTTATCTAAGTATCAATACCACCATATAAGAAGGTTCTGAATAGCGAAGCTGCATAATATAAGGCCTCTTTCAATGCTCTAAAACAGGAGAATAAAAAAAATAAGAATTAGGAAGGTTATTAAGGCGGGTAAAAGGCTGATATTGCTAATGATTTTTTCTAGAGTTATAATATAAAAGCTTTACTTACCAGTATCTACCTGTAAAAACGTTGAGTTCTACCTAACTCCCCTATTACTTGGCAGTGAATACGCCTTAAATAACTTATCTAGCTTTAACTTAAGAGAGGGGTAGAACTTCTAGAGCTCCTTAAAGGCCTGTATACATTTAGGCGAGCCTCGCAGCTACTAAATAATATTATGCACCTTACCAATTAAGCTCTTCTTCCTCTACTTAGTATACTGATCTTCCTCGCTTATACTTACAAGCCTCCTCTTAAAAAGGCTTATACCGTCGCTAAATACAATTGCCTTTGCTATAAGGTTAAGGATATAGCTAGAATACCTAATATAACATTGCTTAGCGTCCCATCCACACCGGGTAGATAGAAGATTGATAACTCTATTATTTATGGTCGCATTGTCGGTAATAAGGAAGCTAAGCTTATAGATAATATTATAGCGTTTAAATACACTAGAGAGAAGAGCTGCCATATTCTTACCAGTCTTAGAGCCATAGATTTCAGGCAAGCCAATTAGAAGAGCCTATAGATGGCCGAGCTGGTTAGTAAAGTGGGCCACTACTAATAGAACACAGAGGTTACTACATAAACTCCAAGCGTTAAAGCTTATATATATCCTGCTAATTGCATTCCGTATAAGCTCAGTAACAGCTTTATAGGCTTTAACGTATCGTGCCTTAATCCACTCACGGCTAGTACCATGAGAGTCAGGGCAGATACCATCTGCGGTAGGATTTAAGAGCTTAATAAGGCGCTGCAGTTAAGGGCTTATGCTTTGGCGCCTAGTAATTCCTTCCATAATAATAAACTTAGTGAATAGCTTCCGCGCCTTATCCAAATTAACTAGGGTAACCAGGTTATAGGACATCATGGGCGCGGTACTAAAGGCAGTAGAGGTAGGAGAGGTAGAAGGATTCTCAGTAGTAAGATCAGCACCGTTGCGACCAATACGGTAGTGCCTCCGGAGGTGTTTAATAATATAAGAAGTTCCACTTACAGCAAATATAAAGTTATGCTAAGCTTTTTAGAAGAGGCCTATTACTCGCCGTTAGATTATTAGTATTATAGATAAAGTATCTAGAGCTTAACATATACTGCTCGCAGGCCCAGCAATTACGCCCAGATCGGTTCTTGACTGGATAGCCATAAGCCCATATATATGACTTTTAGGCGCGCCGGCGGCGTAGAAAGGAAGGCTTGTAACTAAATAGAAGGTCCTTCCAGGTTATTGCTTAACGGCCATTCTTTATAAATTGCTTCTTATTGCTTCCTTAATAAATATCGGAGTCTTCTGCTTCGGAATTATTAGGAGGAGAGTCTATAACAATACAATTAGCGGTCTCTTAGACAGTAGAGCCTATAGAAGAGTAAGTGCTCTCAGGAGGGCTGCTGCGAAGGCAGCTTGGTGAGCTGCTAGAGCTATTAGAAGACGACGCGTGGCTATAAGAAGAGCCTATAGAGCAGCAGGAGGTAGTTAGAACTCGAGTAACAAAGCGGTCCATAATGACTGACAGATAGAGGAAGTAAAAGAGGCAGTTTAACAATATAGAAACGACTTAATAGAGAGTTCTCTTTAAGGGTTGTTAACCTTTTATGTTGTAATTTTAATCGCATCGCGTTCGCGTTCTCATTACGACACATATACAACAGCGCATGCTCTAAACGCGTAGCAAATTTTCTAGCAGCTATTATAACTGTATTGAAGTAGTTTCTACGCCTCAGAATAGTAAAATTAGATGTGGTGATGGTGTAGTGTTAGTAAGAGAAAGGAGTTGATGATGCGGGTAGGTTGAAGTTGTTTTCTATGTATGGTTTAAACCTTAATCTAGCCAATCAGATTAATAGGATTAAGGTTATATGTACGGGCCTCCCCTATAACTTAAATCTTATAATACCCCGCAATATGCCTTCTTAATTACCACCACCTAATCCCCTACCCCTTAATCACCACCTAATGCAGTGATATTGGTCCTATTACGCTCGGGCTTTCAAGTAGCGTGTATAAGACGTGAATTAGGCAACTTTTGGCTGGTTTTAGGCCCGATTTTGCACCTCCCCTAAGCCCAACACTAAACTGAATTTAGGGTGAATGACCACATGAGGCCATTTTACTATAATAGCTCTACCGGAAGGCCTCCCGTCCGCGCCTCTAATACAGTGGCTTCTAATAGCGTGTATCACCATTGAATTAAGTTAATTTAGGGCTTGCGAACTAACTCTTAGATCCATCCTAAAGCTTATTTCCTTTTGGGCCTATACCGTTATCAGCTACTTCCAATACTGTTATTAATACCCACTTCTACACCTAATATCTGGCCTTAATCGGATGTAATCTGGATTGAGACGAATAACCTCATGGACTGACTAGATTGGGCAGCTAAAAATAGGGCGATCAATTGGGCGTCAGTTAGACTACGGATTGGCCGCTTAATCGACCACGCTGCCAGGGGTAACTACTCTAGTTGTAAAATCTTCTGGACCGTTAATTTGATTGCGGCTGCTATATTAAAGCTATAAGCTAGTGCATATAGTTCAGAAGCTAGTACACTATAGGTTACCTGTTTGCATTTAATTAAGGACCAGTGCAGGATGTTTGCGTCCTAATTACGGTCTGTATGTACGATTACAAAGCCGATTTGCGATAATAGGTCCCTGTTATTGGCAAAGGAGGCGTCCGTAAATGCCAGTAAGCCGAGGGAACTTAGGTCTAGAGGTATAAAAGTAAGTCCCCTTACTACATTATCAATTTGCCACTAAATGCGCTTATTAAGCTGCTTGATATTTTCTTCTTGCGGATCTACTGCCTGGGCCGTAAAGGACAAATTGTAGGCAGATTCGGGCTGACAGACTGTGGCAATATAGACGCCTCTTATACGCTGTGCAACGTATTAGTCCTTTGTATTTATAGTCTTGCGGGTCTCTCCGCGGGAGCTGGTGAGGTCCGTAGGCTTTGCTATAACAGGCTTTAGGTTTTAAGCTTAGCGTTCCTAAGTCAGCTTAATTAGGTTGCCCTTTTATGTAATTAGGCCTCTATTAAACTTAATTAGATTCTGCTTAGTTAACTACTCTTACGGCTTTGCTGAGAACTTGGCCTTTTATAGTTTAGTTTCTTTAGCGTCCGCAAAGGTCTGGTCTGCTAGGAATAGGGTATTATCTATTTAGAGTCTAATAATACCAAGGCCGTTTGATGGGCTGTATAGGAGGCAGGGGTTATAGGTCGACTGTTCCATTTTAAGCTTACTAACGTGATGCTAGTAGTATGTCTTAAACCAATAGTTTCCAGCTTCCGGTACTCCGTAAAGAGGTTTTACGACCCGTAAAATTATTCCTAGTTGTAGGTTAAGCTCAAGGGGTGGCCGTATAAAGATGTCCCTACTTAGGTAGGTATTAGACTGCACATAGGCTTGTAAGATGTCCCGTAAGTAAAGGGCTACAGATTTGGTTTGCTGTAGTCCAGGCATAAGTGCGAGTATAATCCGTTAACTGACCTATTAAATTATAGGCGATTGCGTAAGGACTAGGTCCTTTCCCTAGTCGTTATAAGCTTATATAACAAGCCTTGATTTCTTAAAGGCTTTATTAGTACTAGGGTGCTTAATCTCGTCAACGAAGCGTGAGTTGAATATACGGACGCCTTACAGAACGTCTCTCTTCGTTACGACCGCAAAGACACCCTTCTTAAGTAGTCCGTTAATCTCTTTACGTCATGAGTCCGTAAATGGGGTTTCCTATACTAGAACTAATATATCCGCAGGCGGAGATTGCCTTGCGGTTATTCCTACGGAGGTTAGGTAATTCTCTATTATGGGGTTCTTGGTTATGGGGTGCTTTTAGGGGCGTCCTCGACCACGCTTTATGGTAGGTTTAGTAGGTTTAGTGGGTTTCTAGGGGACTTCTAGGGTAGGTAAGGGTGCTTCTAGTTCATCTAATTCAGCAGTTACTTTTGGTTTGTCTAGTTTGGCGGTTGCTTCTAGTTCGTCTAGCTTAACGTTATGGGTGTTTTCGGGCCGAAAGTAGGGTTTTACGGACGTGCTTCTAAAGCTGGTTAGCCCACTAGGGAGCTATACGCAGCACGTCTCGTTTTCTACGGCCAGTAAACGATAAGGTCTATTCTAGCTGCCGCTTTCACGCCATATAAGGACTTTAGAGTTAAGTGGGAGGTCGTGTACTAAGGTCGTATTAGGTCCGTTGCGGTGGTATAGGGCATTATTGACAGTTTGTTTAGCCCGTAATTTAACTATTTCGGCCATTGCCTTCCGTATTGCAGCTGCTCGTTCCGTAATGGACGGGGTAGGAGGGCCTAGGTTGCTTATCCTTAGGTAGGCTCCATAAACTAAGAGGGTAGGTACTAGTCCGTTAGGGCTAGCAGTGTTATTAACGGCTTTTACAGCTATCTATAAAGCCAGTTCCTTTTAGATATCCTTACACTCGTCCATAATAATCTAATAAGCTCTCTATAGAGCTGGGTAAGCTTACTTAATAAGCCTAACGGACTAGTGCGCCTTAACTGGAACGGCTTTTGTTAAAATAGCTATAGCTATAGCATACTATTGGAATTCTTTGCTAATAAAGTTCCTACCGGCGTTGTAGGTGATATACTTAGGGGGTCTAACGTATATATCAATCCAGCAGGTCCGTAAAATGTCCCAAATATGTTTTATGGATATATTTTGCAACTAACGGGCGGCTTAATAGCGGGTTGCCTTGTCAATTATATATAATACTAGGCTGCCGTTAATGTATATAATGTCTACGTACACTAAGTGGTTGAAGTTAAGGTCCTTGTAAAGGGTAAACTTAAATCGGCCTAGGGAACGTCCGTATTTCTGGCAAAAGGAGCAGTATTTAGTTAGGTGGTTAATTGCCTTCCTATTAACATTGTTGTGTCCAGAGCGTTTAAGGACTCTATATAGCTTTTCAGCTAACGGGTGGCCGAAACGGCGGTATAGGTGGTGGATTTCGGTACTGGTAAGGTAGCACGGGTTATGGTTAAAAGATTCCTAAATGTAGGTCCGTAGGGTCTCTCCCTATATAAGGAACGGGTGTCCAAATCGTTGTACAATTGGTAGGGTAATATGCTTGCTTCCTAGGGCAGTTATGGGGCTAATTAAGGTGTCCGTAACGTTGTTGTAGTAGACCTGTAACTTGTCCATATCCGCAAGGTAGAGTAGGAAAGGGGTATCCGCTTTTACTATATGGAAGTTAACTAGGCTAATTGGGGTCTTAACTTTAACTAATTTAATTAATGCGGTTAAGCTAATACCAAATTGGACGTTTATGGCCCTAGTATATATAATATCGATGTCCGTATTATTATCTATGGTGGTCTTATATGCAAGGTATTGTCCGTAGCCTGCGGTAGACTTCTTAGAGGCACCTATGTTGATTATAACACCATAGAATTCCTTGGGGGTATAGCGTTCTGTAATAATATATGCAAATAGGTCCTGTTTGCGGTCCGTAACGTCCGTAACGGGTCTAACGGGTATGCTTGTAGGCCAGTTTTTAGGTGCAATTAAGTGTGTAAAGAAGCGGTCGGCTAATACGGTCGTAATATTAAAGGCTTGGCTGTCCATAAAAGGTCTAAAAGTGGTTAGGAATATCTCTAAGGTCTCTTATTCCTAAGCGTCTAAGTTAAAGTCAATTATAAGGGCTTCTATTAACTTATTAGGGGGCTCTTCTGCTTCCTCTTCTTTATATTCCAAAATGAACTGGTTAATACGGCTATTAAGTCTCTTCCTAGACTTGTTATGTTCTTCCTAGGTATACCTTATAGACTAACATCCTTTCTTACCGTATATAAAGCACTTCTGGCTGGTTTGTCTGCGGGGGTATGTTTTCGTATAGGGGTTGCTGCGGGGGTTATAGGTAGGACTTGGTCGGTACGGGTGCTGCTAGCGGTAGTAGTGGTCCGTAAAGTAGACGTCTAAGTCTGTTTGCGGATATTGAATATCTATAATGAAGGCTTAAGTGCTGCCTGGTGGGTTTAAGACTTTGTATATTATAATAGAGGAGCGTAGGTTATTAATAAGGCCAGCTAAGGTATCTATAGGCTTATAATAGGCGTACTTGCAGGGCTCTACTTTCTAGCAAGCTATAATAAGTTTGTTATGCAGGAAGTCGTCTATTTAAAGCTTGGCGTCAAGGCCGTGCTATAGGTGCTGGAGGTCTTTGATAAGAATTTACAGGCACTCTATAGTTAATTTTTTAATGTTCTTGTTAATTACGGTCTATAGCTTAGTTGTATTCTATTAGGTAAGAATATCACGCTTATATTCTGGTCCTTTAAAGTAGTTACGTGTAGCTTTGTATAGCTTATTAAAGGGAACACCAAGGGGGTTGCTCTTGAGGTTAGTATAGTAGTGGTTAAGGGCTAGGCCACGCAGCATGGTAGAGTAGGCTTGGCTAAATTCCTATTTAAGAATATTAGCCTTCTAGCAGAGGTCCATAAAGATGGTTAGTTTAAAGTTAAAGTTGTTATTTTCACCGCTGTACTTAGATTTGTTAGTATAGAGCTTGGCTAGGTTAGCTAGCTCCTTACCATAGGTCTTTACTTAGGTAGGTTATAGATCTATAACTTATGGATCTATAGCTTGCGGATATATGGCTTGTGGATATATAGCTTGCGGATCTATAACTTGGATAACGGGGGTAATTTAGTCCGTATTTTGGTTTACGGGGGTATTACGGTCCGTAATTTGGGTTACGTGGGTATTATAGTCCATAACTTGGGTACTAGGTGTACTTTAGCCCGTAAGATTAATTCCAAAACTACTTAGGTTTATAGGACGAGTTTGGTTAAGTAGGTTAGGTATAAGGTTAACAATTATATTAAGTTTGGAAGAAGTAAAGAGTTCCTTAATTTCTTAAAACTGGTCTAGGATTTCCTCTTTGGTCTATTCCGTTTGGTCCTTCTTGTGTATTGTATTGTATAAGGGCTGTGTAACAGTAACTCGTTTATTTCTTTTAACCCATACACCTTGGTTACGTAAGAGGGTCCGTAGGTTACGGATAGTAGTAGGGTTGCATGCTTTAAAGATAGCTTTTATAAAGTCCGCGAAGTCTTCCTGGTATTGCTCCCATAGGTCGACGTTTATAAGCTTAAAATATTCGTATTCAAGAACTTTGAATTTAATGTAGTTGTTAACGTCAGGTATAAACGTGAGGTCGGCTTCCTGCCTCCACTTTTTCTGGCCTTTATCGACTTGCTTCCTTAGGTCTGCCATACTATATAGTGTAGTGTAGTACGTAGTAGGTGGAAGAGGTCTTGTAGTGGTCTATAAAGGCAGTTAATGTCCGTAACAGTTTGCAGAAGGGTAGGGGGTTTCCATAAGGTCTTGTAACGGTCCGTAAAATCGATTAACGGGTCCGTAGTGGTTTACAGGAGGGTAGGGGGTTCCGTAAAGGTCTATATTCGCGTCTATAAACTTCTGGTAAACCGTACTAAGACTTAAATAAGTATATAGAGTTAGTAATAGGTCCGTAATCCCCGACTTCCGACCTTCTAGCAGGTCGTACTAGGAGTCTAAACGGGTGGTCGCTGTCGTATATTGCTTGGTAGGAGGTGTTACTATACTTTGCGAAAGTATTGCGAAAATCAAATTAAGCGAGCCCCGCCCACACAGCATTGAATTTAGGTGATCTCACCATACAAATTATATGACTACCACGCATACTACGCTTGCTGTTCTTTAATTACTTATAAAGCTTAAGTATTACATTGTATTGCTTATATAGCTCAATTTTCTGGTATTGCAGGCGCAATGGTAAACCGCAATAGCCTTTGGAAACGAGCTGCCAGTTAATCTACAGAGTCTCCTTAGGTGACCAAGCGTAATACTACTGCCCCTTTGCATGTAGGCCTCCGTACTATTCTAGCTCGTTGCCCACTTTAACCGCTTAGTTCTGGTAAGGAGGAAGAGGACGAGGACGAGGATGAGGATAAGGAGGAGGAAGAGGACGAGGAGGCCTAAGAGTTAGATAAGGATTTAGATCAAGGCGAAGACGATAAAGACAAAGACGACGCAGGCCTAGTCAATCTAGATATTCACTAGCCACCTCAAGAGCCACCAGATAAGGAAGTAGGCTTTAGAACAGCAAGTGGGCGTATTATTTAACCAAGTTGAGGAGCTACTGAAGCTCTTAAAGCTGTTAAAATTATATAAGTTGCTTTTAAGCCAGAAGAGTTTAAATCCAAAGTCGACCTCTAAGAAGAAGCCTACTAGGCGTTTAAGCCAGAAGAGTTTAAATTCAAAGTCGACCTCTAAGAAGAAGCCTACTAAATTAGTAAAGACTTTAAAGGCTTTAAAGCCTCCGCTAAGATAAAAGGATATACCTAAGGAAGCTTTTACGATATATTCAAGCTCGCCAGCTCCCTTGGAGCCTGAGGTAGTATTTCAATACTATATAGCAATTTAGAAAGCTTGGGTAGGAGAGGAAGATCTTACTTCTACTTCTGCGTAGCGTATAGTTGGTAGAGAGCTTCTCAGCAAGATTAGTTCCTGGATTAATAAGGTCAAAGCTAATATAGTAGGTAGATCCTTTAAAGATAAGTACTCTATTAGGGCAACAGCTTCCTACAATCGCATTATAGCTCGCGATATAGTACCGTAAGACATTTACTCTACCAGGCACGTCTATAACCTTTTTTAGATTATAAGAACGTGGCATATAGAGGGCAGGAAAGGGCTACGCGTAGAGGTGGTAGTTATATTAACTAAAAAGCCTATACCGGAAACTATATTAACATATGCCTTTCCCTACGCCCTTGGTGTTAAGGTGCTTTAGAGAGCCTTACTAGCAAATACACTTCTATTAAATATTCTTAAGGCTGGAGCTATATCTAGTACACCTAAGAAGAAGGGTAGATTAAGTGCTACTATTACCTAGCGCCTTTCTCTACCTAATAATATTTTATTAGAAGTTCTTATAGAAAATCTAGCTCCTTTAGTAGCCTTCCAATGGCCCTACCAATTAAAGATCTGTTTAAATAATAGAGGCACTTGTTAGGTAAATAGGAATACAGAGCTACCCCGTTTCCATTACCTAGTTAACCACTTTGCATTAAAGGCCTGGGGCAAGCAAATTAAGGACGGCAAGGCTTCTGAAGAGGAGCCTCCTGCGCCGCTTGCCGTACGCCTTTCAACCAAGAATGGGGCCACGGGAGGTAGCAGTAGTAGTGGTAGTAGAGGGGGGGGTTGGCGGGCGCACGGGCTAGGGGGCTATTTTTAAGCAGGAGCCGACGATTTTGGCTATTATCCTCCCTACGGTTAACCCAACTACCCCCCCTAAGGGCCACTACCTACCTATTATATGACTACCGGAGTGCAACAAAATCCATACCAGGCACCTATATAAGCACCTTAGCAGCCTCCGGTAACTCTGACGCCAGTAGCTACTATATAGGCAACGCTGGTAGCGCCGCCAACTAGCCCTATTAATAGCGACTTAGATTCTAAGGAGAGGCTTCGCGAATTCTTTAATTGGGTAAAAAGGTGACCTAGCTAGGCAACTCTAAAGCTTATAGTAGAGCTTGAGACTGTTCTTAATACACTTATTAATAACTTCTATAACTTAGAGGCGCTCCGCTTAGGAATATCTAAGCAGGTATAGGTAGATAAGTTAAGCCTTGCAGCAGGCCTC